>Ga0207422_1000113_pt1 | contig 306140 bp, 245 predicted proteins | sample MarCyaLeptolynsp_FD_187757 | JGI IMG/M metagenome (GOLD analysis project Ga0207422, IMG submission 187757) | Marine cyanobacterial communities from Panama - species 1 Leptolyngbya sp. (SPAdes) | ecosystem: Environmental > Aquatic > Marine > Unclassified | place: Panama: Panama City | collected...
CCCCCCCCCGCCGGTACAGCGTGTCGCGCTCGACCGGCGTAAAACCGGCCTCGCGGATGGACCGCTGGAGATCGAGCACGGTCGTCTCCTGGTGCGTGCTCGCGCCGCCGACCTTGGTGATGTCGTACCACACGACGGTGCCATCGATGTCGTCCGCACCGGCCTCGAGCATGAGTTGGGCCATGCTCAGGGTCTGCATAATCCAGAACGCCTTGACGTGCGGGAAGTTGTCGAGCATGAGTCGGGCGATGGCGATCGTGCGCAGGTTCTCCAGGCCGGTCGGGCCGTAGAGGTGCTCCATCTCGCTGCCATCAGGAAAGAAGGGCAGCGGCGTGATGGTCTGGAAGTAACCGGCCTTGCCCGCGGCCATCGCCGGTGTTGGGCGAGGCGTTCCCTCGCGGCTGAGCGTGATGACGGGGGCGGTCACGTCTTTGGTAGCAGCGAGATCGGGCTCGACGAAGCCGTCTACGCCCGTGTATCCCAAACGCTCGAGCGCTTGATCCTGCGCGCGACGCAGAATCTCCATGTGCACCAACCGCTCGCGTCGCTGGTCGATGTGGCCGTAGAGAATCGTCGCATTGGTGTTGAGACCGAGTTCGTGCGCGACCAAGTGGACATCAAGCCACTCGTCGCTGCGAATCTTGCCCTTGTAGGCCTCGTCGTGCACGCGATCGTCGAAGACCTCGGCCCCGCCGCCGGGTAACGAGTCAAGACCGGCTTCCTTGAGTTCGCCCAGCACCCAGCGAATGCCGGCCTTGCGGTCGTCTCGCTTGTACTTCTTGGCAATACGCGCCAAGTGAACAATCTCGACGGCCGTCAGCGCCTTGATGTGCAGGTTGGGTGCCGCTTTCTTGATGGTCCGCATCATCTCGGGGTAGTAGTCCCAGGGCAGGTACGGGTGCAGCCCGCCGACGATGTGCATCTCGGTCGCGCCGCTCTCGATGGCCCCGCGGGCCTGATCGGCGATGTAGTCCATGTCGCGCGTATACGCGCCGTCGTCGCCCTTCTTGCGGTAGAACTCGCAGAACTTGCAACTCAGCGCGCACACGTTGGAGTAGTTCATGTGGCGGTTGATGTTGTAGTACGCCGCGTCCCCGTGGATGCGTCTGCGGACAAAGTCGGCCAGCGCGAGAACACCCCAAACATCGTTGGTGCCGTAGAGCACCTCCCCGTCGTCGAGCGAGAGCCGCTGGCCGGCCTCGACCTTGGCGCGGATCGCGTCCAGCCGGGTGTCGGAGCCGGAGAGACGGGCGGGAGCAGGAAGGGTCGCGGTGCTCATACCCACAAGGGTAGCTATAAAGCTGTCAATTTTCAATAATTCTTGAAATCTCGATAGGACAAGCAGCGATAACCACTGACCAGAGCCGGCACCGCAACCCCTGAGCGGCAATTCCGAGTATGGTGTTGCAATGCCGATATGGGCCTGGATCATCCTGGCGTTCGTGGTGGGACTGGCCGTCGCCGGGTTGGCGTGGCCTCGGCTTCGCTCGGTGTTTGCCACGACGCCCCCGCCCGACCTGCCCGAAGAGCTGGCCCCCGGCTGGCATGCCCGCTGCACCCGGTGTGGCCGGACGCGCACGCTCGCCAGCGTCGGCGGCATTCGTCTTGGAGCTAGCCGCTCGGCCACAAAGGCCACTGTCGGCTGGTGCCGGGGGTGCCGGGGCCTGCGGTTGATCCGCATCATCCACCGAGACCATCTGCCATCCACGGGCGAAGCCACGCCGATTCAGGGCCGCTGAGACCAGGGCTCCAACTGACCCACGATGGATCGTGGCGTGCCCGTGTCGATCGCCCGTATCACACCGACTGAGATCTCCGCATCGGTCAACCAGCGGGATGCGCCACTCTCACGCATGAAACCGAGCGTGATCTGGTGGTATCGCAGGCCCTGGATGGCGGTCAGGTCCTCGACCTTTGGAACCAGGAAGCCACCGGAGCTGCCCAGAATGTGGAAATAGGCGACCGAGCGCTCGGCATCCGCAACCAGTTGCGCGAGCTGGAGCGGAGCCTCGGGGGCGGTCGAGTGGATCCACGCTACCACGAGATTGACTGGCAAGACGCCGCGCACAACTGCCCCGAAGGCCGGCGGATCGCGATAGTCCGCCTGATACGCCGTCACGCCCGGAAGCGGGGCGAGCGCATCGAGCCTCGATCGACCACGCGCCAGAACCGAGATCCGCCATCCTCTGGCCGACAGCACCTTGACGACGCCAGCGAGCATGCCGGTGCCACCAACCACCAGCGCGTGCCCCATTGGCTGTGGTGTTGGTCGAGGATCGGCTGCCATGGAATGACAATAAGGAGCGCCAATCCGGTCGATGGCTGGTATGCTGTCCCTCGATCGCAGGCCGATCACCCGGCTTGGGAGCCCTCACCATGGAACAAGAACCACCCCAAACACCCGAGATCCCGCCCCATGCTCCGCCGGTGCGGCCCACCGCCCCAATCTCGCACACCAGGACCAGTTGGCCGATCTGGATCGGCATATTCCTGTGCATCTTCGGCGGCATCGGGCTGTTGCAGCGGCTCTTCGGGACGATCTTCATGGCCATCATGCCGCTATTACCGCTGCCGCCCGAAGCAACGGTGACCGGCACGCTGTGGGTGTTCGGGTTGGCGTTGTCGATCGTTGGCTTGCCGTTGTCGGTCGTGCACCTTCTCGCAGGCATCCAGACGCTGCGCCGCCGTCCATCGGCGCGGTTCTGGGTCGTGTTCTTCTTTATCTACGCGGTGGTCATGCTCGTGCCGAACGCCGTCTACCAGTACGCCAGCATGCAGCATCAGTTTCAACAGACCTCCCAGCAGGGAGGCTCGGCCGCAGGCATGGCCGCGTTCGGCGCAGGAGTCTCGCTGGCCGTGATCGCCATCTCGATCGTGATCGCTCTGATCTGGCCATCATTCCTTATGATTTGGTACTCCAGGGCCGACATCCGGGAGGAGATCAGAGACTGGGGCGCGACCTAATCCATGAAGTGCCCCGGCTGCGAGTACGAACTCTGGAACCTCAAGGCCGGTCCGTGCCCCGAGTGTGGCCGGCCATTCAAGCCCAGCGACTTCGACTTCCTGGCCAACGCTGTCAAGTTCTGCTGCCCCCACTGTTCGCAGACGTACTACGGCGCGGGAACGAAGGGCGAACTTGTGCCGAGCGAGTTCGACTGCGTGTCGTGCGGCCAGCACCTGACCGCCGACGACATGCTGCTCCTGCCCGCCGACGCGCTGGGCAAGCGTGACGCCGTCCGGTTTCCTAACCCCTGGCTCGACCCGCATGCGCGTGGGATGTCGCGATGGTTCTCGACGGTGAGCGCGAGCCTGGGTCAGCCGGCCAAGATGATGGAGGCCACGCCCGCGTTCGGCAGCACCGGCCGATCGCTGACCTTCGCGATGGCGAACATCGTCGTTGCGGGTCTCTTCGGGCTCGTGTGCGCCGGTGTCACGTTGTTCATGCCCGGCGGCGGTGGGAGTGCGGCGTACTTTATCGGGGCCTCGCTCGTGGTGCCCGCGATCTACCTGTTCGTCTGGTCCGCCGCTACACATGGCATGCTCAAGTTGCTCAGGGCCAACACGCCCGACGGCATGGCACGCACCGTCCAGGCCATCAGCTTCGGCAGCGGCGGATGGATCATGGCGATCATCCCGTGCTTCGGCCCACTCGTTGGCTTCCCGGCGTGGGTCGCGTGCGCGACCATCGCCGTGCGCGCGGCCCACCAGGTTGCCGGGTGGCGCGCGTCGATCGCAACCCTGACGCTGCCGGTGTTGACAGTGCTGACCGTGTTCGCGCTGTACCTTGCACTGACGTTCGGTACCATCTTCGCGGCGCACAGGATGTCGACGAACGTGGTAACCCAGCACGCATGGGCGTCGAGCACACAACTCGATTGGGACACGGTCGAGTTGGCCAACGAGTTGCGGTTAGCCGTCCAGGCCAACAACCCGCCGCTGCACGGAGCGAGCCTGCTCGGCCAGAATTCTCCGGTCTTCTTCACTGTGTTCAGCGACCAGCAGCACCATGACGCCCCGATCGGCATGTACACTGCCAGCCACTTAGACAGCATGAGCGACAGTGCTCGTACCAGCTCGCTGAGTGCGATAACGTCGAGTTGGCCACAGGACGTGACCGCCCACCGCATCGGCCGCATTGTCTTCACCCACCACGGTGTCAAGCCCACCGACGACCCACGGCTGTGGCTTCTCATCGAACTTCCCAGGCCGCGCGATCCCTTCGCCGACGCGGTCCACCTGAATGGTGCTTCGATGTTCAACACGCGGACCGCGGCCCAGATCACCATCGACCAGCAGAACCGCCTGCGGATCGCCGCGGGCCTGCCACCCCTGCCCGGCTTCCAAACGCTGACCTCGTCCGATGGCCCATGGACCACCGCCGACGGCGTAGCTCCGCCGCCGCCCTGAGGCTCGGACATCTGCCAGATCGGCAGCACCCCGCCACTACCTGCCTCCAGACACCCCTCTGGCGGCGTTTCTGGGGTGCTCGACCGCCCACAGGCCGCTGGCATCGCCCTTGCAACACCTCCGGATACGGAAGGCCGTGCGGCCAGCCGGTCTTGTAAGGAGGGCCACAGCTATGTCAAAGATCATCGGCATCGACCTCGGCACGACCAATTCCGTCGTGGCCGTCATGGAAGGCAGCGAGGCCAAGGTGCTCATCAACGCCTCGGGCAACCGCACGACCCCGTCGGTCGTCGCGTTTACCGACAAAGGCGAGCGTCTGGTGGGCCAGCAGGCCAAGCACCAGCAGGTAACCAATCCCAAGAATACAATCTACTCGATCAAGCGCTTCATGGGCCGCCGCCACAAGGAAGTGGCCAGCGAAGAGAAGAACGTGCCCTACGAAGTCACCGGCGGGCCCGACGAATTCGTCAACGTCACCGTGCGCGGCGAGAGCTACACGCCGCAGCAGATCAGCGCGTTCATTCTCCAGGAACTCAAGAAGGTCGCCGAAGATTATCTCGGCGAACCGGTCACCGAGGCGGTCATCACCGTCCCGGCCTACTTCAACGACAGCCAGCGGCAAGCGACCAAGGACGCTGGCGAGATCGCTGGCCTCACGGTCAAGCGCATCATCAACGAGCCTACCGCTGCCGCGCTGGCGTATGGCCTCGACCGCAAGAAGAACGAGAAGGTCGCAGTCTTCGACCTGGGCGGCGGCACCTTCGACATCTCGATCCTCGACGTTGCCGATGGCGTGTTTGAGGTGCTCAGCACCAACGGTGACACGCACCTGGGCGGTGACGACTGGGACCAGCGGCTCATCAACTACCTGGCCGACGAATTCAAGCGTCAGGAGGGCGTGGACGTTCGCGATGACGCGATGGCGCTCCAACGCCTGAAAGAGGCCGCCGAGAAGGCCAAGGTCGAACTGTCAACCATGCAGGAGACCTCGATCAACCTGCCCTTCATCACGGCGACCGATAGCGGCCCGAAGCACCTGCAGATCTCCATCACGCGCAGCAAATTCGAGAGCCTGTGCGAGGACCTGTACAAGCGTCTCCGCGAGCCCTGCCTGGCGGCCATCAAGGACGCCAAGCTCGACGCGAGCAAGATCGACGAGATCGTGCTGGTCGGCGGTTCGACGCGCATGCCCAAGGTACAAGCGATCGCCAAGGAGATCTTCGGCAAGGAGCCCAACAAGACGGTGAACCCCGACGAGGTGGTAGCCGTTGGCGCCGCAGTCCAGGGCGGCGTGCTGAAGGGCGACGTCAAGGACGTGCTGCTGCTCGACGTCACGCCGCTGAGCCTGGGTGTCGAGACCATGGGCGGTGTGATGACCACGCTCATCGAGCGCAACACGACCATCCCCACCAAGAAGAGCGAGACATTCTCGACGGCGACCGACAACCAGCCCAGCGTGACCATCAAGGTCAGTCAGGGCGAGCGCAAGATGGCCGCCGACAACCGGCTGCTCGGCCAGTTCGATCTCGAGGGCATCCCACCCGCACCGCGCGGCATGCCGCAGATCGAGGTGGAGTTCAACATCGACGCCAACGGCATCCTTCAGGTTACCGCGACCGAGAAGAAGACCGGCAAGAGCGCCGACATCAAGATCACCAACTCGGGCGGCCTGTCCGAGGACGAGATCGACAAGATGAAGCGCGACGCCGAGGCACACGCCGAAGAGGACACCAAGCGGCGGGAACTGGTCGAGGCCAAGAACCGTGGCGACAGCATGCTGCACCAGACCCGCAGCGCGCTCGATGAGCACGGCGACAAGGTCAGCGGTGATGTCCGCAGCAGCATCGAAGGTGCCATGAGCAACCTCGAGAGCAAGCTCAAGGAGGATGATCTCGCCGCCATCGAGGCCGCAACCAAGGAACTCGAAACCGCCAGCATGGAACTCGGCAAGGCCATGTACGAGGCTCAGGCTGCCGGCGGAGATGGTGCCGCCAGCCAGGCCGAGCCGAAGGATTCAACCGAGAACGACGACGACGTGATCGACGCGGAGTTCAAGGTGAAGGACGAGGACAAGTAGGTCCCAGATCGAAGTTTGAGAGAGATGAAAGCGGCCCCAAGCGGGCCGCTTTCTCTTGCGTACTCAGTCTTCAACCTCCCGTCGGTGCCCCTGCTTGTCGTACTCGTACGTCTTGCCCTCTTGCTCGTCCTTGCACGTCTTGTGCGTGCCATCGTAGAAAGGGAAGTTGTTCGTCAGGCCGCAACCGCAGACGAACACGGGCTTGTCTTGCGGGTCGATGCGGATGGGGCCGGTAGCGTTGAGCGTGATTCGTCGGGCCATGCCAGGTCTCCTAATCGGTGGCAGTATATCAAGAATGCGCTAGCACGATGGCGGACCGGGACGACCATACCGACGACGCCAACACTTGGGGCACCCGAACCAGACGAGGTGAATCATGCCCGCCGTTATCTTGACGCTCGTAATCCTGACTGCATCCTTGTTGCAGGCCACGACAGTCCGACCAACGCAAGAGCACCCCGAGCTCAGCGAGCTGCGCCTCAACCAGATCCAGGTGATCGGGACACACAACAGCTACAAGCGGGCCATCCAGCCCGAGCTGTTTGAGATCATGCTTGCACACAATGAAGACGCGGCCAGCTGGGATTACGCGCATCCACCCATCTCCGAGCAGCTCGATCTGGGCGTGCGCAATCTCGAATTGGATGTGTACAACGACCCCAACGGTGGGCATTACCGCCGACCGCTCGGGCACATCATCCTCAAGGGCGTTGGCGTGCAACCGCTGCCTTTCAACGTCGACGGCGTCATGGACGCGCCCGGTTTCAAGGTAATGCACGATTGCAACTTCGACTATCGAAGCCATGAGCCGTCGTTCGAACGCACGCTCGGGCAGATGCGCGACTGGTCGCGGGCCAACTTCGGCCACCTGCCAATCTTCGTAACCATGAACCTCAAGGGTGGTGGCTCCCCCGCGCCCGGCGGCATTGATCCCGTCGAGTGGGATATCACCGCGATGCGCGAGCTAGACCGCGTGCTCGTCGAGATGCTTGGGGCAGATCGACTCATCACGCCCGACATCGTGCGACGTGGCTTTTCGACTCTTCGCGAAGCGATCGAGGGCGAAAGCTGGCCGACAGTGAACGAGCTGCGCGGGCGTTTCATGTTCATAGTCGACCACGGCGGGAGCATCCGCGACCTGTACGTCGATGGCAACGAGACGATGGCGGGCCGGCCCATGTTCACGAGCGGCCCGGCGGGCTCGCCCTATGGAGTGTTCCACGTCATCAACGACCCAGATCGCGACCAGGCGCGCATCGCCCGGCTGGTCGAGGCCGGGCACATCGTCCGCACGCGCGCCGACGCCGGCACCCACGAGATGCGGACCAACGATCACAGCCGCTTCGAAGCCGCCAAGACGAGCGGTGCCCAAGCGATTACGACCGACTATCCCACGTCCGACACGCGGCACAACGCCGAGTATCGCGTGGTGTTCGAGGATGGCACCTATGCGCGGGTAAATCCGGTCAGCGGCGGTCTCTAGACCAATTGTGCTCAGGCTGGGCGTGCTACTCGCACCCCGCATCGAACGCGTTCTGGAAAGCCAGGAAGTCGAAGATCGTCAGTTCCCCGTCACCATCGAAGTCGGCCAGCGGATCTCCGGCATCGAACGCGTTCTGGAACGCGAGGAAGTCGAAGATCGTCAACTCGCCGTCACCATCGAAGTCGGCGGCGCACGCGGTCATCTCGATGACGACATTGTCGAAGCACGCCAGGATGCCATCACGGTCTCCCGTCGGCCCGACGCCGCGGCAGATGAAGCGGATCCGCTCGAAGGGCACGCCACTAATCTCCAGACGCGCGTGCTCGTACTTCGGTGCGGTCTGGCGGTGGATGAAAGAATCGAACACGACCACGTTGTCGCCCACGAGCCCTTCCAGATAGACGTGGATGCCATCCCAGTCGGCACCCGAGTTGTACCACAACTCGACCGACGCATGGTCGGCCATCTCGCCGGTGGTGGCGATCCACTGGTGGCTGCGCACGAGCCAGGCGCCGGTGCCGGTCGTCCATAGCCCGGAGTTCATCGTGTTCTCGGGGCTGAAGGCCGGGTCGCCCGTGAACGTGCCGGTGCTGTTGGTCGCGGCGAACTGCAGCGGTGCTTCACCGCGAAACTGGAGATTGTCCGAGAACGTGATGCCACCGGATTCAAAGGTCGTGCCGAGGAAACCGGGGTCGAACTCATCGAACCCGGTCTCGTCGGCAAGGGCGATGCTCGCAAGAGCAAGCGGAACAGCGACGGCGGCGAGGCGTGTACACATCGTGGGGAGTCCTCTCTGCTCGATCGGTACCAGTATGCGTGTACGGCGGCGCGATTGGGCCTGTTTCACAAGTCGGTGTTGGGATGTTGCTCGGCGGTCTTGCAAACGAACAGTTCTGGCGAGAGTGTCGCTGCGACTCGCGACTACGGAACCCGAGCCACACCCCCGCCGCTCGGCCCAACTTCAACTTCGAGCGTCACCACCACGGTCGTCTGCCGCGCATCGTTGGTGCTCCAGAACGCGCGGCGCTCGTGCACTCCGGGGCCGAGATCGACGAAATCCAACGGTATTTCCACCGGGAGCGACCCCATCGGCTCGATGCGCAGCGGCTCGCTGGCCGCCGTGCTCACCCCGGGAAATCGCGGCCCGCTGAGTTCCAGCGTCTCGTCGCCCGTGTTTCGGAACACGATGACGGCGACCGGCGACGCGAACTCATCGAAGGTGCCCAGATCGATCTCCGACTCGAGCACGTCCACGCGCGAGCCGATCGGACCAGCGTTGGTGAGCGGACTCTGCCGCGACGCCGGTGCATGGCCGCACGCCGTCAGAGCCATCACGATCACCCCCATCGCCACGATGCACCAGCTTCTCATCGTGCGACCTCCACTCCTGTTCGCAGACTCCCGTACACGCCCTTACTCGCAGCCCGCGTCGAACTCGTTCTGGAACGCCAGAAAGTCGAAGATCGTGAACGCGCCGTCGCCGTCGAAGTCGGCGATCGGGTCCATTGCGTCGAAGGCGTTCTGGAACGCGAGGAAGTCGAAGATGGTGAGGGCGCCATCGCGGTCGAGGTCGGCCCGGCAGGGCAGGATCGGTGCGCACCGGTTCAGCAGCACGCTCAGGTCGTCGCCGCCCTCGTTGGCCACCACGGCATCCAGGGCGCCGTTGCCATCCAAGTCACCCAGCGCGATGCTCCACACCCAGAAGCCCGCGCCAAAGCGCAAGTCGGGCGCGAAGGTGCCGTCGCCGGTTCCGAGCAGTAAGCTCACGTTCTTGTCACGCGCATTGGCGACCAGGGCATCGATCGCCCCGTCGCCATCAAGATCGGCCAGCACGACGCTCGTAGGCAGATCACCCACCGCGTACTGCTGGGGCGCCGCAAACGTGCCGTCCCCGACGCCCTGCAGCACGATCAGGGCGTCCGCAAACTGGTCTGTGACCGCCGCGTCGAGGACGCCATCGCCGTCCACATCGCTCAGCGCCACATCAAACGGCCCAGTCCCCGCGACGACGCGTTGCTCATCCTCGAACGTCCCGTCGCCGCGGCCCAATAGCACGCTCATGTACCGGCCGAAGAATCCAAAACACGCCACGGCCGCGTCCAGATGGCCGTCGCCATTCAGGTCGCCCAACGCCACGTTCTGGGGCTCGTCGGCCACGTCGAATATGAGCGGGGCCCCGAACGCGCCATCGCCGGTTCCGAGCAGCACGCTGATCCGGTCGTCCTGCTCGATCGTCACCACGGCGTCGAGCACGCCATCGCCGTCCAGATCGGCCAGTTCGACGCTCGAGGGCTTTGTGCCGAAGACCGGGTATAGCTCGTGGGGCTCGAAGGTCCCGTCGCCTCGACCGAGAGCTACGCTCACGCTGTTGTTCCCGCGGTTGGTCACGACCGCGTCCGGGTCGCCATCGCCATCGAGGTCGCCCAGCGCCACACCACGGTGCTCGGACCCGACGTCATAGATCGCCCGATCGACGAACGTGCCGTCGCCGCGGTTGAGCAACACGCTCATGTCCCGCTCGGCGAACGCCCCGCCCACCGACACGGCGTCCAGGTCGCCGTCGCCGTCCAGGTCGTCCAGCACCACATCGTGCGGCGAGACGCCCACGCCGTAGCGATGCTGGATCTCGAAGCCCCCGTCGTGCAGGCCCAGCAGCACGCCCATGCCATTGGCCGCCAGCACGGCGTCCAGGCTGCCATCGCCGTCCACATCGCCCAGCGCGATCCCGCGGGCCGACTCGCTCAAGTTGAAACGCCGCTCATCCTCGAAGGTCCCATCGCCGCGACCCATGAGTACGCTCATCTCCTCGAAGGCGACCGAGACCAGGGCATCGGCGTGCCCGTCGCCGTTAACGTCGGCCAGCGCGACGCGCTCGGGCCCGTGGCCGACGGCCACACGCTCCTCCAGGGCGAACGTCCCATCGCCACGATTGAGCAGCACGCTGGCGTCGGCGGATTCCTCGTTGGCGATTACGGCGTCCAGCGCGCCGTCGCCGTCCAAGTCGGCCAAGTCCAGGTCGATGGGATCATCGCCCACGTCGTAGATGAGGGGCAACCCAAAGGTCCCGTCGCCTTGCCCCAGCAGCACGCTGGTCGCGCCGGTCGCGAAACGATGGAACGTCGCCACGAGGTCCAGCGCCCCATCGCCGTCCAGGTCGCCCAGCGTGAGGGCGGTGGGGCCGCCGCCTACGTCCACCCGTCGCTCGGGCTCGAGGGTCCCGTCGCCCACGCCCAGCAGCACGCTCGCCACGCGGTTGGCGACGACGGCGTCCAGCACGCCGTCGCCGTCGACGTCGCCCACCGCGAGGTCCACAGCCTGCTCGCGCACGCGGAAGGACTGCCCGGGCCCGAACGTACCGTCGCCCAGGCCCGGCAGCACAGTCACATCGCGCGAGACCCGCGCGGCCACTACCGCGTCCAGCACGCCATCGCCGTCCATGTCGGCCAGCACCACCCGCAGGGGCTCGAAGTCGGCGGGGAAGCGCAGCTCGGGCTCGAACGTGCCGTCGCCGCGCCCCAGCAGCACCGTCAGGTCGTTGGTGTACCGGTTGGCCGACACTGCGTCAAGGTCGCCGTCGCCATCCAAGTCGCCCAGGGCCACGTCCGCTGGCAAGCGGCCAGTAGGGTACTCTGCCCCCGGGAAGATCGGACCGCACTGACCCCACGTCGTACAGGCCAGCGCGCTCCCCACGACGAACGCCGCGACCAGCGCCCCCAGGTTTGCCATGCCGCGGCCGTCGAGATCAATGTTCCGGTTCCCCATCGCCCTGTCTCCCTCGTCCGTGTGCTGCTGGCCAGCGCCTACCGCTCTGGCGTTGATCCGGCCCCCGCACGCCGCGATCGGGGCCGCCGAGCTGACAGCATACCACGGGTCGGGGCGTTTCGGACACATTTATCGCCCGTCACATCGACGCGACACGGCCCGTGATCCGCCCCACACATGGCCGCGACCGTGTCCGAGAACGCGTTGCCGTCCATCAGAAACACTGTCCCGCCCCCCGGGACAGCATTCCCGGCCTCCGCGACCGCGTCGGGCCGCCCCCAGAACCCGCCCGGCGCACCCCAGAACGAGTTGTCGACCCCCACCGACGCGTTCTTGGAACCCCCCGCCACGTTCACTGGAGTCGCCGACACGTCTTGACGATCTCTGGACAGCCTCCAGGCGATTCGCCGGGCGGCGGGCGCGACCGATCGGGACCAGCCAGGAGCACACACCATGGCTAGGCGGGCAAAGAAGGGCGAGGCCGAGTTCCTCGCGCAGTGCCGGACTCTGGGGAACCACTGGGACGCGATCGATCCGACGCGCATCGGATTGAGCGAATCCGGCGTCGACGCTTTCATCGCGAGCACCGACACGGCCCGCGCGGCCTTCCGGGACGCCGAGCGGGCGCGCGAGGCGTACGAAGCGGCGCTGCTGCGCAAGCGGCTGGCCATCGCCGAACTCAGACAAGACTTCGGCGCCAATACCGCCACCATCGACGCGTTCGCCAAGGCCACGCGCGACCCGGGCGTGTACCCGACCGCGCGCCTCGACCCGCCCGAGAAGCCCGGCCGCCGGCCCGCCCCGCCACCCCCCCGGCTCGACCGCGTGCGCGTGCTCGGCTACGGCCCCATCGAGCTGCGCTTCACCCCCTGCGGCGACCGCGTCTTCTACGACGTGCAGCGCCGCGTGCGTCCGCTGGACGGCCCGCCGACCGCCTGGGAGCACGTCACGAGCACCGGCCACCAGCGCGTCCGCGATCGCAGGGTGCCTCAGGGCGTCGCGGGCGTGTCGTACCGCGTGCGGGCCCGTCGCACCTCGGGGCGCGCGAGCCGGTGGAGCATCGAGGTGGGGGTCAGCTTCGGGTGCGGGCCGTACGGAGATTTCTCGGCGGCGCCCTCCTCTGGCCACCCGCTGCCGCGCGGGCGGCGCGAGGCGGCATAAGCCCCCTCGATCGCCCGGGCGAAACGCCGCCGTCCCCGACGCTATACGCGTCCCCGGCGGCACGGCCCGCCGGAGGAGGGAGCATGCTCACGAATCGAATCAGCCGCCCAGCGGCCGTGGTCGGTCTGGGCCTGGGTCTGGCGTTCGGGCCCACCGTCCCGCACGCCGCCGCCCAGCAAACCCGCAGCGCTCTGTGCGAGGCGGGGTCGTACGTGGAAGCGATCTTCGTCCCCCCCACGCCCGTTTCGGAGATCGTCCGCTACGGTCCGTTCCTGCTCGCACCCGGCGAGGACTGGCGCGTCATCGATGCCAGCGACCCGACCAACCTGCGGCTCGTGGTCCAACTCGACCTTCCCTGGCCGTACAAAGGCGCCCAAGTCTTCGGCCAGACGGCGTGGTCCTATCACGACCGGCTGATCGTCTCGATCGACGTCACTGACCCTACAAGTCCCACCGAGATCGCCGAGCACCGCGCCACCGCCCTGATCACGGACCTGGCCGCGGCCAGGCCCACCCGGAGCGGCGCCGCAGCCGTGCTGGCGGTGGCCTCCGCCCAGCGGCGCGTGGAGTTGTACGACGCGAGCGACCCGACCGCCCTGCCGCTGCTGGGCGACCTCGAGGTGCCCGGCGCGTTCCTGCTGGCCGCGGCCGGCGACCTGCTGTATGTCCTGACGACCGATGGCACGCTCGAGGTTCTGGACATCGGCGACCCGACCGACCCGCAACCGCTCGCCTCGCTGCCGTTCGGGGCGCAAGTCCGCACCATCGAGGTGCACGGCACCACGGTGTACATCGGCTGCGACGATCCCGGCCTGCTGGTGGTCGACGCGAGCGATCCATCGAATCCAGAGATCGTCGGCACGCTGGAAGCGCCCGACTGCCGCTCGATCGTGCGGCGCGGCGGCACGCTGCTCATCGAGTCGGCCGAGCCCGGCCAACGGCCCCAAGACCGCCGGTCGCTGCGCGTGCTCGACACGAGCGACCCCACCGGCCTGCGCACGCTGCGCGCCTACACCTCGGCCGGCTCGGGCAGCCTGGTGCTCTTTGGTCAGTACGCCGTTCTGACCGGGCGCGATCTGACCACCCTCGATCTTTCCGACTCGGGGGTGAGCTCGGAGCTCTCGGTCGCCACGACCAGACGCGGGCCGGTGGCGCGCACCCTGGTCGCCTCCGGGTCGTACCTCTACGCTAGCGTATCAGGCGACCCACCGGGCATCCTCGTCGTCGACGCGACCGATCCCGCCGCCGCCGAGTTCGTGCGTGACATCCCCATGGACGACGCGGCGAACACGCTCGCGGCCGACGACGACACGCTCGCGCTCGGCCTGCCCGACCGCTTGGAGCTCTGGAGCCTGGCCGACCGATCCGACCCCCAACTCGCCTCGACGCTCATGACCGGCGACGAGGTCACCGTCATCACAATCGACGGCGACCGGCTGTACGCCGCCGTGCGCTGCACGGGCCGTACCGCGATCGTCGATATCACCGACCCCGCGCGCCCGCGCCTGCTCGGCCAGATCATCAACCCGGGCTGTCCCGAGATCGTCGTTGCCGCAGGCGACCTGCTGGCCATGCACACGCGAACCGAGCGCGAAATCGTGATCTTCGACGTCTCGAACCCAGCCACGCCCGTCGAGCTCACGCGGTTCCCCACCGTCGCCGTAGCCGGGGGCATGGTGCTGTCGGGCGACCTGCTCTACGCGGTCATGCAACTGCAGATCGACGTGATCGACCTGAGCGACCCGGCGTCGCCGGTGGTCATCGGCCAGAGCGAGAGTCTCACCGCCCAAGACCACCTGCTGTCACGCCGTGGCGACATGCTGGTCAGTCACGATCGGCTCGACCGCCGCGTGCAGTTCTGGAGCCTGGTCGACCCCGCCCAGCCGGTCTACACCGGCGCGATCCACCAGCCCAACATAGTCGGGCTGGTCTGGACCGGCGACGGCGTGAACGACACCCTTGCCCTGCTCGAAACGACCTTCCTCGAGACGGTCCGGCTCTACGACTTCTCGCCGTGCGTGCGCTGCCCGGCCGACCTGGACGGCGACGGCCGGCTGAACGTTTTCGACTTCCTCGAATTCATCAACCGATTCAATCGCGGCGACCCGGGCGCCGACTACGACGACAGCGGCGACGCGAGCCTGAACGACTTCCTGCAGTACCAAACTTTGTTTGATCAGGGCTGCCCGTAGGCCCGACTCGCAGTCAGGGCCCGAAGTCGGCCACCTCGCGCACCGTGACCTCGCCCGCCGGCAGTTCGATCACCGGCCGCAGACCCGTCGCCCAGCGGTCGTGGTACAGCCAGCCAGCGTTCGCGGTGACGTAGCCCTCGTAGAAGATCCCTTCCAGGTTTACCAGTGAGTTGGTGAAGGTCGCGCGGTCGAGGGCCTCGAGCGAGTCAAGACCGTCGGGCACCGCATCGATCGTGATGTCCCACGTGCCGTCGATGCCGCCGCCCAGCCGCACGGCCGTGTGCGCCTGTACGACGTGGTGCGCATCCTTCCGCTCCGTGAGCAAGAGGCGCTCGGCCACCGCGGCACGCTCGGCTTCGCTGGGGAAGACCAGGTCGGCCACGCTCCCGATCATCTCACGCAGGCCCAGCGGGTGGGAGGTTGGCGCGGTCGCCGCGGGCCGGATGCGCTGGGCGCCCTGAAGCCGCGTGGCGCCCTGCTCGTAGTCGCCCGCCCACACGATCTCGTCCCACGGCGGCTCGTCGCCGTTCCAGAAGGGATCGTCCTGTGCTTCGCCCTTACCAACGGGGCCGCGCACAGCAACGTACCACTCGCCTAGCGTCGGCAGCCGCGTTCGCAGGCCCGATGTCCCAGAAAGCGTGACCAGGGCCTTGGAAGCGGACGCGACGTCCTGGCGCACGACCGGCAGCGCGGGATCGGCGAGGTACCCGTCGAGAAACTCCATGATCTCGCCGGAGTGTCGCCGGTTGAGCCGCGCCAGTTGCTTCTCGCTATCGCGAAGAGACTCGTAGTCGATGTAGCCCTCGCCAAGACCCAACATGTTCGCCGCGAACTGGGCCTGATCGAGCGGCGCGGCGGCCAAATAGAACGGCCGATCCGCCCGGAACTCCACACGGTCGATCGTCGTTTCGCCCGACATCACCAGCACGAACTCGATCGGCCCGGCGACCTCGGCGATGGGCTCGCCGCGCAAGACCCCCGCGCAGGGGTCGAGCGAGAACCGCTCGGGCACGGTCTTGCCATCGACCAGCACGACTGTGCCGTCGAGCCCGTACTCGGCGGCCACGACGGCCGAGCGGGCAAACGCCTCGTGCCTGGGCGGGCTCGCGTCCTCTTGGGCCCTGGCGACGGCCGCGACAGCCAGCATCGCCATCAACACCCACACTCTTCGCATCGCTAACTCCACGAATGACCCACCTGCCTCAACTATCGCGCAACGAAAGCGCCAGCCCCTCGAACACGACATGGAGCTCGATCCCCGTCGAGAACAGGAACCGGTGCTCGAACGCGTCGCCGGCCAAGTGCACTTCCTAATAGCCCAAGTCGCCGTAGCCGGTGGGGCCGGGCAGGGCGGCGGTATCGCTCTGCGTGCTGCGGAACGAGCGGACGCCGGAATAGCCAAGTGTGAACCGACGCGCGCCACCCTTGCCATCATCACCGTCGAGAACGAGCGTGAGCGTGCGGGTGGCTACGTCCAAATCGAGCGTCACGAGCGCTGCATCGTGGATGGACACACCATCGTCGGGCTCACCCTCCAGCCGCAACACGTCGGCGGGAAGGCGGTCGCAGATGGCGTCGAGGTGGGCGCGGTAGCGATCGAACGCGACGGTGGGATTCTCTTGCCCACCATGCTGTCCGCCATGCCACCAGTCGAAGGGGAAGAACTCCATGATTCAGGATCGTATGGCATGCCGTACCATCGCTCATGCCCAACGGCGGAACACTCCTACAACCTCGCCACAGGCAACGGCTGACCGTGCGTTTCCTGCCCGCTGCGCTGGACGTGGAGCACGACGGGGATGTGGTGACAATGTTCGACTCGTCCAGGCGGCATCCGGGGATGAGCAGCCGCACGCTCTTGTGGATGACGGCGATGTTCCTGGCGCTCGGGGCCCCGTGCGTGTTCCTGCTCTTCGCGACGCAGCCCGCGACCATCAAGCAAAGCCTCGAGCTCGGCGCCGGCGCGGCCTTTCTGCTGGCCGCCGCGCTCATGTTCTTTCTCATGGCCAGAATTGCGATCGAGCGTCGTCTGATCGTCGACCTGCGTTCGGGCCTCGTCAACATGCGATGGCCCGACATCGAGATGGCCCAGTGGACAGGCGACGTCGACGGGCTCGGCCTCGTGGTCTGCCCGATGAAGATCCCCGGCCCGGTTGGCCTGTTCACCGTCTCGGCCGGCTACGCCTCGGTCGCGGTACTCGACGGCACGCTCACGCCGACATCGCAAGCCATCCTGGACTGCGGGCCGCTCACCCGCACGATGCTGCGCGGCATGGCGGCCGTCGACCCAAGCTCGACGCCGCGCCATCACAGCAACCGCGGCTGGATCGTCTTGGCCACCGGCGAGGACCCCGACACGCTCGAGGCCGAACTGCGCGCCGCCCTTCCCACCCTCACTCGCGTCATCGAGATCGAGCGAATCGAAGAGACTCTGACCGGCACAGTCGATGCCAAACTCCTGCGCAAACCAGCGCGGCGCCGGTGAGCATCGGGTAGCGGTTTGAGCACCTGGATAGCGACAGCCCATCACACCCACCACCCCCACTTTCACATCCGTTCGCGCCCAAGAACCGGGATCGCGTGGTCGTGCATTTTCCCGGTTATGGACGGCCCCACAAATTGTGCACGCAGGTGCACAGTGGCAGCCACACGGGAAGGGCGCGGCGGCGAACAGCTGCGCCCCCTCTCTCTCCCGATTCGTGCGCCGCGGAAAGGCGACGCTCCATCCGCAAGGTATTTCGGCTCTCCCCTTCGAACGGCATGAGCAACCACTGGGAAGTGCCTACGCGCTTCCCTAACTTACATACAAGATCGAGAGTTTATATAAACCTGTTTCTCATATCCGTTGAGTTACAACCTCGGACTTACCCGCACACCCGCACCCAGGATTGCCCCGCGCACAGCCCGTGCGATCTCCAGAGCACCAGGCGTATCCCCATGCACGCACAATGTGTCGAACCGCCCACCCTGCGCCAAACGCACGGCCCGCTCGGCGGCCTCCCTCGCATCGGCCAGCACGGCACCGGGCTGGCCGCGTGGGATGAGCGATCCATCATCCGCGTATCCACGATCCGCGAATCCCTCACGCATAACGCGCAGGCCCATCTCCGCCCATCGCCCTATCCCAGGAGTATCGGGCAAGCCAAAGAACACCACGCGTGCGAACGGATCGCCCATCACCTCGGCCACCGCATCGAGGCATCCGCTCGCCACCGCCTCGGCCGCGTCGGCGTCAACCATCGTTCGGTGGTACAGCGCCCCGTGCGGCTTGGCGTGCGAGAGCGTCAGCCCCACTTCCGCCGCCACGCGCGCCAGCCGCGCGACCTGCTCGCGGCACAACGCATAGATCGCCTTGGCATCCAAGCCGAGTTCGCGCCGTCCGAATCCCTCGGAATCTGCATAACCAGGATGAGCCCCGAGTCCCACACCCCGATCGGATCCGCGCTTCAGCATGCTTCGCATGAGTTCCGGCGAGCCGGCGTGTCCACCACAGGCGATGTTGACCGACGACACGACGTTGAGCAATTCGAGATCGCTCTCGAGTAACGCGTCAAGCTCGCCCGCGTCGGCATTCAGGTCGATCGCGGGGCCGAGTAGGCCGGCATCATCCATGCCTCACTCTATGGGAGCGATCATGGCATCGAGCGTCACACGTTGGTGAGCAAGCAGTTCGAGCGCCGTTTCTCTCTCAACCGCTTCCAGCCGCACCCACTGTCCCGGCACCAACTGCCCAACAGCCGGAAGATCGGCCGCGATGACGGCTCCCACGGTCGCGTAACCGCCGGTCGTCGGGCCGTCGGGGCCCAGGACCACGAGTTCACCCGACGACGGTGCCTGAACTGTGCCATGTAGTACCCCGCGGCTCGGCCCCGTCTCGATCGGATGACCTCCGCCGAGCCGTTCGAGGCGTACGCCGGTGCGATTGCTCTTCGGGGAGACGCGGAGTAAGCCGGCGGGCAGCCCGGCTTCGGCACCATCGGTTACCACACGCAGCACGCGTCCCCTCAACGCAAACTGGACCATTGCATGGCCGTACGACGGAAGAATGGTCTGGGTCCCCTGCGGTTCGCTCACCGCCAGTACATCACCAACCTGAAGAGGCCTACCCTCATGCCCGCCGAAGCCCGCACCCGAGAGTGTGGAACGAGAACCGAGCACGAGGCGTGTATCCACGCCACCCGCCACCGCGAGATAGGCCCGGCACAAGCCATCATCCGGGCTGAAATCGATCGAGTCACCAGCTCCCAACTCAACAACTTCGAACGACCGCCCCCCCGAGGAGCACACGACGGCGGTGGGTCGCGTTGACTCGACCCTCAAACGCCCCATCGCCAGTTCGATGCCGGCAGCACCATCGGCGTTGCCCGCGATCCGGTTCGCAACACAAAGTGAAAGCGAATCAGCAGCCCCGCTCGTCGGCACGCCCTCGTGCGCGTGTCCCGGTCGGCCCAGGTCCTGAACGCTTGCCACGCCGCTCAACTCGATAACGCGCAGGCTCACGCGTCGAACTCATCCAGCGAGATCGCCCGGAAACGGACGGTGTCCCCGGCGCGCAAGAGAGCTGGCTCCTCGCGTCCCACGCCGAACATGACCGCCTTCGTGCGCCCGATGATGCGCCACCCGCCAGGGCCGGGAAGGCCATAGACACCGCCGTAGGGCCCGGCGATGCCGACGCTCCCCGATTCCAGCCGCGTGCGAGGCGACGCCAGCCTGGGTACGTGTAACCGCTCGGGCAGCCCCGTGAGATAGCCAAAGCCGGGAGCGAACCCCAGAAACGCGACCGTGAATTCGGTGGCAGTGTGGACCTGGATCACCTCTTGCTCGCTTACGCCCGCAAGCAGGGCTACCTCGGCAAGGTCCAGCGCGCACGGGCCTTCGTAGCACACGGCGAGCTCGTGCGCGCGTGTCTCGGGCACACTTCGCTGCTCGATGGAGCTCAAACAACCGGCAACGTCCTCGGATCGCACTCCCGCAAGCGGATCAACCGTGACATACACCGCGTTCTCTGTCGGGATCGCATCTCGTACACCCTTCACGCCGCGGACTGCCTCGGCCACCAAGCGCGCCGGCGTCGGCCCGGTGACACGCAGGCTGCGTTCGCTGGTCCACTCGATGCTGAAGCCCTTGGCCGTAGCCATGGCCAAGGGTAGTAGCGCCGATCAGGGCACCGGGGCAACCTCTGGCAGATAGCTCGGACGGGTGTCGGTGCGAAGCGCCGCTGGAATCACGCGCCGATGGAGCTTCTCGCGCTTGCCCTTCCTGGTCGAGAGCTGGCCGTACTGCTTCAGCCGTTCGACCACGGCCTTGCCGTCCAACAGGCGGATCGACCCGTCGAAGTCCTCCACCAGGGCGGTGCAGCTCTCAACCCAGTCGCCGCAGTTGTAGTACATCATGCCCTCGTGGCGGGCGTCGGAGCGGATTTCGGCCTTGTGGATGTGCCCGCACACCACGCCGTCGAAGCCCTTGCGCTTGGCCTCGTCGGTCAGAGCGTCCTCGAACTTGCTGATGTAGGTACAGGCGCTCTTGACCTTCAGCTTCAGGAACTGGCTCAGGCTCCAGTAGTTCATGCCGAAGATCTTGCGGATCCTGTTGTAGTGCCGGTTGATTCGCAGGAGCAGCTCGTAGCTGGCAGAACCAAGCATCGAGAGCGCCTTGGCGTGCTTGACCACCATGTCGAATTGGTCGCCGTGGCTGATGTACAGGCGGCGGCCGTCAGCGGTGACGTGCTCGGCATCGAGCATGACCTCCACGCCGCCAAAATTCAGTCCGGCGTACTGCCGAGCCCCCTCATCGTGGTTGCCTGGGATGTACACCACGCGCGTGCCCTTGCGAGCCATCTTCAGGATGCGGCTGATGACTCGGTTGTGCTTGCCGGGCCAGTACCACTTGCTCTTGAGACGCCACATGTCGATGACGTCGCCGACCAAGTACAGCGTTTCGCAGCGGACACTCTTGAGGAACGCGCTGAGTTCCCTGGCTTGGCAGCCATTGCTTCCCAGGTGCAGATCGCTCAGGAAGATGGTTCGGTAGCGCAAATCGAGCCGCTTGGCTCCTGTCTTGTCATCGTGGACCACGGCCGGCTCGGTCCAGACCGCCTTGTTCGGGTCGGTCTCGAACGCTCTGCCAACGGCATCATTAGGTTGCGTTTCCTCCATGCAACATTCTTCGGCAACCGGCAGGTGAATTCCGCTTCACCTGCCATGGAACTGCGCGAATGTTTCATTAGGAACATGTTACGAACGAACACGTAGCCGCTCGGCCACCTTGCCGAGTTCATCTGCCCAGCCACGGGCGTCGGCAAGCCGGCTTGACGCCAGCAGGTGTTCGCGTTCCTGGAGCACCCGATAAATCGCGTTCTGGGCCACATCGAGCCGGGCCTCGAATGGCGCCGCCCGGACCATCTGGACCAGCGCCCCGATGGAACGTAACGCCTCCAGGTCGGTCGGATCGGACGACAGCCGTTCACTCAGCCGGGCCAGGGCCGACTCAGCCACGTACGACAGCGTCGAGCGGTCAAGATCGACGCCCGCCTGCTCGGCCTGTTCGAGGATCTGGCTAGCCTTGGCAACGTCGGGATGCTCGTCACGCAGGGCGCGGACAAGGTCGGCATTGAGTACAAGCTCCACCGGGAAATACAGCGCCCGGGGCGAAGGGATCTTGAGCGCGTGCAGGAAGTGCAGCAGCGGTGCCTGGTCGTCGTACATCCGTCGGTATGTTGCCTCGGCGCTGTCGAGAGCGCCCTCCAGCACTTGCTCGGCTACCAGCCTTTGTTCGTCCTTGAAGAGTGAGGCCAGCGAGAATGTTGACGCGCCAAAGTCACGCTCCATCAGTCGTAGCAGCTTGCCGTATTGGGCGAGGTCGAAGGCCTCCTTGGCATCGCGGATGAACCCGTCGAGCCGCGAGTCTTCCACATCCAAACCGGCGCCACCCGCAATGATGTGATCGGCCAGGTGCAGCACGGCGTAGGTCACCCGCTGGCTGTTCAGGCTGATCCTGCTCGTCAGGGTCGCCCGGCCTACCCGAAACTGCGTTCGGCCAGCGTGCATGTCCGTACACTGATCGCTGCGCACGTCGTAGCAGTACACTCCGGTCTCGGAGCCACACTCCTCGAACAGCGAGATGACCGCGTAGTGCTCGGCCATCTTCAGCAGATCGACCATAGCCGGGCGCACCATGTTCATGTACACCTGTCGCCCGTCGCCGTGCTCGCGCAGGTTGCTCTTGGCGTGACTTAGCCTGTTCAGGAACTCATCCTCGAAGGACTCCTCGAACAGGCCCTCAGCGATCTGGATCATGCGGCCGGCGTATTGCAAGATCTGCACGGTCTCGATGCCCGTCAGCTCATCGAAGAACCAGCCGCAACTCGTGTACATGAGCATCGCGTTGCGCTGCAATTCGAGCAATCGCAGGATGCGCGTGTAGTCGATCGGGCCCTCGTGCGACCCGACGTGGTGCTCAATGAACTCGACAGCCCGCTCGCGCGAACGATCGAGGATGAGCTGGATGTATCCGTCGCGCGCCGCCCACGGATCGATCAGCAGCGTGCCCGCCTCGCGCTCGAACCGCTCGGCCATCGTGTCTCGCAGCCAGTCGAGCGCCTCACGTAGCGGCTTGCGCCAGCTCTGGTTCCACGCCGGGTGCCCACCCGAGTGGCAACCGCAATCTTCCTTCCAACGCCCTACGCCGTGCACGCAACTCCACGACGATTCCTCGATGACTTCGGCTTCCCACTCGGGCGGGTGCAGCTCGAGGTAGCGGCCGTAGTTGACCAGCTCGGCCTCGTGGCCATCGGCGATGTGACGCACGGCGTAGGACAGCGCCATGTCGCCATAGGGGTGGTGGTGCCCATAGCTCTCGCCGTCGGTAGCAATGTGTACGAGCTGTGGTTCGGCGCGATGAGGGTCGATGCCGCTGAGCAATCGCCGCGCAAAATTCTCACCGTTGCCGAGCAAACGCTCAAACGCCACTGCTTGCGATAACGGTCCGTCATAAAAGAACACCGCTATGCTGCGGCCTTCATCGAGGCGTACGAGGTATGGCCGCCGGGGGTCAATGCCGTGTTGGGTCGCTTCGATCCAGTCGTCGCTGCCGATCTTGCGGTAGCGCATTGCCTGCCGAGGAGCCAGGATGGTGAACGCGACGCGCTGCTTCGCCAACTCGTCAAGACACGCCCGGTTGGCCGCGGTCTCGGGCAGCCACATGCCCGAGGGGCGGCGGCCGAAGCGGTGCTCGAAGTCCTTGATGCCCCAGAGCACCTGCGTCCGCCGGTCGCGTTCGTTCGCAAGCGGCATGATCATGTGGTTGTACGCCTGGGCGATGGCCGACCCGTGCCCGGCGTTCAGCTCGATGCTCTGCTTATCGGCGTCGAGGATGGCCCGATACGCCTCTGGCGCGTGGGCCTCGAGCCACGACAGCAGCGTGGGACCGAAGTTGAAGCTGATATGCGCGTAGTTGTTGTTGATCCGCTCGATCCAACCCTGCTCGTCAAGAATTCGCGCCTGCCCGTTGGGCTGGTAGCACTCGGCCGTAATCCGCTCGTTCCAGTCGTGGTATGGGTACGCCGAGTCCTGCACCTCCACGGCTTCGAGCCAGGGGTTCTCGCGCGGCGGCTGGTAGAAGTGGCCGTGGATGCACACGTAGCGATTCATGGAACGCTGGCTCCCGAACTTTCGGCGATGCGGCCTGCCCATGCACGCAGGCGGGCGGCGATGCTATCATCGCCGCCCACTTCTTCAAGCGATAGGTGCATCGGCCGACGCCAGCACGGATACCCCTCGCGAACGCCGGGTATATTGTGCGGCTCGATCTCGTCCCACAAGTCTTCAAGTGCGAGCATGACCACCGGCGCGGGCGAGTCGCACAGCCGATCCATGAGCACGTCAAAGAGCTCGCCTTCATCCGATACGTCGAACTTCTTGAGCAAGCATTGCACGGCAGCCTTGCGCAGCCGGGCATCGTGCATGGCCGCCGACTTGTCGAGTAAGCCCAATGCCTGTCGCAGATCGATGTCCCGACCCGCGAGATACCCCGCAAATGTCGGCATGTCGTGCGTGTTTGCTGCCGCAAGCATCTCGGGCTTGGCCGCACCGGGAGCCATGGCCTGATCACCCCCGTCATACTGCGAGGCGGTCATGCCAAGAAGCCCGCGCTCGATCATCGCTGTGTCGACCTCCGGCGGCACGGTACCCAGATTCTCGCCGATGAATACTGCTTCGTGCTGGTGCGAAAGATCGGCCAGCAGATCGAGCGCACCGGTGGCGTCGTAGCGGACATAGACGCCATCGTCGGCGCCATGACCATCGGGAATCCAATACAACCGCCACAGCCCCATGACGTGGTCGAGCCGGAGCGTGCTGGCGTAACGAAGGTGACGCCGCGTCGCTTCGACCAGCTCGGCGTGCCCGCTCAGCCTCGCCTTCTCGGGGATCATCGGCGGGAAGCCCCATACCTGACCCTCGGGGAAGTACGTGTCGGGCGGCGCGCCAACGGCCACGCCCTTGGCGTACAGGTCGGGCTGGCGATGGACATCGAAGCCCCCACCGACGACACCCACGGGAAGGTCAAGATACAGCCCACACCCCGCCGCTTCGGCGCGATCGCGCACGCTTGACAGCTGCGCGTGGAGCAGCATCTGGGCGTAACCGTACACGAGCTCGCTGGCCTCGTCCGCGCGCCATTTCACGTACTGCGCGATCAACGGATCGGTGTTGACGAATGCCTCGATCGCTGCCGCGTCAGCCGTGACCGCCTCGCGTTCCAACACACGCCGCTTGAGATTCCAACTTGCCTTGTAGTCGATCAACGAGGCCCCGCCCAGCCGGTCCGCCTCGGCCCGCTCACCTTCGGTCATCAAGGCCGACACATCGAGGAACAGCTCGCTGAACACGCTCCGGCTCACCGGCGCATATGGGCAGCCGTCGGTCGGCGATGAGTACCGCCCCGCCAGCAGCGGCAGTGTGCTCACGAGCGCAGCGCCAAGCCCACCCGCCCACTCGCATAGTCTTGCAAGATCCTCGAGATCGCCGACGCCCGCGCCCTGCACCGATCGGACCGCGTACAACGGCGCAAACACACCGAGCCTTCGCTCATCCGGTCGCCAGAACGCCTTGATCGGATGCGCGGGGGATGGCGCGAAGCGTTCAGCGTCGGCGGGCACATCGACATCCACACCCAGAGCCCGCAGCACGGCCGTGAGCGCCGCCTCACTCGGGTAGCACTGCACGCCCATGCCGTTCTCGTGCTCGGTCAGCACGCCGTGCGATTGCGCCAGGCGCAGCAGCGCCGGGTTGCGGGTGTCGGATTCGCGCACGCTCATTCGCGGGGCTCGCACCGAAGCACGAGCACCGACAGCGGCGGCAGCGTCAGGCTCACGCTGAACGACCGCCCGTGCGAAGGCGATTCCTGAGCCTCGACGCCGCCGAGATTGCCCGCGCCCGAGCCGCCGAAGCACTCCGCATCGGTGTTCAAGACCTCGCGCCACGTGCCACCGGTGGGAACGCCCAGGCGATAGCCGTCGCGCACGACGGGGGTGAAGTTTGCCACCACCAGCACTGTATCGTGCGGCGCGCGGCCGCGGCGCAGATACGCGATGACCGTGTCTTCCGAGTCCGTGCAATCGACCCACTCGAACCCGCGAGGATCACAATCGCGCTCGTGCAACGCGGGCTGGTTCTTGTAGAGTTCGTTCAGCGAACCCACGAGCGCCGCGATACCCGCGTGGTGGGGAACGTCTTCCAGGTGCCACTCAATGCTGGCGTCGTGGTCCCATTCGGGCACCTGCGCCAGCTCGCCACCCATGAACAGCAGCTTCTTGCCCGGCTGGGTCCATTGCAGGCCATACAGCAATCGCAGGTTCGCTAGGCGTTGCCATTCGTCCCCTGGCATGCGCCCCAACAAGCTGCCCTTGCCGTGCACCACCTCGTCGTGGCTCAGCGGCATGACGTAGTTCTCGCTGAACTGGTAGACGGCGCGGAAGCTGATCTCGTTGTGGTGATACTTGCGGTGGACCGGGTCGTGCCCAAGATACCGAAGCGTATCGTGCATCCAGCCCATGTCCCACTTGTAGCCGAACCCCAGCCCTCCCAGGTGCGCCTGGCGCGATACGCCAGGCCATGCCGTCGACTCCTCGGCGAACGTCACGATGTCAGGGAACGCACCGTACAACGTCGTGTTGAGCTGCCGCAGGAAGCCGATGGCCTCAAGGTTCTCGCGACCGCCGAACTGGTTGGGTATCCACTCGCCCTCCTGTCGCGAGTAATCTCGGTACAGCATCGAGGCCACCGCATCAACGCGGATGCCGTCGACGTGATACTTGTCGAGCCAGAACATCGCGCTCGAGATCAGGAAGCTGCGGACCTCGTGCCGGCCGTAATTGAAGATCATCGACTTCCAATCGGGGTGGAAGCCCTCACGCGGATCGGCGTGCTCGAACAAGTGCGTGCCATCGAATAGTGCAAGCCCGTGTTCATCGCCCGGGAAGTGGCTGGGCACCCAATCCAGGATCACGCCGATACCGGCCTGGTGCAGGGTATCGACGAGGTACATGAAGTCCTGCGGCGTGCCATACCGGCTCGTTGGTGCGAAGTACCCAACGGTCTGGTAGCCCCAGCTCTTGTATAGCGGGTGCTCCATCACAGGCATCAGCTCGACGTGCGTGAAGCCCAGCCGACTGCAGTACTCGGCCAAACGCGGGGCCAGCTCCCGGTAGTTCAAGCTCCGATGCCCGTCTTCGGGGACGCGCCTCCACGAGCCCAGATGCAACTCGTAGATGCTCATGGGCTTGCCAACGCGGTGCCTCTCCCCGCGGCCGCGCATCCATGCCTCATCGTTCCACTGGTAGTCGAGCCCATGCACGATCGACGCCGTACGGGGCGGCTGCTCTTGTCGAAAACCGAACGGGTCGGTCTTCTCGAGTCTGCGTCCGCCCGCGTGCGAGTCGATGACGTACTTGTACTGGCTCCCCTCGCGCGCGTTGGGCGAGATTCCCATCCACAGGCCGCTGTTGCCGACCGGCGTTAGCGTGTCCGCCCCAGGCGACCAGTAGTTCCAATCCCCCACCACTGACACGGCTCGCGCGTTGGGCGCCCACACGCCGAAGCGGACACCCTGCCCACCCGGCAGCGGATGGGCTCCGAGCTTCTCATACAGGTGCGCATGGGTTCCCTCGTTGAACCAGTATTGATCGTCGGAGGAGATCCAACCGGCATCGTGGGCGTGGCCTTGGGCCTGACGGGCGTTGGGCGGCATCATCAGTAGATGGTTGGTCACGTCTGGGCTCTCCGAGGGGTGGGCATACCCGCAGAGTTCAGATCGACCGAAAACCTGCCGCCATCCAGCGTATTCGCGGGCGGGAACTCCCCACCCGATCGTCTCAGGACAGCCCGCGCTCACGTCGCAGTTCGGCCTCCGCTCGCAGCCAGTCGGAAACCGGATCGCCCGGTCCGCCTTGGCGGGCCCGGAAGATCTCAAAGGCCCGGCGGCGGATCTCGTCCTGGCTGGGCTCGGCAGCGCCGTGTGTGGGCAGCTTGGCGTATGCCTCGGCCGATGGCGCGGGCCCCTTGCTCACACGCGCGACGGTGTGCAGCACGCCCGATTTAGCAGCCATTGCCGCCCGCTCGAGCCCAGCCGGCTTGGCTTCGGTCGAACGATCGGCCCGGCCGGGCTGCGCGCTGGTGCGCACCGGTTGCGGCGGATTGGCGGCCATGTGATTGAGAACCGATTCGGGGACATCGCCGCCGCTCTTACGCTCACGCCTCGACGCGGTGAATACCGAGTAGGCATGCTGGCGGAGCGCTGCGCTGTTCGAGCCGATCACGGCCCACCTCCATGGTGGCCTCAGACCCAGCCACCGCTACCCACAATCGTACGATCCTCCGCTTCATCGACCACCGGACAAACCGACTTTGGTCGCCCTCGATTCGAAACTTCATCAAACCCTGACGAGCAAGTTGCGAACAGCCCAGCGTCCCACACGATCCAGAAACCAATCTCACTCAGGCCGCGCCGCGCATGGGCCGATAGTGCTCTGACGCTCCGTCCCCAACATGGAGCCGAAGACACGCTCAGCCACCCGTGACGCGCATAGATTGCGCACGGGCATGGTGATGCCTCGTACGGAGAGCCACGTGGTCCCCATCCGGACGGACAACGACCTGGAACGCCCCACGCTGCCCGGCGGCCGGGGCTCGCCCGGCGTGCTGCTCATCGAGGCCGGCTTCGAGGTGTGCAACCCCATCGGCGGGATCTACCAGGTACTCCGCTCCAAGGCGGCCACGATGGTCGACCACTGGGACGATCGCTACCTGATGCTGGGCCCGTACGTGGCCGATCAAGCCGCCCTGGAGATGGAACCCCGTCGGCCCACTGGCTGGCTCGCTCGGGCTGTTGCCGCGCTCGACGAGATCGGCATCACCTGCCACACGGGCCGCTGGCTTGTTCCCGGGCGGCCCCGAGTCGTCCTGCTCGACATCGGCCTGCCCCAGGAGCGCATCAACAGCGAGAAGTTCTACCTCTGGCAGCACGACAAGGTCAGCTCACCCAGCGGCGACGAGATGGTGGACGACGTGATCGCCTTCGCCGACGTGACGCGCCACTTCATGCGGGCCGTCGACACCGCGTGGCGAGACCAGCGCCCAGCCAGGCGGCACGCCCGACGCGTCATGGCCCACTTCCACGAGTGGATGGGCGGCCTGGCCATCCCGCTCATCAAGCGTGAGCAGCAGCCAATCTCCACGGTCTTCACGACACATGCCACTTTGCTCGGACGATATCTCGCGAGCAGCGACAATCCGCCAGACACGGTCGAGGGCATCGACGCCCCCGCAAAGGCCGACCATTTCGGCATCCGCGCCCGCCACGACTACGAGTGCCTGGCCGCCCGCGACTGCGACGTGATGACGACCATCAGCCCACTCACGGGGCTCGAGTGCGAGCACCTGCTCGGCCGCAAGCCCGACGCCATCCTCCCTAACGGCCTGGACATCGGCCGCCTCAGCGTGGGCCACGAGTTCCAGACGCTGCACGCCGTGTTCAAGGACAAGGTCCACCACTTTACGATGGGCCACTTCTTCCCCACCAGGCCCATCGACCTCGACCAGACGCTCTACTTCTTCACAAGCGGCCGCTATGAGCCGCGCAACAAGGGTTTTGACATCTTCATCCGGGCCAGCGCGCGCCTGAACCAGCTCCTCAAGGAAACCAACAACCCACACACGGTGGTCTCATTTATCGTTACCCGCCGTGACGTGCGATCGATCGACCCCGTGGTGCTCCAGAACAGGGCCGTGCTCGACGAGCTCGAGGATACTTGCGAGCATATCGCCGACGACCTGCGCCAGCGGCTGTTCCGCACGGCCGCCAGCGAGGGGCGCGTCTCGCTCGATGCGATGACCGAGGAGTACTGGATGCTGCGCCTCAAACGCACCCAGGCGGCCTTTCGCACGCGGGGCTGGCCCTCTGTCATCACACATACGTTGGAAGGCGACCCGCGCGACGAGGTGCTGAATGAGATCGCCGTCGCCGGCTTGCGCAACGATCCCGAGGACCGCGTCAAGATTGTCTACCACCCCCAGTTCATCAGCCCGACCAACCCGCTCTGGGGCATGGAGTATGACCAGTTCGTGCGCGGCTGCCACTTGGGCGTGTTCCCCAGCACCTACGAGCCCTGGGGTTACACGCCGCTGGAGTGCCTGGGCCAGGGCGTGCCCGCCATCACCACCGATATGTCGGGCTTCGGCGACTTCGTGACCGAGCGCCACGCCCAGCCCGCGGGGTGGGCGCCCTGGGTGCTCCAACGCAAGCACAAGACGGCCGCCCAAGCCGTCGAGGCCCTGGCCCAGCGGATGCTCGAGTACTGCCAGCTCACCCAACGAGAACGGATTCGCGTCCGAAACGCCGCCGAGCAGCGGTCGTGGCTGTTCGACTGGATGGAGATGGGCGAGTCGTACGCCCGGGCCCACGATCTTGCGCTGCACCGCGGCCCCCAACCTGCCGAAGTGGATGAAGCGAGCCCGCCGCCCGGCTCCGCACGCGTCTAGGCCTCGATTATCGGAAGGATCCATCGCATGTCGTCGAGCAGCTCCAACCAGCACCTGGGCATCGATCCCCGCGTGGCCTACTTCACGATGGAGATCGCGTTGAGCGACCAGCTCCCGACATTCTCGGGTGGCTTGGGTGTGCTGGCGGGAGACACCATCCGCTCGGCGACCAATCTGCGCGTACCGGTGGTCGCCGTCAGCCTGTTGCACCGCGGCGGCTACTTCAAGCAAACGCTCGACAAGGACGGCACCCAGCACGACGAGCCCATCACGTGGGAGCCCAACAATCTGCTCCAGCGCCTGCCCACCGAGGTCAGCATGAAGCTCGACGGCAGGACCGTGCGTGTTGGCGCTTGGAAGGCCACGCTCAAGAACGCGAACGACGACCACGAGACCCCGGTGATCTTCCTCGACACCGACCTGCCCCAGAACAGCAAGGATCACCGCGATATCACCAATCGCCTCTACGGCGGCGACGACGAGCTCCGCCTGCGCCAGGAGGCCATCCTGGGCATCGGCGGCGTCCGCATGCTTGAAGCGCTCCAGTGCGACGGCCTGAAGATCTACCACATGAACGAGGGACACGCCAGCCTGCTCGTTCCCGAGCTCACGCTCCGTACCGCCCAGCGTTTGTCGAAGAAGACCACCGATCGGACTGTCCTGGCCGAGGTGAAAGAAAGGTGCGTGTTCACGACCCACACCCCTGTGCCCGCCGGCCACGACCGCTTTCCAATGGAGATGGTCCACCAGATCCTGGATCCCGAGATCGTGGCGCTGCTGCACGCCGAGCCCGAGGGTGCGATGCACGAGGCACCCATGGACGCCGACCCGACCGCCAAGCCGGCTGAGAGCCAGCGCACCGGTGGTGTTGCCATGGCCGAGCCGGCGGCCGCCACCGACGGCACGCTCAACATGACGCTCACCGGCTTCTGGGGCAGCGGTCGCATCAATGCCGTCGCCCGCCGGCACGCCGAGGTGTCACGCACCATGTTCGGGCGCGACGACATCCGATCGGTCACCAACGGCATCCACGCCACCACCTGGGTGTGCGGCGACATGGCTCAGCTGTTCGACAAGAAGATCCCCGCCTGGCGAGATGACAACACCGAGCTGCGTTTCGCTCTCGACCTCGAACCCAAGGCGCTGCTTCGGGCCCACCTGCGCGCCAAGGTCGCGCTCATCGACCGCGTCAACGAGCTGGCCGGAGCAAACTTCGACGTCGACACGTTCACGATCGGCTTTGGCCGCCGCGCCACTGCGTACAAGCGCCTCACCCTGCTGCTGCACAGTCCCAAGGTGCTCGACGAGATCGCCGAGAGGCACGGCGGCATCCAGATCGTGCTGGCCGGTAAGGCCCATCCCAAGGACGAGCCGGGCCAAGCCATGATCGTCGATACGCTGCGCAAGGCCAAGCGCCTCAAGCACGCCAGCGTGGTCTACCTGCCCGGCTACAACATGGACATGTGCGGCCTGATGACCGCCGGAAGCGATATCTGGCTGAACACACCGCGTCCCCCGCTGGAAGCCAGCGGCACCAGCGGCATGAAGGCCGCCATCAACGGCGTACCCAGCCTGAGCACGCTCGATGGCTGGTGGCTGGAAGGCTGCGTTGAAGGCCTCACCGGCTGGGCCATAGGCAAGGACGACTTTGCGCCAGGAAGCAAGCGGAAGGCCCCCACTACCAACACGCAAGACAAGCAGCACGCCGAGGACATCTACCACAAACTGGACACGAAGATCCTGCCCGCGTACAACGATCGCTCCCAATGGGCACACATCATCGCGAATACCATCGCGATCAACGGCTCGCACTTCACGACGCAGCGCATGGTGCGGGAGTACGTCGCAGGCCTCTATTTCGTGTAACCCGCCTCAGCCACCACCACGCAACACCGCCGGATCGAGCGTCCCTCTGAGCTCAAATTCCGCGCCGGGCCGGTACAACCCCGCGTCAAACATCGCTTGCCAGAAGATTCCCGGAAGCGTGTACGCGAACTCACCACTCAGCCAGTATGTCGATTCGCCATCGCGCAAGTGCTCCCACCTCACCGGCACCGGGAGCTCGATGCGTTGCTCGTCCTTGCGAGACAGCGTGGCCTCGGCGCTGCGCCGGCCGCGGAACACCCGCTCGCCATCGACCACCAGCGTGTAGTCGACCATGCGCAGGGGCAGCTCGGTCTCGCCGAGGTTCTGCCCGACCACCGTAAACGTCAGCACGACGGCCTCATCGGTGGCTGCCGTCGCCACGCCCTCCTCGACGGTGGCAGTGGGCCGCGTCACGCAACCGCCAAGCACCAATAGACCAAACAACACGCCCACGAGTGTGATGAGCCGAGACATCATCGCGCTACGTCCATCAGGATGGGCAGTATGACCACCAAGCCGATGAACGCCGCGAGCCCGAGGCCCAACATCGCCAGGATCACCTGCACCGTCATCACGATCACCGGCCGTGGCAGCCGCTTGATGTCGTCGACGCGCACCGCCTTCCATGCCAGGCTCACCAGGAATGCGATGGGCAACAGCAGCAAGAACCACCACGCGTGCGCATCGATGGGGTCGATGAACGGCCGCCAGGCCAGCACCTGCACCATTACTCGCCCCCCGGTACGTACAACTCGGCCTCGGGCCGCCGACGGTTGAACAACGCGTCGAGCACAGCCACGAGGTTGAGCATGCCCGCCAGGGCGCACATCAGCAATGCCACCTCGTTCACTTTGCCCACAGACTTGCCCGCGCCGGGCCTGCCCTGGTACAGGTCCGAGTCGCCCCACTGGGGCGTCTGGACGAGCTGCGGATGCGGCATCCCAGTGCCCTGATCCGACAAGACACGGACCTCGCCCGGATAAGCCGAGCGGAACGTCGGCTCGAGTCGGCCGGCAACGTTCGGGTCCATGGACCACGCCTTGAAGCGGTTCTGATTCACCCAGTCTGCTCCAAACGCAAGCGGGCCCACGAACGCATGGACGTAGAACCAGAGCCGGTCCTCGCGGCTATCGATGGTGTCGATGCCGCCGAGCAGCAACCCGCCGAAGAACAGACCCAGCACGCCCGTCGCGATGGCAATCCCCCGTCGAGGCTGGCCTAGCAGCACGTGACCGAGTCCGGGGAGCATGAGCCCGGCCACGCCCTGCCCCGGGCGGAACCGCTCGGGCCCTGGCGAGAATCGGGAAGCCGGCGGTTTGGGCTCGGGTGTCGGGCTTGCTGGTGCGTCGGACATGAGGCCGATGGTAGCCCCAGGGTCCCCCGATGTGCCCGCGGACCGAGGCACGTCGCCCGGTCTTGCGAGACCCGGTTGACACGGCCCATACAGGGTGTAGCCTTGCGGCGCTCCCGAGCGCGCCGGCACGCCCCACACGATGGGGCAACCCGGCACATCGACTCGCGGCGCAACAGGTGAGACTACCCCGTTTTAGGACTCCGGTGGGAACCAGCGATCCCACCGACGCGGACGAGAAGACAATGCCCACGCTCACACTGAACACCGACGAAGTTATCTGGGCCATTCCCGGCGCAGCAGCCGAGGCCTCCCCGTCGTCGCGGGGCAGTTCGAGCGTCGTCGCGTATGACGATGACGAGGATGACGATTTTGACGACCTCGACTACGACGATGATGACGAGGAAGATGAGGACTACGACGCCGACTTCCTCGACGACGACGACGATGAAGACGTGGCCGAAGGCGACGATGATGCCGATGAGGATGACGAAGACCTCTAAGGCCCGAGGCCCGACCGCGTTCTGATCGTGGGGTGCCGCCGGCCAGGAGCACGCCGGCCATGCACCACAAGCACAGCGCAGCTTCAGCGAATCACGAGCCCCATCGGGACAACTCCGAACTCGACGATGCCGAGACGGCCTCGCTCGACGAGGCCATCGCGCCGCTCGCTGGCACCGAGGATCTCGATCGCGACGACGCCCCGCCGCCGCCGGAACCACGCCGCGCCGAGGTTGTCGATCGCCGCTTGGGTCTCGACCGCCGCAATATGCCCGGGGCCGAGGCACCCACCGGATTCGAGCGCCGCCGCGGCCGTGGCCGACGCCTCAGCGATGCCCACCGCGCCGCAGAAGAAGGCGAGATGACCCAGGAGCAGTTCATGTTCCTGATGGCCATCGACGCGTTCAAGAAGGGCAACCAGGTCACCTTTCCCGCGTGGAGCGACGTGTTGGAGATCATCCGGTTACTGGGCTATCGAAAGGTACAGAAGGCCGCCGTCGATTTGGGCCGGGCCGAGGACTGGACCGAGCCGCCCCAAGCCCCCCACAACGTGCGCACCGACAAGCAACTCCAACGCAACGCCGCCGCCCGCGCTGCGTTTCAGCGCAACGACAACGCTGCCTGAGCCGGGCGGTGCACCGATCAGCCCGATCACAGGCTGCGCCTCGCACGCTTGCAGATCCGCTTGGTTGGCTGCCCGACACTCTCGCGGCCCCACCGATCCGTAAGTTCTTTCACCCAATTCGGACGGGATTTGGCGGCGTCGTTGAGCCAGTTGCCGACACTGTCCTGGACGTATCGGCTGCGGTCGGCACGAAGCGGCTCGAGGATCGCCAGCCCGCGCTGAGGCTCAGTCTTAAGCGCCGGGATGTGCGCGCACCAGACCCCGCGCGGCCGAGTCGACTCGCTGGCAAATCGCCGCAGGTTCTCATCCTCCAGCGCGGTCCAAGGCACCAGCAATGCGATCGCCCGATCAACGGCCTCGGCGATACGCGGTCGGACCGCGAGCCATGCCCACTCGCGAACGCCAAAGTGATGATCGGCCGCCAGTGGTTGAATGCTCTTGAGAGCCGAGTCGAGGTCGGGCGATCGATCGTTCAGACCAAAGCACGCCCAGCCACGCACCGTGTCACTCGGCGATGCAACGCATCGATCCAAGAGACTGCGTGAGTGGGAGACCAGCCGCCCTGCTTCGGCCATGCGCTTGCTGATGCCGCTATCGGAAATGGCGTGCAACCGATCGGAAACCCTGGAATCCAAGCCGATCGCACGAGCGAGTTGCCCAAAGTCAACCGTGAGCGCCTCGGCGAGATTCGCGGACTCCACCTCGCCGGCGTTGAGCTGCGCACGGACATTGGGGTCGACCTCGCTGGGGCGCCTGGCCATCGCGTGCTGTGCCAACGCGCGCCTACTTGTCCTTGTAGTAGTCCAGATTCAACTCGACGTACTTGCTCCACTGCTCGGGCAAATCCTCCTCGGGGAAGATCGCCTGCACCGGGCACTCATCGACGCAGAGCCCGCAATCGATGCATGTGTCGGGATCGATATAGAGTTGCGTGGCCTCTTCGAACTCGCCCTCGTCCTTGCCAGGGTGAATGCAGTCAACGGGACACACCTCGACGCACGAGGTGTCCTTCGTCCCGATGCAAGGCTCGGCGATGATGTGCGGCATGGCAAGACTCCGGAATTCGAACGAGCTGGCGTACGAACGTCAACGCCCAAGACTCGGCAGGTTGTAGTTCCAGCGCGATTGTAGAAGCTACCGCGCTCCGGTCACCCGAAGCCGCGCGCGGCGAGTGATTTCCCCGAGTTCGAACTCGAGTTCAAATTCCAGAACGGCACTCAGCCGCGGGCACCAGCCGGCACACGCTCGCGGCCGGGTACTTCGACCATCGGCGATTCGTCTTCGTTCCGAACATGCCCATTGATGGACGGATCCACGGACGATGCTGGCGTTAGCTGTTCAGCCAGGCCTTCCCGATCATCGTCGATACCCGCCTCGAGGGCCACCTTCATCAGTCGCCCAGGCTTAAACCGAACGGCTAGCTTGGGCGGCACCGGCACGGGCTCAAGCGTTTTCGGATTCTGGGCGGTTCGAGCTGCCCGAGCCTTCACCTCGAACACCCCAAAGTCGCGGATCTCGATCCGCTTGCCCTGGCCAATCGCCTCGATCATCTCGTCGAGCACACCCTGGACGACTGCTTGTACGTCGTGCCGGGAGAGGCTTGTCCGTCGCGTGATCTGGTCGACCAAATGCTTCTTGGTGATGTTCTTGTCGTTCTGGTTGCTCGCATTGCCTGAGAAAGCCATGGCGACTCCTGGACGGGTGTCGACCCGCGATGGGGCAATGGGTGGCCGATCCCCACGAAAATCTCGGCCTTTGCGGACAGTAGTCGGGACTGCCATATGAGATACGACGTTTCCGAGCGGGCAGTATCCCAGATTTTCACTCCGGAATCAACTCAGTCTGCATCGAATTGGCGAGGAGATTTCGAAACTGGCTCCTCCGAAGAGGGCGAACCCCGCCTGGGATGCACGCCACGGCGGGTTCCTTCGCCGGTCTCCCGCGCCGCAATGCCAACCACGTCCGGCAAGGCCGTCTGATATGTACCCTCGATCGCCTGTCTTACGTAGTCCATTGCCTGACCAATCCCGTCCACTAGGTGAAACAGGGAAAGATCGCCTTCCGAGATCGTTTGGAATTTGTTACACATCGACTCGGTGATCCATCGCGCTGGCTCCGCCCAGAATTCCGAGCCGTACAGAATCAACGGAAACGGCTTGACCTTCAGCGTCTGCATCAGCGTCATCGCCTCGAAGAACTCGTCGAGTGTGCCGAAGCCGCCCGGGAAGATCACGAATGCTCTGGCGTACTTCACCAGCATGACCTTGCGCACGAAAAAGTACTCGAAGTCCAACTCGTCGGTCTGAAAGGCGTTGGGGGCCTGCTCCATCGGCAGAGCGATGTTCATGCCCACCGAGCGCCCGCCGGCTTCGTACGCCCCGCGATTGGCCGCCTCCATGATGCCCGGCCCGCCGCCAGTAATGACCGCCAGCCCCGATTCGGCCAGCGCGCGGCCCATCTCCCGAGCGGCGGCGTACATCGGGTCTTCGGGTTTGGTCCTCGCCGAGCCGAACACCGTCACCGCCGACGGCAACCGCTCGAGGGCATCGAAGCCTTCGACGAACTCGCTCATAATCCGCAGCACCCGCCACGAGTCGTGCCCCCTTTCGGGGTGCCCCTCGGGAAAGGGCCCGAAGTTCATGCCACCGCGTACGCCACTTTGCTCTTTGCTATGCTCGGCCATGCCGGGATCATCGGCCCCCAACGGCCACAAGCAAGCGCCGACCGCCCTACCACCTGAAGATTGGGCCGTCGGCGACGCCTTGGCTTGGCTCAACGCCAAGGTCAACTTCGAGCGCCAAGCCAACCGCAACCTTGCCGTCCGAGTGCTCAAACTCGACCGAATGCGTGCCCTATCAAGGACCCTGGGCGATCCGCACCTGGCCGTCCCCGCCATCCACGTGGCCGGCAGCAAGGGCAAGGGAAGCATCACCCGCATGGCCGCCAGCATCCTGAGCGCCACAGAGCTGCGCACCGGCGCGTTCACCAGCCCGCACCTCATTGCGCCCAATGAGCGTATCGCGGTCGATCGCCAACCGATCAGTGACAACGACCTTGCCGCAGCACTCTGGCGTGTGGGCCAGGCCGAAGCATCCCTGCCGCCCGATGTCAGCTCACGATTCGGCTCACCCACCTACTTCGAGGTCATCACCGCTACCGCCTTCGACTACTTTGCCCATTCGCGCTGTGACGCCGCCGTGTATGAGGTGGGCCTGGGAGGTCGCCTCGACTCGACCAACATCGTGCAACCGAAGGTCTGCGTGCTGGCCTCGATCGAACTCGAGCACACCGACATCCTGGGCCACACCCTGCCCGAGATCGCTCGCGAGAAAGCCGGCATCCTCAAACCGGGCGTGCCGGCCATCAGTGTCCCCCAACCACCCACGGTCCTCGATGCGTTCCGCGAACTAGCCCAGATCGCCAACGCCCCACTGCTTGTGCTGGGTCAAGAAATCCCGTTCGAGCATCGGCTGGAGGCCGGCCACGCCATCGTCGATGTGGACGTCAGCGGTCGATCGTTCACAACCGTGCGCAGTCCACTGCCCGGCATCCACCAGGCCGCCAACACCGCCGCCGCTATCGCAGCGTGCGCAGTGTTCATGGGTGAACAACTCACCAATGCTGCCGTTGCCGAAGGCCTCGAACGCACACCTCGCGACGGCCGCATGGAAGTCGTCGCGACCAACCCCACCCTCATTATTGACGGCGCGCACACGCCCGCGTCGATCCAAGCCACGCTGGCCGCCCTGCCCCCGCACGGTGGCCCGATCGTGGTCCTCTTTGGCTGTGCGAAAGACAAGGACGCCCCCGGCATGCTCGACCAACTGGCAAAGGTCAACGCGAGGGTGATACTCACCCAGGCCGGTCCACGCGCACAACTAGCCGACAAACTCTCGGCAATCTACAAACCCGAGAGCGAATCGTTCGCCGACCCCACCCAAGCTCTCGCACAAGCGCGCGGCATCGCCGGCCCGACTGGTCTCATCCTCGCCTGCGGCTCGTTCATGCTGGCCGGTGCCATCAAGGCACTGGCTTAGAACACCGCCTGCCCTGTCGCCCGCGGGAAGGGAATCGCATCCCGGATGTTCTGCAACCCCGTGCAGTACATCACCAAGCGCTCGAAGCCCAGGCCGAAACCCGCGTGCGGCACGGTGCCATATCGGCGCAGGTCACGGTACCAGCCGTATTCGTCCTTGGGCAGGCCCATCTCATCGATCCGCTGATCGAGCACGTCCAGCCGCTCCTCCCGCTGGCTGCCGCCGATCAGTTCGCCCACGCCCGGCACCAGCACGTCCATGGCGGCGACAGTCTTCTGGTCGTCGTTCATCCGCATGTAGAACGCCTTGATGTCCTTGGGATAGTCCACGACCACCACCGGCTGCTTGAACTTCTCCTCGGTCAAGTAACGCTCGTGCTCGCTCTGCAGATCGATGCCCCACTCGACCGGATACTCGAACTTCTTGCCACACTTCTGCAGGATGTCCACCGCGTCGGTGTATGGCAGCATCCGAAACGGCGAGGCGACCACGTGCTTCAGTCGATCGACCAGCCCCTTTTCGATGCGCTGGTCGAAGAACGCCGCGTCGTCCGCGCAATGGGTCAGCACGTCATCGAACACGTGCTTGAGCAGTCCCTCGGCCAGCTTGGCGTTGTCGCTCAGGTCGGCAAAAGCGATCTCCGGCTCGATCATCCAGAACTCGGCAAGGTGCCGGCTCGTGTTGCTGTTCTCGGCCCGGAACGTCGGCCCGAAGGTGTACACGCGGCTGAGTGCACAGCAATACGTCTCGACGTTGAGCTGGCCCGACACCGTCAAGAACGACTGCTTGCCGAAGAAATCTTCTTTCCAGTCAACGCCTCGCTTGTCTTCGGTCAGTGGCGGGTTCATCGCGTCCAGCGTGCTGACGCGGAACAGGTGCCCAGCCCCCTCCGCGTCGCTCGTCGTGATGATCGGCGTGTGAACCCAATAGAACCCGTTCTGGTTGAAGTAGTCGTGTATGGCGTACGCCAGCCGATGCCGAACGCGGGCCATCGCACCGAAGGTGTTTGTGCGCGGCCGCAGGTGCGCCACCTCGCGGAGATACTCGAAGCTGTGCCGCTTCGCGCTGGCGGGATAGGTGTCGGGATCCTCGACCATGCCAACGATTCGGACGCCCGTTGCGACGACCTCCACGCGCTGGCCCTTGCCCTGGCTCTCGACCAACTCGCCGTCGACCTCGACGGCACAACCGGTCGTCAGGTGCAAGATCTCGTTCTCATAATTTGGCAGGTCTGTCTTGGCGACTACCTGGATCGGGTCGAAGCACGAGCCGTCGTGTAACTGGATGAAGCTCAGCCCCGCCTTCGAGTCACGCCGAGTCCGCACCCAGCCCTTGAGCGTCACGGCCGCACCAACCTCCGCCGCCAGGGCGTCTTTCACACGCATCGAGCTCATCGCCATCGTCCTTTCGCGTCCCGCCGCCATGTCACGCGGGCGGGGCGGGCATCGTACGCTTATGCATGATCAAGCCACCCAAAGCCGTCGTCACGTGTCTGGGCATCGCTGGGCTCATCACCATTGGCGGCTGTGCCACGACCCACGAGCCATCGGCAACCGCCGTCGCCGAGCCCGAGCCGATCGAGGTCCACCAGTGGGACCGTTGGCGTATCGCCGGCCAGCCCATGCCTGCCGACTACGACCGCCAGGCAAGAGCCGGCACCACGATGGTCATCAATCTGCGCACCCAGCCCGAGATCGATCGTCTCGACTTCGACCCTCGCAACGAAGTCGAGAGCCGTGGCATGACCTACGTCGCCATCCCAATGGGTGGCGACGAGGGGTACACGCCCGAGCAACTCGGTGCGTTCACGCAAGCGATCGACGGGGTCGAGGGCCCGATCCTCATCCACTGCGCCTCTGGCGGCCGCGCCCGCCACCTATGGGCGGCCTACTTCGTCGAAGAAGAGGGCATCCCGCTCGACGAGGCCATGCTTCGCATGGAAGAGGTCGGCGGTCGGCCCGCGCTCATGGAGCGTCTGCTCGGTCATCGCTTCCACTACACGATCGGTGAGCCACTGCCGGAGCCGGAAGCCGACCAGCCGTGATGGGCCCCGACGACAACGTTTGCCTCTGCTTCCATGTCCCGCTGGGCAAGATCAGGGCCTACATCAAACGCGAAGACCCGCCCGTGGCCTCACTGATTAGCGAGTGCCTCGGTGCCGGCACCGGCTGCGGCTGGTGCGTTCCGGTTCTCAAAAAACTCCACCGACAGCACCAGGCCGGCGAGACCATGGAGATCCGCATCGACCCTCTGGTGTACGCCAGCGGCCGTCGCTCGTACCAGAAAACCGGCGAAAGACCGGATGAAACCGCATCCGATGGCAACGAATCATCGTAGAGCATTCTGCCAAAGCATAGGAATGCAACAAAAAAGGCGACCCGACTCCACGAGACGCCGGGTCGCCTGTTGCGAGGAATGCATCCCGAGCATTGCCCGGAATGACAACAGATTAACCGAAACGGTGGGGCCTTGTAAAGGCCTTTTTATCGAATCCATACAAAAAACTCATTCGGCACAAGACTTGGAGTCTGGTGCCGAATGAGGATTGGCGCAGATCTTACCACTACTAGCTGGACAAATAGGTATTAACCCCTATTCATCGATCGTCCGCAGGCCCATGCCGATCTCGACCAGCCGCTCTTTCACCTCGGTCAGCGAGGTCGCGCCGAAGTTCTTCACTCCCATGAGTTCGGCCTCGGTGTGGCTCACGAGGTCGCCCAGGGTCTGGATATTGAGCAATTGCAGCGCTCGGCGGGCACGCACCGAGAGAGCAAGGTCCGTCACCGGCTTGTTCAGCATCGCCTCCTGGCTCGTGCCACGGAAGCGATCGAGCGCCGTGCGACGGCCCGAGCGGTGGCCGTCGTCGACTCCCTGGCCCAGGGCCATGTTCTTGCCAGCCAGCATCTTCTTGATCTCGTCCAGGCTGGTGTCGCCGAAGTTCTTGTAGCTCATCAACTCGGCCTCGGTGGTCCGCAGCAGGTCGCCCAGCGTGCGGATGTTCATCCGCTTCAGGGCCGTACGCGTGCGCACCGAGAGGTCGAAATCGGTGACGGCGGTCTCCATCTCCTGGCGACGCTTGATGTGATCGCTCTCGGCGTCCTCGATCGTGCCCTCATCGCGGCTCGCGATCACGTCCTTCATGTACAGGCGGGCCCGGGGGTGGTTGGCGTCGGTGTCGAGCACCTGCCGCAGGCAACGCTCGGCCCGCGAGTACTCCTGGCGGTCCTCGTAGAGCACGGCCAGATTCAGCAGGGCGTTAACCGGGGCGGGCGTCTTGTCGCACAGCCGCTCGTACAGGCTGATGGCCTCATCCTCCTCGCCGGCAAGATCGAGGTAGTAGGCCAGCTGGAAGGCGGCCTCGTCGTGCCCTGCATCGGCCTGCACCGCCTTGCGGAGCGTGGCGATGGCGTCCAGCCGATCACCCGCCTCGGCTTGCTGGCGGGCCTCTCCGAGCAACCGGCCGGCCAAGGCCGAATCTCCACCAGAACCGATGACCATGTCGAGCGCACTAGGTGACGAGCTGGAACTCAAGGCGAGACCTCCGGGCTTGGGCAAATCCAGGGAGTTGTCGAATCGTAACTCTAGGCGGCTCCAGGCCCCATCTCTCTGGGCGATGCTCCGGGGTCATACCTCGATCTGGTCGCCCGACAGCTTCATCCGCTTCCACGCCCCCAGCTTGAATCGCACCAGCAGCGCCAGGCCCAGCACCACGATGTAGGCAGACGCGAAGATCCACGGGCCCAGGGCGCCCCACTCGGGCTTGGCCCACACCGCCACATGCCCACCCCCAACGATCAGCAGCCACGAGAGCGCGATCGTGAGCACGCTGGGCACCAGCGTGTCGCCCGCGCCACGGAGGGCGCCGGTGAGGGTCACCGCGATGGCATCGAAAACCTGGAACACCGCTGCGGCGATCAGGATCATCGAGCCCACGCGCACCAACTCGGCCGCGCTCTCCGCATCCATGTCCTCGGTCACGAACAATCCCATCAACTGCTCGCGGAACACGATAAAGCACGTGGCGCACGTGCCCATGTATCCCACGCCCAGCGCCATGCCCAGCCAGGCACGCTTCTCGGCGAGATCGTGCCGGCCCATGCCGATAAGCCGGCCGACGATGGCGGTGATGGCGATCGACAGCCCCACCGTGGGCATGAACGACAGGCTCATGTACCGCAGAGCGATGAAGCCGGCGGCCTGCTGCTCGGGCCCAAACCTCCCGCCAAGACCGACCAGGAGGTAGCCGAAGCAGACCATCTCGTTGACGAACATGAACCCCGCGGGCGTGCCAACGCGGAGGATGTCCTTGATGGGATTCCAGGCCGGCCGCCAGGGCTTGCGTGTCTCGTATTCGCGAGCCAGGCGAGGCATCAGGAAGAGCGCGGCTGGGATGAGCATCTCGACCGCACTGCCAATCACCGTGCCCAAAGCAGCCCCGATCAAGCCCATCTCCGGAAAGCCGAGCAAGCCGAAGATGAGCACCCAGTTGGCCACCACGTTCACGACGTTGCCCAGCAGCGCCGCGACCATCGGCACCACGGGCTTGTGCATGCCGAAGAAGTACTGGGCGACCGTCCGCCCGCCCATCGTCAAGATGGCGCCGTAGATCAGGACGTTCGCGTACTGGGTTTCGAGTTCGACGAGCTCGGCCTCGTGACCCATCGCGGTGAAGATCGACGGCAGCACGAAAATGAGCGGCAGCAACATGATCGCAGCCGTTACGGCGATCCACCACTGCGCCCACACATAACGCGCTCCCTTGCGCGGCGTGCCCGCGCCAAGGTTCTGCGATACGAAGCTGGAGACGACCCCCGACATGCCAAACACCAGCGACAGGGGGATCCACACGGCAAAGCCGCCGTTGCCCTGCGCGGAGACATAGATAGGGTCGTCACCCCACCTGGTAATCATCAGCATGTCGACGAACTGCATCGCCGAGTAGCTGACCATCTGCACGATGCTGGGCGCAGCAATGAACAGCATGTCCAGCAGCGGATGCCGCAGGATCAAGCGTTGTTCTTCTGGTGCGCCGGGAAGTGTCATGCTTGTGCCATGGGGGAGGGCTTCCACGACACTCGCGAGCGCCGCTACGGGGAGGAGGTCATTCGTCCGGCGGCGAGCCGTGCGGCCAGCGCCAGAGCGGCGGCCATCGATCCCGCATCGGCCACGCCGCGCCCGGCAATACCGAATGCGGTCCCGTGGTCGGGGCTGGTCCGAACAACGCCGAGCCCCAAGGTTATGTTCACCGCGCTATCGAAGGCCACCAACTTGAGCGGCGCAAGGGCCTGATCGTGGTACATCGCGACCACGATGTCGTAGGTCCCACCCGGCCTGCGAGCGTCGCGGAAGACCGTGTCGCCCGGCAAGGGCCCTGTCGCATCGATGCCCGCCGCCCGCGCCGCTGCGACAGCCGGGGCAATCACCGCGTCGTCTTCATGGCCCAACGCTCCGCCCTCGCCGGCGTGCGGGTTGATGCCCGCCACCGCGACCCGGGGCCGCTCGACTCCCAAGTCACCGCAGAGTTCTGCGGCCAGTCCGATGACCTCGCCCACGCGCTCGGTTGTGATGACCGACGCCACCTCGCGCAATGGGATGTGGGCCGTCACCAATGCCACGAGCAAACCCGGACTCACAAACGCCATCGCGTGCCGGCTGGCACCAAGCCGTTCGGCCAGCAACTCGGTGTGCCCGAGGTGCTGCCCGCAACCGGCCGCGACCCACGCGGCCTTGCTGATAGGGGCCGTACAGATGGCATGGGCTCTTGCGGGGTGGGCTTCGGGCAATTTCGTGGCATCGATGGCGTGCAGCACCTGCGCGTGGCTTATGGCTCCGCCTCGCGCAGTTGGATCGTGATCGAAGGGCTGGCCATCGTCGTCGCCAAGCTGGCACACGACCACGGGCTCGCTCGGGTCAATGTCTGCCAACCCATGGACCACGGGCCACGCGTGCCGCCCGAGCGCACGAGATGGGCCATAGATGACCACTCTCGCGCCGTCGGCCGCCCCAGCCCGCAGGGCGGCACACAACACCTCAGGACCGATGCCGCCAGGATCTCCCATCGAGACGGCGATGCATGGCAGATTGGCTGGGTCGCGGTCGCTCACGAGCGAATGGTAGAGACGTGTGCACCCGGCCAAACACCGGGAAACCATGAACAAGAACTCACCCCAAACCCGGGCCAACCACGCCGCCGGCTACGATCGCCGATGGATTACACCAAGCTCTCGAACTCACCAACCCGCATCGTGACGCTCCTGGCGATCGCAGGCGCGGCCTTCGTCGGTGGCTGCGGTAACTCGAACCATCAGGACCAAGCAAGCGATCCCACCGCCTCGAATCCCACCGATCAATCGACCGTCGAGGCGCCCGCGGCTGAAAATCCTGATCTACCCGGGACCGAGCAAGCCTCAGACACGGGTGCCGGGTTGCAGACACCCCCCTCGACCGACGACCCATTCGCCGAGTTGGGCGTCTACGACCTGCTCATCGGCGACGGCCAGGAGGCCACGCCCGCCGACACGGTCACCGTTCACTACCGCGGTACGCTCCGCGAGACCGGTGAGGAGTTTGACGCCAGCATCGGTGGCGACCCCCTCACACTGGCGCTGGCGCGCTTTGTTCCCGGCTTCAAGCAGGGCGTGGAGGGCATGAAGGTTGGCGGCAAGCGAGTTCTCCACATCCCGTGGAGCATGGCCTACGGCGAACGCGGGAGCCCGCCGGTCATACCGCCGCGCGCCGATCTGGTATTCGAAGTCGAGTTGATGGCCGTGCGGTCGCCGCAGCTCCCACCGCCACCGCCGCCTCCCACAATCCCTGAGCTCACCACCGAGTTCGAGGGCGAGCCCCAAGACCTCGGCGACGGCCTGACCGTTCGGGACATCCAGACCGGTACGGGTGACGAAGAACTGGGGCCGGGCGCGACCGCCATCGTCCACTACCGCGGCGTTCTGGCGGACACCGGCGCGCAATTTGACGCCAGCTACGACCGTGGAGAGCCCGCCAAGTTCAAGCTCGATCCTGGAGCGCTCATCGAAGGATTCTCGCGCGGCCTCATGGGCATGAAGGCCGGTGGCAAGCGTCGCATCGAGATCCCCTCGGCACTGGGCTACGGCACGCGCGGCAACCCACCAAGCATCCCCGCCGATGCCGACCTCATCTTCGAGGTCGAGGTCCTGAGCTTTATCAATCCGCGCAAGCTCGGTACCGAGTGGCTCAGCGAAGAGACGCGTGAGAACGGGCTAATCGTCCGCATCATTCGGGAGGGCGACCCCGAAGCCGAGCCGGTGCCCGCCAACGGCATCGCCGTGATGCATGCCATGGGTGCCCTCGAGGACGGCACCGTCTTCGAGTCGACCTTCGAGAGCGGGCAGAAGATCACCGTGCCCATCGAGGTGGCGGGCATCGAGGGCTGGAGGCTCGGCGTCGCGGGCATGAGGCCCGGTGAGGTCCGCCAGTTCGTGGTTCCGCCAGAGCTTGGCTTCGGTGAGGCGGGCGTGCCACAGGGCATCCCGCAAGACGCGTCACTGACCTTCGAGATCGAGCTTTTTGATTGGCGCGAACCCAAGGAGTTGTCAACAACGTTCGTGGGCGAGCCCACAGAACTCGAAGAAGGCATCACCATCCGCGATATCAGCGTCGGAGAGGGCCCCGAGGCCGGAGATGGCCAGCTCGTCGCCATCTACTACCTGGCTGAACTGCCCGATGGCACCCAGGTGGCCAACACCTTCGACACCGGCAGCCTTGACATGTTGCAACTCAACGGCCAGCAGCCACTGCCCGGCTTCCGCAAGGCGATTGTCGGCATGAAGGTCGGCGGCGTGCGGCGCATCGAACTCGCCCCCGAGCATGGTTTCGGTGAGGCGGGCAATCCACCCATGGTGCCGCCAAACAGCAGCCTCGTCATCGAGGTGGAACTGGCCGCAGTGCAGTAAGAACACGCCCACGCTCCACCATGACCGACCCGGCTCTACCCGGGTAGAAAGGACTCGATTCGAATGACCGAACGACAAGAACTAGCCGGCGGCCTGGTGGCCGAAGACGTCGAGGTCGGCAGCGGCGCAGAGTGCCCGCACGGCGCGACCGTGAAGGTCCACTATCGCGGCACCCTCGAGGACGGCACGCAGTTCGATTCGAGCTACGACCGCGGCGAGCCCATCACCTTCCCGCTGGGCAACCTCATCCAGGGCTGGCAGATCGGCATCCCGGGCATGAAGGAGGGCGGCAAGCGCCGGCTCGAGATCCCGTATAGCCTGGGTTATGGCGAACGCGGCTCGCCTCCGGCGATCCCGCCGCGTGCGAATCTCGTCTTCGACATCGAACTGCTCGAAGTGAAGTAATCAGACAATCTGACCCAAAGGGCACCCGGGCGCAAGCCCGGGTTTTTCGTTGTGCTACGGGTAAGCCTGCCTCGTCGGCCGCAGCATGATCTCGCTCAGATGCACGCCCGCTGGTTGCGCGCACGCGTACAGGATCGTGCGCGCTACGTCATCGGGCGTCAGCACCGGCGCCATCGACTCCATAAATTCGCCAAAGACCTTGGGGTCGTACCCCGCCGCCGACTGGAACTCGCTGGCGACCACGCCCGGCTCGATAGTCGTGACGCGCACACCCTTAGGCCCCGATTCGCGCCGCATCGCCTCGGCCATCATGTGCACCGCCGCCTTGGCCGCGCCATAGAAGCTGCTGAACGGGCTCAGGTTCCGCCCCACCGTTGAACCGAGGACCACCACGTCGCGCGGCTGCTTCGGCGGGCCTTCATAGTCACCGATCTCGACGAACATCCGATGGATCGCAGCCCTCATGAGTCTGGCTGCCGCCAGCGTATTGATGCGGAGGACTTCGTCCCAGTCGGCCTCTTCCGAATCGAGCGGCGACCCGCGCAACCCGCGCCCGGCGTTCGCAATGACCAGATCGGCCTCACGTCCACTCGCCGCCTTGGCCACTTCGAGCATCGCCTCGATGACTTCCGACTCGGCCGCGTCGCCGGCTACTGGCTTCACGCGATTGTGGTTGATCTCAGCTAATTCATCGAGCCGGCCGGCGCGCCGAGCGTTCACCACCACCGTGGCGCCGCCTTCGGCCAGCATTCGCGCACACGAGAGCCCGATCCCCGCGCTCGCGCCCGTAACGATGGCTACACGATCCTTGAAATCGCTCATGCTCCGACGATAGCGCCGCGGCTAGCCCGTAATGCGGTTGATGAAGCCCCCCACCCCACCGCGCATCGCGTCGATCTCGCTGTTGAAGCGACGCTCGTCGATGTCCTCGCCGATGTTGGTGCGCAGGTCGATACGAAAGTACCGCCGCGTCTCGGGCCTGTCTCTCACACCGGGCGGCACGCTGTAGCCCACCACCGACCGCTGGCTGGGCGTGGTGACAATCGGGGCCATCCACTCGCCGGTCTCGTCGACCCGCACGATACGCGGGCTGTCCGGATCGCGGTCGTACAGCACCACCGTCGCCCCGGGCAGCGCGCGGCCCTGGAGCATCTCCGTCCGTCGGGCGCTGATGAAGTTGCCCGAGAAGCCCAGCGATACATCGCTCAGCGAGAGTTGCAACCGCCGCCCCGGCGCGATCGGTTGGCCTTGGAGTTCCTCCAAACTCTTGTGCAACTTCGACAGCCCGCTGAAGCTGTCGACCACGATGTTGGCGGTGTAGTCCCTCACTTCAACACCGGCGATGGAGTCCATCGTCGGGGGGCCGGCATCGAAGCTGGGCTTCATTGCCATCCGGTTGCTCACCTTGTGGTGGCGGATGACCACCGGCCAGATCTGGTCCCACTCGCTGCGGGTGACCCGGACCCGACCGCCCGAGCTATCGCCCTGCACGACAACGGCCCGGACGTTGCGGAAGGTCAGGGTCACCGGCAGTTCGGACCGGCGAGCGCAGCCGGTGGCCTGTACCAAGTAGAGCCCCGTGAACAAAACAACAAGTAAAACCCTCACAAAACCAGTGAGACTGATCTTGAAGCCGGAGATGGACGATGGCATCAGGGACATATGGCCTTCGCGGAGTCGGGGTCGATAATTGAGTACGGATTCCCAAGAATGGCAGCAAGCCATCGGCTACCTATCGGCCGAAATTGCGCTTCCGGACCACAGATGGGCCACGGCGCGCGGAACACCTCACACGAGGGCCCTTGGGGTGCGATAATGGGCTCTCCCGGTGTGTTGGGCCGAACCCGCCCGGCTTGCCGATCGTTGGAAGGGCTCGGCGACTGGCCGGCAGCATCGGACGCGTTGGGAAGGGGCAGTGGATGACCAACAGGCAGGCTCGTGCACGACAGACTTCAGCCAGGGTGGCGCTTCTGGCCGCGCTGGTTGGTGCCGGCCTGTGCCTCTCAGCGTGCAGTTCGGGACCCTCACCCCAGAAGCAGGCCAAGTCGCAGGCCGCCGAAGATGCCGCCGACCAGGCCTTCGCCCACGTTCGGCTTGGGGATCCTCGGGCCGCCCTGGCCGAGTTCCAGCGAGCCATCGAGCTCAACCCGTTGCTCACTCGGGCCTACGTCGGCGCGGGCGACGCGTCGAGAGACCTCGACAACCCCGAGGAGGCCGAGGAGTACTTCAACCAGGCCATCCGGCTCGATCCCAACAACCCTCGGATCCACTTCAAGCTTGGTCAGGTGCTCCAGACGCTGGGACGCGTAAGTGACTCCATTCGGGCTTACCTGATCTCGCTCGAGCTCGACCCCACCGATCCCCTGGCCAATATCAACGTGTCGGTCGCGTACATGCAAGCCGAGGAGCCCGGTCGGGCCCGACCGTTCGCCGAGCGTGCCGTCTTCCTCGACCCCAACAGCGCGGCAGCCCGCATCAACCTGGGCTCGATCTACGCGGCCCTCAACGAGCACCGCCGGGCCGTTGACGAATACCAGCAGGCGGCCGAGCTCGTCGATCCGATCTCTCCCGAGTTGCTGGTGAACCTGGCCGAGAGCCTTCGCGCGCTGGGCGAAGACTCCCAGGTCATCAACGTGCTCGACCAGTTGCTGCGCACCAACGAGTCGGCCCTCGCCTGGGAGCGTCGCGGTGCCGCGATGTTCCGGCTCGGCGACTACAACGGCGCGGCAACCAGTTTCGAGCGGGCCATCGAGATCGACGCCCAGCACTACCCCGCGTTCAACGGACTGGCCGTGCTCCGCCTCAACCAGTTCCTCGAGAGCAACAACACCGACACCACCGCGCTGCAGCAAGCCCTGGACAACTTCCGCAAGAGCCTGCAGATCGAGCCCCGCCAGCCCAGGGCCCGCGAACTGCTCAGCCGATTCGGCTGAGGTTTACACTTCAACGAAACCGACTTGATCGGCGTCTGAGCGGGTCGACTTTTGTGCTGCGCGTCGTGCAACGATCGCTCTTTCGGCGGACCTCTCTCTGCGTCCATATGTGCAAACAAACAAGGAGAGATGAACCATGCGCACCCGCACCATGATCGCGGCAGCCCTGCTCGCCGCCGGCACCCAGGCCCTCGCCCAGACAACCCAGGTCGGCCCCCACACCTACCGCGTCCAGAGTGGCGTGGAATTCACCCTGAACAACGCCGGAGCGAGCGACTATCTGTTCAACTGGGCCGATAGCGGCGTGCGGTTCACCGATGTGCCCGACATCACACTGATCCTCACCGCGGGCCAAACCTACCGCTTCCGCCGCCTCACCGAGGCGCACCCGTTCGTCATCACCGACGACACGCTCGAAGTTACCGGCGAGGACGGGATGTTTAATCGTGTGACAACCGAGGGCGACGTGATCGACGACGCCACGCTCAAGCCCATCGAGGACTTCACCGCCGACCCGGCTCCCACCGACGACTTCATCGAGTGGACGCCGACATCCGACGACGTGGGCGACTACTTCTATACGTGCCGTGTGGTAGGACACACCGGCATGACCGGGGCCATCCACGTCGAGGCGGCCGCCACCTGCCGAGCCGACCTCGATGGCGACGGTGTGCTGACCATCTTCGACTTCCTGGAGTTCCAGAACCTGTTCGTGGCGGGCGATTTGGCGGCCGACTTTGACGGCGACGGCGTGCTGACGCTGTTCGATTTCCTAGCGTTCCAGAACGAGTTCGACACGGGCTGCCCGTAGTCGACCCTACAGGTCGCTCGCGCCGCCCTCGGCCGCCGCGACCACGTTGCGCAGCAGCATCGCCACGGTCATCGGCCCCACGCCCCCGGGCACGGGGCTGATGAACCCTGCCACTTGCTTGGCTTCCTCGAACACCACGTCACCCATGGTCATGGTCGTGCCATCGGCTTGCGTCACGCGGTTCACGCCAACATCGACCACTACGGCCCCTGGCTTGATCCAGTCGCCTTTGACCAACCCCGGCACGCCCGCGGCGGCAACCAATACGTCGGCCGACCGCGCGAGTTCCTCGACGCCTTCGGTGTACTCATTGCAACTGAAGACGGTGGCCTCTTCCCGCATGAGCAGGACCGCGATCGGCTTGCCAACCACGTCACCGGCCCCCACCACCACGCAGCGAGCCCCGCGCAGCTCCACACCCGTCGAACGGATCATCCGAAGGGTGGCCAGAGCCGTACACGGCGCCAAGCTGCTGCGGCCGTAGACGACGTTCCCGATGTTGGCCGGGTTGACGCCCTCGACATCCTTGTCCGGGTCGATGCGGCGCTGCACTTCGTAGGCGTCGACGCCCTCGGGCATGGGCATGTGGACCATGATGGCTTGGCAGGTGTCCATGGTGTTCAGCAACAGGACGCGGCCGGCTATGTCGTCGAAGCCCGAACTCGAAGGCAGGGTGTGCAGTCGGTAGTCGATGCCCAGCTTCTCGCAAGTCTTCCGCTGGCTGTCGGCGTACTGCCTGGCAGCGCTGTCGCCGTCGTCCACCAAGAGGGCGTCCAGCCGCACGGTCTTCACCAGACCCCGCAGCGCGGCCACGCGCCCGGCGATGTCCTTGCGATACTGGGCGGCCAGGGCTCTGCCGTCGATGATCCGTGCTTCGCTCACGGGGCATCGTACCTACGCTGCGAGCACTATGTCGCAAAGTGCGCCAAAGGCCGACGAGCCAGCCCGCATTGCCGAACTGCGCGACCTGCTCACGCGGGCCAACCGGGCGTACTACGACGGCAGCGACACCATCATGAGCGACACCGAGTTCGACCAGCTGCTCGATGAGCTGGCCCGACTCGAAGCCAGCCATCCGGACTTGTCCGACCCAACCAGCCCGACCGTGCGAGTCGGCGGTGAGCCCATCGAGGGCTTCACGACCCGGGCCCACGCCGTCCCGATGATGAGCATCGACAACACCTACAACGAAGCCGAGGTGCGAGCCTGGGTCGAGCGGATCACCAAGACGATCAAGGGGAAGGCCGAGGTGGATCGGTTCGTGTGCGATCCGAAGGTCGACGGCGTGGCCGTCAGCCTGCGATACGAGAGGGGCGAACTGGCCTACGCCCTCACCCGCGGCGACGGTACCAGCGGCGACGACGTGACCCACGCCGCGCGCACGGTGCGAGCGATCCCACTCCGACTCGAAACGCCCAAGAAGCAGATGCCCGACGTGTTGGAGGTCCGCGGCGAGCTGTTCATCCCCCTGTCGCAGTTCGCCCGCATTAATCGTGAGCGTGCCGAGGCCGGCGAGGCCCCGCTGATGAACCCACGCAACGCGACGGCTGGCACGATCAAGATGCTCGATCCCGCGGTGGCGGCCGACCGCAAGCTGGGCTTCGTGGCCCACGGCCGCGGTGAGGTCGACGAAGGCTTCGCCGATTCGTTCACGGAGTTCCTGGGCAAGATCAAGGCCATGGGTGTCGCGGTGAGCCCGATGGCGACGACGGCCAAGGACGCCGAGGCGGTGCTAACGGCCATCAACAAGTTCAACGAGGAACGTCACGACCTGGACTACTTGACCGACGGCATGGTGATTCGCGTCAACCGTTTCGAGCAGCAGACGAAGCTGGGCGTGACGAGCAAGAGCCCCAGGTGGGCCGTCGCGTACAAGTACGCTGCCGAGCGCGCCCAAACGGTCATGTTGGGCGTGGAACACCAGGTCGGCAAGACGGGCAAGATAACCCCCCGCGCCACGATGGAGCCGGTACTGCTAGCGGGCACGACCGTGCGGCACGCCACGCTGCACAACTACGGCCAGGTCGCCCAGAAGGACATCCGCATCGGCGACACGGTCGAGATCGAGAAGGCTGGGGAGATCATCCCGTATGTGCTCGGTGTCGTGGCGTCCGCGCGCTCGAAGAACAACACGCGGATCAACCCGCCCAAGAGTTGCCCGGCGTGCGGGGGCGTACTGGAGATTGAGCCCGCGGAAGCCGGGGACGAGCCAAAGCTGGAGACCACGCGGCGCTGCGTGAACCCCGAGTGTCCCGCTCAGGTGCGCGAGAAGCTGGTGTGGTTCGTGGGCCGGCGGCAGATGGACATCGACGGGCTGGGCGAGAAGACGATCGACCTCATCCGCGAGAACGGCGACGTCCCGCTCGAGCACTTTGCCGACATCTTCCGCCTGCACGAGCACGAGGAAGCGCTCAAGGAACTCGAAGGACTCGGCGAGAAGTCGGTGGCCATCATGCTCAAGGGCATCGAGGAGTCCAAAACCCGCGGCATGGCGCGCGTGCTGGCTGGGCTGGGCATGCGCCACGTCGGCGAGAGCACGGCCAGAGCGCTGGCGCGCGTGTTCCCATCGATCGATGCCTTGCTGGACGCCGAGGTGTGGCAGTTAATGCCCACGGCCATGAACTCCATGAGCCAAGCCGAGCGGACGCGATTGATGGGCTCGCCCGACAAGCTCGAAGACCCGCCCGAGACCGGGTTGGGTGCATTGACCGCGCCGGTGGTGCACGAGTACCTGCACTCCAAGGCCGCCCGGCAGACGTTTGATGACCTGCAATCGGTCGGTGTTGATCTATCGAGCAAGGACTATGTCGACCAGTCTTCGCGAGTGGCTGCAAGCAGGGACAGTGCCTTTGCCGGGCGCAAGTTCGTCATGACGGGCTCGCTGGAGCAATTCGAGAGAGGTGTGCTTAAGGATGTGCTGGAGAGTCTGGGCGCGAAGGTGTCGGGCTCGGTGAGTAAGAACACCGACGTGGTCGTCGCGGGCGAGAAGGCCGGGAGTAAGCTCGACAAGGCCCGGGAACTTGGCGTCGAGATATGGGACGAGGCGAAACTACTCATTGAGTTGCCTGCCGAGCACGTGCCGGGGTGACCCCTCATCAAGCCGGATCGTTGTTGGCCCGATACTCCACCGTGGCGCCACCGGTGCGCCCCGGAGGGAGCCGCGGGCCCATGCAGAACCTTGAGTTTCGATGCGAGCTGCGCGACCCGGAGATGGCGATGGCCGCGCTGTTGCGCGCGGGCGCGACGCCGCTCACGACCCTCGAGGTGCGCGACACCTACTTCCGCGTACCCAGCGGCGTGTTCAAGAAGCGCGAGGCCCCGGACGAGCCAGTGGAGTACATCTTCTACGACCGCCGCGACCGTTTGTCGCCGCACCTGTGTCAGTTCACTGTGTACGACGAAGCGCAAATGCGGCTGCGGTACGGTCGGACCGACCCACCCACTTGGCGCGTTGTGACCAAGACTCGCGTGGCACTCATGCGAGCGAACGTGCGCATCAAGCTCGACGAGATCGACGGGCTCGGGCAGTTCTGTGTGTTCGAGGCGGCGATCAGCCGCGTCCACAACGTCGCTCGCTGCCATGAGAATATCGGCGAGTTACGTCACATCCTCGGCCCAACGCTTGGCGAGCCGGTGACGGGCACCTACGCCGACATGCTCGACGCGCTCGAGCCCGAGCGGCATCACTGCTCGTAGTCAAGCCGTGACCGCTTCGATAATGTGCTCGAGCTGGCCTTGTAGTGAGTCCCTTTGGGCCTTGCCAAGGCCGTAGGTCGACAGCCAGAGCTTTAGTTCCGCGCCGTCTTCGGTCGAGCAGATCGAATCCAGGCACACGCGAAGCATCGACTGGTTGTGATTTGCGGCCGTCATGCACAGGTCGCGAGGTGGGTTGACGATGCGCAGCTCTCCGTTGATCGGATCACCCTGTACGGGCTTGAGCTCGACTCGGTCACCCTCTTGCCGACCAGGGAGGTCTGCGGGGGCACCCAGGGCGCGCATGATGCGATCCCACGTGCCCATGTCGTCGCTGGGCATCTTGCTCTGTGTTGCCACGACCTCTCGCTTCGTGCCGAAGTGGTGCGCGAGGTAGTGCCGCAAACCACGCAGCTCGAACGCCCAGCCGCGACGGGTGCCATCGAAGATGTCATCCCATTCGGACTCTGCCGCGAAACCCGAGTGCACCAGACGCAGCCGCGTCTGCCCGCCGTCACGCGCTTCGAGAATGTACTCGTGCGTGACTGGGATCGGCTCCGGGCCGCCCCAGGCCGTATCAGACGCCACGGCGAGGTGCCGGCCGGGTTCCCAGATCGTGATGCGGCCGGACTCCCCCCAGTTGGAACCACTCCAGGACATCCTCAGAGCGCCCCCGACGCCCGGCTCAACCTGGGCGTTGGGCGGGAACCAGTTGGTCAGGTGTTCCGCTTCGACGAGGCACTGCCAGACGCGATCGGCATCGGCGGGAAGATCGATGGTTGTTTCGTGCTTTCGGGTTTCGAGCTTGTTGCTGATCATGGCGTGGACTCCTCATGTTGGTCCCGCGCCTGCCCGGGCTCGGTGAGCTTCGGCAGGCCGGCGAACACGAAGCGATACCGCCGACCATCAGCAGATCGCTCGTTGTGGTACTGGGTAGCGAGTGTGGCGAGCATGTTCGCCGCTTCTTCGGCGAACTCGTTCATCGCCTTGGGAGACTCGAAGCGTACTTCGGTCTCGATCGCCAGCGTTGCCAACGACTTTCCGGCCTCATCGGCGCGGCGTCGCAGGATCGACAGGTCTTTGATCGTTCTCGCGAGCAGCGAAACGAGGTAGGCCCAACTGAACCGATCACGCCGTCCGGCCGCCGATTGGCCGAGCTGCCCGAGGATGGTCGGGTCTACCAGATACGCCGTTGCGGTGCGCCTGACGACGCGTTCGACGCAGTTGCCCTTGCGGCGTTCTTCGGCCAGTTCGACGGCTCCCACCCGTTCCAACTCGCGAAGGTGGTAGTTGACTTTCTGACGCGGGATATCGAGCCGCCTGGCGAGTTCCGCGGCCGATGCCGGTTCTGCCAGACCACCAAGCACGGTGGCCCGGGTTGGGTCGAGCATGACGCAGGCGGACTCGGGAGTCTCGACGAGTTTGATCTGGCTTTGTGCCATGCGATTAGAGTACATTCGAATATTGTGATTGTCAAGACAAATAATTTTTTCCGTAAGCATCAGTAACCTCATGCACTGAGAGCACAGTGGTCTTACAGCCAGCCGAGCTTCTTGAGAATGAGTAATTGGACCGATAACGACAGGGCAAGTACGCCAGCCCAGGGCCAGAACGCCCATGACTGTGTCGTCACCGGTATCCCTGGGACGTTCATGCCCAGCAGGCCGGTGAGGAACGAGAGGGGCAGGAAGATGGCCGAAATGATGGCCAATGCGTACAGGCGTCGGTTGACTGTCTCCGACTCGACGCCAGCGACCTCGGCGCGCGCGAGCTCGGCCCGGACATTCTGATTCTCTAGCTCATCGACAATGCGAGTGACACGATCAGAGAGCTCGACGAGTGCGGGTGAGAGGTGTTTGGGTATCAACTCGGGCGGGGCAAGGCGTAGCTCGGCAATCGCGTCTCGGAGCGGCAGGGCATAGCGGCGAAGGGTGATGATGCGCAGCCTGAGGCGTGCGATGTCCCGACGATTTACTTTGGTGTTGTCGTCGATCACGTTCTCAAGATAATCGTCGATCTGTTCGCCACTCTCGGTAACGGTGGGCGTCATGCGCTCGAGCAGGTTCTCAAGGAGCATCAGAAGCAACTCGCCCGCTGCCTCGACGCTGACCGAGGGATTGGGCTGCTCGATCGCGGCGGCTACATCCTCAGCGGCCCGTAGTCGGCGACGGACGACTGTGACCAGCCGCCTCGGCATAAGCCAGGCCCGGATCGAGATCATGTCCTCTGGCATCGCTTCGGCGTTGAGGTTCACGCCGCGACCGATGAACAGCAGGCCTCCTTTCCACTGCACGCATCGCGGGCGAGTCTGCAGGGCGAGCATGGCGTCGGCAACATCCTCGGGCAGGTCTTCCTGCAGGCGGAGCCACTCGGCGGCGTTGGGGCGGTTGTGATCGAGGTGCAGCCAGCGCCAGGCGGCTTCGGGCGCGATGATCTGCTCGATGGGTGCATCTGGCCTGCGCTCGACGCCCGCAGGCGAGGCCAAGAGCATCACGCCCGACTCTGGCGCCATGGCGGTGAACTTGATCGCGCTCATCGTGGGCCCTCTGGCGTTTCAGGAGTATCGGATGGCGGGTCGAACAGGCGTGAGCGCTTCCAGAGGGCGATGGCAATGAAGCACGCGACGGCAACCAAGCCGAAGAGCCGCATCCGTGACAGGGAGCGGCATTGCGGAGGAATGTCCCCCCAACACCGCTTGCGACACTCGCATACGAGGCTCCGCGGGGACAACCGCGAATCCCCGTGCGGGATGCCTAGAACACACTGCAGGTGATCGAGGGTTGACCCGCGAACTCATGAAGCCGCCATCCGCCAACTCACGTACCGATCCGAGCCAGTGGGTGGAGACCTACGGCGATGCGCTCTACGCCTTTGCACTGAGACGGCTTGGATCGGCCACCGATGCCGAGGACGCCGTGCAGGAGTGCCTTGTGGCTGCCGTTGGCGCGTCGCGGGCATTCGCGGGCGATTCGGCCGAGAAGACGTGGCTCATGGGCATCCTGAAGCACAAGGTGCTCGACACGCTCAGGGCCCGATATCGCCGCAAGGAGCACGCCACCGACCTGTCAGCGATGATTTCCGCCCCGCTCGGGGACTTTTCCGATGGCTCGTGGCGGGTTCACCAGCAAGGATTGAGCGTGTCGGGCGACCAACAAGGTGCCGCTTCGCCTTCAGGGGGCCTCGAGCGGGCCGAGTTTGCCCGCACCGTGGCCGCGGCGGTTGAACGCTTGCCCGAGCCGATGCGCACCGTGCTGGTGTTGCGGGAGGTCGATGGCCTGAGCTCGGCGGAATTGGGGGAAGCCTTGGGCGTGAGCGCCTCGCAAGTCTGGACACTCGTCCACCGAGCCAAGGCCCGGCTGCGGCGCGAGCTTGGTGGCGAGGACCATGGCAGCGAGAAACGGGAGGGCGAGTCTTGAAACGCGTCATCTCGTTCTTCCCGACCCTCTGGTACGTGCTGACCCTGCGCTGCGAGGAAGCCGACCGAATTCGGGCAAACTTCAATGATCCGGCCGTCACGCAAGCCCAGAAGGCCGGCGAGCGCATGCACAGCGCCCTGTGCGGATCATGTCGGGCAGCCCGGCGCACGATGCGGCAGATCGGGGAAGCCCTCGACGACTTCGATACGGTCGCAAAACCCACTCCGATGCCAGACGACGCCCGCCAACGCATGGTGGAGCGGCTCCGCGAGCGCGGGGGCGAATAGGCCGCATTTTTTTCTGAGTGCGCGCAAGGCGCGAGCGACAGCACCGACCCAACGAGGCGGTGACTCCGGTGTCGCTGCGCACAGGCCAGGAGAGAGGCCCAACGTAGGAGATGTAGAAGATGAATCGCAACACAGTGTTGATGCTCGGTCTTGCGGCCGTGACCGCCGCGCCCGCGTTCGCTCAGACCGTCCAGATCCGCATCGAGAACCTTCAGGAACCCGGTGGCATGGCGTTCACGCCGTTCTGGGTGGGCTTCCACGACGGGACATTTGACGTGTTTGATGGGGGATCACCCGCGGCTGGCGGCATCACCGAGATCGCCGAACTCGGCGACACCGGACCGCTCAGCAGCCGATTCGCGATGGAGCAGCCCATGGGTGTCGACGCGACCTTTGCCGACCCGAGCGGCCCGCCAGTGTTCAGCCCGGGCGAGAGCGCGACGATGAGCTTTGACGTCGGCGACGCAAGCGTGAACCGTTATTTCAACTATGCATCGATGGTGGTGCCTACCAACGACCTGTTCGTGGGCAATGACGTGCGCCGTGAGATCTTCGACGATACCGGCACGTTCCTGGGCCCGATTACCATCGACATCTTTGGCCGCAACGTGTACGACAACGGCACCGAAGTCAACGACATCACCGATGGCCCGGCATTTGTTGCGGGAATCGACGCGACCGGCGGGACCGACGAGTTCGAGGACGTCCTGCTCTTCTTCTCGCGACCGGGTGCGGATGATTACCTCTCATCGATCATCGGTACCACCACGGCCCCAGGTGACGACATCACCCGCGTGTTTACTGAGGGCGACTTGATCGGGCGGATCACCATTGTGCCCGCCCCGGGCGTGGCCAGTGTGGGCCTGCTCGCGGGGCTGGGCCTCGTGGCACGTCGTCGCCGGTAGTCTGAGTCAATATCGAGCCTTGGTCTCATCGACCGCGGCCGCGTCAGGGGACGCGCGGCCGCGGTCTTTGCTCATTCCACGGGCTCTTCGAGCAACTGGTAGAGGATGTTGTTGACGAAGTCGTGCGAGCGAGTCAGGCCAAGGTGGTCGGCGCTCACGAACTGCACGCGGTGCCAGTCGATCGGCGAATCCAGGCCGACCGAGTACTCCATCGCTTGCCGCTCGTCCATAAGGGCGCTGGCGCGACTGACCGTGCCATCGCCGGGCACTCTCTCCAGCACGGCCAGCCGCCCGCGCGCGTCGACGCTCAGAACCCCTGGCGTCACTTCGGAATCGCCGATGAAAATCAAGATCTCGGTGCCCTCGGGCGGCGAGGCTGGGATGTCGAGGGCCCGGAACAACTGGTCGGCACGCGCGAGGCACTTGGTCAGGTGCTCCATGCCGATGGCCCTGCGTTCCTCGGCGGACTCAATCTCGGGTAGCAGCCACCGAAGCACCTTGTCGGCCTTCGGATCGGCCATGCCCCAACCGTATTTCTCCCAGGTCGTGACGCTCAGCAGGTCGACGGGCTCGCCGGTCTCGGCGTCGACCACGCGCTCATGCCGCGTGCGCGGCAGGAGTTGGTAGATTGCTGGCATCGTGCCCAGCAGCACCGGGCGATAGTTCGGGAACAGCGGGTTGAGGTTGAGCCCCTCGACGAGTTGCTCGATCGCTTTGGCCGATCCGGCGTTGGGCGTGCCGATGAGGATGGCCTTTCGCACGTTTTTCGCACCCGCCCAGGTCAACTCCGGTAGCGAGCCATCGTCAGCCAGCGGCGCTGGCCCATAGCGCAGGTAGTATCGCAACACGAGCCCACCCATCGAGTGGGCCACCACATCGACCTTGACATGCTCGTCGGCGGGCAAGCCCCGCCCCTCGCGTACCTGCTGCTGGCCTTCGAGGATGCGCTGGTGCAACTCGGCGGCGTTTTCCGAGATGTCCCGCCGCCAGTCGTAGCCATACTGGAAGCAGGTGTAGTGCAGCCCGCCATAGTTGACGGCGCCGCTGTTGCCGAGTTCCTCGTCGCGGTACTCGCCGACGGCGAGGGTCGTGAGGATGTCGACGTATGCGCCAATGCGGATGCGACGGAAGGGCGTGACGTCGGCCACCAGCAGATCGAGCACGCCAGGACTGAAGACGTCGTCGCGAAGCTCCCCGAGCGGTACGCCCATCTCCATGGGCAGGGCGATCTCTCGTGCGCCCTTGGCCGTATCCGCGTCGGCCGCGCCGTATGTGAACGCACCCCAGACCTTCTGGCCGGTCGTGCGATTCTCCAGCCGCGAACCCAGGATGCCCGGAATCACAACCACGGGCGTGCGCGCTTCGCCAATCTCCTGGGCGGGCGTGTTGTAAATAGCTGCGAGGTCGGCCTTTCGCGGACCGTGGCACGAGGCCATCGCACCCATCGAAATTGCAACGAGGACGGCACAGCAACGGCGGAGTGGCATTCGTCGGTTCGGCATAGTCATAACTGTGAGCAAGAACCCTGGCGTCCGAGTGATATTCCGAGCGAAGCGTAGGCGTCGGCGCGCATGGCGCCCCTCGTACACTGTCCCGGTCGGAGGTCGAGATGCCCCGGTTGCTTCACAAGAGGATGCTGCTTGTGCTGGCCTTGGCTTTGGCCGGTGGGCTTGCCACGAGCGTGTCGATCGCGTGGGTGCGTGCCGCTCTGGATGGGTTCGGTTGGGAAGGAAACGACTGGGTGGTCACGCACTCGCACGAAGGGGGCATGGTCGGCCAATACCCCGTGCCAGCAAGTGGCGCCTTCATGGTCTACGAGTTCCGGAGCACGGCAGCAACCGATCGGCTCGTGTGGTGGGTGCGGCCGCCTTGGCCCCTTCTGCCGCCTTTCGAGGGGCACCTGCCAGGGTGGAGCATCGCGCGCGGCCCGCCTCCAGATGAGACGATCGATCGGCCAGAAGCGGTCGAGCGTGCGTATGGATGGCCCATGCGGTGCGTTCGGGTGTCTTGGGATTTCTCGCCCGAGATGGCCGCGTATCCCGGAGAAGGGTTGCGAGGCGGGTTCTTGATGGAACCCGTGGATTGGGGCCTCGACCTACAGCCGGGATTCATGCCACAACCAGACTTCTGGCGGCTGCGAGTTGAGTATCGCCGAGCTCTCCCGATGATTCCGATGTGGACCGGCTTAGCGACCAACACGCTGCTGTTCGCCACACCAATCCTCTTGCTCGCGATGATCCTTGCTCTGCCCAATGGACTGGTTCGCTGGCGCCGACGCCGGCGGGATCGCTGCCTGCACTGCGCATATCCGAAGCCCGAAGGAGCGCCACTCGATCCCGAGCGGTGTCCCGAGTGCGGCGAGTTGTATGGGGCGCGACCGCCCACGTGGGGTCGTTGGAGCCTCGGTACGCTCATACTCGTCGTACTCTGCCTATGGGGCGCCACGATCGGGTTCGGTGTCTGGCGCGTGGCCGCGCGCGAGCCGATGCCCCCGGCGCACCGGGCGGCCGTACTCAACGCTGCCGACGCCATCGATGCACTGGCCTCGCTGGGCGTGCCCATCGACTCCCCCGCACCCGATGCCCTATCAACCATTGGACACATGCTCTCGTCAACGGACCGCCCGCTCGTTTGGGCCGCGGCTCGCGGGAACGACGCGGCTGTAAGATCGCTTCTGGCTGCCGGCGCAAACGTGGACGGGAGCTACGGAAAGGCGTTGCGATCCGCCGTCGAGAGCAACCACGCAGACACATGCAGGCTTTTGCTCGAAGCCGGCGCAAACCACGCACGGCAACGAAGCAGTGGCGACGTGTTCGATCAGGCCCTGTCGTATGGCGACTCCGACACGATCGCGGTGTTCTATGAGTATTTGCTCCCGGCTGATCCTCGCCGGCTACGGGTCGCTGTTCATGTTGGAGTGAGAGCGTTGGGGGAGGCCCTCGACGCCCAAGACTGGTCCGACGCCGAGTTGGAAGCCGCCTTGCTCGAAGCCGCCAAGGCCGGAGACGCCGAAGCCATCGGCATGCTCGTATCGCGCGGTGTCGATCCAGCGAGTTGCAGCAGGCCATTGCTGCTCGAAGCGGTGGGATCTGGTTCGGTCGCAGCCGTGCGTGCGTTGGTGGAAGCGGGAGCGTCGGGTAACGCCATGTATTCCTACCGAGCCTACTCAACGCCGCTGGTTGATGCCGTGGAACTCGGAGATCCCACGATCGTCGACCTCGTACTCAAGGCCGGGGTCGATCCGACGCCCGCCGGCTATCAGGGCGAGAGCGTGCTGCACCTGGCCGCCCGCACCGCCCCGGTCGAGATCGTTGAGCGGCTGGCCGAGTTCGGCCTTCCCTTGGACGTCAGGCTGTACTCTGGCAACACGCCGCTCATGGACGCCGTCGAGTACCGTCGGCTGGACGTGATCGAGAGCTTGTTGGCCGCCAGCGCCGATCCGACCATTCGGGACAGCCGGGGGCATACCGCCCTTGACATCGCCCGTGGCTACAAGAATGACTATGTCGAAGTGAAAGCCGCGTCGCCGGAAATCATCCGCGTATTGGAAGAAGCGATGGAAGTTTATTGATCGCGGGACGCCTCCATTTTTGCGGGTACGGAGGCGGAATGGGCAGACCCGGACTTGAACCGGGGACACCGGCATTTTCAATGCCGTGCTCTACCAACTGAGCTATCTGCCCCACCACCGCCAAGCGAGCCCGGCGGCGTTAGGGGCGAGTATACACCCCGTGGGGGCCGGCGGACAGCGTTCGGCCGGCCGAGACTCGGCGGCCGATGGTGCCACCGGTCGTACCCTCCCGTCCGGCCTCAAGCCATCGTGGCCAACGGCCGATAGCCCGTCGTGCGGGAGGGCCAAGGTCGTTGGCGAGTCAGAAGGCATCCAAACAGACCCCGCGCGTGCTGGCCATCGCTTCGGGCGGTGGGCATTGGGTGCAACTGCTCCGGCTGCGGCCAGCTTTCGAAGGAGCAAAGGTCACCTACGTCAGCGTCCGACCGGCCTACGCCAGTGACGTGCCGGGCGAGCGGTTCATGTCCATCAACGACGCAACGCGGTGGGACAAGGTCGGCCTTGCCAAGATGGCCTTCAAACTGCTCTGGATCATGCTCCGTGTGCGCCCGAACGTAGTGATCTCAACCGGGGCGGCCCCGGGGTACTTCGCGATCCGGCTCGGCAAGTTGCTGGGCGCTCGGACCATCTGGCTCGACAGCATCGCCAACGTCGAAGAGATGTCGATGACCGGCATGCTCGTGAAGGACAAGGCGACGCTGTGGCTCACACAGTGGCCGCATTTGGCCGGTGACAACGGGCCCCAGTGCCAAGGGAGCGTGCTGTGATCTTCGTCACCGTCGGCGCCCAAATGGCCTTCGATCGCATGATCCACGCGGTCGATGAGTGGGCCGGTCGGTGCGGGCGGACGGACGTGTTCGCCCAGATAGGGCCGGCCGAGTACACGCCGCGACACATCGCGCACACGGGGTTTCTCGAGCCCCCGCAGTTCACCGAGCGGGCTAAGGCCGCCAGCGTCATCGTGGCCCACGCGGGCATGGGCTCGATCATCACCGCCCTGACGATGGGCAAGCCCATCCTGGTCATGCCGCGGCGGGGCGACCTGAGGGAGACCCGCAACGACCACCAGATCGCCACTGCACAGCGGCTGAGCGAACTCGGCAAGGTGGCCGTGGCAATGGATGAAACCGAACTCGTCGAGCGTTTGGGGCGTCTGGAACAGCTCACCGCGGCGGGCGCGATCGGGCCCCATGCGCAAGATTCACTGATCGCCGCCGTCCGTGGCGTTGTGTTCCCCGCGCGAGACCGATAGCCCGCCGATACGATCATGCCGGCCCCGACGATGGCCGATAGCCGGGGGTACCCCCGGAGTGGACATTCACATGAGCGAAGCGACCATGGAAGCGACGGCGGCCGCCGATCTGAAGGCCAAACTGGAGACGAACACCGCCCTGGTGGGCGTGATCGGCTTGGGCTATGTCGGCCTGCCACTGGCGGCCAGCCTGCACGACGGCGGCCTGCCGGTGCTGGGGCTCGATGTCGACGCGTCGAAGATCGAGGCCCTGGAACGCGGCGAGAACTATTTGAAGCATCTGGGCGACGGCATGACCCGGACGCTCGCCGGCAGCGATCGCTTCGAGGCCACCGCCGACTTCGGGCGTTTGGCCGAGGCCGACGTGATCATCGTGTGCCTGCCCACGCCGCTCGGCAAGCACCACGAGCCCGATCTGAGCTATGTCGTCATCGCCGGCGAGCAGATCGGCCGCACGCTGCGGGCCGGGCAGCTCATCGCGCTCGAGTCGACCACCTACCCCGGCACAACGCGCGGCGAGTTCCTCGAGGCCATCGAGCGCGAAGCGGAGAAGCGCGGCATCAAGTTGGAATGTGGCAAGGACTACTTCGTGGCCTACTCGCCCGAGCGCGAGGATCCGGGTCGCCAGAGCCACACCACCAGCACGATCCCCAAGCTCGTTGGTGGGCTTGACGATACCGCGACCGACCTTGCGATGCAGATGTACGCCAAGGGCATCGACAACCTCCACCGCGTGGACAGCGCTGAGATCGCCGAAGCTGCCAAGCTGCTTGAGAATATCTTCCGGGCCGTCAACATCGCGATGGTCAACGAGATGAAGCTCATCTTGACGCGGATGGGCATCGACGTGTGGAAGGTCATCGAGGCCGCCAGCACCAAACCCTTCGGGTTCATGCCGTTCTATCCCGGCCCGGGGCTGGGAGGGCACTGCATCCCGATCGACCCGTTCTACCTGACCTGGAAGGCCCGCGAATTCGGGCACGTCACTCGATTCATCGAGTTGGCCGGCGAGATCAACCACGCCATGCCCGCGTACGTGATCGATCGCCTGGCGTCGGCTCTCAACTCGATCGGTAAGCCGGTGCATGGGTCCAAGGTTCTGGTACTGGGGCTTGCGTACAAGCCCGACGTGGACGACACGCGCGAGAGCCCGTCGTTCGAGGTCATCGAGTTGCTCCGCGAACGCGGTGCCACCGTCGATTACAGCGACCCGCACGTCGCCAAGACCGTACCCGTTCGCAAGCACGACCTGCAGATGCATTCGGTGGAGTTGACACCGGACAATATCAAGAAGTACGACGCCGTCGTCGTCGTGACGAATCACAAGGCCTTCGACTATCAGGCCATCGCCCAGCACGCCAACCTGGTGGTCGACACGCGCAACGCCATGACGGCCTTCGCCGACGGCATGCGCGAGCGGCTCGTGAAGGCCTAAACCGTGGCTGCCGTGGCCAGCACACGCTCGCCCAACGTCAACGCACAAGCGGAGACCATGCGCACCTTCGATGGTGTGATCTGCTTCGGCGGTGTCGACTGGTGGTACCACAATCGAGGACACTACGACCTGCAGATGATGCGTGAGTTCAGCGCGCGCACACCGGTGCTCTACGTGAACTCCATTGGCATGCGCGTGCCCAAGCCGGGCAAGGGCGGTATGTTCGCCAAACGCGTGATACGCAAGCTCAAGAGCTTCAGCCACGGCCTGACCCGAGTGCGCGATACGTTCTGGGTTCTCAGCCCGGTCGTCGCCCCTGCTGGCATGGGCGCGGGCGTGAACGAAAAGGCCTTAGCGTGGCAGGTGCGCCGAGCCGCGCGCAAGGCTGGTATCTCGAGGCCGCTGGTGTGGGTCGCCTGTCCGCCAGGGCAGCCCGTGGTTGACGCGCTCGACCCGGTGGGCGTGGTGTACCAGCGCACCGATCGCTTCGAGGAATACCGCGGCGTCGATCCGCAGCGCATCTCTCGGTTTGATCGGCTTCTGAAGGATCGGGCCGATGTCACGCTGTTCTGCTCGAGTTGGCTGATGGACCAGGAGCGCGACCAGCCTCGCGGCGTGGCGTTTGTCGATCACGGCGTCGACTTCGACGTCTTCGAAGCCGCGGGGCTTGGCGACACGCCAACACCGGAAGACACCGCCGACCTGCCGCGCCCCGTGGTTGGATTTGTCGGCGGCATCGATGCGCACACGTTCGACCCTGCATTGTTCGTGGAAGTTGCCGAGGCCGTGCCCGAAGCAACGTTCATGCTTGTGGGTGGATGCAGCCTCCCCGAAGACTGGTGCACGCTGCCCAACGTGCGGCTGCTGGGCCAACGCCCGTACGACCAGGTGCCAGGTTATATGGCGGCTGCCGACGTGCTGATCATGCCGTGGAACCGTAGCGAGTGGATTCGTGCGTGCAACCCGGTGAAACTCAAGGAGTATCTGGCTGTGGGCAGGCCCATCGTCAGCACGACATTCCCAGAGCTCGACCGCTATGGGGGCTTGGTGCGCATGGGTGAGACCGCGGACGAGTTCGCCCGGCACGTGCGTGAGGCGCTGGCCGAGAGCTTCGATCCTGCACCAGGGCGCGAACGCGTGCGTGAGCAGACGTGGAAGGCAAAGGCCGATGCCGTGCTCGGGGCGTTACGCGAACGCGGCATTTCATGTACGGGTTCCACATGACCTCGGTGGCGGCCACGATCCCCGAGACCGAGACGACGAGCGTGTGGACACCCACGCGCCTGGGTTGGCTTGCCGGACTACTCGTGCTCGCCGTGCTCGCGGCTTTGCCCTCTTGGCAGAATGTTCTCGATCTGGCGTTGCGCAGCTCCGAGTACTCCCACTTCCTGCTTGTGCTTCCCGTGGTCGGGCTCTTGCTGTGGCAACGGCGTGAGAGGCTCGCGACTGCTCAGCCTCAGTACTCGATGTGGGGCGTCGCGCTGGCGGCCCTCGGGATCGGCATGGACTTCACCGGGTTCGCCACTCAGATCGACCTTCTCAAGGACATGGGCATGGTGATCATGCTCGTAGCCGCCGTCGTCGCGGTCGCCGGATGGCGATGGCCGATGAGGGCCGCACCCGCACTCGGCGCCCTGCTATTCCTGGTTCCCGTGCCTGGTCGCGTACGCCAGCAGATCGCGTTGCCCCTGCAGGAATACTCAGCCTCGATCACCGAGTTCGTCATGGACTTCATCGGGCAACCGGTCATCCGCATGGGCAACGTGCTGCAGATCAACGGCGTGGACGTGGCCGTCGCCGAGGCGTGCAACGGCATGCGCATGGTTGTGGCCCTCGCGCTGGTGGCCTACGCCTTCGCCTTCTCGATGCCACTCAAGCCCTGGGTCAGGATTGCCATCCTGATCCTGAGCCCGCTCGTGGCCTTGTTCGCGAACGTCTTGCGGCTGGGACCGACCGTGCTCTTTTATGGCCACGCCGACCGCGAGGTGGCCGACTTCGCGCATGACGTGAGCGGCTGGGCGGTGCTGGTCGTGGCGCTGGGCGTGTTATGGGGCTCGGTAGCCTTGTGCCGCTGGCTCGAGTTGCCGATCGAACCCGAGCGCGAGCACGGACGATAGTTGTTCGGAGAACCATGGGAAGTGGACCCCCAAAAGACGTCTCGGCCAGGCTGGCCGCACCGCTCACGGCGATCGTGCTCGTCGGGATGGCTTGGTATTCGCTCGCCTCGATGCGGATCGGCGGCAACGAGGCGTACCTGCGAGGGGTCGGGCTGGCCATCGACGATCTGCCCATGCAGATTGACGGGTACTTCGGCGTCAATCGGCCGGTCCAGGAAGCAGCCCAGGAATTGCTGAGGCCCAACAAGCTGCTCCAGCGGGAGTACACCCACCCCATCACCCAAACGAGCTTCTCGATCCTCATCGTGCATTGCGGCGACGTTCGGGATATGATGGGACACTACCCTCCGGTGTGCTATCCGAGCAACGGCTGGGACGTGGACGGCGTGAGCGGTGAGGCAATCGTTCGCTCCGACGGCGGTCCGATACCCATCACCAGATACCACGTCAGCCGTGGAGATGGCTCGATGGAGTTCTCTCGCGTGATCGCAAACACGTTCGTGGTCCCGCGAGCCGATGAGCCTCTAGGGCGCGACGATCGCGCCCTCGACAACGTGACACGGACACGGTGGAGTTCGGGGCTTGGGGCGGCCCAGGTCCAGATCATCACCGACGCGAAGATGGACGAGGCCGTCCGAGAACGGATCGAGCGGAGCGTCGCCGACAGGCTGGAGGGACTGATCGAAGCGGTCTCCCTGGGTCGAGAAGGTGAAGGGGAGAGCACGTGAGCAGCCAGCAGGACCCACATCTGGACGCCTGGATGGAAACCGAAGCCCCCAAAGGCCCGAGCCACTCGACCAACCCGGTCTTGCTGGTGCATCGCGCGCTGCGCGGGCGGTACGTGCTGGCAATCGCGATCGGCGCCGTTTTGGCCATCCCCGGCGCGCTTGTTGGATACAAGCTCATGCCGCCGGTCTACACGAGCCAGGGCATGGTCACCGTCGATCCCACGCAGCAGGTCGTCCTCAATCCGAACGATGTCAACGCTCCTATCACGGGGTTCGATTCTTTCGTGCGTTCTCAGGCGCGCCTGCTCGAGAGCCCCCGCGTGATGCAGAACGCCGCGACGAGCCTCGCCCAGGACGGCGTGCTTTCTGGCAGTGCCACCGATTGGCTCATGCTGCAGCGGGCCACATCCGTAGGCGTTCCCCGAAGCAGCCGTGACATGTTCGTGAGCGTCACGATGACCGACCCCCGGCTCGCGAAACTCTCCGCGGAGGCCATCCTCAACGCGTTCGCCGAAATCGCCCGGAGCGAGGCCAACAGCGCCTGGGTCGATCGCGAGAACGCGCTGGACACGATCATCCGTACGGCCGAGATCGATCGCGACAACGCCCTGCGGCAGGCTCGCGACTTGGCGTCCGCGGCGGGCACCATCGACCTCGAACGCCGAAGGATGTTCGTGCAGCAGCAGGTCGAAGAACTCGACCGACGGATCCAGGAACTCGAGATCGAGTTGCCTGTGCGCATCGAGCCCATCGCCACCGAAGATCAACCTGCGACACCACGCGAGCTGACCCCCGAAGATCTCCGGTTCGATCCCGAAATGAGCACACTCCTGGATCGCGAGCGATCCATCCGGCAGAGCATGTCCGCCGTCCTGGCTCGCGTCACGGACCTCCACCCGGACTACCTCGCCCTTCGTGATGAGTTGGATGCCGTCAATGGCAGCATCAGCCAACGCATGGCCGAACTTATGGAGCTGGGGTTGGACACGACCGTCGTGAGCGGTGGCGTGGGCGGCTTCCGCCAGAGGCTGGAAGCGCTCAGAACCATCCGAAATGCCAGAGCCGAAGAGGCTTCTCGCTTGAGCGAGATCGGTTTGCAAATCCAGGCTCTGGAAGCCGAAGCCGAGAAGGAACAGAGCCTTCTCGATCAGACGAGGAGCCGGCGCGAGGGCTTGGCGATCGAGCGCATGAACTCGACCGAGGGTCGTATCCGCATCTCGCAGCAAGCCGAAACCCCATTCCGCCCGAGCGAGGACCGCCGGAGGCCATTGGCCGCGATGGGCGCGTTCGGGGGCATGGGCTTCTCGGTGACGGTGTTCGCCCTGTACGGCTTGCTGCACCCGCGCTACCGATACGTCGCGGACCTGGAGGACGAGGCCACCGCGCCACCAGTGTTGGGCCTAGTGCCGCAGGTCGAAGATGGCCGCATCGAGGCCGACGAAGCGGCGCAAGCGGGTATCCATCAGATTCGCAGCTTGCTGGAGTCGGTGCCGCACTCGGGCACCGCGCGAGTCATCGTCATCACAAGCGCGACGGCCGCCGAGGGCAAGAGCACGTTGGCCGCCGCACTCGCCGCCTCGATGGCGCGCGCCGGACGCAGAACGCTGCTCATCGACGCCGACCTCATCGGTCGTGGCGTAACCAGCCGTCTGTCGGCCCGTCGCCTGTCGGGCCTTACCGATCGCGTAGCCAGTCGGCATGACAACGGGCAGATCCACGAGGTCGAGGGTCGCGAGAACCTGGATCTCATGCCCGCGGGGGTCGCCGAAGGCTTCGATGCCGAACACCTGTCGAGCCAAGCCATGGAGGACCTGCTCGCTTCGCTGCGTTCGAGGTACGACGCCGTGGTGATCGATACCGGGCCGATCCTGGGCAGCCTCGAGGCAAACGCGGTAGTCCCACACACCGACCAGGTGGTATTGGTGGTCTCGCGAGGCCAGAACACGCGCCTGGTCAGGGTGGCCATCGATCGCTTGCACCGCTTCCATGCCGGCCGCATTGGTCTGGTCTTCAATCGGGCAACTCGGGGCGACATCGAACGCAGCACGAGCGCCGCATCCATCAGCGTGCGTTCGCGGGCATATTCGAGGCCGGAGGCCGAGCAAGGCTCCGCGATGTCGGCGAGCGCCTGAACAACCTGACACCACGCGCTCGACCCGGGCACAAGGAATCGTGAAAGGGAGGCTCGTGCCATGAATCGGCGAACCAAGCGACGCTTGATCGTACTCATTGCCCTAGGCGGCGCACTTGTCGTGGCGGGCATTGGCGGTACGACGGTCCGCAAGATACGACGCGCCCAGATCGCCGAAGATGCGCGAGTCGCCGGCATGGCCGCGTACGAAGCAAAAGACTACACCACCGCACGAGGCAAGCTCATTACCCACCTGCGCATCGCGGGTGAAGAAGCTGAGGCGCTCACGGCTTTGGGCGACGCCCAGCGGCACCTGGAAGAGCCCAACGCCAAGCATCTGCTGAGCGCACGCACCTACCTCGACCGGGCGACCATCCTCGATCCCCAGAACGTCAAGGCGCTCAAGATTCTCCTGGATATCCACGAACAACTCGGAAATTGGCAGGAACTGGCCAATGTCGCCGGCGCATTGCTCGAACTCGAACCCGACAACCAGCGCGCCGCGACACTGCGCATCCGAGCCCATCTGCGCCAGGGCAACGAAAACGAAGCCATCGAGGCCGCTCGCGAGTTGGTGATCGCACGGGACGGTGCCATCGAGGCGCACATCGAGATGCTCGGCGTGCTGCAAGATACCGGCGCGAACGCTCGTGTCCAGCGCGAGTATCTCGAGAACGAGGTCGAGCCCCGGCACGCTGGCACCACGTCGATGGCCGTGCTCCGCGCGACCGTGGAGTACGACAACGGCCAGCCGCATCGAGCAACTGAGATCCTCCTCCAAGCCGGCGATTCGGAGATCACCGACGGGAAGGGCGCTCGCATGCTGCTCGAATCGCTCGAGTTAATCGCGGCGGCAACGGGCAATACCGATCTCTACGACCGTTCGCAACTGTGGCTTGCCCAGTGGATCGAGCAAGACGTGCTGGCACCGCACGTGCTCGAGGTCGCCGCCGGTCGGGCCTGGCGATCGGGCCTGCCGGGCCGCGCTGTGGACATCGCGACGCGCGCGATGGACATCGAACCGGCGAGCGAGTCGGTGTTCGGCTGGGGGTTGCTCGGCGCGATGGAGATGGGACTCGAGAGCGAGGGCACCGCCGTGCGTTTGCGCGAGAGCTTCGATGCGAGCGTGACGGAAGAGCATGCCAATCGCGCCGAGCGCTGGCGGCAGATCATCGATGCGGCCGCCCGGATTGCCCGTGATGAGAGCGCCGCCAACGAGTTGTTGCTGCCCAGCGGCCTGAACGAGGTCAACGTGCTCGGCCCCGATGGCGTCGCCGGCTACTACGACGCCCTGGACGACGCGGGGCGGTACAACACGCAGGAGGCGATCGATCGACTGGCGGGCCTTGGCCAGCAGCCGAGTTGGAGGCGCGCTCGCTTTACGCTCGGCGGAATGCTCCTGAGTCAGGGACGGGCCCGGGAAGCAACAGCCGTCCTGCTTCGTGACGAGAGCATCGGCGAGCTCGAGGGCGGCACCGAGCTCATAGCCGACGCCTGGGCGAGTTTTGTCGAGTCTGCTGGCGACCTCGCCGCATCGGACACGGGAATTCTCGATACCCAACTGGAACAGAATCCTGAGAGCCCGGTATTGCTCGCGGCCGCGGGACGCGGTGCGCTCGCTGGTGGCGACATCGATCGAGCGCGCGAGCTCTCGCGTCGGCTCATCAACGCGGAAGCCGCGCAGGCGGCCGTCTCTGCCGTCCGGCTCGCGGGCAGCATGCAGGCGGTCGATGCCCAACTCGCCGAGGCGATCATCGATCGCGTGGCAGAGACCGCCACGACCTCTCGCCATATCGCTGCGGCGGCCATCGGCCTGGCTCGCTTGGGCCTCGCCGAGCGTTCCCGTACGCTGATCGAGAACCGGTCGGAAGACGAACTGGACGGCACTGAACACGACTGGAATCTTGCTCGCATCCAGTTGGCCAACACCATCGCCGATGCGGCAAGCCTCCAGACGCTCGAGCTTGTCTCCGCGGCCAACGGCGGCGACTCTCGCATCCAGTTCGAGATCCTAAACGCGGAAGCCGTATGGGCCGACCTCGATGTCACGGGGCAGATTATTGCGCGCCTGCGCGAGATCCAGGGTGAGACGGGCATCGATTGGCGCATCTTCGAAGCCAGACGCTTGCTCGAGAAGGACGACTCGGTCGAGAGTGCCAACGCCGCCGCGGCATTGCTGTCGGCCGTATTCGACAGCGATCGCGGCAAGCGTGATACTCGCGCAATGCTCATCGCGGCCGACGCGTTCGAGCGTGCCGGCCAGCTCGATTCGGAACTACGGGCATTGGCTTTCGCCGCCGACGGCAATGAGCCCGTGGTGGCACTGCCGCGGCTCATCGATCGGCTCCAGGGATTGGGTCGGAGCGATGCGGCCGCAACCCGCCTGCTTCAATTCGTAGAGCTAGGCGCAGTGCCGGCCGAATCGCGAGTTGCCCGTTTACAGCTCCTCCAACGCCAAGGCATGCAGGCGGAAGCCGCGCACGACGTCCGCGCCCTGGCATCGGCGGGATATCCGCAGTACATCCTGCGCGTCGGCGTGGAGTCTCGCCCGCAAGGGTCGAGCGTGCCGCTGACCGAAGCGGAAGAGCAAGCACTCGCGGCCGACTTGTCTCCGCAAGGTGAGATCCACGCCGCCCGATTGCTGGCGCGCGTCGGGAAGTTCGCGGAGGGGCTCGCCCGGCTCGAGGCGCTCCCAGCCAGCTCCGACGCCGGCTCGCGGGCCATTCTGGTCGCGCGTTACATGCACGACGAGGGACGCAGCGAGCAAGCCCTGGCCTATTTGACCGAGCACGCCGCGTCCGCCGACGATCCTGATGCCTGGATGGAAGCTGCACGGCTGCTCGTCGGGCAGTCGCGACTCAGCGAGGCCGTCGCACTGCTCGATCGCGCCGCAGCGGCGCTGCCGGGCAACGCGGCCATCGCCGCGTTCCGCGCGTCCATCGACCCCGACGCCAGCGTGACTTCATTCGATCGCATGGCGCGTTTCGCGGCTTCCGCGGCTGATCGAGAGGATGCCACCGAGAGCATGCGGGAGCTCGGCGCGATCACGAAGCGATACGTCGCCGGGCAGATCGATGCCGCCGAGACCGCTCGCGATCTCGACGCGATGGCCGCACGACGCGCCACGTTCTACCCGCTCTGGCCACTCGTGGTCGCCGCGTACGAGCACCTCGGCCAGCCCGAAGAGGCCGCGCGGCGAGCACGGAACGCGGTTTCCGCACTTCCTGGGGACCCTCGGCCGGCGCGCGACGCCACGCTGCTGATGCTGGGCCTTGGGCTCGATCGGGAGGCGCTCGGGATGGCCGGAGCGTGGCGTTCGCTTGCGACCGATCCGCAATCGCTCATCGAAGCCGAGATGGCACTGGGTATTGCTGAGTATCGAAGGGGGGACGCCAAGCGAGCCATCGGGCTGCTCTTGCCGCATCTTGACGACATGCTGGGAGACCTCGGAAACCACGAGTTGGCGGTGCGTTCGCTCGTCGAAGCGCTCGCGCTCGACGATCAGATGCAGCAAGCCGAAGACATCCTCATGCCTCTCACGCGGGACGGTGTTGGTTGGGCGTCGTTCGCGGCGTCCGTGGCGACGATCTCGCCGACCACGCAGGCCAATACCGATCGTGCTGCACGCTGGCTCGAAACGCTCGCCCCGGTGCTCACGACCGACGCGAATGGAACGGTGTACCTCGCGTCGGCCTGGATGACGCTCTACAACCGCACCAAGGACACTGCCTACGCCGACCGCGTGATCGCGCTGGCCGAATCGGCCGAACGCGCAAGCAAGAACTCATGGCCGCTCGAGTCGATCCTGGCCACCGCCCTGGAGGCCAAGGGCGAGTTCTCTCCAGCCGTGGCGTCCTACGAACGCGCCTTGTCAATGTCTGGCGCCCGCCCGCCCGCCCTGCTGAACAACGCGGCGTGGCTGCTGACCTCCGAACTCGGGGAACACGGCCGAGCCATCGCCCTGGCCAGCGAGGCCGTCTCGTCCTCGAACGTGCCGAGCATCTCGCGTTCCGACCGAGCCGTGTTCCACCACACCCTGGGAGCCGCACAACTCGCTTCGGGCGACGCCGAGGCCGCCCTTGGCACCTTCGACCGCGGGCTTGCCCTGGCCCAGACACCTTCTCTGACGCTTGGGCGCATCGAGGCCCTGCTGGCCGCGAGCCGGCGCTCCGAAGCGACCGAGGCGTTTGGCCGGCTGCGACCCGGCGAGACCTGGACACCGACCCAACAATCGCGATACGAAGCCCTGAAGCTGGTTCTCGGGGCCGGGTAACCAACCACAACACAAACAAACTATAAAGTCTTGCCCAATTCGCGGCAAGCGTGACTATTTACACGTACTTACGCTTGCAATGAGTACCAAACCTGTGGTATTCTTTCGGTGTTCGGTGGGATCAATCCATCGGGCACGAAAGAGAGTTATCGGATATCCGTCCGGAGGGAGTTCCAAAAATGAAGAAGCTGATATTTGGCGGCCTCTTGGTCGCTCTGGCCACGAGCACTGCCACTGCCGACACCGTCACGCTCGCGTACGGATCGGGTTCGCTCCACGACCCGCTGCCGGGGTCTCCCGGCACCCGCGATCGCAACCGTGGTGGCGAGTTCCTCATGAGTGGGGACCTCGGCAACTTTGGCTCGTTCTGCCTTGAGTATGACGAGACCATTGGCGAAGGCTCGTACTTCTACTCGGTCGATACCGGTGCAATCGCCGGTGGCCTCGCGGGTGGCAACCCCGATCCGCTGAGCTCCGAAACGGCCGAGCTGTATCGCCAGTACTTGGCCGGTGACATTGGCCCAGCTGTCGGCCAGACGTTCACGGACTTCAACAACGCCCTCCAGGACGCCATCTGGTTCTTGGAAGAAGAACTCGGTGAGGTTGATTTCACTGCCGCCACCGCTGCTGCAGGAAACGGCAACTACGCGTTCATGACCGCCACCGCCCAGTCGCTCGTCGACTCGGTGTGGGGCACCACCGCTTCGGTCGGCAAGGTTCGCGTGCTCAACCTGTACAACATCACGACTGGCGCCAACCGCCAGAGCATCCTGTACATGGTGGCCGTCCCGCTGCCCAGCGCCGGCGCTCTGGCCCTTGCCGGCCTGTTCGGCGTCGCCGCCGTCCGCCGCCGCCGCGCGCTCTGACCCCCTCCCCTCCTGGGGCGGAGCCCGCTCGTATTATCTGAAACTCGCGTGCCTGTGGAAAACCGGCACGCGTTTTTTTGTGCCGTTGTTGCTCGCGAGTCGCTAGCCTCGCCGACCATGACCGCTCCCCCCGCTCGGCCCATCGCATCCTTGCTGTCCATCGGCGACGAACTGGTCCTGGGCGAGAAGCTCGATACCAATTCCAAGTGGCTGGCCGATCGTCTGGGGACCATCGGGCTGCTCGTGGCTGAGCATCGGACCGTCCCGGATCATCTCGAGACCATCGCGAAGGCCATCGTGCATCTCGTTGGCCTCGCGGACGTCGTCATCGTGGGCGGTGGCTTGGGCCCGACCCCGGATGACCTCACACGCCAGGCGTTCGCCCGGGCGTTGGAAATGCTCACCGGCAAGCCGCAGCCGCTCCTCGAGGACGCCCGGTCCGTCGACGCGATCCGCGCACGATTCGAGCGGACGGGTCGAACCATGCCGGAAGCAAACCTGGTGCAAGCCCTACGACCCGCGGGCGCGGAAGCCTTGCCGAACGCGCACGGCACCGCTCCGGGCATGGTGGCCAGAGTGGAACTCGTCCGGCGAACACGGCTCATCGCATGCCTGCCGGGACCGCCGCGTGAGATGAGGCCCATGTTCGAGGGGGCGATCGAGCCCGCTCTCCGAGCCATGCCTGGGATCGCCCACGCCGAGTTGCGCGTGGCGCAAGTCTTCGGCCTGGGTGAGAGCGAACTCGCAGCGCGCATCGCCGACCTGATGCACCGTGAGAACAACCCCGCCGTGGGCACCACCGCCTCCTCGGGCATGGTAACGTGCCGGGTGCGTGTCGAGCCATCCGTGCCCGTTCGGGGGCCGTATCGGGCAACAGATCCCTTGCTCGCCGTCGAAGAAGCGCTCGGCGCCATCGAGCAGGCAGCCGACGGCTACGTCGTGAGCCGTGAGCACCAATCGCTCGCCGCAACGCTGCTCGGCGAGGCGGCCAACAAAGGGCTCACGCTGGCGACCGCCGAGTCGTGCACCGGCGGCCTCGTCGGCCAGCTTCTGACAGCCGAACCTGGGAGTTCTCGCGTCTATATGGGTGGCTGGGTTACGTACAGCAACACGATGAAGTTGCGTGAGCTTGGGGTATCACATGCGAGTCTCGAAGCCCACGGCGCCGTGAGCGCCGAGGTTGCCCGGGCCATGGCGGCGGGCGCAGCTGAACACACCGGGGCCGATGTCGCCTTGGCGGTTACCGGAATCGCGGGACCAGATGGTGGCACCCCCGATAAGCCTGTAGGTACGGTCTGGATCGGGTGTGTCCGTAGGGGTGAGTCAGCGCTTGCTCGGGGGTTCCATTTTGCCGGCGATCGCGATGCGATCCGGCTCTGGTCGGCCAATACGGCGTTGTTTATCGGGCTACAGGCCATCCGTAGCCGGGGGCATCACCGCATGCTCTGGGAACGGGGCTGACTGGCATCGCCAGTTTTGTCTACGAATAGCAGCTTCCCTCGATTCGGGGCCGAATTGCGCCGATGACCTCGGTGCAAGCCCGGCCGAGGAGGCGAAGTGATGGCTGGTCACAATCTTGAGCCCATGCTCAGCGCGTACGAGAGTGACCCCGACATGGGCGAGATTGTCGCGTTGTTCGTGGCCGAAATGCCCGACCGACGTAGCGAACTGCGCAAGGCCGTCGAAGCCGGAGATCTCAGCAAGGCCATCCGTATCGCGCACCAGCTAAAGGGTGCCGCCGGTGGCTATGGCTTTGGTGCCCTGGGAACCGTGGCCGCCGCGTCGGAGCGTGCACTGCTCGACCTCCTGGACGCGAACAACTCAGATTTTACCGCGCTTCGTACCGCCGCCACACCCTTGCTCGAGGCGTGCGGTCGGGTTCGCTTGTCTTCATCCGAGTCCGCCGCTTGAAGTCGATCCAGAGTACCGCCAGGAGCTGCCCGTGAGCGAGCCCGCCGACCAACCTGTCAAACCAGCCGCCCGGCCCATCGTGCTGGTGGTCGACGACTCTCCGCTGGTGCATCGCCTGCTCAAGGCCCGCCTGCGCGACGAAGCAATCGAGCTCCGCCACGCGAACTCCGGCAAGGAGGCGATGGAGTTCGTCTGCACCAGCGACGTGGCCACCGTGCTGCTCGATCTAGGCATGCCCGACATGGACGGCTTCGAGGTGCTGCGTGCGCTGGGAGCTAAGGAAGATGCCACCCACATCCCAGTGATCGTGCTCTCGGGCCAGCAGGACTCGCAGGACAAGGTCATGGCGTTCGCGCTCGGCGCGATGGACTACATCACCAAGCCTTTCGATTTGGCCGAACTGCGAGCTCGCATGCGGTCGTCGCTACGGATGCACCGGCTGGTGCGGATGCTCAGCGAACGGGCCCAGCTCGACGGCCTCACGGCCCTGTGGAACCGCAGCCACTTCGACGAGCGCCTGGCCCAGCTCAGTACAACGTCCGAGCGCAACAACCGCCCACTGTCACTGGCGCTGCTCGACTTGGACCACTTCAAGAGCATCAACGACAACTACGGCCACCCGGCCGGCGACGCGGCCCTGCAGGGTGCGGCGGACATTATCTCGCAGACCGCCCGCGGGTCGGACATCGCGTGCCGGTACGGCGGCGAGGAATTCGCGGTGATCATGCCCGAGACCACGCCCGACCAGGCCATGACGCTGTGCAACCGCATCCGCGAGGCCATCGAGGCCCGGGACTGGCCGGCGCACCCCGATCGCAAGATTACGGTGTCCATCGGCGTGGCCGGCTCGGAAGGCTCGTGCGGCATGCCACCCGACCAGTGGGTGGCCCACGCCGACGCGGCGCTGTACAAGGCCAAGGAGAACGGTCGCAATCGTGTGATCGTCACGCCGCTGACCAACGGCAAGCCCAAGCTCGCTGCAGCGAGCTAAGACGAATTCCTAGAACGTGAACACAAGGCCCGCGTAGAGCTGCGGTGCGTCGCGCGCCGGGTTGCGAGAGTCGCCGCGTGTACGCGCGTTCGAGATGTGGTGCCAACGCACGCCACCGATGAATCGCGCGTCCTCAGAAATCTCGTGGGTGAAACCAAGACCCGCGCGGGGCATGAAGTTGAGCTCGGTGCCCTCAGGGGGAACGGCGTCGGTGGTTCCCAGGATTCCTATGCCCACATCGGCGAAGAGCGTCCACTTCTCGCGCGTGAGGAAGTGCCAGCGAAAGCCGAGGCCCACACTCAGGCCGTATGCGGCATCGCTACCGCGGTCGTAGAACGACCACAGCCCGCCTTCGAGTAACCACTCGATATTCTTAACGAGGAAGCGGTTGTAGCTCAGGGTGAGGCCCTGGTCGAGGGCCTCGCCCTCGAAGGCGGCCGAGTAGGACACGATCCAACTGTCGTAGTGCTCCTCGCCGTATCTGGGCTCGGACTCCTCAGTGTCTTCTTCCGTGGTCTGCCCCCAGGGCGTGTGCACAAAACGCAGCCGCTCGCCCGGGTCAGGCCGGAGAGCCTCCTGCGCGAACGCCGACGCCGCCGGGAGGGCGAGCAGTAGCCAGACGATGCTCATTGCGTCCTTGCGCATGGGAGCAAGGATACCACTCGGCCCGCAACCGGAGGAGGAGACTCGAATGCAAGACCAGCCCGACCCGAACACCGATCGCCGCCTGACCGGCTTGGAAGAAGCCGCGATGTTCCACGAGCAGGCCACCAGCGATGCCCGGGAGGCCGCCGAGGAGGCCCTCCGCCGCATCCTCACTCTCGAGCGGCGCATCGCGGGCATGGAAGAGCGTCTGGGCAACCTCGTGCAGCCCGAGCCGGACCTGCCTGCCGACGAGAAACCCCCGCACTCCGCTGGCTAACAATCTCGTCCGAGATTCATACGTACCGACACCCTGCCTGAGCCCGAACAACGAAACGAGCCCCACTTGCCCACCACGACTTCTCAAAGCAAGATCTGGACCGGCACGTCGGTCCGCGCCTCATTCATCGAGTTCTTCCAGGGCCTCAAGGCCTCCCCGCACCCGTTCGTGCCGTCGAGCCCAGTGGTGCCGCTTGACGACCCGACGCTGCTGTTCACCAACGCGGGGATGAACCAGTACAAACCGCTCTTCCTGGGGCAGGCCGACCCGGGCAGCGATCTGGGCAAGCTCAAGCGGGCGGCCAACAGCCAGAAATGCATCCGCGCGGGCGGCAAGCACAACGACCTTGAAGACGTGGGAAAGGACACCTACCACCACACCTTCTTCGAAATGCTGGGCAACTGGTCCTTCGGGGACTACTTCAAAGCCGAGGCCATCGAGTGGGCGTGGACGCTGCTGACTGAGGTCTGGGGGCTGCCCAAGGACCGGTTGTACGCCAGCTACTTCGGCGGCGACGAGAAGCAGGGCCTGCCCGCCGATGATGAGGCCAAGGAACTCTGGCTGCGCTTCCTGCCACCCGAGCGCGTGCTGCCATACGGCACGAAGGACAATTTCTGGGAGATGGGCGACACCGGGCCGTGCGGGCCGTGCAGCGAGATCCACTTCGATCGTGTCGGTGATCGCGATGCGAGCAAGCTCGTGAACGCCGACGACCCGAGCGTGATCGAGATCTGGAACCTGGTGTTCATCCAGTTCGACCGCCAAGGCGACGGCACGCTCAGGGAGCTTCCGGCAAAACACGTCGATACGGGCATGGGTCTGGAGCGCGTGCTGAGCGTGCTGCAGGGCAAGCCCAGCAACTACGACACCGACCTATTCACGCCGATCTTCGAGGCGATCAGCAAGATGACCGGCACGCGGGCGTACGGCGGCAAGCTGGGAGCCGAGGACGAGGGGCAGACCGACTTCGCCTACCGCGTGGTGGCCGACCATGCGCGGGCGTTGACGTTTGCGCTAACCGATGGGGCCGTGCCGGGAAACGAAGGCCGCGGCTACGTGCTGCGCCGCATCCTGCGGCGAGCCGTGCGCATGGGCTGGCAGAAGCTGGGGGCCAAGCCGGGCTTCCTGAGCGAGCTGGTGCCGGTGATTGTCGAGCACTACGGCGAGGCGTTCCCCGAACTGAAGCGCAACCCGGAGCGGGTGGCGGGGATCATTCGGGAGGAGGAGGAGAGCTTCGGGCGGACGATGGAGCGGGGGGTGAAGCTGTTCGAGGAGATTGCTGGTGACAGGGGCAGTGTCGTCTCGGGCGCCGACGCCTTCCAGCTCTACGACACCTACGGCTTCCCCCTCGATCTCACTCAGGTCATGGCCGAGGAGCGCGGGCTGACGGTTGACATCGAAGGCTTCCATAAGGCCATGGCCGAGCAGCGCGAGCAATCTCGCGCCGGGGCCAAGGGATCGGCCGAGGCGGGGCTGGCGCTCGACGCCGACGCGATCGCCAAGCTGCAGAGCCTAAACGTCAAGCCCACCAGCGACGTGGACAAGTTCCACGGCCGCGAGATCCGCGCCCGCGTCAAGGCCATCTGGAACGGCCGCGACTACGACGAGCACGCCGAGGCCAGCGGCCGGGCCGCCGCGGTCGGCATCGTGCTGGACATCACGAACTTCTACGCCGAGATGGGCGGGCAGCAGGCCGACAACGGGCGGATGTTCGTGAGCAAGGAAGCCAGGACCAGCGTGCGCGATGAGAATCGCGGTGGCGAGTTCAGGGTCGAGGGCGTCAAGGCCTACGGCGGGTACGTGCTGCACACCGGCCACATGGTGCGCGGCGAGCTGCGCGTGGGCGACGAGGTGACGCTCAACCTCGACAGCGAGCGGCGTCTGAACCTGGCGGCCAACCACACCACGACGCACCTGTTCAACTACGCGCTGCGCGAGGTCGTGGGTGGCACCACGCCGCCCGAGCAACGGGGCTCGATGGTGGCGCCCGATCGCCTGCGGTTCGACTTCGACGCCAGCGGGCCGATCTCGCCGGCCGACCTGGGCCGCATGGAGACCATCGTGCGACAGGTGCTCGAGCAGGACCACCCCGTGAACGCCGACCTGGTGCCGCTGGACAAGGCGATGGAGATCAACACGCTGCGCGCGGTGTTCGGCGAGAAGTATCCCAACCCGGTTCGAGTCGTGTCGATCGGCGCGCCGATCGATGAGATGGTGGCCGACCCGACCAACGACAAGTGGTTGGGCTACTCGGTCGAACTCTGTGGCGGCACGCACGTGGCGACAACGGCCCAGGCCGAGAGCTTTGCGATCGTGCACGAAGAGGGCGTGGCCAAGGGCATCCGCCGCATCGTGGCCGTCACGCGGCAGGAAGCGCGCAAGGCAATCGCGCAGGCCAACGCGCTGGCACTCGTGCTCAAGGAAGCGACGGCATTGAGCGATGAGGATCTGGAACCCGAGATCGCGCGGCTTGGCCGGATGATCGACGAGGCCATCGTGCCCGTTGCGCGGAAGGACGAGTTGCGGACAGCACTCGGAGTATTGCAGGATCGTGCCAAGGCCGCGCGCAAGGCGCAGGCGCAGCAGGCCAGCAAGAAGGCAATCGAGCAGGCCAACGCGCTCGCGCAGAGCACGGGCGACGGCAATCCCGTGGTGGCGATCATCGACGCGATGGGCGATCGCGGCGCGATGCAGTCGGCCCTCGGCGAGGTGCGCAAGTCGCTGTCCGACTCGCCGATCATGCTGCTGAGCCTCGATCCCGAGAACAAAGTTGCCCTGCTCGCCGACGTCCCCCAGACCGCCATCACGCGCGGGCTGAAGGCGGGCGACTGGGTGCGCGAGGTCGCGCAAGTCGTTGGCGGCAAAGGTGGTGGCCGACCGAATCAGGCCCAGGGCGGCGGGCCAGATGGAGCCAACATCAAGGCCGCCGCCGACAAGGCCCAGGAAGTGGCCCTCGCGTCGATGGCCTAAAACTCTGTCGTGCCCGATCCGAAACGCAGTGAAGAGAGCAACGCGGAGATAGCTGCCTGGCGCCAGCGCATGGGCGGGTGGTCGGCGGGCATCGACTTCGTCGCCGTCGCCGTCGTCAGCGTGCTCATTGGCATTGGCATCGACTACTTCGCCGGCACGGGGCCGTTGTTCCTGATTATCTTCCTATTCGTGGGTATCGTCGGTGGGTTTACCGCATTCGTGCGCACGGGCATGCGACTGAATCGGGGGTCCAAGCGTTGACCGAGGGGAGGCAACCCGCAAGCGACGAGCCGCTGGTCGCCGCGACACTGACCGAGCGCCTGATGTGCGCCGCGTGCGGGTACGACCTACGCGGGCTGAGTGTGCTTGATCGATGCCCAGAGTGCGGCATGCGTATCGCGACAAGCATCCTGGCGATCGTCGATCCGCGCGCACGAGAATTTGAACCCATCCGCAATCCCAAGTGGGTGGCGTTTGGGCTGCTCACATGGTCGATCGCCGCATTGCTCGCCGCCGCGTGCGTTTGGACACTGCGCGCTGCCGAGCTGCCCGCGCTCGGGAACAATCCTCATCTATTGAGCGAGGCGAGCGTGCGCACGCTGGCGGGAATTGGCGTGGTCTGTGTCTTGGCATCGGGTGTCGGCGCGATCTCGCTGGTTAGACCCACCAAGCGCATGTCACCCATGGGCTCTCGGCTAGCCCTCCTGGGTGTGGTGCTGTATGTCCCGCTTGCCGCGACGTTCTGGATCTTGCACGGCCAACTCGACGTGTCGCTTGCGAGCCCGTACTTTGCCCGGTTGCCCGACGCGGAGCGAGTGCTCGTCCGCGCCGTCGAGTTGCTGCTCATAGCCGGCATCATGCTTAGCCTGCGCACGAACGCCCGCACGCTCGCGGCGAGATCGGCCATCCTGCGCACAGGCCGCGTTGATCGCCAGACTATGTACGCGGTCGCGGTAACGGCGGGCCTTGGCGTGCTGGGCGACCTCATCCGGCTTTGGGCAACTGAGAGCAACGGCGCTGTCGGCCAAGTCCTGAGCATCGCTGGTACGACGCTCGTGGTCATCGCGTCCGCCCTGCTGACGATGGGCATGGCAGGTGCCGCGATCGACTGCGCCCGTATCGCCCGCGCGCTCTTGCGTTCGGGGCGGCGGATCACGAGCTTGGTTTCGATGGTCGACGTGGCGAAGGCCGAGAGGCAGCCGGACCCGGCGCCATGAGCGAGGCCGTGCCCCCCGGATTCCAGAAGCGCTTCGACGCGTTGCTCGAACGCCAACTCGCCTCTTTGCCGCAGCGGGTCCGGGCTGTTCTGGACGAGGTACCCCTGCACGTAATGGACGAGCCGGACCGGCTGATCCTGAAGGACTTGGGTGTCGAGCCGGCCGACATGGACGACGCCGTTGAGGAACTGTGCGGCCTGCACACCGGCTTCATGCTCACCGAGCGGCCCCTTGAGATGGATGCCCTGCTGCCCGACGAGATCCACCTGTTCCGGCGCGGGATCGCCCTCATGGCGGGCGGATGGAACGCCGATGACGAAACGGTGGCCGAGCAGATCCGCATAACCCTGTTGCACGAGATCGGCCACCATTTCGGGCTCGAGGAAGAGGACCTCGACGAACTGGGTTACGCCTGAGCAAGATAACCGAAGGCCGAAATGTCCGATCGGCGGATCTAGCATTCGCCCAGAGATTCCATGCGCAACCTGTCTATGCCTATCAGAGGAGGCTCCCATGCGCCCGACCCGCACGCTGACGTACCTTACCGCCGGGCTCATGGTCCTTTCGGCCGGCGCCACCCATGCCCTGGGCCAGGCCCGGGACCGCATCGGCCTGCTTGAGATCACCGGCACGCCTGTGGACGCACCGAGCCCCCTCGCATGGCTCTTCGGCGAGACCGAGCCCACGCTGAGCGAGTTGGTCGACGCGATCGAGAACGCTGAAGCCGACCACAACCTGGACCACCTCGTGCTGCGCCTGAAGGATGCCGCGCTGAGTTGGGCCATCGTCGACGAGTTGGGCAAGGCGATCGAGTCAGTCGACGTCCCGGTCACGGTGTATGCCGAGCAGATGGGCCCAACCGACCTGATGCTGGCCAGCTACGCCGACAAATCAATGATCCAAAAGGCCGGCGACGTGTCCCTGCCGGGCCTGTACATGGAAGAGATGTTCCTGGCGAACACACTGGATTGGGTGGGGCTCAAGGCACAGATGATCCAGGTCGGCGCGTACAAGGGTGCCAACGAGCAGATGACGCGCACCGAGCCCAGCGAGGCTTGGAACCAGAACATCGACGGCCTGCTCGACAGCCTGTACGGCCACATGGTCGGCACGCTGGCCAGCGGTCGCGGCACCGACGCGAAGGGCATCGAGAATGCCATGCAGACGCTGTGGATGGCCAATGCCGAGGACGCGGTCGAGACCGGCATGGTCGATCAGGCCGTCGACCTGCCCGACCTGGGTGAGGCGCTCGCGGGCAGAGGCGCGAACCCGCGGTGGATCACGCTCTCGGCGGGGCACGAGGGCACCGCCCTCGACATGGCCAACCCGTTCGCCATGATCCAGATGCTGGCCGAGGAGCCCGACGTTCGGCTCACCGGCCCCACCATCGCCGTCCTGCACCTGACAGGCACCATCATGACTGGAGACTCGGGCACGGGCGGGCTGTTTGGCGGCCAGTCCATCGGCAGCCGCAGCGTGCGCAACGAGTTGAAGGAACTGGCCGAAAATGACCTCGTGCAGGGCGTGGTGCTCCGCATCGATTCGCCCGGCGGCTCGGCAACGGCCAGCGAGATCATCTGGCAGGGCGTACAGGAACTGCGGAAGAGCAAGCCCGTGTGGGTGAGCGTGGGCAACATGGCGGCCTCGGGTGGCTACTACATCGCCGTCGGCGGCGAGAAGATCTACACCAACCCCTCGAGCATCGTCGGCTCCATCGGCGTCGTGGGCGGCAAGATCAGCATGACCGAGTTGTACGACACGCTCAAGATCAACGTCGTCGGCCGGGCCCGCGGGCCGCGAGCCAACATGTTCGCCTCAGCTGAGCCGTGGAATGACCAGCAGGTGGAGATCGTCCGCAGCAAGATGGCCGAGACCTACGAGCAGTTCACCGGCCGCGTGACACAGGGCCGCCCGGGCATCGATCTCTCCAAGACCGCCGAGGGCCGGCTGTTCCTTGGCAATGACGCCGTGGCGCTCAAGATGTCCGACGAGGTCGGCACGCTCGACGACGCCGTCACCGACCTAGCCCGGCACGTCGGCCTGGCGACTTACGACGTACGCCACTTCCCCGGCCCCAAGTCGCTCACCGAAATCCTTGAGGAAGCGATGGGCGGATTTATGGGCGCCTCAGCCCCGAGCGTCGGCGACGCGTCGAAGCTGCCGATGGTGCAAGCCGTGCGTGCGGCGGTGGGCGAGCAGACGTGGACCCAGATCGTGCACTCGCTCAACTCGTTCAGCCTGTTGCGCGAGGAGCCGGTGGTGCTGACGGCACCGAGCGTGGTCACGTTCCGCTGATCACTCTCGAGGCGGGCCGGCGGGGGTCGAAGAGTGCCCCCGCACGACCTTCCACGTGCCATCGGCTTGCCGCTCGACCACCATCGTGATCACACCCGCGAACGCAAAGCTCTCTTGGCCGTTTACTGTGCCACGCGTGCTGAAGTCGCTGCTGATCGTGGCGAGCGTCCGGCTGAGCGGGACAACCAAGGTGTTGGCCAGATCGGTGCGCAATTCAACGCCCGACGCTTCTAAGTCATCGAGGCTCTTGACCACGTCTTGCGCGGACGTGTAGAGGGCCTTGCCGTCAGTGAACCAGGTGAAGCGGTCGTCGTCAATGTACAAGTCTGTAACGGCCTGGGCGTCCTCGCCTTCGAGCGTTTGGACATATCGAAGCAGGAACTTCTCGAGTTCGGCCTTGACACTGCCGGCATCAACGCGGGGCATCGGATCTGCAACGATCGGACGAGTTCCGTCGGCAACGACGACGAGCGATACCACGCCGACGACGGCAACGCAAACCCCGCCAAGCTTCTTTCCGCTTTTCATGACGATCACTCCTGTGTGATTGCAGCGCCGCGGGCGTACTGCATCACGCACGCGACATTGCCTTCGGTGTCATTGAACATGGCCAATGTGCCCACGGTTGGAATTTCGAACGGTGGCGAGGTGATGGTGCCGCCTGCTTGCTCGATGGCCGAGACGGCCTTACGCACGTCGGCGACGGCAATGGTGCACTCGTAGCCGATCATGCCTTGTCCGCTGACCGGCGTCCGGCGTTTCTGGATGGCGCCATGCGGGCCGCCCGCCCTAGTGTGGATCAGGTAGAACTCTGGCGGGCCCCAAGCCTCGAATGTCCAGCCGAAGACCTCGCCGTAGAACTTCCGGGCCCGCTCGACATCGTCGGCATGAATTGCGAAGTGGGCGAGTTGGTTGGGTTCGGCTGGCATAGTGGCTCCTGGCTTCATCCGATGCCAAAAGCGTACCACGGAACCGATCTGTCGCAATCACAGTATAATGACAATAAGTGTTGCAAAGTGGACATCCCATCGAGCGGTTCCTCGTCCGATGCCTGGCGCTCAATCTGCCGGCGGGGTTTCGCATCGCCGAGCACAACCACGCCTGGCCGCAGTTGGTGTACGCGTCGTCGGGCGTGCTCACAGTCCGAACGGGCTCGGGTGTTTGGGTCGTGCCGAGCCGACGGGCGGTGTGCGTGCCAGCGGAGTTCACGCACGCGGTAGAGTGCTCCGGATCAACGGCGATACGAACTCTGTACTTCGATCCCGTCCTCTGCCGGCATTGGGATGATCGGCCGCATGTGATCGGTGTGTCACCACTCCTCACGCAACTCGTGCTGCGCGTGCTGCAACTCGGCGGCCTGCGACGCGACAACGCCAGACAACGACGGATGGCGTCCGTGGTGCTCGACCAGATCGCGACGACCAATGAGACCCCGTTGCGGTTGCCCATCCCGGTCGACAAGCGTGCGGCTTGCATTGCCCGACAACTCATGGCGACGCCCGCCAGCCTGCGCACACTCGACGACATGTCGGCCGGCAGTGGCGCGAGTGCGCGCACGATCGCACGCTTGTTTGCCAAGCAGACCGGGATGTCGTTCGGACAGTGGCGCACGCAGGCACGGCTCGCGCACGCGCTCACCCGGTTGGCCGAGGGCGTGCCCGTACAACTCGTGGCGAGCGAGGTGGGCTACGAGCGGCCGAGCGCCTTCATCGCGATGTTCAAGCGTGAATTGGGCGAGACGCCCGGCCGATACTTCAACGACCCGTCCGACATCTCAGCCCGAGCCTAGACCTCGAGCACTTCCTTGCTCTTGTCGGCCACGCGTTGGTCGACCTCGGCCTCGTGCTTCTTGAGCATCTCCTGGATCTGATCCTTCAGATCAGCGATCTGATCCTCGCCGATGTGGGCGCTCGAATCCTTGCCGAGTGCGTCGGCATGCTTATTGGCATCGCGACGGGCGTTGCGCAGCACGACCTTGGTCTCTTCACCGACTTTCTTGCAGCGGGCGACAAGCTGTTGGCGACGATCGCTGGTGAGCGCGGGCACGTTGATCCGGATCGACTTGTCCTCGACCACCGGGCTCAGACCGAGGTTGGCCGCCTCAATGGCCTTGCGAATGTCGCCGACCGCACCCTGGTCAAACGGCTTGATCAGCAACTGCGTCGGCTCGGGCACGCTGATGGCGGCCAGGGCCTTGAGCTCGGTGCTGGCTCCGTAGTAGTCGACCTTGAGGAACTCGATGAGGGCCGTGCTGGCACGGCCGCTGCGTACGCCTCGGAGTTCCTGCTTGAGGTACTCCACGCCCTTGTCCATGGCATCTTCGGCTTCGAGCAGGATGGTGTCGGGATCGGTTGACATGGGAACGTCCTCACAAGCCGGCGGCGTGTCGCCGGGCCGGGGTGCTTATCGCACGGAAAGTCGGGTGCCGATGTTCTCGCCGCGGATGACCGCGGCGATGTTGCCGGGCTTCTGGAAATTGAACACGACCACCGGCATGTCCTGCTCCTGGCACATGGCCAGGGCGGTCATGTCCATCACGCCTAGCCCCTTGTCGATGGCCTGGGCGAAGGTGAGGTGGTCGTACTTTGTGGCGCTCGAGTCGGTATTGGGATCGGCGGTGTAGACGCCGTCGACCTTGGTGGCCTTGAGCAAACGCTGGCAGCCCAACTCCATGGCCCGCAGCGAGGCGCAGGTGTCGGTCGAGAAATACGGGTTGCCGGTGCCGCCTGCGAGAATCACCACGCGGCCCTTTTCGAGGTGGCGGATGGCCCGGCCTCGGATGAATGTTTCGGCGACAGCCCGGATCTCGATGGCGCTCATGACGCGACTGTCGATGCCGACAGAGTCGAGGGCCTCTCGCAGGGCCAGGGCGTTGATCACCGTACCGAGCATGCCCATGTGATCGGCGGTGGCCCGCTGGATAAGGCCAGCGGCGGCCAGTTGGGCCCCGCGGATGATGTTGCCGCCACCCACGACGATGGCGATCTGGGCCCCGAGCGTGGTGGCCTGGGCGATCTCGTTGGAGATGTCGGCTAGCAAGGCGGGGTCGACGCCGGCACCCGAGCGGCCAAACGCTTCGCCGCTGAGCTTGAGCAGCATGCGATTTGGCTCCCGATCGGTGCCGGGGACGGTCGGCTTGGGCTTGGCGTTGGGCTCGTCGATGGTGTGCATGTCGCTCGATGGACCCCGCGTGTGTGTGCTCAGGAACGCGCCCAGCGGCCTCGGTTGCATGGGGAAAACCATCGCCTTGGCCCATCGGATGCAACCAGGGGCACTCTCCCCCGGTAGCGGATTCAGGGTAGGCACCCGGGCGGGTTGGGCCATAAAGGCACGATCCTGCGGTCCGAGCGAAGGTTGCCGGGGTTTCGGGTGCCCCCCACCACCCAGCCGATGAACGGACGACAGCCCCATACGCCGGTGCAACCATTGAGCATGGACCCACGCCACAGCCAAGACCCCACGCCGGCGCGAGTCGGCTCGGACCCCGACGAGGGCGAGAAGGCCGGCGCGCTGGTGTGGATCAACCGCCACAAGGTCCCGCTGCTGGCCAGCAGCGCAGCGGTATCGCTGCTGGTCCACATCATCGTGCTGGTCATCGCGGCCCTGATCCAGATGAACCAGCCTCCGGCCCAGATCGGCTCGACAGCGTCGGAGGTCGACTTCGCCGTCATGACCGATGCGGAGCTATCCGAGATCGCCGCCGAGGAGTTGGCTCTTGAGGCTCCAGATGCCGACTCAGCCAGTTCGCCGCTTGAGCTTCAGGCCGAACTCGATCTCGGGGCTCTCGAGATCGACATGTCGGACCTTGCCGAGTCGATGGGCGACGTGACGCTCCAGATCGGCGGCGGCGACCTGGACGGGGCTGGACTTGGCGTGGGAGACAGCGCGGGCTCGGGCGCGAGCTTCTTCGGCGTCGAGGCCCGTGGCAACCGCTTCGCGTTCGTGGTTGACACCTCGGGCTCGATGGTCAACGACGGCCGGCTGCAATCCATGCAACAGGAGCTGATCCGTTCGGTCACGGCGCTATTCAGCTCGTCGGACTTCTTCGTGGCATTCTTCAACTCCGGAGCGGCCCCACTCGGCGACCGCGGTATCGTGTGGGTCAACGCGACCGACAGCGGCAAGACGTGGGCGAGGGCCCACATCCTGGCGACGCGGGCAGAAGGCGCGACGCGGCCGGCATCGGGATTCGAGCTGGTCTCACAGCTCGAACCGCTGCCCGACGCTATCTACTTCATGACCGACGGCGAGTTCTCCGATGACGAGGTGGAACGCATCCTGGGTGCCTTCGGTAGGCGCAACATTCCCATCCACTGCATCACGTTCCGTAGCCGCGAGGGCGAGGCCGTGATGCGCCGCATCGCTGTAGCCACGCGCGGTACGTATACGCACATCGAGGGGCCGCGTTGAGGTCTCGTATCGCCGCGATCCTGATGGTGGTCTCCCTGCCGGCGATGGCGCAGGACCAATCCCTCGTGCTCCGCGCGTTCGAGCAACCGCCCGCTGGGCAGGCTATGGGTGTGGGCCCCCAGGGCGTGCAGGTACGCACGAGGCAGGGCGATGTGGTGATTGTGGGCTGGGACCGCGTACTGCGGCTGCCAGCGTCGCTAGCAGAGGCGGCCGGGCCATACGACCAGTTGTCGACAGACGCGTGGCGAGCTCGGGCGCGCGTCGAGCGGGGCGATCTCGTTCTCGCGGAGCCCTTGTTGCAGAGCATCTTCGAGCGTGCAGAAGATGATGGCCTGGCGCTACGAGGACCTACGGGGCTCGTCATCGCCGAGGGCTTGCTGCGCTGCCGGCTGGCGCGGGGTGCGAGCGCTGCCGCACTCGAGCCGTGGCTTGCGTGGATCGATGCCTCGATCGTGCGCCAACCACGCACCACCTTCTCGCACCGAGATTGGGCTCAGGAAGCCGGTCTGCCACCGGTGGTCGATGGGACCACCGAGCTCTGCTCGCTGCTGCCACCCATCTGGCTGGCAACCCCGTCGCTCCACCTGGTGGTCCAACTCGAGCCAGTTGAGGGTGAACGCGACAAGGCCGCTGCAATGCGGGTGTTGTACCAGGCCGCCGCACGGTATGAGCTTGGACAGAGCGTTTCCGATTTGCCGGAAGTACCCCGCGAGGCCGCCAGCGAGTTGGTGCGCGACATTGTCGCGGCACGTGTACTGGATGAATCCGCTCGCGCCTCGGCCCGAGCACGACTCGAGGCGGCGCTGCCCGGCGCCTCAGCACCTTGGCTGGCGGCGTGGATTCGCGCCGCGCTCGGTCGGTCGCTGGTGCTCGAAGACGATGAAGAGTTGCGGCTCCGCGGCGTGGCCCAACTGCTGCGCGTTCACGTGCTGCATCGCGAGGACGCGATCGCATTAGCTGATGTGGCGCTCGCGGAGGCGGCCGCAACGCTGGCCGACCTCGGTCAGGTGAACACCGGCCGATCGCTAGCGCGCGAGCTGGCGCGTGTGAGCCCCCAATCGCCGGTGCTATCGTGGTCTGGCGTGGCGGAATTACTCGACACAACGACGACGCCAACCCAACCATCTTCGGATTCGACAACTCCGGAAGAACCCACCGTCGGAGGCCCTCCATGAGCTTTTCAACGGGCGCACTCGCCCAGTATCTCACACACGCCTGGACTTTCCTGGCGCAGACCACACCCCCGACGACGCCCGACGAGGGCAAAACACTGCTGCAACACATCCTTTCGGGCGGCCCCATCGGTATCGTAATCATCCTGCTGTCGTTCACGGCCGTTCTGATGGCGGTGTGGCTGGTGGCCGAGATCCGCCTGCCCAGGCTCGCCCCGCCGCGCGTGGTCGAGGGGCTCGACCGGCTGCTAGCGGCCAACGACGTGCGCGGTGCCCTGGCGTTCTGCCAAGCCGAGGAGAACCGCTGCCTGCTCACGGGCATGTTCGCCGCAGCGCTCACGCGCTGCCTGAGGTCACCGTTCGGCTTGCTCGAGCTTCGGTCGGCCCTCGAGGAGGCCGGCCAAGAGCGGTTCGCCCGCTTGCAGCGCAAGACCGACCCGATGGGCCTGATCGCTGCGGTTGCACCGATGCTCGGGCTGCTAGGCACGGTCGTGGGCCTCGTCGGCGCGTTCGAGACGCTGAGTGTGAGCGAGGGCGTACGGCCCGAGGCGCTCGCGTCGAGCATCTCGGTGGCGCTGATCACCACGGTGCTCGGACTGATCGTGGCCATCCCGAGCACGGCGCTGCACAGCTTCTTTCGCAACCGCGTGGATGCGCTGGCTCAGAACGTGGCCGAGTTGACCGAGGAACTGGCAGCACGCATCCAGAGTTCCAAACCCGCCGGCGGGCAGTCTCCCACGCCCGCCGGCCGCGCGCCCACGACGGCCGGCGCACGCTGACGGAAGAGGCCGATGCTCTTTGGCGCCAAGCCAGCCCGGGTCCGCTTTACGGTGAACATGACGCCGCTCATCGACGTCGTGCTCTTGATCATTATCTTCTTCTTGTACACCGCCCGCTTCGCCGAGGTCAGCCGCACGAGCGTGGATCTTCCCGACGAGCCTGGCACGGAGGATGTGGCCAACGACCCCGACGCGCTGCTCATCGACGTGCGCAGCGACGGCGTGTTCCTGGTCAACGGCCGCGACCGATCGCTCCAACGCGTGATCGAGATCGTGGAAGAACAGGCCGAGCGCGCGGGCGGACCAGAGAATCTCCGCGTGCTGCTGCGTGCCGATCGTGGCACCGCGGCAGGCCCGGTGAACGAATTGGCCCGCCGGCTGACGCGCATGGGCGTGCGCCAGTGGAGCCACGCGACGGTCGACCGATCGGGGCGGGGCTAGCCATGCGCGTACGACCCAAGAGCGATCGCGACGATGTGGGCGACCTGCCGCTGACGCCGATGATCGACGTCGTGTTCCTGCTGCTGATCTACTTCATGGTCACGGCGACCATCACGCCGCCCGAGAGCCGTGTGGCATCGACGCTGCAGGGTGAGCGCGGCGCCGGGCAAGCCAGAGACCTAAAGCCGCAGATCGTCACGGTCGACCTGACGGGAGAGACCGTGACGTACCGCCTCGGTTCACGCGTGTTCGCCGATCGAGATTCGCTGGCTAGTGCCCTCGAACAATTGCCCAAGGAGGGTGGCTTGTTCGTGCGGGTCACCGATCTCGCACCGTGGTCGGCGGTGGCCGGTGTGATGCAGGATGCGTTGGATGCCGGATTTGTGAAGAGGACGTATGTACCAGCGGACTAGGACCATCTTGCCACTGGCTCTCACGCTCACGTGCGTAACCGTCGCCGCGCACGCGCAGAGCGATCAGCGGCGCTTTAACGCATACTTGGAACGCCACGAGCTGCGTGAGGTCGAGGCCGCCGATCTGCGGTACCGATTCGAGAACGCACCGGTCGACGAGCGGCAGCCCATCGCCCAGCGGCTGGCGGCGCTCTATGTCGAATTGCTGGCATTGGCCACCAGTCCGGCGGATCGCCAACACATCGAGCAACTCGGCCAGCGGCTGACACGGCAGCTCCCCGAGGAAGACGCGGGTGACTTGCGATTAGCGCTTGTCCGCGCCCGGTACCAATGGGCGAAGGAAGTCGCCGAACGCGCCAGACTCAACAAGGTCCCGGCCGGAGATTTGGAAGAAGCCGAACGCACGCTACGTGCGCTGGTACCCGAGCTCTCATCGATCGCGCAAGCGGCGGGCAACGTGGCCTCTCGGCTCGATCGCCGCAGGACTTCCGTGGGCTTGGGCGAAGCCGAACAAGAATCGTTCGAGACCTCAACGCGCGTTCGCTCGACGGCCCACTATCTGCTCGGGTGGACCCGCTACTACTTGGCCGTCATGACCGCGGGCCAGCGCTTCGCCAGCGATGCGCTCAAGGACCTGGGCGTGCTGCTCGGTGCGGACGCAAACAAGCCCGCAAGCGTCGAACGCGCCGACGAGCGCATGATGCGATTCGATCACGTGGCCGACGCCGCTATTGCGGCGGCTTTCTGTGAGTCACTGCTGGGCAACCCCGATACGGCGCTGCGATGGCTCGATAAGGTCGAGGCGGCGGGAACGCTCTCGGAGGGCATCCGGGATCGGCTATTCGTGTGCCGGTTGCTTGTGTTCGGCGAAGCCGGTCGCTGGCGTGATCTGTCATACCACAGCGACCTGCGACGCCGGTCACGCCGCGCCGATGGCCAGCCCGGGTTGGAGCCCTTGGAATCGCAGTTGCTCGCACACATCTCGTGGGAGGCGCTCTCGAAGCAACGCCTGGCACCGCGCGATCGGTCGGTGCTCGAGGAGATCGCACACGCAGCGATCCAGGATCTGGTGCGGCAGAACCAAGTGGGCGTGCTGCGCTCGCTTGTCGAGCAGTTCGGCACGGCCTCACTCGAGGGCGAAGGATTCATCTTCGCGTTCGTACGAGGGCAGAACGCCTACGAGCGAGCCACCGACGCATACGAGGCCGCGGGCTATACCGACGGACAAGTCGCCGAGACTGACGCTGTGGCGAATTTGTATGCCGATGCGACGCGGGCCCTCGACGCGGCGCTCGAGGCGCCCGATGCGAGCCGATTCCCGAGCGAGCGAGCGCAGGCCATGCAACTGGCGGCGATGTCAGCCTACATGGGCGGCGCGCTGCTCGACGCCGCCGACCGATTCGAACGCGCCCACGAGGCAGCCGAAGACACCGAGCAGGCCGAACGTGCCCTGTGGCACGCGATCGTCGCGCTCGACGCGACCATCCGCGAAGGCGCGAGTGGCATCGGGGCACGCCGCGACCGGCTCGTGACGCTGTACTTGCAGAGCTTCCCCGGCACCGAACGTGCCGCACGGCTACTCGTAGCGCAGGCCGGCGCGGCGTCGGCCGATGATCCCAAGGCCATCGAGATCCTACTGAACGTTGAGGTCGACTCGCCGCTGTACGAAGCCGCGCGGCGTAAGGCCGAGCGGCTGCTCTACAAGAGGCTGCGTCGCCTGACCGGGGATTCGCGCTCGGCCGCATCGTTGCGGTATCTGACAGTGGCCGACGAGTTGCTCGCGATCGATCGCCGGCGGGCGGCGACGGGCGACCTCGCGACGGCATCGGTATCCGCCGATCGCGCGCTTGCTTTGGCGCGGGCAATGCTGCAGGTCATCCTGAGTTCGTCAGTCCCCGATCTCGAACGGGCTGAGACCCTTCTCGACACCGTGCAGGAACTCCGCATTCGCGTGGGCGAGCCGCCCGAGTCGATCGAGTCCGAAATCGCGTACCGCCGCCTCCAGGTCGCACTCGCGCGCGATGACGCCAACGAGGCGAGGCGGTTGGCACGGACCTTCGACAACGAGGACGGTGCGTTCGTGGTACTGGCCGGTCGCGCGATGTACGCATGGGCAGCCGAACGCTTCCGCGACACACCCGACAATACTCAGTACGCCCAGCAGGTGGTGGAATTCGGTCGTGCTGTGATCACCGAGATGGGCAGCGACAATCAGACGCTCGCCACGCCGCAAGCTTTCGGGGTCCACACCACCGTGGCGAGAGCCGCCTGGGTGCTGTCCCGTGGCGAGAGCTACGAGCAAGCCAGAGGTGAGATGCTCGATCTGGTCGTCGCGATCGACGGCCGATTGGTGGCCGCCGACGTGGCCGACGCGTTCTCGCTCACCCGATACGCCTATGCCAGCGAGATCTCGGGTCGTCCGAGCGACGCGCTCGACGCGTGGCGCCGGTTGCTGGCGGGCGCCCCCGAGGAATCGCCGATGGGGCTGCGCGCGCGGTACGAGTCGGCACGCTTGCTGGGCATGGAAGACGCGCCACGCGCCATCGATGCGCTCCGCCAGCACCTGCTCCTGTACCCCGGCACACCCGAGCCGTGGGCGACGCGTCTGACCGACCTGCTGGCCGATCTGGAAGGTGGGAGCGACCTGCCGCCACCGGCTTTAGAGGATGCGCCATGACCGGCACGCCCCCACCGCCATCCGGGCCGAGGCCGTCACCGCGCGAGGCCGCCATCGCGGGCATCCTCGGGCTTGCACCCGACGCGGACGCCGCGGGCTTGCTCGGCGTGGATCCCGAACGCACGGGCGACGGCGAGATCGTGGCCGCACTCAACGAACGGCTGGCCCGGGTCAACGCACACCGGTACGGCGGCACGCCACTGGGCGACGAGGCACGCCTCGCGCTGCACGCCGCGGCGGCGCAGCTTCTGGGCAGCCGACGTCGGTCGACCGGATTCGATGTCGAGCTCGAATCGTCGGCAGACTTGCCCGCGCGTTGGACTCGCCCCCAGGCCTTGCCGCCGGCGCACCTCGCGTTGCAACAGGACGCCGTACTCGCGCTTGGTGCTCACGGCGGATGGAACGCGACGACCATGCGGCACCTGTCGATGCTGGCGCACGCGCGCGGGCTCACCGGGGACGATCTGGCCGTTGCGCTCACGCGGCTGGCACGACAGAGCGGGCCGAGTGTCGCACGCAGCAACGGAGCAGGCCCGGCCGACGACGGTGTTGCGGACCCCGGCCGCCACTCGCCCGCCGACACCACCCCGGCCCATTCGAACAACGACCTCGCACTGCTTGGGGCAATGGCAGTCGCCGTCGTGCTCACCCTCGTGGCCGCGGCAGCGGTGCTGATCGCCATCCCCGTGATGCGGAACTCGGGGCAAGCCGCGCAGCAGGCCGCGGCAAGCGAACAGCCGCCCCCCGTCGAAGCCCCTTCCGGCCCGACTCCGGAGCAGCGGGCCGCCGCGCTCGCCGAGGCCGAGCGGCAGGCCGAGCTTGAGCGTGAGCGAGAAGCCGCGCCCGACACCAGGATCGACACCATCGTGACCGACCTTCGCCTAGCGGCGGATCGACGCAAGAAGGGCGAATCATCTGCCCAGGCCGTATTCGAGCGGGCAGTCGTCACGCTGGCAAACAACTGGCCCCGGGTGCGCCCCGACCAGCGCCAGGCGGCGCTCGGACTCGTGATCGATCATCTGTACCTCGTGCAAGAGGATGCCGCTGCAACACAGCGTGTGGCGGGCTTCCTCACCGGCCCACTCGCGGAGGATGGCGGTGATCCCACGATGGCGGCCCGCACCTGGCAGGTAGGTGTTGTCGTGCGGCTCTCGAAGGAACAGGACCTTCCCGCGCCGGCTGTCGAGGTGTTGCGCACCTTCCTGCTCTCGAAGGCACCCATCGACGCGCGCGCGGTGGGCGACTTCCCCACAGGCGTGACGGTGGCCCTGCGGGCCGAGCTGGCGAGGATGTCTGGGGCGGACGATTTCAACACCGACACGAAGACCTGGGAGGCGTGGTTGGCGTGCGCGCAAGGTCTAGCGGCATCGGAGCCGACGCTCGGCCACCGGCTGCTGCTGGCTGGGCTTGAGGCCGTGCTGTTGCACGGGCCCGAGCCGACCGACGAGGGCGTGTTCCAGATCGTGCGCACGTTGGTCGTTGCATTGCAGTGGCGGCCCGAAGATGAGTCTCGCGGCCGGCTGCTGGCGTGGTTCGACGATCCGACGATCACCATTGCCGACCTGCACGCGCTGACCAATGTGCTGGCGACGGCCTCGAGCGCGCCCGGCGTCGGCCCGACCATGGTGCTGCCCGTGCTAGCCAACCAGACGCAACGCTCGCAGATCCGAGATCGCTTCGCTGCGGCCTGGAATGTCGAGTCGGCCATGGCCCACGGCGAGGTGGCCACCCGCTGGCTGAGCGAGGCCCGCCGCCACCTGCAAACCCCGCCCGAGAACGCTTCGGCCGCGCACGCCGTCGACGCAGCGGTGTCGGCACGTCTCTGTGCCGCTGCCGCACTGCTGTGGCAAGGCCTGGCCAACGAGGCCGACACCGTGCTGCTCCAGCTTCGTGACGGGCTGGACGCCGGACAAGCCCAGACGGGGGCCGGCACGCGATCGATCTACATGGCCAGCCACAGCGAACCGAGCCAATGGGCGCTGCGATATCTGTCCCAGCGTCGACCCGAACTGCAGGCCGACCTGCTCGACGAATTGGCCAGCAGCGGACTGCAGCATGCGGTCGACGCCGAGATCGTCGCCGAGGCGTTCCTTCGCGGTACGTCCGTGGGCGTGCGGGAACGCGCGGGCCGGATCCTCATGGGCAGCGCAAGCAAGCCGGTCACGATCGCCGCCGTTCTCGAGACGTTTCCACTTCCGGGCGGAGAGCTACGCAAACGCGAGATGGTGGAATTGGTGACCGGCGTGCGGCTGCCGTCTGGCGACTCGTGGCCACTGGTCGCGCGACGGACGCTTGTCGAACGCCTCCTCGAACTCATGGCCGCCGAGGGCGAGCTCGCTCGCATCGACCGCGCCGCTGACGCCATTGCCGAGGCGTACACCGCCGGCCTCACAACCGGCTTGGCCGCGCAGGCCGACAGCCCGCCCGAGCTATCGGCCGAGCTGCTTTGGAACCGTGTCCGCCAGCGGGCCGACCGACTGGTGCCACCGAGCGTGTGGCCTTGGAGCCCGGGTGAGGTCGACCGGCGCCTCGCGGGCCGGACGAGGCTGGCCCAAGGCCGCGTGCAGTGGTTCGCGGCGTATCAGTCGGCGCTGGTCGAGATCACGCTCTACAACACGGCCGCCGAGCGACCTTCGTTAGCAATGCGCCTGGCCGACGAACTCACCAAGATGCAGGACGCCCGGCGCGAGGCCCGGGGCGTGTTGCATCAGATCTCCATCGTCGAGCGCGCCCGGGTCGAATCGTGGCGGCTACGCCTGGCCGAAGCAACCACGGGAGGCACGCAATGAAGTCGATACTCCACATCATGTTCGCGATGATGCTCTCCGGTGTGACGCTCGCGCAGGACTTTGCGCCACCAGTGCCCGACCCCGAGCCCGAGACCCAGCCGGCCGAGCCAGAACCAGAACCAGAACCAGAACCAGAACCCGCGGTCCCAACCATGCGCACCGCCATGGATCGCATCCCAGATCTGCGCAAGCGGCTCACAAGGCTCGACGCGAGCGACGCGATGGCGTACATCGAGTTGGCCGAAGAGGTCTCATCCGAGACGAGCTCCCCGCAGGATCGAGATCTGTCGCGGCACCTGTACGCAGTGGCGTACGACCTCGAGCGCAGCACGCGGTCGCGGCCCGAGGTGATGGCCGGCGCGTGCCTCGGGTTGGCGTCGCTCGAAGCATCCGATGAGGGCTCGGCCTGGCTCTACGCCGTGGCCGGCCTCGTCGACCCGCGCGCCACGCGAGGCGAGGGCGCGGGTGTGACCACCCTTGCCGTCTCTCCCGAAGTCGCCGTCGCCGCGGCAAATGCCCTGGGGCTCGCGCGCTCGGGTGAGGGCCGCCGGGCGGGACGCATCTACGAAGACCCTGCCGTGAAGCAGGTGTTCGAGCGGTACGGCCGCTTGCTCGGGGGCAGTGGCGGGCTGAGCGGGCTCAGCCGGTTCGAGCGTTCGCTGCGCGACTGGCCCGACCTGGATTGTGGCGGCTCGCGTGTCATCACGCGCCGAGGCGAGGACGGCGTCGAGACCCACCTGTGCCCGATCTGCCGTGGTAACCCAGGGCCTCCCATGAGCGAGCAGGAATTCCTCGATCACCTCCGCTTCGAGAGCCGGCTGCTCCGAGGTATCCACCAGAGTTGGGGCGCCCAGATCGCCGCGGACGGCGGTGCGCCACTGCTCGACCCCGACCCAGATCGGGTGCCTGAGTTGCTGCTGGCGCGGTACGGCGTGGACACGACCAGGCGCCTGTGGCGCGACGGGGCGTGGATCGAGCCGCCGGCCGAAGCGGCCCGAGCGGAAGAGGTCTTGCCTGGGTCGTAGACTGGCTCCCAAGCAAGGAGCCCACGAGCATGACCGACGCGCCAGAGACCACCGCCGACGCCTCGACCGAGACACAGACCGAGAACGAATCGCCCTTCAAGCCAGAGATCGTGTTCGAGGACTTCGCCCGCGTCGACCTTCGGGTCGCGAAGATCCTGGAAGCCGGCGACCACCCCAAGGCCGACCGGCTTCTCAAGCTCACACTCGACGATGGCAGCGGGACGCCCAGGCAGATCTGCGCGGGCATCAAGGGACACTACACGCCAGAGGAACTGGTCGGCCGGAGCATCGTGATCGTGGCGAATCTCGCGCCCCGCCAGCTTCGCGGCGAGGAGAGCCGCGGCATGCTGCTGGCCGGTAGCGACGCGGCCAAGGGGCAAGAAGAACGAACCGTGGTGCTACTGAGCCCGATGTCAGATCTGCCGCCCGGCTCGATCGTCAGTTGATGCGGACTACCGCTGCCCGCGGCGGGAACCAACGCTCGGTCGGCCTTCAGCGGGAGGCTCGCGCCCGGCGCTGGGGTTCGTGGCCCGATCGAGCATCGCCTGCACTTCGGCGTCGATGCGTTGCGTGCGCTCGGTTCGTTCACGCTCGAGCTTCTCGGCAGCACCAGCAAGGCGCTGGCCCATCCGGTCGAGCCACTTCGCCCGCTGCTCGAGCTGGGCGTCATACTGCAAGGCCACGACCTCGGTGAGCTCCTCTCGGAGCTTGCTGAGCAGTTCAGGGGTAAGCGTTCCAGCGGCGGCCTGACCGCGAACTCGCCCGAGCACGTCGGCGATGCGCATGCCGTTGCGAAGCCGCTCGAGCGCGGGTGAGAACTCATCGGACGCCTGCTCCCTGAGTTCGATGAGGCGCTCGACCTCGCGGTGGAGGCGGGCGACGGCACGGCGGGCCTGCTCGGTGTTTGCCTCGGCACGCAGCCGCTCGGCCATCTCGGGGGCGTGCTTTTCGAAGAACGCCATGACCTTGTTGCGCCAGAGCACGAATTCCTCTTCGCTCACGTCCTCGAGGCGGCGTTGCTCGGCGCCGTCGCGCGCGCTGCGCTGCGCACGCTGGGGTTCGCGATCACCGCCACGATCCCACTCGCCCAGAAGCGCGAACTCGCCGCGTTCGCGCAGTTCGGCGAAGATGGCCGCGGGTGACTCGCCGTCGGCCAGGCGCTGCTTGATCTCGCGAAGACGCTGGTGCTGACGCTCGACCTGCTCGAGGCGACGCTCGATGAGTGCGTCGAGACGAGCGGGATCGACCTCTCGCTCGGGTTGCATCGCGGGCCGCTGCGGGCGATCGTCCTGGGCCTGGGTGTTCGATGCCAGGCCGCAGACTCCGAGCACGACAACCAAGAGCATCATGCGTTTCATCAGCCGGCCCCCATCGCGCCTTCGAGCGACCACGATTCCACGGTCGGTTCCCACGCATCGTCGAGCTGCTCGGCATCTTCGGCGAGCGTGTCACTCCACGAGGCATCGCTGAACAAATCGGCGTATTCCAGCACGCTGCTCACGTGGTCGTCGAGCGCCACGGTTGAAACGGGTTGCGGATCGGTTGGGCTTGTTGTTGACGGAAGCATCCACGTTGCACCGACCCACGCCAGCAAACCCACAGCGGCCGCCGCCGCGACGGGCGCCATCCAGCGAACAGGACCGATTCGGCCGATGACGCCGCCGGTCTCACCGCCGTCTCGCAACGCGGCAACGGATGCCTCGAACGTGCGCGCTTCGAGACCTTCGGGCGCATCGCCGGGCAACGCGCGGACCTGCTCGGCAACATCGTGCAACTCGGCCGGAATGTCCTGGTACTTCGACGCCATCGAGACCCTCCGAATCTACCGGTCCAACGCCCGTCGGGCGAGATTAATGCACGCTCGCGCGTCCCAAAACCGTTCTCCGCTAACCCTAAGCCGTCGATCCCGTTGTATTGGCCGATTCCAGCGTCGTCCGCAGCTTCCGCAGTGCCCGATGATGGCGGGCGAGCACCGTGCCTAGCGGCTGACCCAGCACCTCTGCGATCTGTTTGAAGCTCATGTCGGCCCGATGCCGCAACTCGATGACCTCCCGGTCGGCCGGGGCCAGACCCTCCAGGGCGGCATGCAGGCCGCCGGTATCGGGCGTCAGAGGGACCCGTTCCGCCTCCAGGCCCGCGGCCGCGTCGCCCAGGGCGTGGGTCGACCGCCGCTTTCTAGCCCGGGCGTCGTCTCGCAGGCGGTTCATCGCCACGCGGAAGAGCCATGCGTCGAAGCGACCCTGTTCCTGGTACTGCCCCTTGCCCAGCACCCGGGCCACCGTCACGAACACGCTCTGTGTAATCTCCTCGGCTCTCGCCGGGTCGCACGAGCGGCTGCGGAGCAGGCCGTACACACGACGGGCGTAGGCATTGACGAGCTCTCGCCAGGCGTCCTCGTCTCCCTCGCCCGCGCGCACAACCAACTCGCGGACGCGGGCGTCGTCCGGCGAGACTTCGGGTTGGCGTTCTCGGTCGTGGCTGGGCATGCCCGCTCGGTTTCCGGCCCCCGCGGGCCAACGATCCCCCTCGGCGTCGATTGCATCGGCCCACGGCTAGCCTGAACGCCATGCTCGCCTTCACCGTCACCGCCACCACGACCGACCCGGCCGAGGCCCAGCGATTCATCGACTGGCTCTCGCCCGATGCCGCCAAGGGCACCGCCGGCCACGCCGCCGATGTCATCAGCTCGGGCGGCCTGAGCGCCCAGATCGTACGGATCGAACCCAGGACCCCGGGCGACGCCATCGTCGTCGATTGCCGCTATCTGTTCGAGTCGGCCGAGGCCTTCGCCGCATACGAGAACGGCCCGGCTGTGCCGCTACGGGCCGAGGGGCGGAAGCTGTTCCCGGTGGACGGGCCGTTGAAGCTGGTTCGGACGGTGGGTGAGGTGGTGGTGGAGGCTGGAGTGGTCCGATAGGTTCCATGCGGGATACCAAGGGTCGACCGCGAGGCGAACGGTTCGCGGCCCCATGCCGTATCCCCCGCAAGTATCCGATCGAGACCGAGTGCCGGAGCCAGACTTGCCAGAACCCGACGAGCGGCTATTCGAGCAGTATCGCGCGGGCGACTTGGACGCGTTCCGGCAATTGGTCGATCGTTATCGGAATGATCTGGTCCGTTTCCTCTACCGCCTCACCGGCTCGGCCCACGCCGCCGAGGACGTGTTCCAGGACACCTTCCTGCAGGTGCACACGTCGGCGGCCAGTTTCGATACTTCTCGGAGGTTCAAGCCGTGGTTATTCACGATCGCGGCGAACAAGGGGCGGGACTACCTGCGTAAGAAGGGCAGGCGGCCGGCCAGCGAACTGAACGCACCGATCGCCAGCGACGGCGAGGGAACGACCTTCATCGACCTGCTGACGGTCGACGTGCCCCCGCCCGAGTCGGGTATGGAACGCCAGGAGTTGGAGGGGCTCGTGCAGGACGCGGTGCAACGGCTCTCGCCCACGCTTCGGGAGATCCTGTTGCTGGCGTACTTCCAGAGGCTCAGCTATGCCCAGATCGCCGACGACCTGGAGATCCCGCTGGGCACCGTCAAGAGCCGCCTGCATGCAGCTGTGGCGTCATTCGGCCGGCACTGGAAGGCCGTGATGCACGAGCGGAACCTGACCGAGACCGGGCAGGCTGCGGGCGAGAGAGCAACAGATCGAGGTTCGAAGGGGAGCGCATCGTGAACCCGAATCAGGACGACACGCCAACGAATTCGACCGAGTTCCGACTGGGTGAGGCCGACGCGAACGCCGTCGACCGCTGGATGGCCGGCGAAGCACCCAGTATCGATCGCGATAGGCGAGTGGCCGAGCTACTAGGCCTGCTGAACGCCGAGAGCGCGATCTCCGCCGACGCGGCGCTGACCGACCTGACGATGCTGCGGATCATGCGGGCCACCGGCTCGCAGGCGCCAGCTGAGCCCGACGAGACGCCCGAGCTGACGCCCATGGACGCCGAGGCGCTCGACGCGTGGATGCTGGCGGGCGGCCGCGTCGAGCGCGTGCCCGCCGCGCTGCGGGAGCGGTCCCAGAAGATCCACGGCCTCGCCACGCTGGTCTGCCAGGGGCCTGAGCCCGCGGTGTCGGGCGACATGGTCGACAAGCTCATGACCCGGGTCGCTCAGACACCCACGAAGAGCAGCGAGGCCGAGCAGCCCGAGATCGCAGGCCGGATTCGCCTAGCCGACCTGATGTCAATCGCGGCGGTGCTGGTGGTGGGCGTGTCGGTGATCTGGCCCATGCTGACCTCGATGCGCGAGGCCCACTACAAGACCGTGAGCTCAGCCCGCATGGCGGCGGCGGGCAACGGCATGGCGGCGTACGCCTCGAACTATGGGTCGCTACCTCAAGCCAGCGCTTCGCTCGCCGGCAATCCTTGGTGGGAGGTCGGCGAGAACCCCGAGCACTCGAACTCGGCCAACCTGTTCACGCTGGCCAGCGACGGCTTCGTGGAAATCGCCCAACTCGCCAGCCCCACCAACCCGCAGGCCCCCACCAGTGTGAAGGGCGAGGATGCCAGCGACTGGGGCTCGCTCGACGAGGTGTCTTACAGCTATCGAAACATGTTCGGAGGGCAGAACCAGGCGTTCACCCTCACCCCCGGCAGTGCGCTGCTTGCCGACCGCTCGCCCATCGTGCCCCCCTCTCGGCGGGGCGAGACGGCCCGGGCCGACGCCAACTCCCACAACTTCGGCGGCCGGGGACAGCACGTGCTCTTTGGAGACGGCTCGGTGGTGTGGCTCAGGAGCCCGATCCTGGATAACGGCGACAACATCTGGCTGCCCGGCAGTGTCGAGCGCGACCTCGCCCGCGATGGCCGGGCAACCCTGCGAGGGCGCGAGACGGCCGACGGGGCGGCAGATGCGTTCTTGGTGCCCTAGCCCCCCAGTTCGACCACTTTTCAATCCGGGCGGTGGCGCCTAGCATCCCCGCTCCCCGGGGCCCGCGGCCTTGGGGTTCTGGAAAGGGTTGATTGCCATGCCGAAGACCAAGCCCCACAAGGGCACGCTCAAGCGGATCCGGATCTCGAAGTCGGGCAAGGTCCGCCACCGCTCGGCGAACCACAAGCACTTGAGCTCGCACAAGTCGGGCAAGCGCCTTCGCCACCTGCGCAAGGACCCGATCATGGCCAACCCGGACGCCAAGCGTCTGGAGAAACTGCTGTTCCGCCGCCTGCGCGGCCGGACGCAGCCCAAGAGCACCATCAAGCGCAGCCCGAGCCCCGAGCAGCGTCGCGCCGCTCAAGAGGCCGCTGCTGCCGAGAACTGATCACACCACTGTTTGACAACCTTGAAGTGGCCTGTTCGCGGGCTATAAGCCGGCCGGAAGACCCCGCCGCCCCGCGACTTGGCAGGAGACGCTGACATGCCCCGCGTACGTATTGGCTCTGCTCGCAACCGCGCCCGCAAGCGCATCCTTCGTGGCGCTCGTGGCTATTACGGGGCTCGCAAGAGCCACCGCTACTTGGCCAAGGACGCCATCGTCCGCGGCGGCGCGTTCGCCTACGCCCATCGCCGTCTGCGTAAGCGCGATATGCGCAAGCTCTGGATCACCCGCATCACGGCAGCCTGCAAGATGCGCGGAACGCGCTACAGCGTGGTGATCAACGGCCTAAAGATGGCTGGCATCACGCTGAACCGCAAGATGCTCAGCCAGATCGCCATCGAGGACCCCAAGCTGTTCGACACGCTTGTCGAGACTGCTCTGAAGAGCACGACGGCTGGCAATCCCGGCGAGTTCAAGCCCGCCGCTGCTTGAGTCGAGCCCCGATCGAAGCGAACGAACCCATGTCGTGAGACGTGGGTTTTTCATTGGGTTCAGTCGTCGCGCAGGAACTTGCGGAGCAGGTTCTGGGCCTTGTCCAGATCGCTCTGCAGTTGACGGACCCTCAAGAGCGATCGCACGCGAGTGAGCAGCTCGAGCTTGTTGACCGGCTTGGTCAGGAAGTCGTCGGCCCCGCAGTCGACGGCGCGCTCGACGTCGCCGACCTCGCTCAGCGCGGTGACCATGATGATGGGGATGTCCTTGGTCTTGGGATCGGCCTTGAGCCGCTCGGTGGCTTGGTAGCCACTCATGCGGGGCATCATGATGTCCATGAGGATCAGGTCGGGCGGATCGCCAGCGACGGCGTCGAGGGCGGCCTGCCCATCGTGGGCCACCGAAACCGCGATGCCCAGGTCGTCGAGGTAGGCCTCGAGCAGTTCGGCGTTCTGGGCGTTGTCGTCGACCACGAGCACGGTGCCGGTCAGCGGCTCGGCCGGGCCTGCCTGGGCTTGAGGATCGGGCTTTGTGGTCATGGGTGCCTCCGAGTGCTGACGATAGCGCGGACTGGGGCGACGGGGTCTAGCGTGCCACGTAGGCCCACCGCTCACCCCGGGCAGGTCGGCAAGCCGATGGTGGGCAGGAACGGTACACCACAGCGGCACGGAGGCGTGAATGGCTTTGGGATTGGTTCGGTGGGCGGGCTCGGAGCGGCGGTTCGCGGGCGTTCTCGCGGGGCTGGCGGTGCTGGTGGCGACGCTGCCAACATTTGCGGACCTGCAGCGGGACCTGGAGCGAGCCATCGCTCAGGCCGGGCTCGACGAGATGGACGTTGGTATCAGCGTGGTCGAACTGCGAACGGGCCGCCGCATCGTCGAGATCGATGCCTATGAGACGCTGATTCCCGCGTCGAACATGAAGCTGCTGACCAGCGCTTCAGCCCTGCTCTCTCTGGGCGAAGACTTCATGTTCGATACCCGGTTCATTCTCGACGACGAAACGCTCATCGTTGTGGGCTCGGGCGACCCTGGCTTCGGCGACCCCGCCCTCCTGGCCGATCTGCCCGAACCGATGGACATCGAAGCGATGCTGGACTTCATCGCCGACGCGATCGTGACGGCTGGGCCCAGGAAGATCCGCGAGGTGGTGGTCGACGACCGGGTGTTCGATCGCGAGATGGTGCACGCGAGCTGGCCAAGCGACCAGTTGCAATATTACTACTGCGCCGAGGTTGGCGGGCTGAACTTCCACCTGAACATCGCGAACGTGTTCGCAAGGCCAACGACCCTCAACCAGCCCGCACGGGTCGTGATCGAACCCATCGCCAGCGGAGTGGGAATCGAAAACACCACGCGCACGGTCGGCAAGCGGACGGCCGCAGGCCGGCCGCACGCCAGCAGCATCTCAATCCGGCGTGACTCAGTCGGGAACCAATGGCGCGTCTCGGGCGAGGTCTCGCGCTCGGTGGGTGCACCCACAGCGCTCCGCGATACTGCGATCCTCTTTGGCGAGATGCTGGCCGAGCGGTTGGAGCAGCGTGGCGTCGAGATTGGTGAGGCCCACGCCTTGCCATCGCACTCCGTGCGACGGGTGGGAGAGGATGAGACCTACGAGGGCAACACGGTGCTCGTGGTGAAGACGCCGATCGAAGAGGTGATTCGGCGGTGCAACTCGGACAGCTACAACCTGCACGCGGAAGCATTGTTCAAGCGACTGGGATACGAACTCACCAGCCAGAGCGGGAGTTGGCCCGTTGGGGCCGCGGCGATGCGGGCGATGCTAATCGACGAGATGGGGCCAACCTCGCTCGACGGGCTGCGGGTAGCCGACGGCAGCGGCATGAGCCGCGAGAATCGGGTATCGCCGGCGACGGTAGCGGCCCTGCTCACCCACATGAACGCGCTGAGCGACAACGGGGTGCGGCTGATGTTCCAGAGATCGCTCGCACGACCGGGCGAGGGCACGCTGCGACGCAACTTCCTGACACCGCGAGAACTCAGGCACGACGTGCTGGCTAAGACCGGTTATCTCAATCATGTGCGGACGATCTCGGGCTACATCGTGCCCAAGGGTGGCAGCGAGCCCGTGGTCGCGTTCTCAATCATGATGAACGGGTTCAAACAGAGTGACAGCCTCCGCAGCCGAGAGCTGCGCAACGAACTGGTAAGGCTAATCGATGTCGAATCGGCCAATCTCAGGCCGGACGCAGTCGTTGTGGAGCCCGGCACACCTTGACGTGTTGTTCTCGCGGCCTAGCCGGGTCCGATGACCTCTCGGACATCTTCGAACTTTGACGCGACGCCGGAGGTCCGTTCGACCGCCGCCGGATCGCTCCGGATCACCGGCGGCCACGCTCGGACGTCTTGGCCTCGCAGCATGCCGGTGGTCTTGGGTGTCGCGTCCCACCCGCGCACGCGGAGGCCATCGCCGACGGGAAGCGCATCGCGGCCGGGATCACAGTTTGCCAGGAAGTGGAACATGGCTTCGTCGAGGTTTTGGACGTTGACACCCCGACCCAGGAAGACCACGAACGGCGCAGCGTCACCGATTGCGTCCAATACTCGCCGCCAGAGCAACTCCAACGAGTCACCGCGTTCCTCGGTCGCAACGAACAGCCAGCCGGGCACGGGCATGGCGGCACCGTCGACGCACGCAACGATGCGTTGCACGTCGGATAGCAAACGCTTCGGCGGATCGGCAATCAGACGATCGCCGGGCATTTTCGTTGTGCAGTCGAAGCCAATCTTCGTGCCCGCGCCCAGAGCCGGGGCGGCGTGGTCGAGGATGTCCAGCGGGCCTTGCGTCAGCACGATGTCGGTGATCGGATCGCAGCGCTCGGCGGCGTGCTTGAGCACTGCCTCGGCGTCATGAACATCCACGCCCTCGTCGACGATGAACAGGCACTTAGTCCAAGCCATCTGGCCCGCGCCCCATATGCTGGCCATCACGCGGCGCCCTTGCATGGCGTAGGCCTTCTCGATCTTGATCATCGCGCAGTTGTGGAAAGCGCCGAAGAGCGGCAGGTCGTAGTCCTCAACGTCATGAACGATCGTCTTGAGTAGCGGCAGGAACAGCCGTTCAGTCGCTTTGCCGAGGAAGTAGTCTTCCTGCGGCGGCAGGCCGACCACGGTCGTGGGATAGATCGCGTTCTCTCGGTGCGTGAAAGCGGTGGCCTGCACGATGGGGTAGCGATCGGGCATCGAGTAAAAACCCGTGTGATCACCGAAGGGGCCCTCGAAGACCGCACCTGGCCCGAGGGGTTCATCGGTTTCGCGCGGGTCCCAGCCTGGGTAGCCGGCTTCTGTGCTGACCAGACCCTCGATCACCATCTCTGCCTCGGCGGGCACCCAGAGCGGCACCGTCTTGGCTCGGCACATGCGGATGCCTTTGCCGTTGAGGAAACCGGCCATCAGGAGTTCGCTGATGCCTGGTGGGAGCGGCGCGGTGGCAGCGTAGGGCAGCACGCTCGGACCACCCAACACGATGGCGACCGGCATGGGTTCGCCCAGCTTCTTCCAACTCCGCCAGTGAGCCGCCCCGTCGTGGTGCAGGTGCCAGTGCATGGCGAGGCGGTCCTTGCCGAGCAACTGCACGCGGTACATGCCGATGTTGTGGCTCCCCGGCCGCTTCTCGTCGCGGTCGTCAGCGTGGATGGTGTGGATGCCGGCGAGCGTGATGTAGCGGCCGCGGTACCTGGTGTCCCACTCTTCTTCGGAGATGTCGGGATGGCCGAGCCCCCCTTCTTCAGGCAACACCCCGTTGTTGATACCCGCCGGATAGCCGACGGCCTCGAAGTCGCCGTCGAGCGGCCAGCAGCGGAGCATGGGCAAGCGTGTGAGGTCGATGTCGTTGCCCGTGCGCACGACTTGCTGGCACGAGCCAGCACCCTTGAGGCGCTTCGGGCCAATCTTCAGAAGGGGCGCGAACAGCTTTGCCTTCTGGAGGGCTTCACCGAGTGAACGCGGGGGTTGGGGCTTGGTGAGTTCCGCGATCTTGGACGCGATCGCTTCGAGTCCGGCAGCACCCAGGGCTATCTCCATGCGTCGGTAGCTGCCGAAGGCGTTGATGAGGACGGGGAAGTCGCCCCCCTCGGGCTTGTCGAAGTACAAGGCCGGACCACCGCGATCATGGAAGCGTGGATCGTTGTGTTGGGTTGCCTTCGCGCAGGGGTTTGGAGCCTTGGACTTGCTGGCCTGATGAGCAAGATCGCCGATGTCGTGTACCGGCGAGACCGGTTCGGTGATCTCAAGCAGTTCTCCGGCCTGTCGGAGGGCATCGACGAAACTGCGAAGGTCGCGGTCCATACCCTGAACCTTATGGCCGACCAGCCCCCCACTACTGGTCCCGACGGGGAGCCCCGCGCGCTCCATCCCTGGGACGAACTCTCACAGATAGAGAACCCACCATCGGCCTTCGCCTGCGCCACGACGCGGGATTGGCCGGGCTACTTCAAGGCCGTCGCGGGCAAGGAGGCTCGCGAGACGCTGGTGAAGGCGCTCGAGATCGTCACCTGTCCCGGCTTCGCCATCGACCTGGGCTGCGGCGAGGGCCGCGACACGGTCGAGTTGCTTGATCGCGGCTGGCGGGTGCTGGCGATCGACGGCCACGAGATGGCCGTCGGGCTGACCGGTCACCATCCAAGGCTGCCGGCCGAGGCACGCGGCAGGCTGGAGATCCGCCACGCCGAGATGGAGTCGGTCGATCTGCCGCCGTGCGACCTGCTCAACGCGAGCTTCAGCCTGCCCTTCTGCCGACCCGACAAGTTCGACGAGTTGTGGCACCGCATCCACGCGTCGATCCGGCCGGGCGGTGTGTTCGCGGGCCAGCTCTTCGGCGACCGGGACACCTGGGCTACGCTGCCCGATCGCAGCCACCAGACGCGTCGAAGGGTGGGCGAGATGTTCCGGGGGCGGTTCAAGCTCGAGCATTTCGAGGAGGCAGAGCGTGACGGCCAGGACGCCCGGGGCAATGCCAAGCACTGGCACGTGTTCCATGTCGTTGCGAGACGCTGCCCTGACTCTGCAAGCCAAGCCGCCAAAGACCCAACAAGCCCCAGTGGGGGGAGCCGCCCATGAGTGACGCCGTTGTTTCGATTCAGAACATCGAGAAGCGCTACGGCGGGCTGGGCCGAAGGGTCCACGCCTTGCGCGGCGTCTCGATGGATGTGCCTCGGGGCTCCATCTTCGGGCTTCTCGGGCCCAACGGCGCGGGCAAGAGCACACTGGTCAAGATCCTCATCACTGCCGTCAAACGCAGCGGCGGCACGGGTACGCTGCTCGGCCAGCCCATCGGCAAGAAGGATGCGCTCACACGGGTGGGCTATCTGCCCGAGCACCATAACCTGCCCAAGCACCTGACCGGACGACAGGTGATCGAGTTCTTCGGCGCGATGGGCAAGATGGGGCGGGCCGATCGCAAGAAGCGGGCCGACGAGCTGCTCGACCTGGTTCGCATGCGCGACTGGCACAACAAGAAGGTCGGCGGCTACTCAAAGGGCATGCGCCAGCGCATCGGCATCGCACAAGCGCTGGTGTCGGATCCGGACCTGGTGATCCTCGACGAGCCGACCGACGGTGTCGATCCGGTGGGCCGACGCGACATCAGGATGGTCCTCCAGCAGATGCGCGACGAGGGCCGCACCGTGTTCATCAACAGCCACCTACTGGGCGAGCTCGAGATGGTGTGCGACACGGTGGGCATCATGCACAAGGGGCAAGTGGTGTCGATGGGCACGATCGAGAGCCTCACCGAGGGCATGCTGCGGTACGAGATCGAAGTCGAAGGCGAGCTCGAAGCCGCGAGCACGATGTTTGGACGGGCGCTTCCCGAGGCGCTCGGCAAAGGGCAAAGCTCGCTCCCACCGCCAACGAAGGGACTCGCGCCACCCACGAGCGAGGGGCTGGCCAAACGCGTCGGCATGGTGGGCGAGCTTGCCACGGGTGAGAGCCTGGAGGTGCACGGGAACCGGCTCTGGATCGGCACGACCGATGCGGGCACCATCCAGCCCGTGCTCGATGCCATCCGGGCCAAGGGCGGGGTCATCAAGGAAGTGCGCACGCACCGGCCGTCGCTCGAGGACCTGTTCATGCAGGCCGTGGCCGATGACGACAGCCCGGGCGCGGCCCGAGGCAAGGAAGGGGCCCGGCCATGATGACTCAGACGATGGCGTTGTTGGTCGACGCGTACCGGGAGCTTTGCGCGAAGAAGCTGTTCTGGATCACGATGATCCTCAGCGTGCTCGTCGTGCTCGTCTTTGCGATGGTCGGCATCAACGAGAAGGGCATGAAGTTCCTGATTTGGCAGCTGCCCGCTGATTTCAATGGTGTGACGATCACCAGCGAGACACTACCTCCCGGCCTGCTCTACCGCACAATGTTCTCCAGTCTGGCGGTACCGTTCTGGCTGAGCTGGGTCGCTGTCATCTTGGGCCTCATCTCGACGGCGGGCATGATTCCCGACCTGATCCAGAGCGGCACGATCGAGGCGGTGCTGAGCCGGCCGATCGGCCGAATGCGGTTGCTGCTGACCAAATTCGTCGGCGGGCTGCTGTTCATGACGCTGCAGGTAGGCGTGTTTAGCGCGCTGGCGTTCTTGGTCATCGGTGTCCGGGGCGGTTCGTGGGCGTGGGAAATCTTCCTCGCGGTACCCATCGTCGTCACGATGTTTAGCTACCTGTTCGCGATCTGCGTTCTGCTTGGGCTAGTCACGAGGTCAACGATCGCGGCATTGCTGCTGACCATGCTGATCTGGATGATCATCTTCATTGTTAACATGGGCGACGGGATCACCGTGAGTATCCACGAGAGCATCAAGGCCCAGCAACGTGTGCAAGAGGCCCGGATCGAGCGCATGGAGCGTAACGCGACGCAGGTCCTGCTCGACGAACACAACGCCGAGCGCTCGGCGGAGGGGCTCGACCCGGTCGACGCGCTCGACCCACCTCCCACCGACGAGGATCTGGAGAGCCGAGACGTCAGGCTAGCCTCGAACAAGGCGGAACTCGTGGAATTGGAGTCGGGCGAGCAACTGGCCAGCCGGTGGCGCGGCGGCATCTACGCCGTCAAGACGCTGCTGCCCAAGACCCAGGAGACCATCAACCTGCTCGAACGCTGGACGGTTGATCGCGAGGCGCTGCAACAACTCGGTGGACCGCCGTCGGAAGACGACGACGAGCGCGCCATGGCAGAAGGCCAGCAGGCTACCTCCGACGCGCTTGGCAACCGCCCCCTGTGGTGGATCCTGGGCACCAGCTTCGCCTTCGAGACGTTCGTGCTGGGGCTCGCAATGCTGATCTTCAAGCGCCGGGATTTTTAAGAGTTCGCGAAGGGGACGCAAGCGGACCCGTTCACCAGTATCCTCGGCGATGCTTCAGACCGCCACCCTCTGCCTCTGCACGCTCCTCACCGCCACGCCACTCACCCATGCCCAGCTGCGCGTCGGCATCTGGAACATCACATTTTACGATGGTGAGCCTGAACTCGATGGGGTGTTCTGTACAGCCCTCTTCGACGAGTTCAACGGCCGGAGCTTCCGACCCGACGTGCTGCTCATCCAAGAGATCAACGGCGTATCCGCCACCGCGCAACTACTGGATGTACTGAACAGCGATCCACGCGGCGGGCAGGACTGGCACCTCGCACCGTTCTTTGATGGCTCGGGCGTCATCGATACGGCGGTGTACTACCGATCGAGCAAGGTCGACGGCGTCGCGGGCGTGCTCGTCTCACGTGGATCGGGTGCTCCGGAACATCCGCGGAACCTGACGCGCTACGAGTTGTCGTTCGCGGGTTATGATGCGCCAGCCAGCCGATTGGTGGTCTACAACACCCACATGAAGGCAGGCAGCACGCCAGCCGACGAGCAGCGCCGGCTCGACGAGGGCGTCGCGTTTCGCGCCGATGCACAAGCGCTACCCGAGGGCACACACTTCCTCATCGGCGGCGACCTGAACGTGAAGCGGTCGACCGAGCCAGTGTACATCGAGATTACCGAAGACCGCACGAATAACCATGGTCGTGTTTTCGACCCGATTGCTACGCCGGGCGAATGGGTGAACAATCCAGACTTCGTGTTCGTGCACAGCCAGGATCCGTTCACGCAGATGGACGATCGGCTGGACCAGATCCTTGTGTGCGACGACCTAATCGACGGCGACGGGCTCACGTATCTAGGCGACTGGACGACACCGTTCAGCACATTGACCTTTGACGACCCTAACCACAGTTACCGGAGTTGGGGCAACGATGGCTCGACGTTCGACATGCGGATCCGCCGGCGTGGCAACCGCATGGTGGGCGAGGCGATCGCGAACGCGCTCTACGATTCGACCGGCGGCGAGAGCGGGCACATCCCCGTGTTCTGCGACTTCCTCCTGCCGGCGCGCGTGATCAGTCAGCCTCGGTTGAACATTGGGCGCGTGGCCGTCGGCGCTGCCCTGGAAGTCGAACTCACGGTCTCCAACGCCGGCAACGTCGATCTGTGGCAACGCGATGACACGATCGCTGCGCCACCGGGGGGCATCCAGCCGTTGCGATACACGCTGGTGGGCGATGGCCCCATCGGCGTGCCCGTAGGTGCGTTCACCGACGAAGCTGGCGGCGGGGGCAACGGTCACGCGATCACGATCGACACATCGATCATCGGCCCGTTCGAGGCAACGGTTCGCGTCGAGAGCAACGCCCCCGACGAGCCGGTACGGTCCGTGCGCGTGTTCGGCGAGATCATCGCGTGCGCCGCCGACCTCGATGGTGACGGCGTGCTGACCGTGTTCGACTTCCTGAGCTTCCAGAACCTGTTTGATGCGGGCGACCCAGCCGCCGACTTCGACGGCGATGGCGAACTGACGCTCTTCGATCTCCTCGCCTTCCAGAATCTCTTCGATGCCGGCTGCTGATCAGCCGAGCCAGGAGTCTTCGAAGGCCATGCCCGGCGCAACCACGGCGGCATCACCGCGCTCGAGCATGCCGGCGACCGGATAGGCGCAGTAGTCCAGCGCGAACGCGCCGGCGGGTCGGTGATTCCCGCTGGTACCCAGGCCGCCGAAGGGCAGCTTGCTGCTCGCTCCTGCGGTCGCGCAGTTGAGGTTCACGCACCCCGCACGGGCATCGGCCATGAAATCGGCGATCGTGTCGGTGTCGTGCGTGAAGATGCTCGCAGCCAGGCCGTAGCGTGTGGCGTTGACCTGCTGGATGCCCTCCTCGTACGAGCCAACAGTCGTAATTCGCAGCATCGGGCCGAAGACCTCGATGTCGCAGCCCGCGTCATCGCCAGCGCCAGCGGTGAACCCGTCCACGCGGATGACGCCAGGGCTGATGTACGACCCCTCCTCGAGCGAAGCGGGCTTGGTGGCTTGCATCAGGATCTCGCCGCCGTTGTTTGCGGCCCGGATCTGGAAGTCGAGCACGGCGTCGCGGGCGTGATCGTCGATGATCGGGCCCATGAAGACCGGCGCTTCGCTGCGAGGCGGACCGATGACCATTGCGCCGGCGGCCTTGAGGATCGCTGGGATGAGCTTGTCAGCGACATCCTCGTGGATGATGAGACGCCGGCCACAGGTGCAGCGCTGGCCCGTGGTCACGAATGCGCCGCGGGCGATCTCGATGGCAGCCTGCCTCAGGTCGGCGTCGGGCATCACCAGCACGCCGTTGTTGCCGCCCATCTCGAGCGCAACGATGCGGCCTGGGGTGTCGAGGTTGCTCTCCAGGATCCTGCGGCCCACGGGCCACGAGCCCGTGAACGCGATGCCGTCAATCCCTTCGTGGTTCACCAGCTGCTGGGCAACATCGGCCTTGCCCTGCACCAGATTGACAACGCCCTTGGGCGCACCCGCTGCGTCGAGGGCTTGCTGGAACAGTTCGATGATGAGTTGGCCGACCGCTGGCGCTTTGTCGCTGGGCTTGAGCACCACAGTGTTGCCCATCAGCAGCGCGGGCACGATGTGGCCGTTGGGGAGGTGTGCTGGGAAGTTGAACGGCCCCACCACCGCCATTACTCCGTGGGGGCGGAACCAGCAGCGGCCTTCTTTCTTCTCGCCCAGATCGAACGAAAACCCGCTGACGCGATGGCGGCCGGTGTCGGCCCCAGTCTCGAGGGTGATATCGACCTTGCCCGCCAGCGCGGCGGCCTCGCCCTTACAGTCCCACATCGCCTTCCCAGTCTCTTGGGCGATGAGGTCCGCGATATCTCCAGCACGGTCCTGCACAAGAGCCTTATACCGAAGCAGCACGTCCGCCCGCTTCTCGATGTCCCACCGGCTCCAGGTGCGCAGCGCCTCGCGCGCGGCGGCAACGGCCATGTCGACATGCTCGATCGTGGGCGCGCCCGACCAGATCACACGGCCGCGCTGCGAGGGATCGTGCGAAACCAGGGAGTCGCCCTCGATAGCGTGGTAGACGCCACCGACGAGGTTGCTGGGCGGGTTCGACAACGTTGCGGGGGCGGTGGCGGTCATCCGGTCTTCTTCCTCCGTGGAGACTTCTTGGCGGCAGGTTTCTTCTTGTGCGCACTGCGTTTCTTGGGAGCCTCTATCGGCGCCTCGTGCGTGGGCATGGGGTTGATCACCGTGCATGCCACCTCATCACCCTCGCTCGCGTGCAGCGCGGCCATCGCGTCCTTGGGCAGGCAGAGCGTGGCCCCCTTACGCACGAACGGCGACTGCAACGCGACGTATTCCCCTTCGTTGTCCAGCGTGCTCACGATCGCCATCCCCTTGCACGACGAGAGGGCCGCGGCCTTGCCAAGCTCGACCGTTTCAGTCGCGCGCACCAGCGGGATGTCGTCGGTCACCGCCTGCAAGTGCGGCCCGCCGTCGAAGGGATCGATGACGCCCTTGTACTCGAAGCCCAGCTTCTCGAGCATCTTGCGAGCGGGCACGGTGTCCTTCCCGACCTGGCCCACGCCCTGGCGGGCCTTGGGCGGCAGCAGGCTCAGGTAGATGTCCTCGCGGGGCAGCAAGCTGAACATGAACTCGCGGCTGTACTGACAGAAGCGGTCGGCCTCGTCGTAGCTCAGGTTGATGAACCGCCTGCCGAACGCGTCCCAGAACTGGTTCTCGCCGGCATCGCTGATGGGCGCCATCATCTCGGCCAGCACGTGGTCGGCGAAATTCCGTCGGTACACGCCCATGAAATGGAAGCGCACGAAGCTGAGCAGCCGCCCGAGGCGCTCCTTGTGGGCCCGATACGCCGGCTGGAGGATGAGCCCGCCAACCTCGGTGGGGCTCGACTCGTCGAGATGGAGTGTGGCGACGGTGTGGGTCATGCCCATGTGCAGGCTCTGGCTGAAGAACCGCCGCTCGGTGACCTTGAACCCAACGTTCGGGTTGCCCGGCCCGCCCATGGAACTCACGAGTTGGCTCGAGCCCAGCATCGCGCCCGTCTCGCTGTCCTCGAGCACGAACATAAACAACTCACTCTCGCTGAGCGTCTTCTTGAGGCCAGCCCCACCCCCGCCGCTTGAGTTGTTCGCCCGAGACTTCGGCTCGTCCCGCAACGGCTCGCCGCGCGCGACGTGCTTGAAGCAGTCCCGGCTGCGCAGTATCTTCTCGGTGATGATGTCGCGGTCGGGCGGCAGGTTGATGAAGTGGACCATCTTGGCCAGCTTCAGCAGCGTGTCAGCGTCCTCGATTTTGGCGCGGCGGATAATGTGCATAAGACTACTTTGTTTCTGCCCAGAAGTACTCGATCTCTTCCTGCGATGCCGTGATGATGTCGCGAGCCTCAGCTTTCCAATCCAAGAGTGCGATGTCGTCACACGTGGCCGGCCGCATTCGCTCTCCAACTCGCGACGTCAACCGAAGATTCTGCGCGGAACTCAGACTGTCAGGCGTCTGGTACATCAGCGCACACTCCAGACACTTGAGAATAACGCGGGAGGAAGGCTCGATTACCACCGCGACAAGCTCACCCTCGGGCCCACAGATCGGGCAATCACCGAACCACAAGCACTCAACGCGGGCTTCGCTCACCCCGCGACCTTCGCCAGCGCCCGCTCCACCACTTCGAACACGCGCGGCCAATCCTCGAGCCTCATCACGCCCATCGGCGGCAGCATGCGGACGTGGTAGGGTCCGTGGCCGCACCAGAAGAGGATGACGCCCTCCTCGAAGCAGGCCTTGCACGCGGCGATGACCTTCTTCTGGTCACCGCCAAAGGGAGTGAAGCGCATCATGCCGCCCTCACCGCCGGAAACACCTGACATCTTCTCGGTCACCGGGAACCACTCGGGGTGCTTCTTCGCGAGCGCGTCGACCTGCTCAACAAAGGCCTTGTGATGCCGGGCGATCAGACCGTTGTCGCCGTAGTAATCACCGCCCTCGAGCAACTCGAGCATCTTCAGGCCAACAGCAAAGTCCGTCGCGTTGCCGGTAAAGGTGCCGCTAAGCAAACCGGGCTTGGGCTTGTAGTCCTCAGTCCAGAGGGTGGCGCAGGCCTGGGTCATCTTGCCAACACAGAACAGGTCGACGTACTCGCCAACGCCATAGGTCTCGTAGGCGAACATGTTTCGCGTGCGGCCGAAGCTCTGGATCTCGTCGTCCCACACGGCAATGTCGTTGGCCTTGCACATCTCCATGAGCTCGACGAAGAACTCTCTTGGGGCGGTGTTAAATCCGCCCTCGCCCTGCACCAATTCGAAGATGAAGCAGGCGTGCTGGCCGGGGTAGCGTGTGATGTACTGCTGCAGCCTCGCCTTCGCGCGATCGATGTACTTGGCCACGCCCATCGCCTCGGCCTCGATGGGGTCATAGAACGGCATGTAGTCGACCTGGGTCGTCAGTGGGATGCCCTGCCGCCCGCCCGCCGAGTCACCGATCTGGGCCATGGTCACGGTCCGCCCCATGAAGCAGTGTTCGAAGGCGATCACGCGGCTCGCAGGCGCGTGCTTCTGGTAGGCGATCTTGATGGCGCTCTCGTTGGCCACCGCGCCGCTGGTGGTAATGAACGCCTCGCTCAACCGACTATTGCGCTTAGCGAACTCGACGAGCTTCTCGCCGAACGCGTAGGCGCTGGCATTGGTCATCAGGTTGCCGCTCTTGGCGACATCCTCGATCGACGCCCGTGTGGCAGCCCGGACCAATTCGGGATGGCTGTGCCCGAACATATGCACGCCGATGCCGATGATCATGTCCCACTTGACGCTGCCATCGGCCAATTCAACCAGGGCCCCGTTGCCCACGCCGCTGCCGATGTACTTGTAGAGCAGCGGCCGGCCCTTCATCGCTTCGGCTCTTGCCACTAATTCATCGAAGCTGGCAGCCATCTCACCCTGGGCGGGGCGCACGTCGGTGATGGCCTTGGCGTGCTCGGTCACGCGATCGACGAGGGTGTCGATCGCGCCCTCGACGGCCGGATCGGTGGCCAGGGAGTGGCCGGCGAGACCCGGGGCCAGGGGCGTCGGATGGCTCGTTTCGGTTGGGGTCTGGGTCGTGGTCATGTCTTCTCCTGGAAGGCGGCTTGGCCGCCTTGGTCAAGGGTAGGGGGCGGCTAGAGCCCGCTACCGGCCCACCCTCCCTCCATCGGCACACCCGATTCGGCCTTTGAGCACGATCCCGCTGGATGGACGGACCCGTAGCATCGCCTGGAGGCGTGGGCATGGCCGGTAGGATGGCAAAGCTGTGGGCGATCAAGGTCTTGGTCACCCTGCTCGGAGGCGTGCTGCTGGCAGTCCTCAGCGTGCCGACGGCGGCCTTCGTCAGTCAGCGGTGGGGCGCGTTCAGCGGAAACCAGCCCAGGCCGATCGACAGCAAACTCATCTGGCTTGACGACGGCGAGTGGTATCTGCTGATCGAGCGGCGCTCGACCAGGAAGGGGCTCTCAGGAACACCAAGGCTGATGCGCTACCGCGTAGGCGTGCGTGTCCACCCCGACGGCGAACTGGCCGACACGATCGACCCGACCCGATACGCGCCCCAGCCCGACACGCGGCCGGCCTTCCTGCGCCGGCCGCCGCCGCTCGAGTACACCGAGGTGCGGTGCTACTCGAGCGGCTGGCCCTGGCACGCGGGTTATTCGAGGGACCTCCGCGACCCCTCCGTCGGCTTCGCGGGCCGCCGCGCGACCGGCGAGGCCCGGCTCACCATCGGAAGCCGCGACTATGTGCTGCCGTACCTCCCCCACTGGCCCGGGCCGCTAGGCAACACGGCCTTCTACGCCGCGCTGGTGTTCCTGCCGTGGCCGGGCTACCGATGGGCGCGGTCGGCCCGCCGCCGCCGCCACGGCCGATGCCTGGTGTGCAGCTACCCGCTCGACGGCGACATGACCGAGTGCCCCGAGTGCGGCACGCCGAACAAGCACCGCCTCCAGACCCCTACCCTCGCGATGCGGCCACTCCTTCACCCCCATGCCCCCGATCCTCGGCTGAGTCCCTCCAACGCCCAGCATGGACCCCGATCTCTCCCACCTCCTGTTCATCACCCTGGCCGCCGCGGTCATCGCTGACTTATCGATGGCACTGGGCGTCCTGCCGTTCTTCTTCGTCCGGAACATGTCCAAGCAACTGACCGGCATGTTCTCGGCGGCCGCCGGAGGCATGATGGCGGCCGCCAGCCTCGTTCAGTTGGTGGGCGAGGGGCTGGAACGTGCCCCGGGATGGCAGGTGTGGGAAGTGGCCGCGGGGCTCGCCGTAGGGGCGGCGTTCTACTGGATGGCCGTCAAGTGGGTCGAGTCCAACGGCAACTTCGATATCGCCAACTTGCGCAAGAGCGGTGGGAAGCGGGCCTTGCTCATTGTCGCCGCGATGACGATCCACAGCCTGCCCGAGGGCGTGGCGATCGGCGTCGCGTTTGGGGCCGACTTCCGCGGCGACGGCACGCTCCCCACGCTGGGCGTCAGCATCGCCAGCGCGCTGGCGGTGCACAACATCCCCGAGGCCATCGCGATCACACTTGCGCTGATGGGCGCGGGGCTGAGCGTCAAGGCGTGCCTCTTCTGGGCGCTCTTCACCAGCCTGCCCCAGCCTCTGGCCGCACCATTCGCGGCGTGGTTCATGTGGATCTTCGAACCGCTGTTGCCCTTCGGCATGGGCCTGGCCGCCGGCGCCATGGTGTTCCTTGTGGTCGACGATCTGATCCCCGAGGCACTCGAGCGGGCCAATAGCACGGTGGTCTCCATCGCCTTCGTTGGTGGTGTGGCGGCGATGATCGTGCTGGGGAGGCTCGTTGGCCTGTAAGTAGGGCTGAAGGTGTGTGAAGGATCCGGCCCGCGCGCGACGCGTACATGACAAGCCGGAGGTACGAGCATGTCCGCAACAGATCGCCACCGGCTCGGGCTCATGGTGATCGTCGTACTGATTGCGGCCAGCCCTGCGCTGGCGAACGCTGGTAGCGCGGCGATCTGGGCGGGCATCAGCCATCTGCTCATCGGCAACCTTGTCATCGGCCTGATCGAGGGCGGTATCCTGCGCAAATTCGGAGCGACGCGTGCGCCGTTCTCGATTGCCATCGCCACCAATTACGTGTCCGCGTGGGCGGGGGCGTTCCTCGCCGCTTGGGCGTTCAGTATGGCGATGGACTGGCTGCCGGGCGACTACCTCAACAAACTCATCCCCGCACACCTGCTTGTGTTCCTTTCTTTCACGCTGGGAGGGTTCCTGATCGAACTGCCGCTGCTCTGGCTCGCGTTTGACAGGTCGCGAAGGCCAAAGCGCGTGCTGGCCGCTATCGCTCTGGCCAACGCGGCGACAGCACTGGGCCTGGTCTGCTGGTATAGCGCCGCCAGCGACATGTCGCTGGCCAGCCGGTTTGACCCGGTGAGGGAACCGGCAATGGTCGGCCTCGATAGTGCGCGCGAGGCGAAGACCCAAAACGGTCGGGAACCAGCTTTGCCCTGGGTGTACTACATCGCAAGCGACGGGAGAACGGTACGGCGGATCCGCCTCGATGGCAGTGAGGATGCGCGGGTTGCCGAGCTACCCGAGACCATCGAACGAGGATGGCTGCATGGCGGGCTACGACACGGCGGTGGCGTCGATTTGCTGGTAAAGGCCCACGAACTAGAGACCTTGGGAGAGGTACAGGAGTGGTCGCATATCGCCTATCAAGGTGCATACGAGGACAACTTCGTTGTTTTAGAGGAAGTTGGTGCAGCTGCGAGCGTGTATTCGATCCAATCGATGGCTATCGCCGCGTCACTTGATGCATCGAGGGAACCGATTGAGAACACCATCGCGAACGTTGTGGACGGCCTTCAGATATCCGTCGACGGTCAGAGAACCCGCCGATACGCTCTTTCCACCCCGTTCGTCTTCCTCACCGGTCCCATGTACGCAAGCCGCCTACCCGGCAACGTGTTGATCTTCCAGGTCGACTTCCACATGGCCAACAACTCCCACGGCATCTACCTCGCAAACCTCGATACGATGCGCATCGCTCGCCTAGTCGAGGATGGCATGGGGCCGTGTGTGGTGTATGATCGCCCCCCGCCCGGTTGGGACGCCGAGAAGCTGCTCGAGCGATTGCAGGGCCATCGCTAGCAACTCGTCCACATGGATGTGATACGCTGACGCGTGCGCACTACCTTCGCCCAACGCTCCGCTCCAGGCATCGCCTCCGCCGTCGCCGTCTTTGAGTTGGCTGGCGACATCGACGCCGCATGCGAAGCGATAGGTTTCACTGCTCCCACCGTCGGCAAGGCCGCCTTGCGCACCGTACCGAGCGTCGACACGCTGCTCGCTATCCGCCCGAGTGAAGCCGTCCTGCTACTCACACCCCACGGCGGCGTGCAGGTGTGCCGGGCCCTCTCGAGGGCGATGCTCGACGCCGACCTCACGCACAACGACGCCGATCCCGCGTGGCCCGAAGCATCGAGCGACATCGAAGCACGCATGCTCACCGCGCTCGGCGACGTGCGGGGCGAGCGGGCGGTGGCTCACCTCTTGAGCCAGCCAGCGAGGTGGGTGGCGGACGCCGAAGAAGTCCCGCCCGACGTCGGGCTCGAGCTGTCCCGCCTGCTGCACCCACCACTCGTCGTCGCCACCGGACCGGCCAACGTCGGCAAGTCGAGCCTGACCAACGCACTCGCGGGCCGCACGGTCGCGCGCGTTGCCGACCGCCCGGGCGTGACGCGCGACGCGGTGGCGGTCGATCTGGAACTCGACGAGATGGTGGTTCGGTGGCTGGACGCGCCGGGCGTGGACCTCTCCGACGACGCCGTGCTCGCCGAGGCCCAGGCGCTCGCGAAGCACGCGATCGACGCGGCGGATCTGGTGCTGTGGTGCGAGGATGCGGCCAAGGAGACCCCCTCCGTCCCGGCGAACCTGGTCACCTCCCTCGCTGGGAGCGGTGGAGAGAGTCGGATCATGATTGCCACCCGCGATGATCTGAACCCCGGCCGGCCACCGCGCTGGGCAGATGCGGCCGTCTCCACCGTCACCGGTCAGGGCCTGCCCGAGCTCACCCGCCTCGTGCGCCGGCGCCTCGTGAGCGATGCCGCCCTCGCCAACCCCGGGGCCTGGGCGTTCTGGCGGCCGGCCCCCTAAACTCGCCCATGGACGAACGCCAGGGACAGATCAAGGACCGCGCCGGGCTCGACGAGTCGCGGATCAATGAGGATTTTCGCGACTTCCTCGTCAAGTGGGGGCCGCGGCTGCTGATCGTGGTGGCCCTCATCGCCCTGGCCTTCAGCGGCCGGCGGTACCTCACCCAGAAGGCCGACGAGCGCATCGACGAGGCGTTCGAGCAGCTCGCTTTGGCCACCAGCACCGACGCCACCAGCCCCGACACGCTGCTGAGCCTGGCCCAGCAGTACGACGACATCGGCGCCGTGGCCCATGTGGCCCGGCTGACCGCTGCTGAGGCTTATCTCAGCGCTGTCCGCCGCGGTGTGGTCATCGGTGCCCAGGCCGATCCGGCGGGCAACTACCCCGAGAGCGAGCTGCTCGACGGCGAGCTGCGCGGCTCGTACCTGCAGCAGTCACGCCAGGCCTTCACGCAAGTGGGCGATGCCTCGGGAGCGGCCGACATCCACAAGGTGCGCGCCCACATGGGGCTCGCGGCCGTGGCCGAGGCGATGGGCGAGCTCGACACCGCGCGCACGCACTACGAGCGGGCGGCGGGCATCGACCGCGAGGCCGGCTTTGGCACCGTGGCCCAGATCGCCGACGCACGCGTTGCAAGCCTCGACCTGCTCAGCGATCGTGTCGTGCTGCCCGCGAGCGCGTCGCTGCCACAGCCAGAACCGATCGTCCCCGAGGAGCGCGACGAGGACGATCCGTTTGGTTTGGGCGGCCTGGACTTCGGAGATCTGGGGAGCGATCTCGGCGGCGGCTTCGACACACCACCCTCCGAGGAACCGGAGACGACCACCGAGCCGACTCCCGATCCCGACCCCGCGCAAGATCCCGGCCAGTGACCGGCGACCCGCTCCCTCCACTCATCGACCCCGGCGGCAAGATCGACCAGGATGCTCTGCGTGCTGCCGTCGAGCGTTACGGCTCGGACGACGCGGATGTGCGTCGCGTCGAGTTCGCGTTGCAGCGCGACATCAAGGATCGTCTGGATCGGTACCTAACCAGCCGCATCCCCTTCATGAGCCGCAGCCAGATCCAGCGGATGATCGACGACGGCGCAGCAATGGTCAACGGCCAGCCCGCGCGAGCCTCGACGAAGCTCCGGCTGAACGACACGGTCGAGCTCGTCCTCCCGCCGCCGCCCAGCGGGCACATCGAGCCCGAGGACATCCCCATCGACGTGCTCTACGAGGATGAGCACCTGATTGCACTCAACAAGCGTCCCAACATCATCGTGCACCCCGCGCGCAGCCACAACACCGGCACCATGCTCGGAGCGTTGGCGTGGCACTTCCGGCATTCCTCCGGTGGCGAGCTATCACCGGTGGGAGCCGAGCTGGCACGCCCCGGCGTCGTCCACCGCCTCGACCGCGATACCACCGGCGTCATCGTCTTTGCCAAGACCGAGGAGGCGCACTGGCGGCTTGGCCAGCAGTTCGAGAAGCGGACCACCGACAAGCGCTACCTTGCGATCGTGCGCGGCGAGCCCAAGGGCGCCCTCGACCCCGACATCGAGGCCATCGACGAGCCCCTCGGTCCGCACCCCAGCAAGGAGAAGGGGTACAGGGAGAAGCAGGTCGTCCGCCACGACGAGCTCGGCAAGCCCAGCCTGACCATCGCCCGCGTGCGCGAGCGATACCGCCTGCACGACCGCCCCGTGGGCGACCAGCACTTTGCTCTGTTAGAACTCGGACTCAAGACCGGCCGTACGCACCAGATCCGCGTGCACTGCTCGCACCGGGGCTGGCCCATCGTCGGCGACGACATGTACGGCGGACGCTTCTTCGAGTTGCCCGATGGCACCACCATCGATCGCCAGATGCTCCACGCGGCCCTGCTCGCCGTCGAGCACCCCATCAGCGGCGAGCCGCTGGTGCTGACGGCGCCGCCGCGCGAGGACATGCTCGGATTGCTTGCACACCTGCGCGAGCACAGCACGGGTCAGGCCAATCCGGATGGGTGTGTGCCGCTGAGAAGGCTCGGGATCGAGTCCTAATCGCTACGGGCACCCCACCGCGAACGCGTTCTGGAAGGCCAGGAAGTCGAACAGCGTCAGGCCGCCGTCGCCATCGATGTCGGCGCGGCAGGTGACCTGCCTGGCGATCACGCCCGCGCTGCTGGTCACGCTGCCGGCGGCGTTGGTGATGACAACGTCGTAAGCGCCCACGTCCTCGAAGCCGACGTCCACCATGAGCATGGGTGAGTCGGCGCCAGAGACGCCGCCGCCGTCGGCGATCGGTTCGCCGTCGCGCCGCCACTGGTAGGCGAGATCGGGGCCGGTCGCGACCACGCTCAGCTCGGCGATGCCGCCCGACGCGGGCACCAGCACCACGACGTCGGGCTGCGTGACGATCTCGGGGGTGAAGCAGCGGTTGAGCAGCACACTCACGCTGTCGTTGCTCTGGTTCGACACGACCACGTCGAGGCTGGCCTGGCCGTCCAGGTCGCCCATGAGCACGGCGTTCGGCCGGCGCCCCACGTCGTAGGCTGCCGGGGTGCCGAACGTACCGTCGCCGGCGTTGAGCAGCACGCTGATCGAGTCGTCGTTCCGGCTCGTGGCGGCCAGGTCGGCGGCACCATCGCCGTTCAGGTCGCCGATCGCCACGCCACGGGGTAGGTCACCCACGGCGTAGACCACCTGGGGCGCGAACGTGCCGTCGCCGTTGTTCAGCAGCACGCTCACGTCGTCGGTATTCGTGTTGGCCGCGGCCAGATCGATGCTGCCATTCCCGTCGAGGTCGCCCGCCACGACGGTCCAGGGGGCGTCGCCCACGGCGTACGACACCAGCGGCGCGAACGTGCCGTCGCCGTTGCTCAGCAGCACGCCGACATCGTCGCCGCCAAGGTTCGCCACGGCCAAGTCGGCGTTGCCGTCGTCATTGAGATCGTTGATGACGACGGAGAATGCCCCGTTGCCCGCGGCAAGGGAAGCCTGCGGCGCGAACGTGCCGTCGCCGTTGTTGAGCAGCACGGTAACGTCGTCGCTGTCCTGGTTGGCCACGGCCAGGTCGGAGTCGCCGTCGCCGTCCAGGTCGCCGATCGCGACCGATCGAGGGGAGTTGCCAACGCTGTACGTCACCTGCGGGGCGTAGGTCCCGTCGCCGTTGTTGAGCAGCACGCTCACGTCGTTGGTGTTCTGATTCGCCACCACGAGGTCGCCTTCACCATCACCGTCGACATCGCCGATGGCCACGAATCTCGGCGTCTCTCCCGCGTCGTAGGACACCGGCGGAGCGAAGGTACCATCACCGTTGTTGAGCAGCACGGTGACGTCGTCGCTCACTCGGTTGGCGGTGGCCAGGTCGTTATCGCCGTCGCCATCGAGATCGCCGATCGCCGCGAACTCGGGCGAGTTGCCGGCGTCGTAGCGCACCTCGGCATCGAGGACCTCAGACGCCGCGCAGCTCTGCCCGTAGGCGAGGTGCGTCAGCGCGAGCACGGCGGTGATCGTCGCGGGGGCCAGCACGCCGAGGCGGATGTTGTTCGTGTGCATCGTGTCTCTCCTCGTGCGTTCGCGCTACGGGCAGCCCGCGTCGAAGGCGTTCTGGAAGGCCAAGAAGTCGAAGATCGTCAGACCGCCGTCGCCGTCGAAGTCGGCGACGCACTCGGTCCGGACGGCGATCACGCTGGGGCTGCTCGTCTCGCTGCCATCGATGCTGGAGACCACCACGTCGTAGCGGTCCATGTCGTCGACGGTCGCGTCGATGGTCAGCGTGGGCGTGGTCGCGCCCGAGACGCCGCCGCCATCCACCAGGTCCACGCCGCCGCGCCGCCACTGGTAGGACAGTGGCTCCCCGGCGGTGGCCACCACCGCCAGTTCGACCACGCCGCCACCGGAAGCAAGCAGCACGACCCCCCGCGGCTGGGCCGTGATCATCGGCGGCACGGGCCGCCGGTTCAGCAGCACGCTCACGTCGTCGCTGCTGATGTTGGTCACGGCGAGGTCGCCGGCGCCATCGCCGAGGAAGTCGCCGATCGCCACGGACACGGGCCCGCTGCCGACGCCGTAGTCTTCGCTGGGCCCGAAGGTTCCATCGCCTTCGTTGCGCAGCACGCTCGCTATGCTGCCGAACTGGTTGGCCAGCGCCACGTCGGCGTCCCCATCGCGGTCGAGGTCGCCGATGGCGATGCCGCGGGGCACACGGCCCGCGTCGTAGCGGACGGGCGCCGAGAGCGTGCCGTCCCCCTGGTTCATCAGCACGCTCACCATGTCCTCGCTGGAGTTCGCAACGACGACGTCGGCGTCGCCGTCGCCGTCCAGGTCGGCGATGGCCAGCGCCCGACACGTCGCGTCCACTGCGTACCGCACCTGGGGCGCGAACGTCCCGTCGCCGTTGTTCAAGAGCACGCCGACCTCGCGGTCGTCGCCGTTGGTCACGGCCAGGTCGTGGTCGCCGTCGCCGTCCAGGTCGGCCAGCGCCAGGTCCGAGGGATTCGTGCCCACCGGGTAGCTCGTGAGCGGCGCAAAGGTCGCGTCGCCGTTGTTGAGGCGGACACTCACGTCGTCGCCGTCGGAGTTCTGCGTCGCGACGTCCAGGTCGCCGTCGCCGTCGAGGTCGCCCAGCACAATGCCGCTCGGATTGTCGCCCACGGTGATCCGCGTCGGGGCGGCGAAGGTCCCGTCCCCGTTGTTCCGAAGCACGCTGAAGCTGTCAGAGGTCCCATTGGAGACGGCCAGATCGGCGTCGCCGTCGCCGTCCAGGTCGCCGATCGCCACCCGCACCGCCCGCCGCCCGAGGTCGTATTGCACGCCGGGGGCGAAGGTCCCGTCGCCGCTATTGAGCAGCACGCTCACGGTGTTGGTGCTGCCGTTGCTGGTGACCACGTCGGCGTCGGCGTCGCCGTCCAGGTCGCCGATGGCGACGCCCAGCGGCGTCTCGCCGACGGCGTAGGACACGGCGGGGTCGAACAGGTCGCCCTGCCCCACGGCCGCCGCCGGCGCGAGCATGAGCGTGGCGAGCGGCCCGAAAACGGGCGTGCCGGCCAAGAGGCGTCGGATCCGGTGCATGCGCGTCTCCTCTCGGCGAGCAGCATACCAGAAACCGATCGGGGGTGCAAGGGCAATACCGGCAGCATCGCCCGCTCGGGCCGCACACCCCGCTTTCGCCGTTGCGTCAGCATGCCCGGGACGCCCCGTGGGCCACCAGCACTTTGCCCTGCTCGAACTCGAACCCAAGACCGGCCGCACCCACCAGATCCGTGTGCACTGTGCTCACAGAGGCTGGCCCATCGTGGGCGACGACATGTACGGCGGAAGCTTCTTCGAGTTGCCCGATGGCATCACCATCGATCGCCAGATGCTCCACGCGGCCCTGCTCGCCATCGAGCACTCGATCGCCGGCGAACCCATCGTGCTGACGGCGCCGCCTCGGGAGAACATGCTGGGGCTGCTTGCGCATTTGCGCGAGCACACGACGACGGCGGCCAGTCCGGATGGGTGCGTGCCGCCGGGGCGGTTGGGGTTGGGGGCTAACGTCCACAACACCATCAATCATCCAGTTCACTTCTTACTTGTATCAAGCACTATGCCTCGCCGCCGCTCGGATCTCTTGCCACTGCATCCCATACAGTGCCATGGCGCGCAGCACGGTCTGTAAGCGGCATTGGCCGGGCAACTGTTCAAGCCTAGATATTGTCGGCTGCCCCACTCGAAGGAGCACGGCAGCCTGCGCTTGGGTGTAACCACACTCGATGCGTTTATCCTTAAAAAGCTGACCGGCCTCGGGCAGCATCAAGAATTCGATCTCCAGCACACCCACCGCCAACTCAGCAGATGCTTGACGCCGCGGCCGTGCCGCATGAGTAAGATCTTGTTTCATGGCGTCTTGAACTTATGGGTCTTCGAGGGTGTGCCGAGGAGTTCTCCAGGCTGTACGCCAAGCGCCCGAATGATGGCCGCGACTACCCCTAGAGGCGTCGACCACGGCTGGCGTTCAAACGTCTCAATATCCTCGGCCGTCACGCCAGCCTTGTTTGCAAGCTGATGGCGACTCCAGTCCTTCTGGCACCGTTTCGCTCTCGCCCGGTTTCCAACCGCCGTATCCATGAGGTGGTCCGGGTTGATAAACTCAAAGTGAACGTGTGACCCCATTGCTTCCTGCTCGATAGCAACCATGAAGGGATTCGATTGCGCGCCCTCCCCGGTGTTCGACTGCTCTTGTCCATATGCCATGGAATTCTCCTCTAGGTTTTGGCTCGGACGCCGGGATCAACCCTTGTTCTTCGGAACCTCGTACGCGCCCAGGATGAAGATGTACGACTGATCATCGCTCTTGGGCAGGGTCAGCAGGACATCCTTGATCATGGCCAGAGGGACGTGCGTACGCAGGTGGTCGACCAACTGGTTCACCGTGCCAGCAAAATAGTGCATGTGCGCATACACATCGCTGCAGAGCATCGGTTCGATCTGAACATAATCCGCCGTGGGTGCCCACGAGGGCTCGAACGGCATCAGGTTACGGAACTGCTCGGAAATGTCCTTGCCGGTGATCACCGTTGTGAGGATGTCCTTGCTCCGATCGCTTTTGGACACCTTGGCACGAACATCGGGCGGCAAGACCACCAACAAAGGCCGCAGATCCATGTTGTCGTCATTGGACGCCATAGGTACTCTCCTTTATCGCCAGACGCAAAGGCCGTTATTCACAAAAGAATATTCCTCCGATGCCCCGCTTTACGCTCGTCACGACGGGCGGTTGCATCGGTTCCAGAGATTCTCAACCACACGACTGCACGCCCGTCGCGGGTGGCCCGGCACCTGCGCTGATGCCCTGAACCGCTCTACCGACATGATCTCAACAGATCCTCCGGGATCCGCTATGCACGATCCAATGGCACGCTCGGCTGACCCAAGCGAGACGTGAACGGCCCTGATCATGCAATATCGCATAAACACGTACCGGAGATTGCCAAGTCACTACCCGCCGGCGAGGCGTCCAATCACACCCGCTTCAGCTGTCCCGCTTCGCGCGTTAACCCGGCTTGCATCGCGTACCGGGCCATCTGCACGCGGTTGCTCGTGCCCAGCTTCTTGTGGATCGCATCGCAATGACGCTCGACCGTGCGCGGGCTGCGCCGCAGGGCTTCGGCGATCTCGCGGGTGGCCATGCCCTCGCCGATCAGGGCAAGCACCTCGAGTTCGCGCGAGGTGAGGGCCGAGAGCGCGCCCAGTTCGGCCAGCATCGGTGCCAGCGTCGTAAAACGCTGCGCTTGCGACGATGCGAACGCCCGCTCCGATTCGGCACCCGCGCCCGAGCCACCCCCGGCGGGATCGAAGCGGCCCTCGACCGCGAGCACCAGGAAGCATGGCTCGCGGTCAGGCCCAGGGCCAAACGAGTCCGGCAGCGGCCACACGTCGCACTGCACCTGGCAGCCCTCGTGGATGAAGTGCAGCACCGTCGGGTGACGCTCGCTGGCGGCGGTGCGCACGGCGTCCGCCCCGACGCGCGCCCACACCCCCTTGCGCGCGCTCGACGCGGCCTTGTGCGTGCTCGAACTCGTGCGGCCCCCGGCCGTCGCGCCCTCGGCCGCGCCGAGCGGAACCGTCAGGGCGGTAAAGCGACGATTGCAGGTGAGCGTGCGGCCGTGCGCATCGACGATAGCCAAGCCGAGCGCGGGCTCGTGCTCGAGCAAAGCGATCAGCGCCGCGACGGGATGCCGCTCAAACGGATTCGCAGGCGGCTTCGGCTCGGCCTGACGATCGGGCTGCACGGGCAACGCGCCTGGACGGGCCAGCGGGCGCGCAGCGGGCCTGGCAGACGGCCTAGGCACGCCACCAGCACCAGGATCGTTCGGGCCAAATGGCCCCGAAGAACCCGGCGATGGGGTGTTGGACGGACGTTCGGCCATGGCTGGCCTCCGACGCCGGTCGTGGACCCGGGTACTCTCAGTCTACCGTGAATCGAGACGATCCGCAAGAGGATTTTGCCCAGCTTCGCGTGAAACGCACGTAAACCCTTACACGAACCGATCTTGCAGCAGCTTCAACATGCTCGCAAACACCTCGGCCTCCGGTTTCGAACCATCAAGGCGGGCATAGGTGTCGGGGTGGGCCTCCACTTGGGCCAAATACCCGGCCCGCACCTTGGCGTGGAAGGCGGCCCCCTTGGCCTCCATGCGGTCGAGCAAGAGCCCCAGCCGTGCCGCGGCGGTGGCCTCGTCGGCGTCGAAGACGATGTTCAGATCGGGCTCGGCGTGTGGCCGGGCTCCGTGGGTGACAACCTTGGCGACGGCGAGGATGTCCGCCTCGCTCAGCCCCCCCGCCGCCCCCTGGTAGGCCAGGGTCGACGCGACGAACCGGTCGGCCAGAACGACCTCGCCCTTGGCCAGCGCCGGCGCGATCCGCTCTGCCACCAGTTGGGCCCGGCTGGCCATGTACAGCAGCATCTCGCACCGCACGTCCATCGCCGCCTGCCGATGGTCCAGCAAGACATCGCGGATCGCCTCGCCGGCCGCCGTCCCCCCCGGCTCTCGCACGGTAGTGACGGGTATGCCGGCCTCCTTCAGCAATACCTCGAGCCGGCGCAGCTGGGTGCTCTTGCCCGAGCCATCGGGGCCCTCGAAGACGAGAAACTTGCCGCGCAGGGCGGAGAGCCAGGGTGGAGTGGTGTCGGGGACGGGCATGGGGGCGAGTGTAGACGATTCCACGAGAGCCGCACACTGTGGTTGCTCCGCTCCGAACGACATCACGCGTCGCGACAACCGCACGGGTGCATCATCCGCGACACGGTGCGATGGGCACAGACCCGCACTAGTTCTCCGGAATCGGCGGCGGTGCTATCGAAGTGTCACCATGCGATGAGCCGAGGTGATCGCGTGCCACGATCATGTACATGACACCACCACCGCACATCGCAAGCGGGATGCCATAAAACAAGGCCGGAAGGAACAGCAGCAGTGCGGTCCCGAGGATGATCAAGCCTAAGAGCAACCCGATGGCGAATAACATCCAGGCGTGCCCGGAAGTCAGGTGCCACGACAGCTTGATCGCGTCAATCGACCCGGGCTTGACACCCAGCGGATCGACAGCAAGAAGTGTGGCGTAGCCCAGCCGGATGTACACGTAAATCATGATGATGTACATCGGCAGGCCAAGAAGGACACCAACCGCAATGGCCCCACCGGAGCCTGCCGCCGCTGCGGCCGCTAGGGCGAGCAACCCGACGGTAATCATCATGGCCCAGTTGATCAAGGCGATGATCACGGTAATGCCCAGCACGGTCGGGTATCGGGTGTACCCAACGAACAGCGTTTCGAGAGACCCCGATGCATCAGCGGCATTCTTCCCCGCGCGGTATCGCATCGCAGCGAGCAAACCAGGCCCAACATACAACGGGCTCAGAACGAACAGGTTCAAGAGCATCGAAACCGGCTGCACGATTGCCTCGCGACCAACCAATACTGCGTCGACGCCACCACCAAGGGCCCCGACGGCGAGGGCACACAGGATCAGGATCGCGACGGCACCCAAGATCACACCGTAGTTGTTCTTGAGCACATCGTGCGCATCGCCGAACACGCGGCCAACCGAGAGGGTGTCGGGAATCGGACCTGTTGGTGGACTCGGTTGCTCCGGCAACTGTGGAGGTTGCGGCGATTCGTTTGATTGGTCCATCGGATACCCCCTTGCTGTCTCATGGTCGTATCAGATTCACACCACCTGCAACACTTCCTTCACCGCCTCCACCAGATCCTCCGCCGTCAGCTTGCACTGCTTAAGCAGCTCGTCGGCCGTGCGAGCGCTGCTGGGGATGTGGGCGGCGTGCATCTGCTTGAGGGTGAAGCCGTCGCCGCTGTGAGCGATGGCCTCGGCGATGGCGCTGCCCAGGGCCCCGCCGTAGTTGTCCTCCATCGAGATCACGAACCCGCCGTTGGCACCGATGATGTCCAGCAGCTTGTCCTCGTCGAAGGGCAGCGAGTACATGTCCACCAGCGTTGCCTGGATGGCGGCCTTGTCGAGCAGCTCGACGGCCTTGTTGGCCTCGTGCACCATGTAACCGCTGGCGCAGATGACGATGTCGCGCCCCTCGTTCAAGACTTCGAACCCGCCCAGATTGAACACGTCGTCGGCGCTGTACAGGAACTCGACGTCCGGCCGCTGAGTGCGCATGTAGCACACACCCTCATACTCGGCCATCACCTGGGTAAGGGCGTAGGCGCTGTACGCGTCGCTGGGCTGCAGGACATAGCAGCCCGGATTGCCGCGGTGGTCACGCATGGTCGTGAAGCTGCGGAACCATGACACGTCGGGCAGGCCCATCTGGCTCGGGCCGTCGGCGGCCAGCGTTACGCCGCTGTGGCTACCGACGAGCTTCAGGTTCGCCCCGCTGTTGATGGCCATCTCGATCTGGTCGTACGCGCGGGTCAGGAACTTGGCGAAGCTGCTGGCGAAGGGAATCTTGCCCGCCGCGCTCAGTCCGGCGGCCATCGAGACCATGTGCTGCTCGGCGATCTTGCACTCGAAGAACCGCGGCGCCAGCGCGCTGTCCTTGGCGAACGTCTCAGCAAAGGTCGAGTTGCTCACGTCGGCGTCGAGCACCACCACCTGCGGCATGGGCTGCCCCATCGCCCGCAGCGCCAGGCCGTAAGCCTTGCGCGTCGCGAGGCTGGCCGTCTGGCGAAGGCTGTCCATGTCCAGGCTCTTCATCGCCTGATCCATGGTGGGCACCTCACCAGCGCCCTCGCCGGCCGGGGTGGGCTCGGGCGGCGGCTGGATGGCGAAGCTGTCGGCGCTGCTCAGCGCGCTGGTCAGCTCGCCGCGGCGCTCGTCGAGCTCGGCCTTGGCACGCTCGAGGCTCTGGGCCGTCGCGGGCTTGCCGTGCCAACCGTTGCCCTGGACCGACGGCGCGCCCCAGCCCTTGACCGTCTTGGCGACGATCGCCACGGGCTTCGTGGACGAATTGAGGTCGTTGTCGTCGGCCACGCCGTGCGCTCGCTCGAAGGCGTTACGGATCTCGGCGGGATCGTGCCCGTCGATGATGATCGCCTCCAGACCGAACGCCTCGAGCTTCTTGGCCAGACTCTCGGGGCCCTGCTGAGCGCTGACGCGGCCGGCCTGACCGTAGCCATTGCAATTGAAGATGGGTACAACCTTGCGCAGCTTGCGTTCGGCCATGTAGTCGAGCGCCTCGCCCACCTGTCCCTCGCGGCTCTCGCCGTCACCGATGATGCAGTAGATCACGCGATCGCGGCCATCGAGCCGGTCTGCCTCGGCCAAGCCGCACGCGACGCTCAAGCCCTGGCCCAGCGAGCCCGTAGCCGCGTCGAAGAACGGGAAGCCTTCCATCGGGTTGGGGTGGCCGTCCAGCGGGCTGCCCTGCTGCCGCAGGGTGTTGGCGTCGTCGAGGGTCAGCGGGCGGCGGCTGGCGGGGTCCTTGCCGACCATCACACCCAGCTTGCAGGCCGCGGCGTACACCACAGGCACGGCGTGGCCGGCCGAGAGCACCAGTCGATCGCTCGTGGGATAATCGGGGTACTCGGGGCTCCACCGCATGGTGTGAAACAGCAGCACGGTGGTGATGTGCGAGAGGCTCATCGCGGTGGTGGGATGCCCGCTGCCGGCGGCATCGGTCATCTCGAGGGACATCTTGCAGAGGTCGATGGCTTGGGCGTGGACGGCGGCTTCGAAGGACATGGCGATTCCTTTCACTGGCCCGACGCGTCCCCAAGGCCGGCAGCGGTCGCCGCGACCGTGGGACGTGCTGGGACCGGGCGAAGGTCGCCATAGGTCACTGCTGTCACCCCTGAGGAGCGCCGGACCGCCCTGGGGGGCGGGAGCCGAGGGTCTCTTGTCGGGCCAACCGAGTCGCCGGATCCCTCGTCGGGAGCCGCCGCCTCGATCGGCACCGCAGAGTATCTGCCGGACTGTGAGAAATGGCAACCCCAGAGGGCCCTCTAAAGAAGCCCCTGCCCAAAATCCGGCCCAGAATCGGTGCCGGTCGACTCCTCGGGCTCGGAACTCTCGCGCGGATCGGGCCCACTGTGGAGCGTCTCCATCGCAGCCCGACGGGAGGCACGGATCGTGTCCCCATCGGTGTACCACCGGATGTGGTCGGCGATAAGTTCCCCGGCGGGCCGGTTGCCCAGGATGCCTACATCCAGAGATACGTTGGTCATGGTGGATGAGAGACGGACCAGCCGGAGGATGGCCAGATCGCCCCGCTCACTGCGGACCTGATAGACCCGCGTCCTGACCACGCCATCAGTGGTCAACTCGGTGGTCAGTTCGACGTCGAGATCGAGCCCCACCAGCGCCCGCTCGGCGGCCATGGTTACATTCTCGAAGCTCGCGTCCTCCACGAACTTCAGCCGCGAACCCGTCCAAGCGGCGTACCCGAAGTTAGCCACTGAAGCAATAGGAGCCAAGCCCAGCGTGCAACCGGAGACCACCAGACAGGCAACAGTCAGGATGACCAGCAAGGCGATACGCATCGGGTTGGGGTGGTTGGGAATCAAGGTCCGACAACGTTAAGCGCAATTCGCGCACGTGCCATAGAGCACGATCTCGTGGCGTGAGACCCGGAACCCGTCGGGGGCCAGGCTCGAGGGGTTGCTCACGCAGCCCTGCATCTCGTACACCCGCCCACACGCGTCGCACTTGAAGAAGTGGTGGTGGCTGTGACCCCGCTCGGCGGGCTCGTACCGCGGGGGCTCGCCTGGGAGCTCGACCGGGTTGAGTTCCTGATCCTCGATCATCAGCTTAATGGTGCGATAGACCGTGGCCAAGCCGATGCCCGGCACGTCCTGCTGGGCGCGATCGAGCACCTCTTGGGGGCCCAGGGGGCCGTCGGCATCGACGAATACCGCGCGAATGGCCCGACGTTGGCGGGTATCTCTGGTCATCAGGGGAGTTTATGCGCGATCGGGCGACCGGGTTTCACCCGGGCAATACACTGCTCTGATGGCTTCCACGACCCCCCTGAATCCTGGACTCAACCGCCTCTACCTCGACAACGCCGCCACCAGCTTCCCCAAGGCCCCGGGTGTCTACGAGTCGATGCTGCACTACGGCCGGGAGATCGCCGCGTCGCCGGGCCGGGGCAGCTACCGGGAGGCCCGCCAAGGTGCCGCGGTGCTCGGCGAGTGCCGCCGCCTCATTGCCCGGCTCATCAATGCCCAGAACCCCGACCACGTCGTGTTCACGCTCAACACGAGCGACGCGCTGAACCTGGCCATCAAGGGCGTTGTCTTCCACAGGATGCGCACAGACCCGGACGAACGGATCCACGTTGTCACCACGGCGATGGATCACAACTCGGTGCTCCGCCCGCTCAACGCGCTGGCCGCCACGCTGCCGGGCATGTTCAAATGGACGATGGTGCCCGTCGATCAGGACGGTGTCGTCGATCCGGCGGACATCAAAGCGGCCATCATGCGCGACACGGCCCTGGTTGCCATCGTTCACGCCAGCAATGCCACCGGCGTGATACAGCCCGTCACCGAGATCGGCCAAGTGTGCCGGAAGAGGGACGTTCCCTTGCTCGTCGACGCGGCCCAGAGCGTTGGCCACCTGCCCGTCGATGTCGAGCGAGACGCCATCGACTTGCTCGCCTTCCCCGGTCACAAGGGTTTGCTGGGGCCGCTGGGCACCGGCGGACTATGGCTCGCCTCCGGGATGGAAGACCGCATCGATCCGCTTCGCGAGGGCGGCACCGGCTCACTGAGTGAGCACGACGCCCAGCCCAGCGATCTGCCCGACAAGTACGAGCCCGGCTCGCACAATACCGTGGGCATCGCCGGCTTGATCGAGGGCCTGCGCTACGTGCTCGACCGCGGTATCGACACGCTGCGCGCGCACGAAGTCTCGCTGATCACACGGTTCATCGCCGGCCTTGATGACATCCCGGGCGTGCACCTGGTTGGCCCCAGCGACCCCAACCGTCGTGTCGCGGTTTTTAGCCTGCTCTTTGATAGTGTCGATCCCAACGAGGCGGCCGATACGCTCGAACGCGAACATGGCTTGCTCGTGCGCGCGGGCCTGCACTGCGCACCGGGCGCGCACGAGTCGATGGGCACCACGGCCCTCGGCGGCACCGTGCGATTCAGCTTCGGCCCCTTCACGACGGCTGCCGACGTTGAACGAGCCCTGGCGAGTATCGCAACCATCGCCAGCAACGCAACCATCGGAAGTTTGCACTAGGCGTGCTCAGGTCGTCGTACCTAGGTGACTCCTAGATCAAATTTGATGAAATCCACGTCTCGCGACATGGGCTCGGCGGACAGTCATGCGGAAACACCTAGGCCTTCAGCGCCGGCCGCCTCCGCAGCAGCCACACCGATGCCAGCCAGCGCACGCTCCATCCCAACCGGTGCAGCTTGAGTTGCACATCCAGGCGTCGCAACGATGTGTCCTCGGGCTCGACGGACAAGCCTTGCTTGAGCCAATACCGGGCCCGCGACCACTGGCCCTCGCGCAGGAGTGCCAGCGCGATGTTGTGCATCGCTGGCACGAAACGCGGATCGAGACGAACCGCCTCGCGCGTGGCCTCGATGCCTGACGAGCGATCGCTCGCGTGGAAGTGCGCCAGGCCAAGCCAGTGCCACAGCCGGGCGTCGTGCGGCCGCATGCGCGTCGCACGGCTGAGCACGCGAATAGCCTGGGTCTGTGCACCCGCGTCGATCAGCAACTCACCAAGCTCGGCAAGTGCCGCGCCGTCGGTCGAGAGTTCTTCTTGTCCGTCGCGCTCGGCGACGCGGTGCAATCGCTCGACCTCGGCCTCGAGCAGTTCGATGGTCCGCTGCCGGTCCTCGGCCTTCGGCGAGGCCAGCAGCAGCCGGGCCAGCCGGCGCGTGACTTGGCCGTTGTCCGGTGTTAATCGGCGCGCCACGTCGAGGTGGACCACCGACCGGTTGGGCTCGCCACGCTTCTCGTGCAGGAAGCCGAGTTCGGCGTGCGCCTCGGCATGATCGGGCTCGAGTTCGAGCACACGCCCGAACTTCTCACGTGCTTCGTCCAAGCGGCGCATCTCGACGAGCAAGCGCCCGAGATTCATGAGCACGCCAACGTCACCAGGATCTTCGCGAAGCTCGATGAGGAACAACTGCCGCGCACGCTCGTGGCGGCCCGTCTGCCAATATGCCTCAGCCAGCTTGGCCTGCACGCCCGGCAGGTCGGGCTCGAGCCGGGCCGCCTCGCGCAGGCACCACACCGCACGGTCGTGCAACCCGCGAGACAGCAGGCTCGCCGCGATAGCTGCGTACGCCTCGGCGCACTCGGGCTTGCGTTGCTGGAGCATGTAGAAGGCCAGTTCCGCCTCGTCGTGCTGGCCGAGCTGAGCGTGAGCCTCGATGCGCGCGATCGCTGGGTACACCTCGCCTGGCTCGGCGGCCTCGGCCTTATCGAACCACGCCAGCGCCGGACGCACCTTGCCCGCACGAACCAAGTTCACGCCGGCCGCCATTGCGGCGTTAAAGTCGCCCGAACGGAGCTGATAGCTCTCGCCGAACGCGGTCGCGGCCTCTTCGTAACGGCCATCGGCTTCGAGGGCGACGCCAAGATTGAACAGCCAGTCGGGCTGATAGGGATTCAGCGCGATCGCTTCGCGCAGGGCAGCCGCGGCCTCTGCCCATCGGCCAGCCTCGTACAGATCATGCGCCCGTTCAACGTGGGCTTCGGCGTCGATCCAGTCGCTCATGGTCGCCCTGGGTACCTCCGCGGGCAATCGCAAACCACCCGCCCGCTTCTCCATTGTATCGTCGGTGGGGCCAGCTTCTCTCCCGAAAGCAAAGCCGGAAGGGACCGAGGCCGACGTTCTCGGGCCACAGCCTCCCACAAACGACACAACCGACAGGTGTTAACGGCGTCCCGAGTACTCCGGCGGCTGCACCTCAAAGACCGCGAACACCGCCTCGCGGGTCCTCGGCATCGTCATCGACCGGACATCGTCAGGCAGCACCTCAGCCCCGCCGAGCATCTCAGCAGAGGCATCCAGGGTGATCTCATCTTCTCCAACGCGGGCCACGTCGAATGGCACGGCACGCGGGCCGGCGTCCTGCCCCCACCGCTCGCCTCTCGGGTCGATCGCAAGCACCGCCAGATGGCCGGTGGTGAGTTCGAAGACGGCGTTGGTCACCTCGCCAACCTCGTCGTCGGAGCGGCCCCAGACCAACCGTTCGTCCAGCACGTTGGTCAGCAGCACCATGGGGCCGGGGTTCCGCTCGCTCGCCGAACGCATAGCCCGGTTGGTCCACATGGGCTCCATTGCGTCGTCGCGATAGCGGACCAATTCGCCCTCGATGGATGCAGTCTTGGCGTGCAACTTGTCTCCGTGGCCCTCGAAGGTCTCAACCTCGATCTGTTGCCCGCGCACCGGAGCTCGAACGCCGCCCGAGACGTACCACGCTGGCCCCAACACGACCCACCGGCCATCCCGCGCCGCGCCCGCTTCGGATTCGCCGATCTGGACGGCCAGCCAATGTTGATGCTCGCCTAGGTCGATGCGCTGGATCTCAGCAATGGTCCCGCGAACAGCGGTGGTTTCGGTATCCGAATCGACCGCCGGCAGCTGGCGCATGAGGATGCGCTGGGTAGCGAGCAACCCGCTCAGGTCTTCGGTCCAGCCATCCTCTAGCCTCTGCCAGCCGCTGGGCAGCACTGTGTCACCCTCCTCAAGCATGTTCGGCGACGCGTTGAGTGTGAGCTTGAGAGAGGATTGGTCGAGCCTGAATGCGTCGTATGGCACCGCGACGTGCGAGCCGCCAAAACCCAGAAACCCGCCCTCCCGGATCACCACCGCCTCGACCCGTCCGGTCCCGCGATTCAGAACCAGATCATCAATCGTGGCCAGTTCATCGCCCTGCGGGTTCCGGATGGTCTGGCCGAGCAGCACGTCGGCGGACTGGAACGCGTACACGGTCTTTTGGTCGTGGTCACTGGCTTGCAAGCTCCCTTGGCCCGCGTCCTGTCCTCGGAGGGCCGACAAGGCCGGAGCAGCAATCGCCAGCCCCGAGGCGGCGACCATCGTCAGCATGATGTCTCGGGTGGTCTTGGTCATTCGCATGGTGTTGCACTCCTTGCTCCACCGGTGCCAGGCTCCACGCGGGCCCAATGCTCCCGGCGAAAGACACAAGGAGAGATTCCCGTCGATCGCTGAAGCGGACATGACAAGACCGTGAATCGCTGCTCATTCTGAAGTGGCACAGAAAAAGCCGCTCGATCATGGCGGCTCTGGCGCACCTGGTATAAGCAATGACCCCACCGGGATTCGAACCCGGGTCGCCGCCGTGAAAGGGCGGTGTCCTAAACCACTAGACGATGGGGCCGCCTCGAGGAGCCAGAGGATAGGTCAAAAGGACCCGGCGGCCAAGCGACGCCGCGCGGCACGCCCAAGAATGCCCGATGGATCAAATCGCGAACGCCCCCACCACCACGATCGAGGCCAACTTCGACAGCCTTGTGGGCCCCACCCACAACTACGCGGGCTTGGCCCATGGCAACCTGCTGAGCGCCGAACACGCGGGGCTGGTGGCGTATCCGAAGAAGGCCGCCCTTCAGGGGCTCGAGAAGATGCGACGGCTGCGGTCGTTCGGGCTCACCCAGGGCGTGCTGCCGCCGCAGGTCAGGCCCGACGTGGGTTTCCTGAGATCAGTGGGCGTGACTGGAGATAGCGACACTGCCGTGATCGCAAAGGCAGCGCGCGAGGCTCCGAGGCTGCTGGCCTCGGCCGCTAGCGCCAGCAGCATGTGGGCGGCCAACGCGGCCACCGTTTCACCCGCAGCCGACACCGCCGACGGCCGCGTCCACTTGACGACCGCCAACTTGGTGACCAACGCGCACCGAACTATCGAGGCACTTCAGACAACACGCACGCTGCGGGCCATCTTCGCTGACGAAAACCGATTCGCTGTTCACGATGCCCTGCCTGCCACGCCCGACTTCGCCGACGAGGGTGCCGCGAATCACACCCGATTCGCTCGCGAGTATGGTGATGCGGGCGTCGAACTGTTCGTCTACGGCCGCCTGGGCCCGGGCGAGGGAACAGTCACCATCCCCCGCCGCTTCCCTGCGCGGCAGACACTGGAGGCCAGCAGAGCCATCGTCAGGCTACATGGGCTCGATGCCAAGGGTGTCGTTTATGCCCAGCAGCATCCCGACGCGATCGACGCGGGCGTCTTCCACAACGACGTGATCGCGGTGGGCAACGGCCGTGTACTGCTGGCCCACGAGTTGGCCTTCGCTGACCGCGATGACACGCTCGACAATCTCGGCAAGGCCTGCCAGGCTCGCGGGTTCGAGTTGGCCCATGTCGAGGTTTCAGTCGACGACGTGCCACTCGAACTTGCCGTGAAGCGGTACCTGTTCAACAGCCAACTCGTCACCCTGCGCGATGGCGGCATGGCTCTCATCGCCCCCACCGACTGCCAGGACGAACCGAGGATCGTGAGCGCAATCGACGAGATCGTGGCCGACGCCTCGAACCCGATCTCGGCCGTCCACTACGTCGATGTCCGCCAGAGCATGCAGAACGGCGGCGGGCCGGCCTGCCTGCGGCTCCGAGTCGTCCTGGGCCCGAACGACCTCAAGGGTGTTGCCCCAGGGGTCATCCTGACCGATGAACTCGGCCAGAAACTCGAAGGCTGGATCGAGCGGCACTACCGCGAGCAACTCGTGCCCGCCGACCTCGCAGATCCGAAGCTGCTTGAAGAGTGCCGTCGGGCCCTGGACGAGCTGACGGGCATCCTGGGGCTGGGATCGATCTACCCCTTCCAGAAGGCTGCCGTCACAGTCTGGTAGCCACGCTCGGAAACTTCAAATTATTTGTGATTGTCGCGTGAGCGACGTAGCCCGCCCACGCTCTGCGAGTGGGAGGGAGGCAGCCCCCGGTCCGCCCGTGCATGAGTCCGGGTGGCCACGGCTGCCGTCGCTTGGCCGTAGGCGGGCTTTGGGAGAGGCCGCTTCTCGGATCCGAGGGAGAGCGGGACGGCCGATCGATGTTCGCATCGTTCGGTCGCTCCCGTGTGCGCTCACACCACGGCACTGCCGAGTTATCGCTCGACAATGAAGTAGAAGCGATCGGTGGTAAACTGCTGGAACGCGCCGGTTGTCAGATCGCCATCATCGAAGATGGCATCCACGCCGGTCATGTAGGCGGCGTCCTTGAGAGTCGCGGAGTCCTGGAAGTGCACGCCAATACCGAGCGTGATGTCGAAGTCGGGGCGGGCCTCGCTATCCCACGAACCATCGATGGGCGTGCCGTTCTCCCAGTCCTCTGGATTGATGTAGTCCTCCAAGCCGGCGGGGATGGTGCCCGATCCGCCATCGCCGATCCAGAAGCCCGTCTGCGAGCGGTGCATGACGGCCGCATCGGTGAAGAGCTGGACCTGGCGTGCGAACGAGGTCTGCCGCACGTCGCCCATCGCGTTGGCGGCCTGGGGCACGACGATGGCCGCCAGAACACCCAGGATGACCACCACGATCAGGATCTCAACGAGCGTAAAGCCGCCACGAGTGCGTTGCTTGGCCATGGAGGCGCTCCTGGGCAGCCGCACGCCCCCGGCACGGCCCACCGCCGCCATCATCGAATAGACATCATGGCACATCCACCTGGGCGCGCACGAACGCGGCCATCTGCGCCGATGGGGCGAAATGGGTGTGCGCGTTCGGGTTATCGGAGAGGCCGGAGGCTCCGATTACTCGCAGCCAAGATCGAATTCGTTCTGGAAGGCGAGGAAATCGAAGATCGTCAGGCTGCCATCGCCGTCGAAATCGGCGATCGGATCACCGGCATCGAAGGCGTTCTGAAACGCCAGAAAGTCGAAGATTGTCAGGCTGCCGTCCATGTCCATGTCGGCGCGGCACGAGGGTGCGCCACCTAGCACGAGGTTCATCATGTTCTCCCACACGCGCTCGGCCTCGGTGCTGCCATCCCACACGTCCATGAGGAACGTCGCGATCGTGCGGCCGTCGTTGGCCAAGATCTTCACCGGTCCGGTCGCGTCGCTCACCGTTGCCAGCCCCTCCGTGTCTGGCAGGATGTCGAAGGACACCCCGTCGCTGCCCCAAGCGTCTTGCCAGTCGAACCACGGCATCGTCACGCTATCGAACACGGCGTCGGCGGAAACGGTGCCGGTTGTGTCGACGAAGTTGGTGCCGAGCGAGATGCTGGTGCCACCCGTGGCGCCGAACGCCTCAAACAAACCCGGTGTCTCGGCGTAGATCAAGAACCAGGTGGACAGGATGACCCGGCCGCCATCGTTGACATAGTCGACGATCACGTCCTGGCCCGAGTCCGGGCGTGTGCTGGGAAAGTCGAGGACAACGAGTTCCCAATCCTGGCTTGCTAGCAATGAGCCGAAGTCGCTGGCGACAGCGTGGACGACCTCACCCGGACGAACAAACTCGGCCGCTGCGAGGGCATAGCTGTTATTGCTGTTCTGGTCGTAGACGAGGATCTGGGCCTGGGCCGGGGCGGCGGCCAAGGCGGCGAGCGTGACAAGGCCGGCGGTCGCATAGATCTGACGCATGTGTGCTTCTCCCACGTGTGGTGTATCCGAACGAGTACCCGCACTCTTCTGTACCGATCGACGAACATTTTGCGTTACTGGCGAGAAGCATCTTCCCAGTATGATCGGACGTTGGACGGGCTTCGCGTGGTCAGGAGAATGGGTTTGGAGTTTGACGGGAACACCTGTATACTGGTCGTGGAGACACACCATGCCCAGGCCAGCCCACCCGCGTGCATTCACCCTCATCGAGCTCCTGGTGGTCATCGCGATCATCGCTCTGCTCATTGGTATCCTGCTGCCGAGCCTTGGTGCCGCTCGGGACGCCGCCCAGACCACCATCTGCGCACAGAACATGCGGCAGATTGGGGTCGCGATGACGGTGTACGCCACCGACTACAAGGAGCAACTGTGGCCGGCCGAGGACTGGGCCTTTGGGCGTGACGACCGTGGTACGATCGACCGTAGCGAGCCGGGCATCATCTTCGACTATGTGCAAGACGCCCACGAGATCTGCGGCTGCCCCAAGAACAAGCGTCGCTCCGGCGACGGCCGGACGTCGGGCACGCTGTACGGTGCCTACACCGATCTGAATTTCGATTACACCATGTTCGATGAGATCCAAGGCTACCGCCTGGGTCAAGAGGTGCAGGTCGCCCGCCTGACGGACGTGACCAGAGCCAAGCCGGTACGTATCACGGCGACCTCGGGAGATACGCTGCTGACCGCTATGCGAGGCGTGCCGGTGTACATCGAAGAGAGCACGTGGCTGTACAACCAGCAGTTCACCGAGGGCTACTGGGGCAACCTCGATCAGATCACCGACCGCCACGACAAGGGTGGTCACATCCTGTACGCCGATGGCGTGGTCGAGCGAACGAAGTTCGACAAGGGACCGAGGGGTGAGAAGGTCGAGGAACGCGAGGACTTCACGGCGAATTGTATTTTCGCCCGCGTGAACAATGGCAACGCGAACTGGTGGAAGATCACCGACCGCGGCCAGAAGTACGGCTGGATCAATTCGCCCAGCAACTGATGCCCAAACGGCATGCCCACCGCTGCGGTAAGATGCCTCATGGACACACCGATCAAGGTCGCGCGCACGCGGGCACTGGCGGGACTGGCCGCCTCGGCATTGGTTTCGGTTTCGGCGAATGGCCAACTCAGATTCGTTGACACCACAGCGAAAGTCGGGCTCGAAGACGCCGACGCACCCATCAGCGCGAGCCATGTGTGCGCTGCCGACCTAGATGGTGACGGCCTCGATGATCTGATCGTCGGGCGCACACGCGTGTTCATGAATACTGCAACCGAGGAAGGCGCACGGGTGTTTGCGGAAGTGGAGGGTACCGGGCTGCCCGAGTACCGCCGGGGCGACATCGTCGTGTTCGCCGATATCGACAGTGACGGAAATGCTGATGCAATCATCGGCCGCTCACTGGATATCCACGCCGAGAACTACACACCACCGGCCGAAGGCACGCCCCAGGGCCTCGCGTGGCTGGCAGGCAACGGTGACGGCACGTTCGGCGACCCTATAGGTGAGTTCATCGAGATCTCGAGCGCCACTGACGGCACCACCGCATCGGTCGCCGTGGGTGACCTCAACCTCGATGGACGGCTGGACATCGTGTTGGGCCAGTGGTACACGCGCTATGGAAGTGGATACGAGGGTTACGCCAACGACTTCCTCTTGCAACTTGCCTCGGGCGAGTTCGAGCGTGTGCCATTGCCCATCGACGAGGTTGAGTTCGCGCCCGATGTCGATGGCGGCGGCCGACCGACGTATGGCGTGCTGGTGGCCCACGTGCTGGGCGACGGCGCGCCCGGAAACTGGCCTCAGGTCCTCGAACTGAACTACGGGCGGCGCTGGAACCGGCTGTGGGTACGCGGCGACGATGGCAAGTGGACGGATGAGGCCCCGCGCGCCAAACTGGATGGCGACGCGATCCGTCACGGCCGCCATCCTGACTGGCTCAAGGAACGGGCCAAGACCGATCCGCGGTTTGATCGCCCGGACGAGCCGCCCTTCCGCGCCAACGGCAACACGTTCGACGCGGCTATTGGCGACGTGGACGGCGATGGCGGATTCGATATGTTGCTTGCCGAGATCACCCACGGCTGGGCCGGCGAGAGTAGCGATCCTTCGCGCGTGCTCCTCCGACGAAACGGCGTAGCGGGGCCACTGTTTGTCCAGCAGGACTCGCTCTCGCTCGACCGCGCGCCCACCGACACCACGATCCGGAGTTGGAACCAGGGCGACATTTACGGCGCACTCGCGGACTTCGACCTCGACGGCCGCATGGATGTGCTGGTGTGCTCGAGCGACTACCCCGACAACCAGCGGCTGCGCATCTGGCGGCAGCAGGACGATGGCTCGCTCGTCGATATCACCAGTTGGGTGGGCATCGACCACATCGGGGCCGGCCAGCCCGCCTTGCTCGACTTCGATAGCGATGGTGATCTGGACATCGCGGTGGGCCAGGGCTTCAACCGCCTGCCCGCAACCCAGCGTGCCGGGCGTACGCCAAGGCTGCGCGTGTTCGAGAACAAAGCCGTTGACACCATGGATCGGAAATCGATCGTTCTCCGGCTCGAAGGGGACCCACGGCACGGCGTAAACAGCGACGCTCTTGGTGCCGTCGTGCGCATTAGGGCGGTCATCGATGGCGAGCGTACAACACGCGTCGCCCAGGTCGTTGGCGCAGGAGGTCACCAGGGAAAACAGGGCACCCTCGCGTTGCACTTGCCCGTGGGCGAGGCGGGCGCCGAGTCGATCGAGATCACGTGGCCCGATCAAGCCGGCACGACGACGGTGCTGCACGACATTCCGCCGGGTGACGTAGCCGTCCGCTTCGGTGAGAGTCGGTAACCCAACCGAGTCTAACAACACAAAGAAAACCGCCGAGCGGCCCAAAGGGCAGCGCTCGGCGGGGCGGGATGGGCGTGCGGCTAAGCCGATGAGGCTTAGATGCGAGACAGGATCGAGTCGAGCAGTGATTGCGAGTTCTGCTGGCCCAAGAAGAACTGGGTGTCATCCAGTTGGTCGAAGCGAGCCGACAACGGACGGGCGAACGCCGGGATGATGTAATCGCCCGACGGCAGCGTGCCCGGGCTGTTGGCGGCGAACACGTCGACCGTGGTGCCGGCCCCGCTCTGGAAGGTGGTCCGCAAACCGAGCAACTCGCCCACACGGCGGCCCACCGCGGCCGACAGCGCGTCGGTCAGATCGCGGACCTCCGCGTCCGAAGGGTTGAAGCCCAGGGCTGTGAGCTGCGGCACGAAGACCACGGCCTCGTCGTTGCGATCGGCATTGAAGGGGTCTGACCGCTCGGAGTAGCCGAAGATCTCCTCGAACCCGAGGCCGAAGCCGCCGACGCCGAAGTCGAACGGGTTGAAGAAGAAGTTGAGCGGGTCGGCAGAGAAGGTGAAGTTGACCGGATCGCTCGAGTCGGTCACGAAGACGGTCGAGAACTCCTGGCCCTGGAAGCTGCTGGCGTTGCTTGAGAACGTCACGTCGTAGCCGGCACCTTGGAAGATGCCGTTCAGGTTTTCAACCAATTCACGCTGGACGAACGTGTCTACCGGCAGGCCGTCGATGGTGCCGCTGAAGCCCAGCGCGCTGCTCGAGTAGGGCAGCAGATCGGTACCGAAGCCGCCGACCTCCAACCAGTCAATGGTGCCGCCGTTGAACTCGAGCAGCACGTTCTGGCTCTGGGTCTGGATCTCGCTCGACACCGAATCGTCCGCCGTGCCGCGGATGCCATCGGCACCCAGGTTGAGGGTGTAGCGGAAGCGCCCCTCGATGATGCGCTGTGGATCGTCGAACGTCCCGAACGTGCCGTCGGGACCGGCGAACGCCGCGACACCGGGGCCACGACGCGTGCGCTCAATCTCAACGACGTAGTCGGAATTGAACACGCCCTGGATGTAGAACGCGTAGGTGCCGGTTCGCGGCGCCTGGGCGATGATGAAGAAGTCGCCGTTCTCGTCGGTGCCGTAGGTCAGCAGGTCGTCCTGCGCGAAGGTCTCCGCGCCAGCACCCGAGACCGTGGCGAACTCGCTGGGCGAGAACACCAACTCGCCATCGCTCACGCCCGTCGAGTCGGTCGTGTCGAACAAGCCGAACTGCACCGCACCAGAGAAATCCTGGAGGATCGTGTCGAGCGTGCCCACGGCCTGTCGGCCGCCAAGATCAGCACCGGTCTCTGAGAGCTTGACGGTTAGCCGCAGCTCGTCGCCCGCCTGGATGACCTGGCGGTTGTTGAGATGGAAGATGTCGACATCGGCCGCAAACTCGCCGGGCACACCTCGGCTGCCCACCTGGCCGATTGCGGACGTGACTTCGGTCACGCTCACACCACTCGGCAGACGCGTGGAGACAACACCATTGCTGTCGGTACCGGTGATGATGCCGGTCTGGGCGTCGCGGGTGAAGGTATACGCGCCGATGGTGACCGCGGCTCGGTCGTCGGCGGTACCAACCTGACCGTCGACGCCGGCGAAGGACGCGGCGAACGGTGCCTCGACGAGGTTGCGGCCATTGCCCGAGTTGGTGCTCGCACTAAATCCGCTGTCGCCGTCGTCGAAGACTTCGACGCTCATCGAGTAGCTGCCCACCAGACCGGCGGCGGGCGGAATGTTCGCCACGAGGTCCGAGTCGAACACATCGCCGGCGTTGCCGTTGCTGATGACGAGCGTGAACGTGCCCGTCTGCGTGATGAGATAGGTCAGGCCGAAGGTAGTCACGCCCTCGAGGAGTTGGTTGCTCTCGGACGGCAAAATGGTGGCCGACTGCGAGATGCCGCCTTCTGCCTGACCAGCAGGGTTCAGCAGCGTGATGTCGGCGTTGAAGGCCGATCCGGTGTTCGCACCAATACGCAGCACCTGGCCGGCCTGGAGCGTGATGCGGTACACGTCGGTGTCGCTTGCCAGCGAGAACGCCTGCGCGTCGGCGTCCGGGTGGTCGCCCAGGAAGCCACGGAGCGTGAACGGCGTGTTGATATCCGGCAGGGCGTCGGGCTGGAACTTGTTGTCCAGGGCCGTGTCCAGGTTGCCAGGTCCGTAGAAGTCGACCCGGCCCGGGCCGAGGAAGCCACGGTCGACGATGACCGTGTTGGGTGTGATCTTGTCGCCCACGTCGCCCACGAACACGTCGCCAGCGAAGAAGCGATCGGCATCGGCGAAGCCGTCACCGTCGGCATCGAGGCGGGCCGCATCGTTCTGACCACGCACCACGTCGGGATCGAGCTCGAAGCGGTACAGGCCCGGACCGGCCACGCCTGGGAGCTGCGGCAGGTCGCGACGGGTCACGCTATCGAAGAAGGTGATAACCGCGGCATTCTCGACGCTGTCATAGTCAAACAGGTAATCTTGGCCCTCATCGAGGCGGATCTTCACAAGGCCGCCATCGCGGACCTCGCTGATGATCAGGCCGTCGCGCAGGGTCTGGGCGTTCATATCCTGGTTGAAGAACACACGAGCGACGTAGACGCCGCCATCGAACTCAACCTCGATGTCGTTGACCTGCACCACTTGGGGCAGCGTCGCGAGTGTCGAGACGGTGAAGTTGCGAGCCTGCGTAGTTGCAACGCCGCCGACCGTGACGCCACCAATGGTGCCGGTGGCGTACACGCCGAAGGTCTCCGAACCACGGTTGGAGCCAACCTCCGAGCCGCCGATCGTGACCGAACCGATACTCGAGCGGCCGCCCGAGGCGATGTCGTCGGTCGTGCCCAGGAAGCCGTCGACACCGCGGAGCACGCCCGCGCTTACCGAGCTCTGGATGAAGTTGCCGCCGACCGTGACGGTACCAATGTTGCCACCGTTGGTCGAATCGGCGTTGACGCCCGCGCCATCGAAGGCCGCGTCGCGTCCCAGGTCAGTGCCGGCCATGATGAGCGTGGCGAACGCGTCGGCGGTGAAGCTGACGGTGTCGATGTTGTTGGCCGCGGAGATGGTCGTGCCCGACACGTCGAACGCGGTGATGCTCTGGATATCGTGGCCCGAACGGATGAAACTGTTGTTGATGGATCCGTTAACGGCCAGAGCGCCACGGATGCCATTGTCGACGCTGATCCTGGCCTGCATGGAGCCCAGTACCGTGATACCCTCGGTGCCAAAGAGCTGCAGCGTGGGCGTCACGAACTCGCCGGGAAGCTGTGGAGTTGCGCCACCAAGATCGCCATTCACGGTGAGTTGGCGGAGCAACGTGGCCGCGACGGTGCCGCTGGTCAGCAGCGAGCCGGTCTCGAGGATCTGGATGTCGTTGCCGACAAGGATGTTGCCCGTGCCTTGGAAGCCGCCCAGCACGATCTCGCGGGCGTAGCCGTCGATCACGATGTTCGAGTTGCCGAACATCACTGCCTGAACCTCGATGCGGCCCATCGAGGCATCGTCATTGCTCAGGATGCTGAAGTCTTCCAAAGCACCCGTGTCGCTGGTGACGGTAACGTTGCTGTTGACGCTCGTGCTGATGAGCACGAGACGGCCGCCAGCGGCGTCCCACACGGCCGTACCGGGTCCGCTGAAGCTGATGGTGCCCGAAGCCGCGCCGCGGGTGAAGTTGATCGATGTGCCCGAGGCGATGACCTCACCCAAGGTACTGAAGTCAAAGGTGCTCTGGTCGGCCACGAACGACAGCCTCGCAAGGGTGTCGCCCACCACCGGCGTGTTCTGTCCGCCCGTGGTGATGCCGGCGCTGCGGTTGGGCAAGCCAGTATCTGCGTGGGCGCTGACGTTGGTCACCGTACCGTTGACTGTGACACCCTCGATCACCGAGACGCCCAGCGTGTGCAGGTCGTCGGCGGTGTTGTAGATGCCGTCGGCGCCAGCCACGATGCCCGCTGCCACAGCAACATCGGTCGCATCGCCAGCGATAGTCACCTGCCGGACGCGGCCGGCCTTGGTCACGTCCTCGGCCAAGCCGACACCGCCCGCGCGGCCATCGGTACCCAGGTCATAGATGCCACCAGCGACGAGCAAGTTAGCCGCCGACCCGGACACGTTGACCATGCCCACCGAGTTCCCGGCGACGATCTGCGTACCAAAGCCGGAGGTGTTGGGGTCGTTGGCGATGTTGCCCTCGCCGTTGACGTTGATCTGGCCGATGGCGTTCCTCGCGTGGAAGACCGCCTCGAAGATCGAGCCGTTCGTCACCGTCACCACGCCGATATCGCGTCCGGCGGTGATGCTCGGGCCATCGAAGCCAGCGCTCACGCCAACGCCGGGAGGCAGCTGGTTGCGCAATGCCTCGGCAGCCACGAAGCTCGAGAGGTCCGGGTTCACGCCAATGTCGCCGAACACACCGTCAGCCGAGGCGTTTACGGTGATGTTGAAGATCGTGCGGTCGGCGTGGACGTCGCCCAGCAGGTGGCCCGAGTTGATGACAAGAGTGCCGATGTCGCCGTTGAAGGCGCTTACCGAGCCACTGGGCAGAAGCGAGCCGTTGTTGATGGTGACGTTACCGATGCCGCCCGAGAAGCTCATGATGCTTCCGGCGTAATCGCCATTCGCCACGATCGAGTTAATACGTCCGTAGGCCTCGATCGACCCGGTGGGGATGCGGTTGTCACCAGGCAGCCCGGGCTGGGCACCGATGACGATCGAACCCGTGATGGCGTTGGCCACGCGAATGTCGGAGTACAGCCCACCGTTGGTGATGTCGATGCCGGCCAGGTCGCCGCGGACGAGCACCACGCCGGGGTCGCTGCGATCACCAAGGTTGCGTCCGACGGTCACGTTGGAGAGTGTGCCGCTGATATCGGTGCTCATCAGCATGTCGCGCGAGGCCACCAAGTCGGTAACGTCGCCGCGGCTCGTGCGTGTCTCGAGCGAGCCGCGGAGATCGCCCGCGGTCGCCTCGATGCGCGTGATGGGCCCGGTCGCAAGGATGCTGCCATCGAACAGCGTCTCGACGGTCAGGTTGTCGAGGCGGCCATCCGGGCCGGTCACGTTGATGTTGGTCGCGGAGATCTCGGCTGCCATGAGACTGATCAGCGGACCGGAGACGTTGATCTCCGAGGCGCGGACCGACTCGCCGATGGTCATCAGGGTCAACTGACCGGTATTGATCTCCGTCGAGCGGATGTTCGTGGCCTGCAACGAACGGATCGTGCCCGCAACCTGGATGTCCGAGCGCTGAATAAGGCGGGCCTGGAAGCTCGATTCGATCTCGCCACCGACCTGGAGGAGCGTGTCGGCGAACACACCGGTCGTTCCGGTCGCCGTGCCTGTCTGGCCGATGGTTGCCTGCTCGAGGTTCGCGCCCACGATGATGAACGAGCGGAACAACTCGCGAGGCGTGCCACCGCCCGTGCTGTTGATCACGTTCTGAACCGTCAGGTTCTCTAGGTCGACGGTAAAGAACATCTGCACGGCGTCGAGATCACCGCCCACCTCGATACGCTCCGACCGGTTCGCGGCAATCTGCGTTCGGAAGAACGAAGTGTTCGTGCCTGCGGAGATCGTCGTGACCTCGCCCAGACGGGCGAAGTCATCGCCGTAGTTCACACTGAGCCAGAACTCGTCCAGATTCGTCGAGCCGATGAAGGCATCGATCACCTGGGTGTTGGTCAGGCTCAGATTATCGATACCCTCCAAGGGGGCACCCGGAACACCGGTAATCGCGTTGCCAGCCACAATACTGCTAGCGATCGTCGCATCCCGAGCGGTAAGCGTCGCAATGTCATCGACCACGAAGATGCCCGTCGTCGACAGGGCGTTCTGCACACGTTGCGCAAGGCCACCGCCAACGTCGATGTCGACAATCGAACCTGCGAAGATCGTGCCGAAGATTCCCTCGCTGCCTCCCGTGGCGCCACCGACCGAAGCATTGACAACGAGATCGGTGATCGTGCCCCCAGGAGACAGGATCACGTCGCCCACCGCACCAGCCACGCTCAACTCGGCTAGGTTGCCACCACGAACGAAGATGCCGTCCAAATATGGATCGAAGGGCGAGCCGATGTCTGACAAGTAGGCATTGCCCGGGTCGTAGTTATTGTCCTGAACCGGGCGATACACCGCTCCGTTCCAATCGTTATCCAGCAAGCCGCCCGGCACGGCGAATCCGTCGCGGCCGATGCCCTGCACGGTCTCGTCGCCGATGCCGACGAACGGCGAGATGCGCCGCGGGCCAACGCTGGGAAGTTGCGTTCTTCCGAGATCGCCAGCAATCTGCAGCGTGTTCAGCCCCGCCACGTCGATGGCGACGATGTCGCCGCCGGGAGTCAGGTTGCTAATCTCATCGAAGGCCGCCCCACCCGTCTGGATGACCTGCCACACGTCCACCTGGACATCGCCCAAGATCTCAAGACGAGACTGCGCGCCGGCACCGGTAAGGTCGATACGGCCGATGCTAATGACATCGCCGGCCGAGCCCTGGAGCGTGTTGATCTCAAGCGTGCGGTTTCCGGTGAGGTCAGCCTCGATGCGGGCCAACGACACGCCCTGCGAGCGATCGACACCAATGAATCGCAACGCGCCGACCACCGTGCCAACAGCACCAACGCCGTTGATCTCGACCGTGAAGCGGCCGCCTGCGTCGTCCACCAGTTCGACCGATTCGCCAATGACCAGATCAATCTGCGAGTCAACGCCGAGGATATTCGTGATGTTCGGGGTATCGAAGAAGCGCAGATCGCTGCCCGCGCCCAGATTGAAATTGATGCCCTGGCCACTGGTGCGGATCAGCGAATCAATGCCCTCATAAGGGCCAATCGGGCCGCCGGCATCCTGTGACAGAACGAAACCGCCGACAATCGAGCCAGGCGATGTGATCACATTAATCGCGTCGCTCGCTACATGAGAACCGAACCGGATGAAACCTATGTCACCGCTCCCGCCGGCCGTACCGGTCCGGAAGGTAATCGAACCCAAGGCACTGGAACCCGGGAGCGCGTCGGTGTCCTGATCGAAACCGCCAGTGCCCGACACATCGACGTACCCGATCGTCCCACCAACGTTGAAGCTGATGGTCGAGCGAGCGAACAGGTCGCCCTCGGTCGGGCCATTACCCAGAATCGGCGACTGGCCGGTGACCAGGTAACCCAGGTCACCGCCGATCTGGAAGACCAGCGTCGACAGCTCAGTCTCGATATCGGAGCCCGCGTAGATCTCGAAGAGGCTGCCTGAGAACGTGAAGCTGCCGCCCGCGAGGTCGGCCCGGCGGTCGTCGGGTTCGGCCCAAGGCGTGCCTTCATCGGTGAAATTGATGTTCGCGTCGGCGGATGTCTCGCCGCCGCCGCCCGCTACGAGGTGAGTGCCCGAGCGGATCGAGCCGGCCGAGCCGGAGAGTACATTGAGCGATACCGTGGTGCTGCTCGGATCGACACCCTCGGCGACAGCGCCAGCGGGAAGGCCGATGCCCGATGCCGTGCGGTACGCTCCAAGGACAACCGGGGCCATCCCGCTCACGTTCAACGCGTAGAACGAGCCGCCGGTTGGCGAGCCGTCGCTGGTCGTAGACACAACGATGTAGTACACGCCAGCGTACTCGGGGTCATACTCCAAGAAGTACCGGCCCGTATTGATGAACCGCTCGCCGGCATCGGCGGCAGCAACTTGTCGACCACGCGCATCGACCAGGCGCAACTCGAAACTCGGATCGTCCGGCACGGCCTCAATGATGAGCGGCCGGCTGCCATCGAGCGCGACACCGAACACGTCGATGTTGTCCTCGCCCGCGCTGATGGGGTCGCCGAAGCCCAGATCACCGATGACCTGCACCTGGCTGCCAGCGTTCCCAATGAACTCGGCGCTGCCAATGGCGTCGTTGCGGAACGGCTCGGAGCCAAAGAAAGCATTCGCGCGGACTGGAGTGATGAGCGGCAGGGCATCCGTATTGGCCAGCCCCGACGTATTAATCGTTCCCGTGCCGATGATCGACCCGAAGACCGTTCTGGGGTCCGAATCCAGCGTGATGCGCTGAGGCGTTTCGATCTCGAAGTACCGCGTCACGTCGCGCGGCGGTCGCAGGGTCGCCGAACTCAGTTCGCCAACAACGGTCACGTCCAGCAACGAGTTGCCGCCGATGTGGATCTGCCCCAGCGTGCGTTCGACGATCAGTTGTCCGCCGGTCTTTGTCGTGTTAATCGTCTCGTCGGCGGTCCAGTAGCCAGCATCGCTACCCACCACCAGTCGCCCCAGGTCACCCTTGACAGTGACCGAACCGTACAGCGAGCCGAAGCTAAGCTGGTCGACGGCACCGTTGAACACCGAAGACCCGAAGATCAGGCCGTGGATGTTGATCGAACCGACGTTCTGCGTACCCAGAGCGAAGATGCCCTGGTCGGGGTTGATGAACGAGCCGGGAAGTCGCTGCCCGGCCGGGTCGTAGTTAGTAAGGTCGCGGAGGATCGGCGAACCGATGATGACCGAACCCGGCGCGGGGGACAAGCCGTCGACCTCGCCGTCGCCGCCCGGAACGACACGGAACCCGAAGCCGGCTTCCTCGAACTCGTCGCCGCCGAACAGCGGGTCGGCTGTGATCGTGAAATTGAAGTCGCCGTCGCTCGTATCTGCATCGGGATCAGGGTCACCCGCTTCAATCTCGCCACCGAACATGGTCAGCGTGGTCGATTCGTCGGCATTTGTAAACACAATACGACCGATGCCGTCGTTGAAGTCGGGAATGCCGTCATCGTTGCTATCGACGATCGGAAGCTCGGCCCCTTCGGGAATACCGAGCGCAAACGACTGGATGATCGGGCGGCCATAGAGGTCGAAGAACTCGACCGTCGTACCGGGCGTACCCGCCAGACTTACCGTGGCCCCAAAAACACGGTTCTCGATGACCTCGGCGAAGTTCCCAGGAGGTAGGGCAGCTGCGATGTTGTCGAGCCGGAAGCGATCGCTCGGACCGCCGATCGACTCGAAGCGGATCGTGTCGAACGCGGGCCTGGGCTGGCCCGACACCAGTGGCGGCGCTTCAAACACGAACGTTCCGATGCCGTCGATGGGGCCACCCCCACCAGTGCGGAAGTTGGTGAGCTCATCGCGTCCCTCGAAGGAAGCTATGACCTCGCCGCGGAAGATCAGGCTCACGCGCGTGTTCTCGAGGTCCAGCCCCTGCGTGCTGCCGGGTGCCGCCGAGAAATCAATCGAGAACGACCGTACCGCCCGGAAGCGATCGGTGCGGTCGGGATCGTTCAGGAACGAGAAGCTGAACTGCTCGCCCTCTTGCAACAGTGCTTCAATCAAACGCTGATCGTCGTCCGGGTCGGCACCGGGAACACCGACCAGACGGAAGTCGGCCGTGGGCGCAATGTTGTGCTGTACGAACAGCAGCGATTCATCGAAGACCCGCTGCGATGTCACCGGCGAACCGATGGCTCCGGCTTCATCGAAGTTCTCTTCGCCGAGATCGTCGTCCTCGATATCGATATCATCGGGGAACTGCAAGTACGGAACGGTGTATCCGAAGAACGCCTGCGCGAAGCCCACGCCGGTAGTTGGATCCACGCTTGACGGATCGATCGTCAGCGCGAAGAGCAACTGGCGCGGCTCGAGCGGCTCGACGTCCGGACGGCTCGCTCGACCGGCAAGGCCGGCAAGGCGCGACGCGGCCCCGTGGGCGGCATCCTGAACGAGCGAACGACGGCGAACATACGGGCGGGTCTTTGCACGGCGGTTGGGCTTCATGACCGCTCCTCGCTGGCTGTTGCAACACCGCAACATGCGGTGGCTTCTTCGGGGCTTCCAAACCGGCCGGGGTGGGCTGGTGGCCGGCGTGTTCGAGTCATCCGGGGTGGATCACCCGAGTGCGACGCACGCCCGTGAGCGCCGTCGCGGACCGCTCCCAGGGCCGGGAGGGCCGGGCAGGACGGGGCACCGCGCCAGCCGTACTGCCAATCGGATGCATTGGGGTCCATCCCAAGCTCAGCCGCGGCGCATCCACCCGCAGGCCAGAGCCAACAAGCATATCAGACCACTCCCCGCGAGGCTAGGCCGAACGCTGGGCGTTCGACCATCAATCGCACGATTCGCTCGGCGTGCCGCTGGACGTTTATCCGCACACCGATCATCCGCGAGCCTCCCAAACCGGGAACATGCCTGCAAGGCACCTACCTCGACCGGCCTTTCTCCTTACAAACTGCCGGCTTCAGCTTCCCACGATCAACCATCGCTGCCTCAGTCTGATCGTGAGCATGCTCACCTTGGGGCCTCACTGCCGACAAGCGGGGGTCGGCGGCCCTCGGGCGGGGTCGATTGCGGATCGACCCAAGCCATACACACTTGTACGCCATGCCCGCCCGACAGGTTGCAGCCGCCCGATAGCCAGCAAGATTCCGCGAACAACCGAGCGAGTCGCGCCAGCCAGACAGTTCCGGCCAATCGGCTCGCAAACCGCGTGGAGCATTTCCCGAGGCGGCCGATCTAACCGACAGGAAGACGCGTATCCTACAGGGACCCGGACTGACCTTTATAGGACGTACTGGGAGAGAGGGAGGCACCTGTTGCTCTCCGGAGTCGGACAATCCGACGGGCTCATCCAACGCCTGCTGATGGCGGGGGGGGTCGGTGACACCACCTTGCTTGCGGGCATTGCCATCGTGGTGGGCATCATGCTCTGGGCCGCCGGCGCGCGCGCCGTCAGCCTCGCATTCGCCGCCGCCGGTGGCACGGCAGGCTTGTTCGCCGGCTTTACTCTTGCCAGCCAAGTTAGTGTCCCCGACTTCGCCGGCATCCCCGGCACGCTCATCTCTGGTGCAGGTGGCGCAGCTTTGGGTGTTGTCATCGCCCTGGTCGCCATGCGTTTAGTCGTGTCAGCTGCCGCTGGCGTGACTGCCGCGGCGGCAGCTGCGGGGATCGCGATACTCGTGACTCCACACCTGCCACCACAAGCCGCGCCACCGCAGCCCGCCCCCCACGTCGTTCAGCCGGTGTCGTTTTCGCAAGACGGCTACGACACACCCGAACCCGAGGTTGCTCCCCGGTCCGAACCGGCACCGGCGCTGAGTACCCAGGCCATCGTCACTCAAGCCGAAGCCGCCTGGAACCGAGTGCCCGAGGAGTTCCAAGGCCAGACCGCACTCGCCATCATCACGTTCGGCCTGCTCGGCGCGATGCTCGGTGCCATCTGGCCCGCCCGGGTCGCAAGCGCGACGACGGCGTTCATGGGCGCCGCCATCTGGCCGCTCGGGGCCATCCAGATCCAGGCCGCCGCGGGCACTCCACTACCGATCGAAGAAACACCGACGCAGGCATGGCTGCTCGCCTGGCTCGTGCTCGGCGTGGTCGGGCTGGGTATCCAGCGGCTGGTTGTGAGAAAGGTCGCCGAAAGCTAAGTGCTCGGCGTCTCAACACGAGGTTTGCTCGGCTCAGTCTGCACCGTGATAGGTCCCTCGCTTCGCTCGAGAGCCGGGCTGGCGTACAGCCCCGCGTCGACCGCGCCGCCAGCTACCAGCCCTGACAATGGCACCAGAGCGACCATGCCCACGGCCGCCAGGCCGCCCGTCGCCAGCCGCAAGCCGTATGCCGGGTGGCGAACCGGCCGCTCGGACGAGTCGGCCGTGCCCTTGGCATCGTCGATCATCGCCGCCTTGAGCAGCCGCAGGTAGTAGAACGCTGCGATGGCAGAGTTAACACCCAGCACCACCACGAGTGTGATCTCACCAGCGGCGATGCCCGAGGTGAACAGCGGCAACTTGGCGAAGAAGCCGAACAGCGGCGGGAAGCCCATTAGGCTGAGCGACGAGATGGCCAGCACCACGCCCAACGCGGGCTCGCGCCGCCACAGGCCACGCAGATCGTCGAAGTCCTCGACCTCGAGCGGCTCGCCACGGTCAGCGGCGCGCTTCTCGAGGCACGCGATCACCGCGAAGGCGCCGGTGTTGGTCACGCCGTACGCGGCCAGATAGAACAACACCGCCGACACGCCGCTACCGCCAAACGTGCCGTCGCTCGGCCCGGCAAGCAAGCCCACGAGCATGTAGCCCGAGTGCGCGATCGACGAGTACGCGAGCATCCGCTTGACCGAACTCTGCATGAGGGCCAGCACGTTGCCAACCGTCATGGTGACAGCGGCCATGACCCACAGCATGATGCGCATCGCCTCGGGCAGGGCGTTGCTGTTCTCGCCGAACGTCCAGCCAGCAACAGAGCAGATGAGCAGCAGGCCAACGAAACCCGCCGTCTTGGGTACGAAGGCCAGGAACGCCGTCACCGGCGCGGCGGCCCCTTGGTACACGTCGGCCGTGTAGAAGTGCATCGGGACCGCGGCGATCTTGAATGCCAAGCCCGCAACCGACAGAAGAAGGCCGATCATGGTGATGTTGTTGATGCCCTCGGACGCGATGAGCGCGGCCATGTCATCGAGTTTGAGCGTGCCCGTGCCACCGTAGAGCATTACGAAGCCGTACAAGAAGGTGGCCGCACCGAGCGCGCCCAAGTAGAAGTACTTGACGCCCGCTTCCTGAGCGCGGCCGCGTGAGCTGCTCATCGCGACCATGACATATGTCGGCAAGCTCGTCAGCTCAAGCGCCAGGAAGAGCCAGATGAGATCACTCGCCGACGCGCACAGCATGAGCCCGGTCAACGAGAATAGCACGAGTGAGTAATACTCCGCACGGTTCGTGCGCAATGGGCTGAACGTGCGGCCCGAGGCGACCAGCGCTTCCTCCCTGCGATCGATCAGCCCACCCTGCAGCATGAGCAGCAAGAGCCCGACGCCCACTACGGCTACCTTCACAAATCCAGGCAAGTTGGGCAGCACCGTGTCGCCCTGCGGGGCGCCGCTGGTCATGCCGAGCACGGCCAGAACGCCCGCCACCACCAAACCGGCCATCGACGCGGGCAGGCACAGCGTGCGCCATTGCTTGTTGGGCGACAAGCCCAGGATCATCACGATACAGGTCGTGATGAACAGCGTGATCTCGGGCCAGATGAGGGCGATCTTGGCGGCCATGGCGATCAGTGCCCCCCTTCCGAAGACTCATGCTCGTGAACGGGATCTTGCCGAAGGCCCGCCTCGGCAGCATGCGCTTGCAGCAGGTCCTGGTACGGCGCGAGCGTGCGCTCGACCGAAGGCTCGATCGCCTCGATCACCGGCGTGGGATAGACACCCAGGCCAAGGCAGCCAATCGCGAGCACGGTGAGCAGGCCGATCTCTCGCTTGTTGAGGTCGGCGGGAAGTTCTGAGTGCTCGTCGTCGTGCCCGGCCGGGTGTTTGGGAGTACCCCACACCACGCGGCCGGTCATGTACAGCAGGTACATCGCCGCGACGATGACGCCAAAGCCCGCGGCGAACGCGAACCACGGACCGAGCGAGCCGCCGGCCGCACCGGCCCGGCCTTCGAGCACCCAGGCGGGCGAGCTCTGGAACGTACCGACGATGCACATGAACTCGCTCACGAACCCGTTGAGCCCGGGCAGACCGACCGATGCCATGACGAAGAACACCATGAACGACGACCAGATGGGCATCGTGCTCGCCAGCCCACCCAACTCATCCATCGAGCGGGTATGGAAACGCTCGTAGACCATGCCGATGCACAGGAACAGCGCCCCAGTCGACAGGCCGTGGTTGATCATGTAGAGCACCGAGCCGGTCAGCCCGATGTTGTTCAGCGCCACCAACCCAAGCACGCAGAAGCCCAGGTGGCTCACCGACGAGTAGGCCACAAGCTTCTTGACGTCCTTCTGCACCCAGCAGATAAGGCCGGCGTAGATGATGCCGATGATGCTCAAGACCGCGATGAGCGGCGCGTACGCGATGACCGCCTCGGGCACGAAGCCCAGCACGAAGCGATAGATGCCATACGTGCCCAGCTTCAGCAGCACGCCAGCAAGGATGACCGAGCCGGCCGTTGGCGCCTCCGTGTGCGCCAGCGGCAGCCACGTGTGCACAGGGAAGAGCGGCACCTTGACCGCAAACCCGAGCATGAGCGCCAGCAGCACCAGGGCCTGGGCCTGCACCGGCATGTCCATCGCTGTGCTCGCCAGCGTCGCGATGTCGAACGTCCACTCGCTGGCCTCGGCCCGGTGGTGGAAGACGACATACACCAGGCCCGCCAACGCGATGATCGACCCGGTAAACGTGTACAGGAAGAACTTCGTCGCCGCCCGCTTCCGGTTGCTCGAGCCGTAGAGGTTAATGAGCACATACAGCGGCAGCAGCGTGAACTCGAAGCAGATGTAGAACCCGATCAGGTCGGTCGCCGCGAAGACGCCGATCATCGCCGCCTGCAGGCCCGTGAGCCAGCCGTAGAAAACCCTTGGATTGTCCTTGACAGCGGTGTAGCTGCCGATAACGCAAATGGGCCCCAGCAGCACGGTGAGCGCGATGAGTAAGAGCGCAACGCTGTCGACGCCCACGCCCAACTGCAAGCCCATGTCGGGGATCAACTCGTAGGTGGACGCGAACTGCATCGCCCCGCCATTCGCCCAATCGAAGCGGATGAGCGCGACGACCAGCGGGCCGAAGGGCACCAGTGAGCCGATGGTGGCGATTGCGCGGGCGTTGCGCGAAGGGAAAACCGCGATCGCTCCGGCGAACAGCAAGGGGACGAAGATGAGAACGTGCAGCAAGCTAGGCACTTCGGTTCATCCCCCCGATCACAGCAACGCCACCAGAACGACCAGCAACAACAGCACCGCCGAGCCCGCCACCATGCCCGTGGCATAGCCGTGCAGCACGCCGTCCTGCGACGGTCTCAGCACCGAGCCCAGCCAACGTGGCAGCGAACCAAACAGGTCGACCAGCCCATCGATGACGAGCTTGTCGAACGCGTGGAAGATGTGGCTGAACACCAACAGCGGCTTCACGATCGCCCAGTCGTACAACTCGTCGACCATGTACTTGCGCTCGGCGAACTGTGGCAGCGGTCCGGAGCGGCGCGCTACCGCATCCATGCGGGGGCTGCTCGTGTCGGTGCGATTGCCCAGGAACAGCCCGCCGATGCCCTTGGGTCCGTGGAACCAAGCGGCAACACCGATGCCGAAGACGCCGATGATGCCCGACACGAAGTACATCGCCTTGTGCGGATCCCAGCCCAAGCCCAGGTTGTCGCCGTGATGGGCCCCCTCGCCCTCGGGAGCGGCCCCAATCGATACCGGCACGACTTCGGCCGTCAGCATCGCGTGCGGCTCGCCGCCGTCGTCGTGGTGCACTTCCGGAGCCGCGAAGGCTGCCGTGGAGTCGTGCACCATCGAACCGGTCCAGCCGTGGTCCTCGGCGTTCACGAAGTACAGCGGGATGGCCGCGACACTGCCGATGGCCAGCAGCGCGATCGCCGCGTTCATGGCGAAGCGTGGCGGGTGCGGGTGGAAGCCGTGGTCGTCGCCATGGCTATCGCCGTGATCGTCACCGTGGTGCTCATCGCCAGCCTCGTACTTCACAGGCCCGACAAATACGCGGAAGAACACGCGGAAGGTGTAGTACGCCGTCATCAGCGCCGTCAGGAGCATCAGGAAGCCAACCGCCCAGGGAAGGAAGATCAGCTCGCCAGACGTCACAAAGGCCTCAGCCAGGATCATGTCCTTGCTGAAGTAGCCCGCCGTTCCCGCCAAGCCGGCCAGGTTCAAGCAGCCGATGAGCATGGCAATCGCCACGAGTTTGAACCCGGGGATCGAGCCCACGCCGCTGAGCTTGCGCATGTCGAGTTGGCCCGCGAAGCCGTGCATCACCGCACCGCAGCAGAGGAACAACGTGGCCTTGAAGAACGCGTGGGTCAGCACATGGAACACGGCGCCAGTTGTGGTCATCACACCCAGACCGGCGAACATATAGCCAAGCTGGCTTATGGTGCTGTAACCCATAATGCGCTTGATGTCGTACTGGGCAAAGGCGATAGCCGCGGCCCAGAAGGCCGTGATCGCGCCCGACCAGGCGATGACACTGAGCGCTATGTGAGCATCGTCGGCCGCGTACAACGGGTACATGCGGGCGACCAGGTACACACCCGCGGTCACCATCGTGGCCGCGTGGATGAGCGCCGAGACCGGCGTCGGGCCCTCCATGGCGTCGGGCAACCAGGTGTACAAGAAGATCTGGGCACTCTTGCCGAACGCCCCGGCTGTGAACAGCAGCGGGATGACCACGACGACCCAGGTATGGCCGATGGGCTGGTCGTTCGCGTCAAGCCCCGTTGAGATCATCTCGAACAGCGGACGGAACTCGATGGTACCGAACACAACGAACGTGGCGCCGATAGCCATGAGCAGGCCAAGGTCGCCGATGCGGTTCATGATGAAGGCCTTCTTCGCCGCCGCCACCGCCTCGGGCTTCTTATAGAAGTACCCGATGAGCAGGTAGCTGCACAGGCCCACGCCCTCCCAACCCAGGAAGAGCAGTAGCAGGTTGTCTGCCATCACCAGGCTGGCCATACTGAACACGAACAGGTTGAACGCGAAGAAGAACCGGCAGTAGCCCAGTCCCTTATCGTGCTCGACGTACTCGGTCGCATAGAGGCCGATCACGGTGGCCAAGCCGGTCACGAACAGCATCCACAGCATGGATAGGCCGTCCATGTAGTAGCCGATGTCGGCGGCGATGCCGTGCTCACTGCCAGCACCGATGCTCGCGTGGATCCATTCGAAGATGGTGGCAACGCCGTAATTGTCGCTGCCGCCCATGAACGCCGCCAGGGCGGTGACGAACCCGCCGGCCAGCAAGCCAACGGTGGCATAGCCCGGCAGTTTGCTCTTGACGTTCAAACACGCGAACAAGACACACAGCGCAGCCCCCAACAGTGGCAGACCGGCCATGAGCCCGACCCATGCCGGGGCGTTCCCCTCGGCGATGAACGGCCCATCGGCAGCCGCCAGCACGGTTGTCAGAGCGGGCATCATGCTCATCCCTTGAGCTCCGACCACGCCTCGGCGCTCAGAGAGTCTCGCTTGCGGAACAGGAACACGACCAGTGCCAGCGCGAGGGCCGCCTCGGCAGCCGCCACGGTGAGCACGAAGATCACAAAGGTCTGCCCGTCGTAGTTGAGGTGGTAGCGGCTAAAGGCCACCAGCGCGATGCCGGCGGCCTGGAACATCATCTCCGTGCACAGGAACATGATGATCAGGTTGCGGCGCGTCAGGAAGCCAACAAGCCCCAACGTGAACATCGCCGCCGACACGAACAGGTAGTGCGTCAGCACGCCCTGGCCCATCGCTTCTGGGAAGGCCGATTGCGCGAGCAGGAGGTCAACCATTGGCCTGCCCCCCACTCATCGAACCGCTCTCGTGCATCGCGGCAGCCACGGCCTTGGCTTCTTCATCGATCTGCGCGAACTTGCGCGCCAGCACGACGGCACCCAGCATCGCCATCAGCAGGATGACGCCCGCGATCTCGATCGTGCCTGGGTAATCCCGGAGAAGGTTGAACGCCAAGCCCTCGGTGTTGGTCGGCGCCAGATCGGGCGGCAGCACGATCTGGCGTTGCCCGCCGTCGGCGCTCGCCACGGTTGCTGTCAGACCGCCCTCGCCCAGCCCCGTCACCGACTCGCTTGGTGAGATCAGGTCTTCGCGCTGGAGCACCTTCTCGATCTTGCCTGGTAGTTGCGCGAGCACCTTGGTCTGGTCCCGAGCAACCTGGGCCTCGGAGGGCGCCGAGATCTGGTTGACGCCCGAGAAGAGCATCACCGTGAGCGTGGCTAACAGCACGAAGCTCGCGATAGTCGCGGTAATCGGCCCGCGGCCAATGGCATCGTACTCGGCCATGCCCTCCTCCTCGCTCTCCACGCGGCTTTGGCTGGCCAGCATGATGACGAAGAGGTAGGTGATCAGGATCGCGCCGGCGTAGATGATCACCAGTGCGAACGCCATGAACTCGGCGGCTAGCAGGATGTACAGGCCCGCCGTCGAGAGGATGCTCAGGATGAAGTACAGCGCCGCGTACACCGGCCGGCGGTGCGTGATGACCTGCAGGCACGAGCCCAAGGCGATGATCGCCAGCAAGTGGAAGGCCGGGCTCGGCAGGCCCTCTTCGCGGGCGAGCGAGGCACCTCCCAGGGCGACGATCAGCAGGCCCACGCCCGTAGCCGCGATGACGCCGCCGACAAGGCTCGCCTGGAACTTCCGGCGTGGAACCGACAACGCCACGCCCACACCGCCGATGGCCAGGGCCAGGAACAGCAGCACCGGATGCACGATCATGTCCATAGGCGACGCCGGGCAGACGAGCAGACACCCGACACGCCGAAGTGCCGGAGCGGCCAGCCGGTCTACTGGTACCGGCCGACTAAAGAAGGACGCACAGTAGATCAGCGGCCATCCACCTTCCACCAGAAGTGCGACCACCACCGGCACCTTGCGCGCGAAAAGTGGACGCCTCGGATCGCCCTATGCTCGCCCCGTGGCCGACCAACCCTGGAAACGACAGGTCCCCAACGCCCTGACTCTGGCTCGGCTCGGGATGGCGGCTGCCCTTGTCACGCTACTCGCGTTGGCTCCACCGCTGTCAAAAACCTCCGGGATTCAGCCGGCGCTGCTGGCTGCGGTCGTGCTGTTCGTAGTAGCCGCGATCACCGACGCCGCCGATGGCTATCTGGCCCGGAAGTGGCAGGCGGTCAGCCTCTTCGGCCGAATCATGGACCCCTTCGCCGACAAACTGCTCGTATTAGGCACTCTGGTCATGATGGCAATGCCCGCTTTTGAGATCTTCAATAACGGACAACCCGTTATGGCTGCTGGATTTACGGGCTGGATGATCGTTGTCATCCTTGGCCGCGAGTTGCTCGTGACATCGATCCGCGGGGTGTTCGAGGCCCGGGGCATCGACTTCTCGGCCTCGGCGTCGGGCAAGGCCAAGATGATCGCCCAGTCGGTTGCCATCCCCGGCTGCCTGCTCATCGCCGGGCTGCATGGAAGCCAGAGGCCCGATTGGGCCAGTTGGGCCGTCACGCTGGCCGCCTGGGGCACTACCCTCGTGACCGCGGCATCGGCCGCCCCCTACATCACCCGGGCCGTCCGCGCTGGCGGGCCCGACCAAGCACAGGAATCCCCGTGATCACCAAACCCGACGGCAACCTGCGATGGGTCACCACATTCGGCCTGGGGCACATGCGACCCTTCCCCGGAACGTGGGGCTCGCTGCCGCCGCTCGTGGTGGCGATCCTGCTCCTGCTCGTGCTGCCCGACGGTGCGTACGTGGCCGCGTTGCGATTCGTCATGCTTTTGATGCTGATCGCATTCACGCTCGCGTGCATTCTGCTGGGCGACCGCGCCGAGGCCCGATTCGGCCGCAAGGACCCGAGCCAGGTTGTCGCCGACGAGACGGCGGGCATGGCGCTGTGCTTCATGCTGATGCCGGTGGTCGATCCCGGCTGGGGCCGCTTCGGCACGCTCATCCTCGCGTTCATCTTCTTCCGCGCGATGGATATCGTGAAGCCCTGGCCGGCCTACACATTGCAGGACAAACCTGGCGGTTGGGGTGTGGTACTGGATGATCTAGCAGCCGGTGTACAAGCGGCCGTGCTGCTGTGGTTCGCGTTTGTCGTGGCAAACATCTGATCTGTGCGTTCGATGACTCAAACAAAAAGCCCGGGCTCGCGCCCGGGCCTCGTTGCTAGATCGAAAATTCTCTAAACGTCCATCAAGATCCGCTCAGGATTCTCGATGCAGTTCTTGATCGTCACCAGGAACTGCACGGCCTCGGCCCCATCGACGATGCGGTGGTCATAGCTGACGGCCAGATACATCATCGGACGAAGCACGATGCTGCCGGGGTTGCTCGGGTCCTCAACAGCTCGCTTCTTGATGGTGTGCATGCCGAGGATCGCCGACTGTGGTGGGTTGAGGATGGGCGTGCTCATGAGGCTGCCGAAGACACCACCGTTGGTGATGGTGAAGGTGCCTCCGGTCATCTCCTCGATGGTGAGCTTGCCTTCCCTGGCCTTGGTAGCCAGATCCTTGATGCCGCTCTCGACATCGGCGAAGGACATTTCCTCGGCGTTGCGCAGCACCGGTACGACCAGGCCCTTCGGGCCGGCGACGGCGATCGCCACGTCGCAGTAATCGTGGGTCTGGATCACCGGCTTCCCGGCATCGTCCTCGGCGATGAAGCCGTTGACCAGCGGGAAGGCCTTGAGCCCCTGCACTGCGGCCTTGACGAAGAACGACATGAAGCCCAAGCCCACGCCGTGCTTCTTCTCGAAATCTTCCTTGTACCGCTTACGTAGATCCATGACGGCGGTCATGTCGACTTCGTTGAAGGTCGTGAGCATGGCGGCGGTCTGCTGGGCATCAACCAAACGGCTGGCAACACGCTGACGCAGCGGCGTCATCTTCTCGCGGTGGATCTCGCGCGAGTTGGCGGCGGGAGCGTGGGAGGCGCCGTTGCTGGTCGCTCCATTGCTGTGGGTGGTGCCCGATTGCAAATAGGCCAGCACGTCCTGCTCGCGGATACGTCCGCCCGCGCCGGTCCCAACAACGTTGTTCAGGTCGATGTGGTGCTCGCCGGCCATCTTCTCGGCCACGGGAGTCGCATGGATGGGACCGGTGGGATTGCTACTGGGTGCGTGCGCGACGGCCGTCGCGGTCGATGCGGCAGGAGGCGGCTTGGGCGCCGACTCCTGCTGGGCCTGCGCTTGCTCGGGTTTAGCGGGGGCTTCAGCGGACTTGCTGGCCGGTTTCTCGGCCGACTCGTCGATCTCGCCGACGGTGGAACCCACGTCGACCTCGGCGCCCTCGGCCGCGCTGTGCTTCAGGATGCCCGCGGCGGGCGCGGGCACCTCCATCGTGATCTTGTCCGTCTCGAGTTCGAGCACGGTCTGGTCGCGTTCGACGTAGTCGCCGTCGGCCACGCTCCACGCGGCGATCACGCCGCTGGTGATGGACTCGCCCACTTCGGGGATCACGATCTTGGTTGCCATCTGTGGCGCTCCTGCGACCTGTTCGTCCTCTGCGATTCCGTCTCAGAGGAGTGTTAGAAATCCTACGCCGAGGCGCGCACGAGCTTGGGGCCCGAGGCCTCGGCCTTCTTGTCATCTTCCTTGTCCAGCGGGCCGATGGCTTCGCTGATGAGCTGCTCCTGCTCGGCCTTGTGGCCGCGTTTGCTGCCGGTCGCCGGGCTGGCGCTGGCCTTGCGGCCCACGTATCGAACATCGCCACCAGGCAAAAGGTCGGCCATGTGCGTGCGGAGCTTGTCGGCGATGAACTGGAACGCACCCATGTTGCGAGGCTCTTCCTGAGCCCACGTCACACGCTCGGCCTTTGGATACTTCTCGAGCACCTGTCGCAGCAAGTCGTTGTGCAGCGGATAGAGCTGCTCGATACGCACGATCGCAACATCCGAGCGGCCGATCTCTTCGCGGCGCGCGGCCAGATCCCAATAGAGCTTGCCGGTGCACAGCACGACCTCGCGCACAGCCTTCGGATCGGGTGTCTTGGTCTTCTTGCTGTCGCTGTTGGCAAAACTGTCAAGGAAACATGGATCGTCGAGGATTTCCATGAATCGGCCACGGGTGAGCTCTTCGATCTTGCTCGTGTTGGTGCGGATCAGGCTCTTGGGCGTCATCACGACCAACGGCTTGCGGAACGGGCGGCGCACCTGACGGCGGAACATATGGAACGTCTGGGCTGCCGTCGTCGGATAGCACACCTCGATATTGTCGTCGGCGCAAGCCTTGAGGAACCGCTCGAGGCGGGCCGAAGAGTGCTCGGGCCCCTGGCCCTCGTAGCCGTGGGGCAGCAGCAGCACGAGACCACACCAGCGATCCCATTTGAGTTCGGCGCTGGTCAGGAACTGATCGATGATGACCTGGGCACCGTTGACGAAGTCGCCGAACTGGGCCTCCCAGATGACCAGCATGTTGGGGTCGCTGAGCGCGTAGCCGTACTCGAAGCCCATGACACTGAACTCGGACAGCGGGCTGTCGTACACGCAGAACTTGGCCTGAGCAAGCCGGCCATCGGGACCGGGACGCATGGGCTCGACGCTCGTTCCGGGCTCACCCACCGCGCGCATGTGGTTGAGCGGCGTGTAGTTTTCGGCGGTTTGGTTGTCGACGAGCACCGCGTGGCGATGGCTAAAGGTGCCGCGGCGGCTGTCCTGCCCGCTCAGACGCACGGGCACGCCCTCAAGCAACAGCGTGCCGTAGGCCAGGCTCTCAGCATCGGCATAGCTGATGTCATTGGTGTCGGGCAACCCCTTCCGGTCATTCAACAGCTTCTTGAGCTTTCGATGCACATTGAACTGCTCGGGCACGGTGCCCAACGCGTCGCAGACCTCCCTGAGCGTGTCCATGGCCACACCGGTGGGCTGGCCCTCGAAGCTGTACTGGTGCGTCATGCCGACCCAGCGGGCGCTACCAGGGTCGATCGTCGGGTCGTAGGGCGACTGCTTGGCCGCCTCCTGCGCCTGCTCGAGCGCGGCGTCGAGCTGCTGGCGGATCTGCTCCATGTCGGAGTCGGTGATCACACTCTCTTCGCGCAGCCGCTTGGCATAACCGGCGAGCACACTCTCCTTCTTCTTGATGAGCCCGTAGAGCACCGGCTGGGTAAAACTGGCCTCGTCCTGCTCGTTGTGCCCGAATCGCCGGTAGCACTGCATATCGATCAGGATGTCCTTCTTGAACGCCTGCCGATACTCGACGGCAATCAGCGCGGCCATGACGCACGCCTCGGGATCCTCACCATTCACGTGCAGCACGGGAGCGCCGACGATCTTGCCCACGTCGGTACAATAGCGACTCGAGCGACCGTCCTGTGGTGAGGTGGTAAAGCCGATGAGGTTGTTGACCACCACGTGGATGGTGCCACCGGTCGCGTAGCCCTCGAGCTGCGAGAAATTGAACGTCTCGGCCACCACGCCCTGGCCGATGACGGCGGCGTCGCCGTGGAGCACGACGGGTGCCACACGCTCGCGGTTTTTGTCACCTCGATGTCGCTGTTTGGCGCGAGTGCGTCCTTGGACCACCGGCGCGACGGCCTCAAGATGGCTCGGGTTACTGCTGAGCGCCACATGCAGGGCACGACCGTTGGGAAAACGTCGCTCGCTCGAGTAGCCGCGGTGGTACTTCACATCGCCGCCGCCCTGACTGTTCTCGTCCTGCCAGGTATCCTCGAACTCGGTGAAGATCTGCTCGTAGCTCTTGCCCAGCACGTTGTTGAGCACGTTCAGGCGACCGCGGTGGGCCATGCCGATGACGACTTCCTCGACCTCATGCTCGCTGTAGTGCTCGAGGATGCCGTTGACTAGAGGGATCAGCGTCTCGCTGCCCTCGAGGCTGAAACGCTTGTCACCCGGATAGCGCCGGCCGAGGAATTTCTCGAACATTTCGGACTCGAGCAGCTGCCGCAGAATGTGGACGCGGCGGCCGTTCTCGAACGGGATCGCCCCACCGTGCCGCTCGCACCGCTCGATAAGCCAGGCACGTTCCTCACGACTCGGCACATGCATGATCTCAGCGCCGATGCTCGAGCAATAAGTGCGCTTCAAACGCTCGATGGCCTCGCCAAGAGTGAGGGGCTCGTCCAAACCCAGACGCGCCGGATTGATGGGGCGCGATAGATCAGACTCGCTCAGCCCGTGGTAGTCCAACTCGAGGCAAGCCACCGGCTCGCTGTCGCGACCGAACGGATCGAGCTTGGCCCCCAAGTGCCCCATGTCGCGATAGGCGAAGATCAGATCGTCGACCTTCGAGTTGAAGTCTGTGTCACCGGACGCCGAACCGCCCGAACTGCCTGAGGCGCTGCCGCCACCGAGCTCGAAACCCTGGAAGAACGCCCGAACGTCGGCGGCGACCGACTCGGGATTCTCGCGGTAGCGGGCGTACGCCTCATCGAGGAAGGCGGCGTTCCAACCATTCACGGCGGGGGGTACTGCACGGGGTCCGGCGGGCATAGGGAAGTCCCTCTAAGTCCCATCTGGCTGGGGCTTTCGCCTCACGCGAACACCGCGAGGCCGCGGCCCCGGACTCTTACGACCAAGTCTATCCAATCGGCCCGAGCGGATGCGTTCTTTGGACGTTCTGAGAATACCAATCGATATGCGAACAAGGGTATTCACAGGACCAAGTCGCGCGGAATCGCCCTTAGCCGAAGCGGCCGGTGACGTATTCCTCGGTCTCGGTAAGGATCGGGCGGCGGAAGATTCCGCTGGTGGGGCCGTACTCGACGAGGCGGCCAAGGTACATGAACGCGGTGTAGTCACTCACGCGCATGGCCTGCTGCATGTTGTGGGTCACGATGAGCACGGTGTACCGCTTGGCGATCTCCTGGATCAACTCCTCGATGCGCAGGGTCGCAATAGGGTCAAGGGCCGAGCAGGGCTCGTCGAGCAACAGCACCTCGGGATCGGCCACGACGGCTCGGGCGATGCACAGGCGCTGCTGCTGGCCGCCCGACATGCCAAGGGCACTCTGCTTCAGGCGGTCCTTGGCCTCGTCCCAGATCGCCGCCGAGCGGAGGGCTCGCTCGCACGCCTCGTCGAGTACGCCCTTGCGGTTCTCCCCGTCGATCCGGAGCGGGTAGACCACGTTCTCGTAAATGGACATGGGGAAGGGGTTGGGCTTCTGGAAGACCATGCCCAGCCGCTTGCGCAGGCCGATGACATCGACGTGCGGGGCGTAGATGGGCGATCCGCTGAGCGTCATGTTGCCCTCGACGCGAACGCCGGCGATCAGGTCATTCATTCGGTTGATCGAACGCAACAGCGTGCTCTTGCCGCAGCCTGAGGGACCGATGAGGGCGGTGACGTTGCCGCGTGGGATGGCCATCGAGACATCGAAGAGGGCACGGCTCTGGCCGTAGTAGAGGTTAAAGGTGTCGATGTCGATGACGCCTTCGAGGTTCTCCATCTCGGGATGAAGCGCGGGCTCGACCGACTCGCCACGGCGGATCGCCTCGATCACGCGATAAGCACCGGGCTCACTCTTGACTGTCTCACCTTGATCGGCCATTGAGGGCATGCGCTCGGATCTCGTCGGTCTCGGCTGGGGCATGGTGCCGGACTCGTTCTTGGTCGATTGGGCTGAAGCGTAGGACATGGTTACACCGTGGATCCGCTCAGGCGTGCCCGCAGGCGAGCCCGAATGATGATGGCGACAAGATTCAGGCTCACAACGATGGTCAGCAACAGCAGGGTGGTGGTCCACACCAGGGGGCGGGCCGCCTGGGAATCGGGGCTCTGGAAGCCCAGATCATAAATGTGGAAGCCCAGGTGCATGAAGCTGCGGTCGAGGTGCAGGAACGGCGCGTTGGTGCTGATGGGCAGATCTTCGTTCAGTTTCACCGCACCGACGAGCATGAGGGGGGCCACCTCGCCAGCCCCGCGAGCCATGGCCAGGATGGCCCCTGTCAGGATGCCCGGCATAGCGCCCGGCAGCACGATGCGGCGCATGGTCTGCCACTTGCTCGCACCACAGCCGTAACTGCCCTCGCGCATCGAGTTGGGCACCGCCGCGATGGCTTCCTCTGTCGAGACGATCACCACGGGCAGGGTCAGCAGCGCCAGCGTCAGGGCAGCCCACAACATGCCGCGGGCACCGAACGTCGGCGAGCCGTCAGCGGCTCGGGCCTCGAAGAAGCCCGTGAAGTAGGGCGTGCGCACCACGAGCACGACGGCTGCGATGAACACGGAGAGCCACAACGCTCGCGAGACCCACTTCAGCGCCTTGTTGCGCGCCGACGGCTCCTTGCCCGGGATGGGCTTGCTCCATACCGAGGCCGCGTAGGCGGCAATGAGAGAGACCATCGTGCCGCCCAGCACCACCCACCACCACAGCGCTGGCAGACGCGTCGAGGGATCGCTGCCAACGTCGACGTATCGCCCCACGGTATAGCAGAAGAAGCCCAGGCCAAACACACCATACACGATGCTGGGCACACCGGCCAGGTTGTTGACGGCGATGCGGATGGTGCTGGTGACAACACCTTGGGGGGCGTACTCACGGAGATAGAGCGCAGCGATCACGCCGAGAGGCGTGACGGTGATCGTCAGCAGCAGCGTGAGCATCACCGTGCCGACGATGACCGGGAACACGCCACCCTCGGTGTTGGCCTCGCGCGGCGGATGGGCCAGAAATTCCCACCACCTCGACAAGAACACGCCGACCTTGTCGCCCATGCCCATCGCGTTGGCATCGACCATGCGCACAATCTGCGACAGCCGCATCGGGTTGTCCGGCTCGATCTGCCGGACGGGGGCGAAGCGGCCCGTGAGCGGGTCGACCACTTCCAGCCTAAGGCGATCGTCCTCGGCCTCGAGCGCGGCGATGCGCGAGAGCACGCCCTCGTAGCGCTCCTGCAACTCGGCCTCGCGCTCGGCCGCCTTCGTCCTGATCTCGGTCAACCGCTCCTCGGTTACGACCCTGTCCTGCCACGGCGCGTGCAACCACGCAGCCAATAGCAGTGCCAACCCGGCAACGATCGCCGAAGCACGGGCCACACGGATCGGTTTGCTCGGCCCGCCCAGTCGCGGCGTGTTTTCGGCGCCGCGATCCTTCCCAATCCACCACGCACCCACCAACGCGGCGACGCCGAGCACCACCACGCCACCGAACAAGGCGATGCCCCAGGACTCGGCCGGCCGATCCTCGCGGATCGAAGCGATCTCGGCCTCGCGGACGCTCAACCGGAGCCCTTCGATGCGCTTGTTGATTCGCCCAAGCCCGTGCTTCTTGAGGCTCTCGATTTCATGAGCTCGGGCGCGGGCCTCGGCGTGGTTCTCTTCGATGAAGGCGATGACCGCTTCTGGCCCCTCGGCCACGACCTGCCGCTCACCCTGCTCGTCGATCAGGACCGCACGGTCGGGCAACCCCAGCCACACGCTCCATGCCTCGCGCTCGAGCATGACAGCGTAATCGGGCCTCTCAACCTTGGCGATGTCGCTCTCGTCGACCCAGCGGAAGGGATCGGTGCCGATGTCGCGGTTGCCTGTTCGGTAGAGCGTCTGGGGCGGATCGTCCTGGCTATCGGTCGGGATGCCGAGGAAGATGCTCCCGTCGTTGAGCGTGACACGCTCGATCGGACGAGGCCAGAACGTGGTCAGGCCTTGCGTCACGATCATGCCCACAAGACCAACGATCATGACCAGCGAGACCACCAGCGCGCCGCCGGTGAGCCAGATCATGGGCTCGCCGAGTGCGCTGGGCGGTGTTGCGCGCCGGCCGACTGGCTTGCCCGCGGGTACCGCGCTACTTCCCTGCACGGGCTTAGCGGGAACGTGATCGGTTCCTTGCGTTTCGCTCATAGCCCGGCCGTCCTCGCCCGCACGACCTGTCGGACCACTTCGGCAGCCGTGTTCACCGCGAAGGTCATCAAGAAGAGCACGAAGCCGCAGAGGAACAGCACGCGGTAGTGCGTGCTGCCCATCGGAGCCTCGGGAAGTTCAACCGCGATGTTGGCCGACAGCGTTCGGAAGCCACCGAAGACGTTCCAACTCATCTCGGGCGTGTTGCCCGTCGCCATCAGCACGATCATGGTTTCGCCCGCGGCCCGACCGAAGCCAATCATGCACGCCGAGAAGATGCCCGAACCCGCAACGGGGATGACGATGCGCACGGCCGTCTGCCAAGGCGTGGCACCCGAGCCCAGCGACGCGGTTCGCAGCGAGTCGGGCACGGCCCGGAGGGAGTCCTCGGAGATGGTGTAGATGATCGGGATCACCGCGAAGCCCATGATCATCGAGACCACCAGCGTGTTACGCGGCGAGAACGGGCCGAAGATGCTGTTCCTCGGATCGAAACCCAGGGCTTGTAACAAGTAGGCAAGGCCGAGTGCTGCCACCAGCACGACGCCGAGCATCAAGACAAACCGGACCAGCATAACGCCAGCAACAGCGACATCGGTCTGCCCCGAGACGGCACGGTCGAGCCGGCGCCCGAGGAACATCGATTGCAGCACGGTCAGAATGATGGCCACCGGCGCGACCAGCACGACGAACCACCCAGGCCAGGCCTGCCCGTACTCGCTGGCGAGCCAGCGGCGAATATCGACGGGGACGCCCTGGGCTACCCCCTCGGGTGGGGAAAACAGCACGCGCTCGAACGTCGGCCCGATGCCCCATGCGATCAGGACGCCAAGACCGCAGGCCATCAGCACCATCACCATGTGCTGCCAAGCGCTCGCACGCTTGCGTATGTGAGGAGGCAACATCTGCCACAGGTGAGCCACCATCAGCACCGCGACGGGAATCGTCGCCAGGCTCACCAGCACGCTCGGCAGCCACTCCCGCACGTACGGAGCGATGACGATCGCGGCCACGAAGCCGAGCACGACCGAGGGCAGCGAGGCCATCATCTCGACGCCGGGCTTGACCACCTTGCGCACGTTGGGGCTCAGAAACTCGCTGGTGTACACCGCCGCCAGCACGCCCATCGGGACGGCAAAAAGCATGGCAAAGATGGTCGCCTTGAGCGAGCCGAAGATGAGCGGGATAACGCTGAGCTTGATCTCGGCGGCATCGTCGCCCGAGGACGACTGATACACATAGGACGGCTCGAACTGGCCCTCGTACTGCACCTTGCCGAACAGGGCCTTGAAGGAGAACTCCGGATAGCCAGGTTCGAGCGCCCGCATGACGCCGGTGCCGCTCTGGTCGAGCACGAAGACGCCGTCGTTTTTGGGCGCGAGCCGGGCGCGGACAGGGTTATCGAGGCCGGTGTCGAACTCGGCGACGATCTTCTCGCTCGTCACATGGCGGACGCGGACCATGCCGCTCTCGCCCAGAATCACGATGGAACGATCGCGAAGGCTCGGGGCGATGTCGACGATGGCCGAATCGGACCCGCTGAATTCGTGGCCCTCGACGAACAGCTGCACGCCGCTCTCGCCGTTGAACTCACCCGTCGCGACGTGCCAGGCGTACACCGTGCCGGCATCGTCACCAATCAGCAGGCTGCGACCGCCGAGAATCATGGCCGCGGTCGTTGCTCGCTGCCCCTCTTGGACCACTCCCACGGTCTGGGCGAGCTCGAACCCATCGCCGGTCCGGCTAAAGCGTCGAACCTGACCGTCCTCACCGAGTGCCAGCACATGGTCACTATCGCTAGTGACGAACAGCCACCGCTCGATGGTGTCGGGATCCATCGTAAATGAGGTCGAACTCAGCCGCGTGCGGGGCGGGCCGCCACCCAGCGGGCGGATGGTGCGCACGGTGTTGACCAGCACGGTGCCATCGGCTCGCACGGCCAGCAGGACCGTGCGGCCGGTCGGATCGACTTGATAGTCAAGCCGAACAACTGCGCCCTCGCCCTCATTGAGCTCGACGGCGTCGCCGAGTTCGATCTGGATCTGCGAGCGGCGGGCACGGTTGGGCGTGACCATCTCGTACAGCGCGCCGTCGGCCGCCCAGAAGGTCTGGTCGGGGCTCGGCGGCTGGGTTTCGAGGATGGTCTCGTCGAAGCTGATGCTGCCGAGGCGAACCGTGCCATCTTCGTAACCGGCCGCAACCAGTTCGCCGTTGCGGATCACCGAAAACGACGATGGAGTCTGGCCCTCGGAGAGCGGCAGTGGATCGGCCAATGGAAGGCCCGTGGCGAGAGCGAACGGCTGAATGGTTCCGTCTGGGGCGACGAAGGCGGCTCCCCGGCCGTACGGGTCGAGCACGGGCAAGCCCGACCGCATGGGTGCCTCGCTGCTCAGCCGCTCGCCAACCTCTCCGCGCGAGAAGAGCGGCACCACGACGTACGCCAGATACACGCAGATGCCCAGGACGGCAACCAGCACAAGGGCCCCGCCAGTCTGGATGACGTACGTCGAAATCTGGTCCATGAGTGCGACGCGGCGGCGCACGGGTCGGTTGCCGACGTGGCTTCCGACCTTGGCTTTCGAGGGTTGGTCATCTGCCATGCGCTACTCACGGGTCGCGTCTGAATGGACGCAGGCTAGGTCGCCGAAAGGAAAATCGCCTCGCAGGCCCGCTAGGGCCTGGGGCGGCTCAGCTATTGGATCAAGCGTAGAGGATCAGAACTTGGGATCGAGCTTGCAGGCCTTCAGGTCCTCGCGGGCCACCGAGGCCGACACGGGGAAGTAGCCATCCTTGAGGACGACCTCCTGCCCCTGCTTGCTGAACACCAGCTTGATGAACTCGGCCATCTTGGGATCGTTGATGCCCCGGACCGGATCGACGTTGACGTACAGGTAGAGGAAGCGGGCCAACGGGTACTCGCCCGAGTTGGCGTACTCGGCGCTCGGGGCGAACGAATCGCCGCCATCGAGCGAGACCTGGAGCATCTTCACGTCGGCGGTGGCGTAACCGACGCCCGAGTAACCCATGCCGAACCGATCGTTGGCAACGCCCTGAACGACGGCCGACGAGCCTGGCTGCTCCTTGACCGTGTTGCGATAGTCATTGCCCTGCAGGGCGACCTTCTTGAAGTAGCCGTAGGTGCCCGAGGCCGAGTTGCGGCCATACAGGCTCACGGCGCGGCTGGCCCAGCGACGGTCGGTCACGCCCAGGTCGCCCCATGTCACGGTGTTGCCGCCGGCCACCGAGAAGACGTCGGTAAGCTGGTCGATCGAGATCTCGTCGAGCGGGCAGTCCTTGTGGACGAACACGGCCAAGGCGTCGATAGCGGTACGGAGTGGGACGGGCTTGTAGCCGAAGCGCTTCTCGAACTCATCGACCTCCGACGACTTCATGGCCCGGCTCATGGGGCCGAAGTTGGCCTGGTTCTGCATCAGGGCAGGGGGAGCCGTGGACGAGCCCTTGCCCTCGACCTCGATCTGGACGGCCGGGTAGAACGCCTTGAACTCCTCGCCCCAGAGGGTCATGAGGTTGTTCATGGTGTCCGAGCCGATGCTCTTGATGTTGCCCGACACCCCGCTCACCGGGCTGTACTTGGGCAGTTTGGAGTCGATCTCAGGACCAGCGGCCATCAGCGCCGTGGCACCGGCCACGGCGGCGGTCAGACCAACAGCCCACTTGCGAAACGTCGTTGACATACCGGATTCTCCTTAGCCCTCGGCGGTTCGGGGCAGTTTTCGTATCTCCGGGCAATGGAAGCACCGCCCCATCCGTGGGGCGTTCATCGCATCCAAAGATGGAGTTAAGATTGCGCTAAGCGGAAGCCTGAGAGCCGGCCGAATAGCACGCAGACGCCGAACCCAACTAGAACAGTGGCCCGAGCCTGATCTGGGTCGAACCAAAGGACTGGGTGTCCGAGCTGGCGGTGGGCGTGAAGGCAAAGTCCATGCGGGCACCCAGACGCTGCCGGACGTCGTCGTATCCCCGCGGACCGAAATCGATCAGGAGCGCATACCCCAGGCCGATTTCGCGCTCGATGGCCGATCGCGCCATGATCTGCTGGTCGAACTGGCCCTCGCACAAAACCTCGCCCCCTTGGCCAAAGAGCTGAAAGCGCAGCGATCCGTCCCTGTGGAACGGCTGTTCTTCCCCGGGGCCCGGGCGATCGTAGTTGAACAAGTACACGGTCACGGCCACGCCGTCGATGTAGCCGTTCGAGTTGGCGTCGATCTCGCTGTGCTTGACCACCATCACGCGGCGCGGCATGACATCGGCCGCGGGCGGTGGAAACTTCTTGATCTCCGGGCCACCCTGTGCACACCCCCCAGCAATGATGGCCGCCAATAAGCCGGCAAGTAGCAGCAGGCGTCTGTCACGTGCGATCACGGGTTCTCCTGCGGGGTTTCACGGAGCCGCGGCGGGAGGTAGGGGCCGATGTGCGGGCCCATCTGGTTCTCATCCATCAGGATCTCCTCGGGGAAGTACCTCGGGTCGAACTGCTCGATGGAAAGGCCGGTCACGTCGGAACGCTCGATCATCTTACTCGCTGCGCCGGTGTGCGTGAACATCTCCTGGCCGGTCACCCGTCGGGCCTCGGCCACACCGCCACGGCCGCCCGGGATGATGCGCGGCGTGAGCACCACCAGCAACTCGGTGCGACGGTTGTTCTTCTCTCGGGTTCGGAAGAGCCAGCCCACGCCGGGCAGATCTCCGAACAGCGGTACGCTGGTGTTCCGGTTGTCGTTGAAGGTCTGGATCAACCCCCCGATGACCACGGTCTCGCCGTTCCGCACGGTAACCGTCGTCTGCACCTCACGCTTGTTGATGACCGGAGCGGCGAAGTCCTCGCTGATCTGCGTCTGCTGGCTGGAGAGCGAGGAGATCTCTGGCGCGATTTCCAAGCGAACGAAGCCGTCGGAGCTGATGGATGGTCGCACCAGCATCGAGATGCCGACATCGCGCCGGGTAACGTTCGCCTGCGTCCGGCCGTTCTCGAACGTGTTCACGCTCTCGATGATGGCGATGTCATCACCGACGAGGATGTTGCCTTCCTCGTTGTTGTTGATCTGGATGGCCGGCCTCGAGAGCACTTCCAGGCGGCCCTGGCCCTCGAGGGCGCGAACCGCCAAGCCAAAATCGGCCGATGTGAGCGATAGGTTGGGCAGGCCCACCGAGGTAGCCACGCCCGCGCCGGCGGCGCTCATGCCGAAGTCGTACATGTCGCCGCCAAAGTCGAACAGGTCGAAGTCGAGCCCCCAGCTCGCGCTCTCATCGAGCGTGACCTCGGCGATGAGTGCCTGAACCAGTACTTGAGGTGGCGCGGCGTCGAGCTCGGCGATAATGTCGTTCACCGTGCCGATGTACCGCGGCGACGCCGAGACGATCACCTTGTTACTTGTCGGATCGCCAACCACGATCACCTCGCGGTCGAGAACCCGGCTCAGTGACTCACCGCTCTCGCCGCTGATGAGCGTGCGGAAGCGATCGGCTTGGGTCTCGAAGTAGAACGCGAGGACGCGCTCGACCTCGTCGGCCTGGGCGTTCTGGAGTGAATAGACCACCTCTTCGCGCTCTGTAGCTTCGATCCCATCGAGCCGATCGATCACGTCGGTGACCAGCTCGACGTACTCCTTGGTCGCCGAGACGATGAGTGTGTTCGTGCGGTAGTCGATTGTGATCGCCAGGCGCTCGCGCTCGGTCGACACGGGTGTAAGCTGTGGCTCGAACGGCGCCGTCGGATCTGCATCACGCCGTCGCGAGGGCACCAGGATGAGCTGGTCGCCCTGCCGCTGAAGGCTGAACAATTCCTGGAGCACCACCGACATTTGCTCGGCATCGGCATTCCGTAGCTGAAAATACTTGAGGATGCGGTCGTCGACCTCGCTGCGATCGACCTCGTCGATGAAGCCCAGGATAAGGTCCATCACCTCGGGCGGGCTGACAATGGTCACCGCGTTGGTGCGCTCGTCGGCCTCGATGGTGATCTGGCTGCGGACCGCGTCATCAATAGTGGCGCGGGTGATGGCATACTCGCCGTTACCCTGGCCCATCTCATCGCGGATCTGCCGACGAAACTCGATGATTGACGCCGAGTCCCCCGCCGTACCCCCGACGCTGCGACCAGAGAGCAGGTTTTCTAACTGTTGGACAACCTCCCTCGCGTCGGCACTATCGAGCTCGACGCGTTGCAGCAGCCGCTGACGAAAGACCTCGGCCACGTCGAGGCGTTGGACCAGATCCCGTACCTTCTCGATGTCGCCGGCAGTGCCGCTCACCACGATGGAGTTCGTGCGGTCCTCGGCCACCACGCTGACGGCGTTGTCGCCGCGCTTGTCGTTCTCAGGATCGACGTAGAGCGTGCGGATCGACTCGACGATGGCCGACGCGGTGCCACGCTCCAAACCGATGAGGGCTATCTCGGCGGTATCCGACTGACGGATGACCTCACGCGAGAGACTGTCGACCAGGCCCTTGACGACTTCCAGGTTCTCCTCGCTGGACACAACGATGAGTTGGTTGGTCGACCGGCTGGGTTCGATCGAGAACACGTCGGTGGCCGACTCAACCTGACCGCCACGGGTGCTCGCATCGATGCGATCGCGCATCAGGCGCTCGATCCGCGGCGCGAGTTGCTCGACATCGGCCCCGACCACATCGATCGTGTGCAAGCCAACGGTCTGGTCGGGCTCGTCGCGATCCAAACGCTCGACCAGTTGATCGAGAACGGCAAAGCTGCGTGCGCTGGTGGAAACCACCAGCGTGTTGGTACGCAGATCGGGCTGGATGATGACCGTGTCCTCTTCGCGGTCGATGCCGGCGCGGCGACGGTCGTCGAAGATCTCCTCGAGCAAGTCGGCGACGCGATCCGCCGACGCCCGCTCCAGAGCGAAGAACCGTACCTGGTTGCTCGCGGCGGCGGCTTCAACATCGAGCATCTTGACCAATTCGCTCACGATGCGCAGGTTCGCGGGGCTGGCGACCACGATCAGGCTGTTGCTATTGGGCTCAGGCAAGATCGTCAGCCCGCTGAGCGCGCCGAAGAGGTCGCTGTCCAGTCGGGCACCGGCCTCCAGCGGGTCCTTGCCCTGCTGCACGAGGCGAAGCCGCCCGACCTGCTCGCGCAACCCCGCAGCCTGGGGGGCTTCGGTCACGCCATCGATGAGCGTGCCGGTGATCAGTTGGGCAAGATCCACTGCGTCGGCGTACTCGAGCGTGAGGATCGTCGGCTCGATCCACCCAACTGACTCTTCGCTGTCGAGGTCGGCCAGCAGCACCTCTACGAACGCAACGCCCTCCTCGCGTCCCACGACGATGAGCGAGTTGGTACGCGCGTCGACCTCGATGGCTACCTGACCCGCGAGCGCCTGGCCCGTGGCGGTCGTTGGCACGCCCTCACGCTGCGTGCCCGGAACGCGGCGGATCGCCTCACCCTCGCGGAACAGTCCCTCGATGATCGACTGGATGCGGCCCGCATCGGCATTACTCAGCGGGAAGATGCGAGCGACTACGGCCTCGCCAACGGGCAGCCGGTCAAGCGCTGTGACTAGCTGCTCTACCGCCTGCACGTTCGCCGGCGAGGACGCGATGAGCAACGAGTTGGAACCCGCGTCGACACCGAGTTGCACGGGCACGGTGAGGTCGAACTGGGGCCCGGCGTCGCCGTCACCCATCTTGCGCCGCCGCACCTGCTCGGCGAGCGCGCGTGCGGCGGCCGATTGGCCCTCCTCCGCGCGAGGTGCCAGCATGTCTCGAACCACTCGGGCCATGTCGTCGGCCGACGCGGTCTTGAGCCGAACCAGCGCCACCGACTGTGCGTCCTTCACGCCACCCTCGTCGATCGCACGCACGAGTTGCTCCACGCGATCGGCGTCGGCCGCGCTGGCGACCACTGCCACGGCACCGCGCGCGGGAAGCGGCACGATGGTGATCGGTTCGCCCACCACGCCCGGCCGATCGGCCTGCGTCGGGCGCGTGAGGCCGAGTTGGTTGGCCAGCGTCACGATCTGATCAGGAGAGTGCGATTGCACCGTGACGATGCGGATGGCCTGGCCCAGACCCATGAGGCCGGCCGGATCGAGGCCCTCGACCTGGCCTTCGATGCCAGCGAGTTCGCCTTGCAGGGTCTCGACGACCTCTTGGATCTCCTCGAAGAGACGCTGGCTGGCGGCGATGACCAAGGCATTGCTGTCGCGCTCGACCGTGATGCCCAGGCCCTCGTTCAGTTGTTGAGCACGAACCTGGAACGAGCTCAGAAGCGTGTCTCGCATTCGCGTCGCTGGGATGCCCTTGACCACGAGCGTGCGCACACGCACGTCGGCCGACGAGCTCTCGGTCTCGAGCGTCTGCACGAGCGCCCGGACCTGCGTGAAGTCGGCGTCCGAGCCGCGGAACACGATCATGTTGCTCGCGTCATCGCCGAACACCACGGGCGTGCGCGGGCCACTCCGGCCGAGCGGATCGATAAAGATCCGCTGGACCGCCTGCGCGATGCGTGAGGCCCGGCCCGAGGTCAGCGCGATAACCCGTGCCTCTGGCAGCCGACCCGCGCCCTCTCCATCGAGCGCCTTGGCGATGGTCTCGATGCGTTCGAGATCTTGCACGGTGGCGAACACGATCAGCGAGTTGGTCTCGACTTCGGCGGACACCACCGGTGTCTCGCCCGGATCGATCAACACCGTCGGCAGATCGGGAGACATCTGTCGGCGATCGTTCCCTTGCTCACCCTGGCGCCGGGCAGTCTCTCGTTGGATCTGCTGCTCGAGCGGGGCGCGGAAGCCCTCGTTAAGAGCGTTGGCGACACTCCGCGCGTCGGCATTCCGCAACGGGATGACCTGCAATTGCCGACCGGTCGAGTATGCCTCGGTATCGAACTGGTCGAGCAGGTTGCGGATGCCCTCCCACTGCTCCTCGCCCGCGGCGATGATGAGTGTGTTGGTCACCGCATCGCTCAGGATGCTTACATCACGGTCGGCCTGGGTCTTGGCCTCGATAGCACGCGGACCATAGAAGAGCCGGAGCGCCTCAGACACGAGGTTGGCCTCGGCGAATCGCAGCTTGATGAACTGCGTCGTGCGCTCGCCGCCGGTCTCGATGTCAAGCTCAGCAATGATCCTGACGAGCTCTTCCATCTCGTCTGGTGCGGCCGTCAGCGTCACGATGTTCTCGCTCGGGCTGTACTCGACGCCGGGCACGGGCTCGCCCTGCTCGCGGGGCTGGGCCCGCACGGTCTCGCGCAGCGCAATCCAGATATCCACCGCTTGCGCGTGCTGGATGGGGATGCGTCGGAATTCCCGTGCCGGCGGCGCACTCGCCACGTCGAACAAAGCGATCTGCTCGCGAACCCACGCCACCGACTCTTCATTGCCGCCTGAAATGATGATCGTGTTCGTCCGCTCGACGGCGGTGAGCTCCACGTTCATCCCGTCGGGGATCGCATCGCGCAAGTCGCGGGCTACCTGCGGCGCGCGGGCTTCTACGAGCTGTACGCTCACGAAAGGGAACGACGTATCGGTGTCGATCTTGGCGAGGATCTCCTTGATGTGGGGAAACTGCTCGTCCTGCGCCGACACAATGATCGCGTTGCGGCTCGGCTGCGGTGTCACACGGATCGCGTCATCACGGCCCGTGCTTGGGATCATGCTGAGGATCACGTCGCCGGCCTCGCGCGGGTCGACCGTACGGAGCGAGAACACCTCGATGCTGCGACCGACGGGCAGATCGGGCTGATCGATCTGTGCGACCATGTCGCGCAGCAACGCCATGTCGTCCTCCCCCGCGGTCGTGATCAGGATGTTGCCGTCGGCCGAGCCGATGACCGTGACCTCGCTGCTGCCTCGGCCCTCGGCCCTTGCGCGCTGCTCAAAGAACTGCCGAAGGGTGGTCTGCGCTCGCTGCGCATTGGCGTGGCGCAGGGGAATGACGTTGATCTCACGCCCCTCGATGCCCGGCGTAGCCGCGAGCGTCTCGGCATACTCGACGGCCTGATCGACCTTGGCCTTCTCGCCGACCATGATGAGCAACCGTCGCTGGCGATCGATCGAGACGTTCACGGCCTCTTGACCCCAATTGATCCACCACCGCCCGCTGTCGTTCTCTTCGAACGCTTGGCGGATGATCTGCGCGATGGCGTTGAGGTCGCCGTCCTTAATCGGCACGGTGCGCACGATCTTGCGCGTAATGTCGCTGTTTTCCTGATCGAGGCTGTCGATCAGATTCAGGACCAGGTCCATAGTCTCGCCCTGGCCCAGCACGATGATGCTATTGCTCGGCTCGTGAACGGTCGTGTAGATCTTGTCCTCGGGCGGGGCTTCCTGCCCGCGATTCCACCCGCCCCACACGCGCTCGTCGTAGAGCTGGACCACCAGATCGCTCACGGCCTCGTCCAGATCGTCGGCAGCACCACTCTTAATGCGAACGATCTCCATTCGCAGGTCGCGATCCGCCGACGGCATGTCGAGTGCGCCGACCAATTCTTCGATCTGCGCGAAGTCTTCATCCGAAGCGGCGACGATGAGCGTTCCGCTACGCCGCTCACCGACAACGTTCACTCGCGTCTGTCCGCGTCGACCCCCGCCAGCGGACTGCGCACGGTCGCTCATGAAACGCTGGATGGCCTGGGCTACCGTGGGCGCATCGGCGGTCTCGAGCTTAATCGTGCGGATGGGCGCTCCCTCAACGCTCGCAGAATCGAGCTGATCCGCGAGCGCGCGCACTTCGGCGAGCAACTCGGGTTCTGCTCGAACAACAAGCATCCCGGCCCCATCGTCGACCGACACGTTGAGCTTTCCGCGGCGGCCAGGATCGTTGCCGATCAATACCTGGTTGATGACCTGAGCCACCGTGCGCGGCATCGCGTTTTGCAAGGGGAGGATCGCTAGTTCGAGGCCCTCGTCGCGTGCGGGGGCATCGGCGTCCGCCAGCAATCGCTCGATCTCGAGGTGCTGCTCTCCGGAAGCCGTCACGAGCAACGCATTGGTACGGCCATCAGCCACGAAGCTCGGCTCGGGCAACGAGTTGCCCCCCGGGCCGCGGCGCTGAGCGCGAAAGAGATCGCGAAAGGCACGGGACAGCTGCTCCGCCTCGGCGTTGTCGAGCGCATACCGACGGATCGCAAGACGATCCGCAAGTGGACTCTGGTCGATCAGGCTCACAAATGAGTCAATGAGCGGCAGCACGTCCTTGGGGGCAGTCACGACGAGCCGCGTCCCGCTGGGGTCGGCCAGCACGCGCACCGTATCTGGATCGATCGACGCCTTCACGCGCTGCCCGTCGGGGCCGAGTAACTCGAGTTCGCTCGCGCGCGTTGGCTGGGGCTGCCATCGAAACCGGCGTGCTTGCTGCCCGGTGGGCTGCGCGCTCACGAGGTCATTGATCGAGTCGGCCGCATCGTCGGCCTCGATGTTCACCAGCGGATACACCTTTAGGGTCAGCTCTTCGCGGGCCTCGAGCCGGGACACGGCGGCGATGAGTTCGCCGAGCACCTCGAAATCGGTGTCGTTCGACCACACCACGAGCGACGAACCTATCGGATCTGGAACAACGTTGGGATCACCGGTAAAACCCGAGGGGTTCTCCGTGCTCGCGCGGCCGACGCGTTGTACCGTTTGGCGGATGATCTGCGCGATCGCGTTCGCGTCCGCTGTGCTCGGCAAACGGATCACGCGCGTGCGCGTCGCCTGACGGGGCATCTGCTGTTGGATCTGATCAGCCAAAGCCGCAAGCCGATCGGTCACGCGGGGCGATCCCACGACGACGAGCGTGTTCGTTGCCGGATCAACGGCGATCGTAACCGCCGGCTCGACCTCATCGACCGGCTGGCCCTGCGTATCGGGCTCTTCCGGCTGCGATTCTTGCACGCCGGCAAGCACTGCCGACATCAGGGCTTCACTCAGCGGATCACGGCGATCCGGCAACGCGCTGCCTGGGCCGACGGAGTTGGTATCCTCCAGCAGTTCGTCGACACCGATGACCTCAACCTTCACGCCGCCTTGGCTCTCGAGCAGTTGCTGGAGGGTCTGCGCAACCGCCGCCGCGTCGCCGCGCGAGCGATCGATGGGGATCAGTCGCATCTGCCGGCTGCCGGTAAGCGTGGCCGAATCGATCTGCTGGGCGAGGCTCTCGATCTCGGCCATCTGCGCGGCGGTGCCGCGCACAATGAGCGTGTTGCTACCCTGATCGACACGGATGACCGGCGGTTCGACACCGCCCTCGCTCGATGTCAGCACGTCGATGAGATTCTGCGACACCTGAGCCGCGTCGGCATTGCGCAGCGGGATAAGGCGAACCAAACGCTGTCCCGCTCCGGTCACACTCTCGGCCACATCGAGCTCGGTGGCCACTTGCTGGGCGAGTTCGAGCATCGGCCGCGGCGCGGCGATCACCACCGTGTTGCTGTCCGGCTCGGGGATCACGCGGATCGTCGGCTTCGCTGCCTGATCCGGATTGCGAGCCGCAAAATCACCGACGGCCCACCACGGCAGCAGATCGACGACCGACTCTTGCTGCAAGATCGTCTCGAGGATCGGAGCGAGCGTCTCGGCCCGCGTGTGCTCGAGCCGAAGCGTCAATACGCCGATGGCCTCGGGCTCGACCTGCACGTCCATCTCGTTGATGAGTTGCACGGCCTCCTCGATCTGCGACTGCGAAGCCGAGATCACGATGCTGTTGCTGCGCGACTCGGCCCGCACGGTCGGCTGGGGCTGGCCTGGACGAACACCGGCGCGCAGCGCGTCCTGCACCGCGTCGGCCACCGAACTGGCATCGCCACGCGAGAGCCGGACCAGGCGCACCCCAAGCTCACCCTGGCCATCGGGCGCGGCGTCCATGGCCTCGATGAGCTTGGCTGCCATCGACATCATCGCGCTCGGCACGCTGAGCACCAATCGGTTGGCCTGCACATCGGCACGCACGGTCGGCCGTGGGATCGACATGCCCGCGCGTTCGGCTCGGACGAGTTCAGCAGGCCAGCGGCCACGATCGTTCAGCAACGGCTCGATCGTCTGGGCAACGCTCGTTGCCGAGGCATTGCGCAGACTCACGACCGTTACATCGGCAACAGGCATGGCGGGCGACTGATCATCGAAGCGCTGGAGCAACTCGACCGCCTTGATCGCCGCCGATTCACCGCCCACGATCAACACGGTACCCGTATTGGGTTCGGCCGAGATTTCAAGGCCCAACCGGTCGACTTCGATCGTCTGATCAGCCACGCGCGACACCGCGGCGGCGAGCGCCCCCGACTCGGCCCGCACCGGCGTGTACGTCAGCAGCGTGCGGTTGCTCTCCGCAGAAGGCCGATCCAGACGCTCGATGAGCTCACGCGCCAGCTCCACCATCTTCGACGGCCCCGACACCAGGAGCGTGTTGGTCGCGCTATCTATCTCGACGCGCACGGGCGTCACTTGTGTCGCCGTCGGATCGCGACGGAGCAATTCACGCAAGATGAACTGGTTCGTCTCACGCTGCTGCTCGAGCAAACGCTCGATGACCGGCCCAATCCGTTCGGCATCGGCGTGCGCCAGTTCGAACGTTTCAACCCCCACCGCCTCGGGATCGAACGGCGGCGTGTCGAGGTCATCGACGAGCGTGCCAACCAGTTCCAGGTCGCTCTGCGCGCCCGTCAAAATGAGCGCATTGGCGCCACCCACCGCGCTGACTCGCACGTCACCACCACTAGGCAGCACAAGATCCGACACCGCACGCTGCAACTGCGGACCAATCTGATCGGCCCGGCCATAGCTCAACGGCACAACACGCACAACGGGTGCGCTCGCGCCAACCTCATCGGTGTCGAGCGCCTCGACCAAGCTCTCGGCCAGTTCTTGCGCTACCGGCGGAGCCGAGATGATCAGCGTGTTCGTCGCCGGCTCGGCGCTCACGGTGAGCAACGAAGCCACGTCGGCAACGCCCAGCCCGCCCTCGACCTGCTGCTGCTCGCGCAGTCGCGTGGTCAGCAGATCGCGGAGCAGCGGCTCGAGTCGATCGGCCCGAGCGTGTTGCAATTTGTACAGCTTCACGCTCGACTCGGCCCGCGCCGGCGCGCCATCAAGATCGGCCAGCAATGCCTCGACCTGCACGAACGCCTCGGCCGGCCCGCTCACGATGATCGACCGCGTCGCCGGCTCGACCGACACGCTGAGCGGCGTGCGCGGGCTGCCGCCCAGCGCGCCGGTGTTCGCCAAATCACGAATCGCCGTCGCCACCGATTGCGGCTCGGCCCGCAGCGGCCGATACGTGCGCACCGTCACATCGCCCGCGAGTTCCGAACGATCGAGCGATTGCACGATCTGCTCGAATCCGGACAGCCGACGGCTCGGCGCATCGACGATCAGCGCATTCGTACCACGGTTGGCGCGAACAACGACTTCCTTGGGCTGCTGCAGATCGGGGCGGGGCCGACCACGCGAGTCGCGTGGCATGGGCGGCTCGGGATACATCTCGTCGATCGTCTGCGCCAGTTCCTCCGCTCGTGCGTGCTGCAAGGGGAAGATGCGGATCTCGCGGTCCTCGTCGTCGATCGTCCGCGAGTCGTTGAGCTGCGACACCACCGCCTCGATCTCGGGCATCACGTCTGGGTGCGCAGAGATCAGCAACGTGTTCGTCGCGGCGTCGGCCTGGATGTCCACCGGCTGTCGAGCCCGCTCCTCGGGGGTGCGACGCTGGTAGCTCTCCTGCAGCATCGACGCGATGCTGCCAGCCTCGGTTGCGCGCAACCGCAAGATGCGCAACGGCTGGCGACCGGCCGACTCCTGGCGATCGAGATCGCGCACAAGTTGTTCGATGATGCCGAACTGCGACGGCACCGCCGCCGCGAGGATCGCGTTGGTGCTCTCGATGGCTTCGAACACCGGTTCGGGGCCACCCTGCTGCCGTAGCGAGCTGCTCGAACCCACCAGATCTCGCAAGAACTCGATCACATCGGCCGCACGGGCCTGCTGGAGCTGGATCAGCCGCGCCTCGCGCGGCGGGCCGGCCTGATCTTGCAAAAGGTCGATGACGCCCAGGAATCGCTCCATCGCTTGCGCATCGGCCACGATCTCGAGCGCGTTGGTGGTTTCGTTGATCGAAAGCTCGACCTCGCCCGCGCCGGGCACACCCGCGACCTGAGCCTGATAGATCGCCAGTGCACGATCGCCCACCTCGGTCGCGTCGGCGTTGGCAATGGGCACGATGGCCGTCTCGCGCACCGTCGGCACCGCCGACAGGTCCTCGAGCATCGCTTCCACCCGCTCGAACGTCACCGAATCGCCCGCGACGATCAGCGTCCCGCTCCGCGGCTCGGCCTCGATCGTGACGCGGACGCTCTGCCGGCCGGCCGGCGCGGGCGCACTCAGGTTGCCCTGGCGGTCCATGCCCTCCAGCACACGCTTGATGGTTGCCACATCGGCGTTCACGACACGATACGTGCGCAGCTCGGCGCTTGGGGCCACCTCAATCTGGTCGAGCTGCGACGCCAGTTCGCGCAGCGACTCGTGCATCTCAACCGGCGCATCGATGATCAGCGAGTTACTCGACTCGTCGGCCGACACCACGATCTGCCGCGCCTCGCGCAGCCACGGCATCGGCTGGCCGCGACGATCCATCGGGATGGGGGGTTCGGGATACAGCCGGTTCATCGCATCGGCCACATCAGTCGCCTTCGCAACGGCCAAGCGGAATAGCAACGGCGCGCGATCGGGGGCCAGAATGCCCTGGCGGTTGATTTCCTCAACCACCGCCCGGATGTTTGCAAACACATCCTCGTGAGCCGAGACGATCAGTGTGTTGGTCGCCTCGTCGGCCCGCACGTCGACAGGCCGCTCCATGCGATCGGCCTGCGGCCGCCGATCGTATTGCTCGGTCAGCATCTTGGCGATGTTCGCGGCGTTGGCCGTGCGTAGCTGCAGCAGCTTCATCGGCAGCAGGTCGCGCGGCTCGAGCGTGTCCAGTCGCTGCACCAGTTCGGCCACCATCGCGTGCTGCGCGGGCTCTCCCTTCACCACCAGAGTATTCGTGCGCTCCAGAACACTCAGCTCGGGCGCGGGTACCTCGCGTGCCGGGTCCACTGGCTCGCGGCTGGCGATCAGCTTGTTGAGCACCGGCAGCACTTGCTGCACATTGGCGTTCTGCAGCTCGATCATCCGGGTGGTACGCGCCGGTGGCACGAGTTGCTGGATCTGCCCCAGGATCTCCTGGAACAGCGCAACGGCAACACCCGAGCCTCGCACCACGATCGCGCCCGCGGCAGGATCGGGCGTGAGCACAAGGTCCTGCAGCGCGGGGTCCTTCCGCCGCGCCGCCTCGGGTTCGTACGCCGTGCGGACGCGATTCAGGAGTTCACCGGGAGTTGTATTCCGGACCGGGATGACCACGAAGCGAGTGCCGCCACTGGGCGTATCCAGCTGCTCGACGATCGCTTCGATGGTAGCGAATTGGTTTTCACTCGCCCGCACGATCAACTGTCGAAGCTCGTCCACGGGCTCGAAGCCGGGCGCCTCGTATGTCGAGCCGTCGCTGGGGCGCAGCATCGCCTCGGCCACACGCCGGGCCGCGGACGCAACTTCGCTGGGCCTGGCCGAAGCGAGAGCAAACGTGCGCACCGATCGCTCGACGACAACTCCTGACTCACTCTGCCGCATGAATCCGACAAACCTGTCGAGCCCCTCGCGCTGACCGACGACCGTCACCAACCTGCGCGGTGCGTCAACGTCGATGCGCAGCGGCTCGCGCTCGCCCATGCCGCTCAGTTCGTACAACTCCAACGCGCGATCGACCACCGCCTGGGGATCACCGCGCCCGACGGTCAGCGTTCGCACGTCACGAGAGAACGTCTGCTGGCTGTCGAACGCACGAGCAAGTTCCTCGAAGGCCTCGACGTCCGCCGCCGGCCCGGTGACCATGAGCGAGCGCCCCTGTCCGAGCGACGCGAACCGCAGCACCTGCTGCTGCCGCGGCGAGAGCAAGCGTCCAACCGTGCGTTCCACCGAAGACGCATCGACGCGATCGAGCGTAATGACCGTCGTCCGCTGGCCGCTGTGCTCCCGATCGTTCAACCCCGGGTCGAGCTCGCCGAGTAGCGCTTCGGCTTGCATCACCAGCGACGCACTGCCAACAACGGTGATCTTGCCCTGGCTCTCCATCGGGATGATGGTGGGCTTGCGATCGTTCGGCACGCCGGCAAACAAGCGTTCGAGTTGCTGCGAGGCCTCGCGTGCGCTCACGGCTTCGAGCACGAAGCTCGCCATGCGACGGCTATCGACCGTACCACCCTCGGACTGGTCGAGCATGTCGATGATCCGAGCGGCCGTTTCCAAGCGACGCGTCGGACCAATCGCGATGATCGTGTTCGAACGCTCGTTGGGCTCGAAACGCACCGGGGGCTGGGTCACGTCATCGACGACTTCCTGGCGGTTGCCGTTCTTGATGATCGTCTTCTCGTACTCGGGCACCAGCGAGCGCAACGGGCTGATAATCTCGCCCACCCTTGCCTGGCTCAGGTTGTACACCCGATAGTCCGAGTCGCTGGGCGGCTGGCTATCGACCATGCGCAGCACCTCGCGGATGCGGCGGATCTGCTCGCCCGTCTCGGTCACGATGATCAGGTTCTGCGACGGCACCGGCACCAGCGAGCCGTATGCCGCCACCATGCTCTTGATCTGCTCAGCCACGGCGGTAGCGTCAATATTCGTGAGCGGCACCGCCAGCGTCACGATCTCCCCGTCGCGCACCGCGCCGGGCAGTTCTCCTTGGAAGATCGAACCGGGCTGACGGGCCGCGTCCTCGATCGAACGCAGGTATAGGTACTCGTTTTCTTGAGTCAGCCGAACCTTGTGCGGCAGCAAGAACCGATTGAGGATATCCAGGGCCGTTTCGAACGAATACGACTGCCCGCTGATGAACGTCATGCCCTGCTCGGGCACGGCTGCCTGATAGATGATCGGCACCTTGGCCTCACGCGAGAAGAAGCCAAGAACCTCCGAGTAAGGCGCGTTCTCGAAGCTGAAGCTGATGGGCGTGTCCGAAGTAACCTTGGCACTTGGAGCCGGATCAGTCCTGGGTGCCTCGGCCAACACGGCTCTGGGTGCAGACTCTTGAGCGGCCTGCACGCTTACGGCCATGCCACACGACAACACCATCGCCGCGGCGATCCGTCCCTTATCCATCGCGCTCATCCGAGCCTCTCCCTTCGCCTGCGAACCCGTTCGCCGCTCCGCGGCTTGTCCGTCCGAACCAATGTGCTGCAGCGTGTCCACGGTCATCGCCGTTCCCTTCCGCGCGCGGCCGCCAATAACTCGCCGTTGCGCACCTCGAATTGCGTGTCATCGCCCTCGAACGTGGCTACATCTCCCAGCACCGAGGCGAGCCGCAGCCCGCCGACTTCCTCTCCCAGCGCCAGCGTTCGCCGGCTACCAGACCTATGGACCACGATCGCGTACCGGCCGCTCTCGCCCTCCAAGACGCCCGCAAGCCGCCAGCCATCGCCGGCTGGGGGCGGCGGTGGAGGCGGCGACGTGTCGACCGGTGGCGGGGGCGGCGGAGGCGCGGTGGCCACGACTGGCGGGGCCGTGCGGAACGGGTCGCCCCGAACCACCGAACTCACCCGCGTCAGCACCCGGTCCTCGAGCGGATCGATCGGGACCTCACCCACCAGCGCACCATCGTCGTCCATCACCAACGCCGTCAGCGTCATGCTCAGCGAGAATACCGCCGGCTGGCCATCAGCCACGCGAGCCGGCTTGATCGTCCAGTTCTCCACGCCGATGGTCCACCGCTGGCACTCGGCCATCGCCAGAGCGCGCACCACGGCGTCCAGCGACCCCTCGCCGCTGACCACGATGCGGGCCTCGCTCGCGTCCACACGATCGCGCAACGTGCGCTGGAACGCCCGGTCGCTCACACCGCGCGCCTTCCCGGCGGGGTTTAACAGCAGCTTTGGCGGCAACGAGTTCACCTCGAGCTTGGTCAGCCCCGCCTCGAACGCGAGCGTCGTGCTCGCAACGCGCAGCCGGTGCTCAAGCGAGTCTCGATCGCCATGGACCGCACTTGCGATGATCTCGCCGAGTTCGCGATTGATGCGGCTCTCTTGCAAGAGCGCCGCCTCATAGTTGCCTTTGTCGTTTGCGAGCCTGGAGATCGACGCACGTAGCTCGGCCGCCGGCGTGGCGTAGAACGCGGAGTAGCCCAGCCAACCCAGCACGGCCGCACCAGCCGCACCGCCGGCAAGCAGCATCAATCGGAGCGCCCTGGGGTTCACGCATCACCCCCGCTCTCGGCGTCGGTTTCATCGGCGTCAGCCGACTCCAGCACCGCTTCCTCCACCGGGATCGACCGCGCCGTCGTGTCGATCTCCAGCTTGAAGTCCGGCCCCGCGTCGGGCCCCTGTGTCTGCACGACATAGAGCGGGTCGTCCACCAGCCGGCCGCGCACCATGCTCGCCAGCTCGCGGTTCTCGCCGACACCCTGGACCGTGAGTTCACCGCGCACCGCCGGCCTGTACTCGCCCTCTCGGAAACCGAAGGACCGATCACCCTGAGGATCCCCGAACCACACGCCGCCGCGCGATGCTCCACCGAGTTGCTCGATGCGCAAGCCCGGCCCGGCCACGTGCCCCATCACACGTTCGAGATGCCCCGACCACTCGGGCCGGCTCTCTCGCAGCGCTCGCAGATGATCGAGTCGCGAACGCGTCAGCAGCATCTCCGTGTAATCGCCCTGCAGCCGCTTGTTCTGCGTCCGCAACCGGTCCGCCTCGGCCTCCAGGTCGCCCAGGCTGATGTACCCGAACACACCCGCGCCGCCAACAATCGCGATCATCCCCATCGCCCCGAGCAACACACGCTCGCGCGTCTTCGAGCGCTCGGCCTTCGCCTTGGTTGGGTTGAGCAGATCGATGCGACCGCACGCCGGCACGCCGACACCAGAGAGCGGCAGCCACCGCGTCGGATCGACGGTACTACCGGCGCCAACGACCGCGAACGACTCGGCCCGCATCGCGATCGACTCAACCTCGATCACCTCGCCCACAGCCTCGGCGATGGCGGCGCACAAAGCGCTGCCGCCGATGATGATGGCGCTATCCACCGGCAGCGAGTGCTGCGAGGCGCGGTAGCCCATCCATGTCCGCTTTACCTCGACGGCGATCCGACGGACAAACCCCTCTTGCTCGCCGCTCGGCCATGTCGCATCGATGCCGCGGCTGGTGACCACACCGCCGGGCTCCACTACCACGACCTCGACCGACGATGCGCCGGGCGACACCACGATTCGCGCGTGCCCCGCATCGGGCAGCCCGGCGATGCACCCCGAGCACTGGGCACGCAGCACCACCGAGCCCAGCTTCAGCTTGGCCGCCCCCAACATCGACCGCATCCACACCAGCCGCTCGGCTGGCACCGACGCGCCAAGCAGGTCGAGTGAGCCGTCCTCGTCGCGCAGCATCACGAAGTCGGTCGCCGCGTCGGTGCCCTGGACCGGCATCGCCCGGCTCATCTGCAGCTTCACCATGGAGGGAAGCTGGTTGTCGTGCGGCGGCTTGGGAAGGCTCAGCCGCTTGAGAAGCACGTCGCCACGGCCCGCCACCCAAGCCACGGGCTTGCCGCCGAGCCCGGCCTGCCTGATCTGCTCGCCCACCCACTCGCCGACAGCCTGGGAGTCGCTGGCCGCGGTGCCATCGGGGAGCTTGGCGCAAAGCCCGGGTCCGAGCTTCGGCCGGCCCTTCTCGGCACCCACCATTACGGCCGTCAGCCAGCCGGCGTGCCACTCCATGGCTAGACGGGCGCCACTCATGGCCGCCCCCCAATGGAATCTCGCTCCGGCGACGGATCGAGGTCACCCTCGGCCCCACGCGCGGCGGCCAGCGCCTTCGCCACCGCTGCCAACTCACCGGCGATGCTCACCTCGCCCAGCGGCACCACCACGGGGCGATCGCCGGAGAAGTCCACCAGATAGTCCATGGCTACTCGATCGGATAGCTCGTCCTGATCATCGCCGGCCATGCCGGCCCGGATCCGTTGGGCGTCTTCGAGTGAATCGATGCCGACAGCTCGATCACGCACCGTGGCCACACCCGCCTCGGCGCGCAACACCCACCGCACGCTCCTAGTCGTGATCCGATCCAATGCCGCCAGCATCCCTTCCTCATCGACCAGCCCCTCTCGCAGAGGCCAAAGTGGGTCGACGAGCTGTTCGGGCGGCAAGCTCCGGCGCGCGTCCACGATCGCTTGAGCCGACTCCTCGTCCAGGCCAGGCAGCACGGCCAGCACCTCAACCGACGCCCGGTTGATGTCCACCCGGCCTCGGGCCGGCGCGGAGCCAATGCACACGATGTCGAGTGCCTGTCCAACCGTGGCCAGAGACTGGCTGGAGTCCTTCAACGCCTGGGCCACAGCACCAAGGGAGGTCGGAGGCGTCGCCATTCGGCGCAGGGCCTCGATGAGCTGGGTCGATCCCGATTGCGGATCGAGTGACTCCCTGAGTTGATCGGCGACCTCATCGGTGAGTTCCTTCGAAACGTCAATCCGTTCCGCCGATGGCACAACAGCACCAACCCCGACCGACCGTGTCGGGTCTACTGACCCCACGGTCAGCAAGCTCGCCAACGGCACGTCCTGCGAGATCAGCCGTCCAGATTCGTCGTATTCACCGTACAGCAGCTCAACCGTCACGCCCTCGACCTCGAGCAGCTCCCGCAACGACCGCACCGGGAGCTCGGCCGCCATCGCGTCGGCTAGCGTCTCGTCCATACCGGGCAGCCTGGCCAGCATCTCCGCATCGGTGGTGTTCACGTCCAACAGAGCGTCGAGCGAGACCGCCGTCTCGGTCATCCTGGCGTCAAGCCGGAACATCCCGGTGCGGTTGCCCTCGGTGAACAACTCGACGGGGTCGTCGACCACAAACTCGGCACCACCCAGCACGTCGGCCTGCTGCTCCAAGGCCATCTGCTCGAGGGCCAGCACACCCGAACGCATCGTGAGCCGAGACTGCAGCCGTCCGGCCGACACCGACGCTGCTTCACCCGCGCTGCGCGCCGCCAGCAAAGCAACCGTGCCCGCCAGCGCGCCGATGGCCAGCACAACCAGCACAACCAGGACCGCGATCCCGCGCTCGTGACCCGCGCGCGTCATGGCATGGCCCCCATGCCCTCGTCGCCCGGCTCACTCCGGGGCGCACTCCCACCCGCGGGGCTGGCCACGACGAACACGATGTCGGCCGGTCGGGTAGGCAACTCCTCTTCCTCGAAACCCGCGATATCCATTGCCGGGTCGAACATCTCCTCAGCACCAATCGGTTCCAGGTCTTCCGCCGGCGTCGGCTCCCACCCCGGACGAGCCAACCAGATGCAGACTCGCAGAGGCGGCTGGCTGCCCGACATCGTGACCAAGTCATCGAAGTGATCGACCAGGAGGGCCTCGATGTCGCCCACGACCAGATCCACCGACTCGCCACCGTCGGTGGCCTCACGCCACACCAGTTCGCCCGTGTATTGCGAGTACGACAGCCGACCGGTGTAGCCGACCGGCCCCGCCGGCACACCAGCACGATCCGCCACGGGCCAGACACCCCAACCCGAGAGCTCGAGCCAGTCCTCGCCGTGCCTCGCGTTGACCTCCGCGCTCGCGGCCGTACGTTCGATGCGATCGAGCACGCGCGCCAATACCGCCCCTCGATCGCCCTCACGCACCAGCCGATCACGCCTGCCCGCCAACCCAAACCCAAAAGTAATGAGTGCCGCGCTTAGCATCGCCAGGATGGCGATCGAGATCATGACCTCCAACATGGTGAAACCACGAGTGTGAGTGCACCTCATGGCCCACCCCTGCCCGCGGCATCGAACGGCACCAACTGGCGAAGCGCCACCAGCACCGGCGCACCATCGATCTCCGCACCAACTGGGACACGACGCACTCGCACCGTCGCCAGCATCAAGTCGGACCACTGGCTAGGCTCGAGTTGCACCTCGCACACCCACTCGGCCTGCGGATCGAGCCCGGCGGTCTCGTTAAGCGGCGTCGCCCACGCGCTCGCCGGCCCGGTCAGCTCGCGATCGCTCATGGCTCCGGTCTCAAGCAGGCCGATGGCGGTGCGCGCCACGCCGACAGCGCCCATCCGGTGCTCTGCATCGATGATCCGTCGTGCGCCAAAATCGAGCTGCGTCAGCACCGCAAGACCGCCCACGACGAACATCGCCAGCGCGAGCACGAGGTCGAGTAGGACGAATCCCCTCCCTCGATGGCTCTGTCGCCGTCCATGGCGTTGGGTTGGCGTGCGGCTCCGCCGCGTGCTAGCTGGCATGTGCTATCTCGGTTGGGGTGGCTGTGGATTGGTGCGTTCGGGTAAGTTGCTGGTGTCGGGCTGCGCGGATTGATCGATGGGCTCGTCCGACTCGTCGCTCATTCCGCGATCGAAACGGGCGCTCAGGTCCTCAAACTCCAATTGCTCAAACTCGAGATCATCAAACCCTGGGGTTTCGCCTTCGTCGGCTTCCGAGGGCTCAACGTCCTCGACCGGCTCCTGCGGCTCATCGGTTTCCTCGTCGGGTTCGGCGACCGCATCCTCGGCAGCCTCTTCGAGCTCCGGTGCCCGGGTGAACTCGAGCCGCCCTGTCAATGCCTCGACCCGGACGCGCATCACACGCCCATCGGCCAACTGAACCACCGTCGCCTCGCCGGCCATCGCCGATCCGTCGCTGAGGAACCACGCCAGCACAACCGGGACCGCAGCCTCGGTGATCGCACCCTCAGGCAAGAGCTCGTCGTCGCCATCCACGAACGCTTGGTCGAGCGCCGGCATGCCGCCCTGCTCGGCCTGTTCTTCCGCGGCCGCTTCGAAGGCCTCGAGTTCCTCGATCTCACCATCCCACAGCACCGTGCCCTGAGGTAATGGCGTGGGGTCATCAACAGTGGGCCACGTCGAGATGTCGTCGGGGTCGGCCGCCAGATCGCGAGCGTTGTCGCTCTGCGGATCTGGCTGGCGAACCATCGCCAAGCTGATCTCCGCGCCGTCCTCGCTCGGCAGCAACACGAGCGCCACGGGCAACCCACGAACCTGAGCCTCACCGCGCGCGGAATTGGGTGCCAACTTCAGGACGCGTTCGGCCGTCTTCGCGCGCGCCGAGTCGGTGTTGGTCAACGCCACCGGCAAGACCAGTGAGGCAACCAGCACCAGCAGCCCGATGGCCACCAGCACCTCCACCAGTGTGAAGCCTCGCCGACACCGCATGGCTGACGTTCCCCTCAATAGGCGATGCCCACCGCCCTGCGACCCTGTTCATCCATCGCGGCTCAACCGCCCGCGGGAGGCGGAGCCAGACCACCGCCCGAGTCCATGCCCTCTTCGTCATCGTCCCACGCGTACAGATCGTCCTCGGTCTCGGGCTCGCCGTCTGGCCCGTTGCTCGAGAGGTCGTAGTAGCCCTCGCGGCGCAGGCCCTCGGGGTTGTACTCCCACGGGTTGCCCCAGGGGTCGTTGGCCATGTTGTCGTCGATCGTGGCCGACCACTGCTCCTCGATCTCGGGATCGACAGTGGAGTTGCTCCACAGAACAGACAGCCCTTCGTCCTCGGTCGGGTACCGCCCGTAGCGGCGGTTGAAGTCGAGCAGGCCGCCCTTCAGCGTGTTGATGTCGATCTCGGCCTTGTTGACGGTTGCCTCGTCACGCCGAGAGAGCAGCGCGAAGCCCACCAGCCCGCTGATAAGCACGATGATCGCCAGCACGATCATGATCTCGATCAGCGAAAAAGCCTTGCGGGCCAAGGCCTTACGAATCCCAGTCCGGCGCTCCATCGTCTCTTGCATCGTTCCGTCACCTTCCGGGCCGGGCCGGCCCGCCCCATGCCTTCAGTTTGTTCACGAGCCACACGGGCCGAGCGGCCCTTCGATTAGTCTACGCTAGCTTACTTGCTCGCGTATCACCCGATCGCCTCGAAAATCCATCCGTGCGACATCACCGGACCATTAGCCCACGTCGCTCAGCTCCAGCATCGGCAGAATGAGTCCGATAGCCACAAAGGCCACGACCACCGCCAGCACCAGCAGCATCACCGGGCCCACCAGCGCCACCGCCGTCGAAAGCAGCCGCTCGACCCGAGACTCGATCGTCTCGGCGATCGTCTCCAGCACGTCTGCCAGGTTGTTGGCGGCCTCGCCCACCGAGATCATCTCCACCACGTCTTCGTCGAACAGACCACTGCTACCCAGCGGGCCGGCCAAGGGTTCGCCCGACCGGACCGCGTCGGCCGCATCCGCCACCGCCTCCTTGAGGAGCACGTTGCCGGCCGCATCCTCGGCGATGCGCATCGCGGCCAGGACCGGCACGCCGTTGGCCAGCATGGTGCCGAAGGTCCGACAGAATCGCGCCACGGCGATGCTGCGCACGAGAGGGCCTATGACCGGGGCTTTGGTCTTGGCCGTCACAATCGCTCGGGAGACATCGGGCCGCTTGCTCACCCGCCAGGCGATGACCGCGAACGCCGCCAGCACGATGGCCGTGATCGGCCCCCGGGTGGTTACCGCATCGCTGATGGCAAACAGCACAACGGTCACCGGCGGCATCGGATCGACCTGCTCGAGCACGTCGCCGAACATGGGCAAGAACAGGCCGAAGATGATGCCGAGCACGCCCACGCCGACGAACACGAGAACGGCCGGATAGGCCAGCGCACCGAAGAGCTTGGCCCGCATCTCGGCCTGGGCCTTCACCATGCCCGCCAGCCTCACGAGCACGGGTTCGAGGCTGCCGCCCTTCTCGCCCGCCCGCACCATCGCGATGTGCGTCTGGGGGAACACGCCCTCCTGCGCAGCCATCGCGTCGGCCAGTTCCTCACCCCGAGACACACCCTCAGCCAGCGCCCGGAAGATCTCGGCCCGCCGCGGCTTGCTCTTGCCCCGAGCCAGCAGTGTGATCGCCCGCATCAGCGGCACGCCCGCCCGCAACAGATCGGCCACCTGCTGGTACGCCGTGGCCAGTTGGCGCGGGCCGAGCCCCTTCGGCCTCAGCGAGGCCCGCGGCTTTTCAGCCTCGACCTGCACCGGAACGAGAGACCGATCGGCCAACTCACCCAGGATGGCCGCCTCGCTCGCCCCAGCGAGCTTGCCGGCGACGGCTTGCCCGTTGGCATCCACGGCTTGATAGCGGAAGGTGGGCATGGTTCAGGATACCCGCCCCGACGTAGGGTTGGGATTGGCCACAAGCCCGCACTCGGGGCAGATTTCCACGCCCCTCCCCAGTTCATACCCACACGCGACACATTCGCCTGCCGCGCGACGACAAGTCACGACGCGACGTCGGAAGAACACCATAATCGCCAGCGCGATGGCGGCGTACAAGAGCGTGTTGCCAATGAGACCAATCCAAATCGGTCGATACGGCACGGTCCAGACCTGACCGAAAGCGGTGCATTTCCACACACCCGCTGAATTCGCAACCGATCTGGGCGCCCAGCGCTCGACGCCGTACCCCGCCTCGAGCGGCCAGCCGGCTCGGAGCAGCACGCTCAATCGCTCATGGCTATCCAGCGGATCGCGCAGCGGACCAGGCCGCGGATCTTGTTCCACGAGCCGCGCGTTGGAAATCCCGGCAGCTGTGGCCAGCACCCACATCGAGCCATCGGGCGCGGTGCTGGCTTCCCAGAGCGTCCCAGTTGCAAAGTCACGGCGCATCGCGATGGCCATGTGCCCGTCGCGCTTGAAATACTCTGCCGTAGAGTACATTGGAGTGCTCGCCCCCAGCGGCGGCACGATACGACTCTGCTGCTGCATCACCACCGAGCCCACAGGGACACTCAGCGCGGCCACCACCACGCCGATCATCACGGCAAGCACGATCAGTCGGGCCGTCATGATGCGGTGTCGCCGCTCGCCCACGGGCGACGGTAGCACGAGTTCGAGAACCGAGGTCAGCCCCTAAGCGCCTCATCGATCGCCGCCTGGATCTCCGCGGCCGTTGGCTCGGTCCTCGGATCAAACCGCGCAATCACGGTGCCATCCTTACCAACCAGATACTTGGTGAAGTTCCACGTTGGCTCGCCGCCCTGCTGGCTCAGTGTCGCGAACAGCGGGTGCGCGTTCTCGCCCTTGACATCGGCCTTGGCAGCCACCGGATACGTTGCGCCCATGTCAACGCAGAACTCCGCGGCGTCGGCCGACCCGAGCGGCTCTTGGTTGAAGCTCGCGCTGGGGAAGGCCAGAACCGTGAACGCCTTGCCCGCGTTGGCCTGCTGGAGCTCTTCGAGCTGTCCGACCTGCGGCGTCAGGCCGCATCGGCTCGCAGTGTTGACCACCAGCACGACGGTACCCTCGTACGCGTCCATCGATGTCATGGAGCCATCGGCCATCTCGAAGCCCATGCCTCGGACCGATGGACCGTCCTGGCCCCCGGGCGCCGTGTCGTTGGTTGTGTCGCCCATGCCGATGCCCTCCTCGGGTGTGCGATAGGTCGTTTCCTTATCGCCGTCACCCGAGCAGGCGGTGAGCACCGGCATCGAGGCGACCAGCGACGCGATCAGTGTGGTTCGCAAGAACATGTGAAATCCCTCCTTCGTGTGTTTCCCGGATCAGGCCGGAGACACAATCGTACTACCCTCCACTGTGAGCGGATCAATGGCCCAAACGAAGATCATCGAACTCGTCCGAACCACACGATTTTGCGTCAACGATCCCTCCTTCGGGAATCCGGCCGAGCATGTCAAGGGCGACCCGAACGGCTACGCCGGTCGGCCCTCGATGCGCGGGCTTGGGCGCTACTACAGCGTCGACGTAACCGCCCGAGGCAAGCCCGACCCGGTGACGGGGTACCTGATCGACATCAAGGCCATCGATCGTGCGGTGCGCGACGCGGTCGTGCCGCTGATCACGCTGGCCTGCCACGACGACCCAACACGCGAGCCAGCCACGCTGCTACCCGAGTTGATGGTCGACCTGGGATCCGCCCTTCCTGTTACGCTGGCCACCCTTCGTTGGAACCTGACCCCCTATTCGAGCATCACCATGAATGCGACCTCAGCGACCACCGTAATCCTGCGCCAGCGTTTCGACTTCGCCGCCGCCCACCGACTCCACGTCGACGGCCTGAGCGATGAAGAGAATCAGAGGCTCTTCGGCAAGTGCAACAACCCCAGCGGCCACGGGCACAACTACCAAGTGGAGCCGGCTGTCGAGGCCTCATTGCCGGAAAGCGGCACGATGCCGTTCACGATGCAGGACCTCGAACGCTTGGTCCACGAGACCATCATCAAGCCATTCGACCACACGAATCTAAACGTCGACCTGCCCGATTTCAGTCAGGCGGGCGTGAACCCGAGCGTTGAGCACATCGCGCGCGTGTGTTACGAGCGGCTCGCGAAGGCAATCGACACCACCCACTCCGGTGCTCGGCTGCGCGAGGTTACGGTGTGGGAGACGGATCGCACGCGATGTACGTATCCGTCGTGCTGACTCCGGTCGAGGGCTTGGCTGGGCGTGCGATCGGCTGGATCTCACTCGGCCTCATGATCTTGCGTCGCCAGGCCGAGGGGCTCTCGCCCAGCAGGCAGCCAAAAGTCTGCGTGAAATGACTGTGGCTCGAGAAGCCCGTCGAGAGTGCCACGTCGGTCAACGCCATGCCCTGGGCGATGAAGTCCAAAGCTGCGGCGATACGCAGCGCGGTGAGGTACTTGTGTACGGTTTGCCCGGTCCAATGACGGAACGTGCGAGCAAGATGGAACGGTGAGACATCGAGCTCGTCCGAGAGGTCGTCGAGTGTGATGCGTTCGGCATACCGCTGAGCGAGCACGGCCTTGGCGTTCTCGGCCAGGTCTCTGTGCGCACGACGGGTTGGCTCGGTTACGGCGGCCGAGCGACGCTGCCTGGCGCTCACGCCAGGCTCAAGCGCACGGCGAAACACATCGAGCACCGCTTCACCAAGTCCGAGCGGGTCCGACTCGGGATCGGCCAACTGGGTGCTGAGGCGACGCTGATCGCGATAGAGTTCGGGGCGGCAGGTGGTGTGCGTGAAGGGTGCGAGTGATTCGGGGCTCTCGGCGGGCAAACCCAGGCTCCGCGCGATTTCGATGGCCAAGTGCGGAACAACGCTGAACCACTCGCAACGATCGCCACGATCGGTCAGCGCTCGTCGCTTGTACGGGCGCAGCGCGTTGTACACCATCGTCGTGTTCGGATCGGCCACCACAGGCTCGGCATCGTCCTGGGTAATGACCACCGGGTCGCGCGCAAACACGACCGTGGGCCAGAAGATGGGCCCCGTGTCCGTGAAACCCGGCCAATCAACGGGCAGGCGAAAACGGCCGTGCAACCAGTCACGGTCGGCCACCACCAACTCGTTAGGGCTGACACCGGGCCTGCCACGCAGGCGGTGGAAGCGCGAGGCGTCCCGTTCACTCATCCTCATCACAGGGAGTCCTTACTCTGGCCGGTCCGTCCGGTCACCACCGTTCGCAAGCAATTTTCGAACAAGCGGAGGGCTCGGCGGCCTCGGTGAGGCGGCTGCGAGCAGGCCCTGCGGACCGTCGATCCTCCGGCGACTCGCCCCCCAAGTACCTCAAAGGTGTTGGGATCGGAATCGCAGACCTTTTGAACCGCGTCACGTGCGAGAGGTTGCGACTGTCGGGATTCGATGCAAGATCGAGTCAAACGAGCAAGATTTTGAAAGTGATCCGAGCCCAACTTCGGTCATGCTGGCACCACCGGGCGTACCGCCCAAACAACCCACCTGCCAGCAAGATCAGGTCCAAGGAGCTTCCATGCAGCCCGTCACGAACCGCCACGCCATCGCCGTGCTCTCCGCCCTTGCCGCTGGTCTCCTATCCGTCGCGGGCGCTTCCGCCCAATTTGTGGAGCCCGATGTGCGCGTCCACTTCGAGGTCTCGGGCACCGGACGCTTCGGCTGGGCGATATCGGAACTAACCGACATCGACGGCGACGGCGCGATGGAACTCATAGTTGGGGCCCCGTTCGTCAACGGCATCGTCGGTGCCGGCGACGGTCGCTGCGTGGTCTACTCGGGAGCAACCGGGAGTGTCCTGATGGATCTCTCCGCAGACGGACCGGGCGAGAACTTCGGCTGGGCCATCGCCGACGCTGGCGACGCGAACGGCGACGGGGTCAATGACGTTCTCGTCGGTGCCCCACGACGCGATACCCAGCGTGGCGCGGTCTACGTCTTTTCGGGCCATCCCGACACACGCGGCGATCTCATCCAGCGCATCGACGGCCAGCGAGCCGGCGAGAGCTTCGGGTACGCGCTCGCAGGACTTGGCGACGTCGATGGCGATGGGCTCGGTGAAGTTGCCATCGGCGCACCCCAGAGCGACTCCGGCGCGGGGGTGCTCAATGACGGCCGTGTGTACGTCGTGAGCGTCGTAGATGCAAGAGTGCTGCACGACATTCCCGGGCCGGCCGCTGGCGCGCAGCTCGGGCGTGGCATCGGTCGCATCGGCAAAATCGACGGAGATGGCGCAAGTGACTTCGCCGCGTCGGCCACCGTCGGGCAGCGCGCCGAGGTGTTCTCAGGCGCGACTGGCGGTCCATTGCTGGTTCCATTGCTGCCCGACACCACTGCCGGTGCATTTGGAGACTTTTTTGTCGGGCCAGCAGGCGATGCGAACGCCGATGGCGTGCCCGACATCTATGTTGGTGATTATGGCGCCGACGGTAGCCGTGGCCGCGTGCACGTCTACGACGGCACGGATGGCTCGCCGCTCTGGCAACGCGGCGGCGGCATTGACGGGATCGGGCGCGGGCTTGGTTGTGGACGATCAGCCGGCGACGCCAACGGGGACGGCCACGATGACATCATCTCGGGAGCATATCTCTCGGGGCAGGCCAACGTGTTCTCGGGTGCTGACGGCTCCACACTCCGCACCATCACCGCTACGTCCGCCGCCGGCCAGTTCGGGTTCGACTGTGTCGGCATCGGCGACGTGACTGGTGATGGCATTGCCGACTTCGCCGTGGCCGCCGCGGTGGGCGATACGGTCTACGTCATCGAGGGCAACTGCACGGCAGATCTCGACGGCGACGGAGAAGCCACGATCTTTGACTTCCTCGCCTTCCAAAATGCGTTTGACGCCGGCGACCCCACCGCGGACTTTGATGGCGACGGTGACCTGACGATCTTCGACTTCCTGGCATTCCAGAATGCGTTCGACACCTGCGCCGGCAGCTAGCCAGCCGGAACGGGTTCGACTTTGCCGGAGTGTGCCGCGGCGGCGTACTCCTGCAACGGCCGCACCGACCAATCGCCCGCACGCAACGCCGCGATGGCATCGACGGCCGCCCGCGCCGCGGTCGCGGTGGTAATCATCGGAATCGAGAGACGCACCGCCGTCGAACGGATGCGGCCCTCGTCGGTCTCGCTACCACTGGCGGTAGGCGTGTTGATGACTAGGTGGATGTCGCCGCTGGTCATCATGTCGATGACGTTCGGTCGAGCGCCGGTGGCGATCTTCTGGACCAGGTTGGTGCGCACGCTGTACTTGGCAAGGAAGTCTGCAGTCCCGCCCGTGCTGTAGATCACGAAGCCCATCGCCGCCAAGCCACGAACAACGGGGAGGATGCCGGCCTTGTCGGCGTCGCGCACCGAGACGAATACCGCGCCGGCGGTCGGCAGCGAGTTGCCCGCCGCCATTGACGCCTTGGCCAGCGCGATCGGCGGCGAGGCATCGATGCCCATCACCTCGCCGGTGCTGCGCATCTCAGGGCCCAACACGAAATCCACACGCGGGAACTTCTGGTGCGGGAAGACGGGTGTCTTCACCGCATACGCCCCGGTGCTGGTTACCTCTTGCACGTCCAGTTCCTCGAGAGACGCACCCATCATCACCCGGGCCGCGAGGTTGGGCCAGGGTACGTGCGTGGCCTTGCTCACGTACGGCGCCGTCCGGCTCGCCCGCGGGTTCACCTCGAGCACGTACACCACATCGTCCTTGATCGCCAGTTGCACGTTCATCAAGCCGCGCACTTTGAGAGCCGCGGCTAGCTTCCGGGCGGCATCTCGTACCTTTTCGACCGTGCGTTGCGGCAGTTCATTGGGAGGCAGGAAGCACGTGCTATCGCCGCTATGCACGCCCGCGTGCTCGATGTGCTCCATGATGCCGCAGATGATCGCCCGACCCGTGTCGCTCGCGCCAGTCGGGTCGAAATCGGCAATCACGTCGACGTCGACCTCGGTGGCGCCGTCCAGGAACTTGTCGATCAGGATGGGTGCGTCCTGCAACCCGCCATCGAGCCCAGCGTTCTGCACCGCGCTCCCGACAAACCGCCGCAAGGCCGACTTGTCCTGGCAGATCTCCATGCCTCGTCCGCCGAGCACGTAGCTCGGCCGCACCAGCACCGGATAGCCGATCTCCGCCGCCACCGCTTCGGCCTCTTCACGTGATCGCGCGACTCCGCTGGCGGGCCGAGCCAGACCGACCTCCTCGAGCAAATGGTCAAACTGATCGCGATCCTCCGCCAGGTCGATCGAGTCGAGGCTTGTCCCGATGATGGGCGTGCCCGCCATCGCCAGCCCATGAGCGAGATTCAGAGGCGTCTGCCCGCCATACTGCACGATCGCGCCATTCAGGTTGCCGTCGACGTTGAGCGCCTCGGTCACGTTCAGCACGTCCTCGAGCGTCAGCGGCTCGAAGAATAACAGGTCGCTCGTGTCGTAGTCGGTGCTGACCGTCTCGGGGTTCGAGTTGATCATCACGCTCTCGATGCCAAGCTCTCGCGCGGCAAATGCGGCGTGGCAGCAGCAGTAATCGAACTCGATCCCCTGGCCGATGCGGTTCGGGCCGCCGCCAAGGATGACCACCTTGGCGGCGTCAGTGACGCGCACCTCACTCTCGTGGACCTGGGTGGCCTTCCCCTGCTCGTCGAAGACGGTTACCGGGCTCTCGTACGTCGAGTAGTAGTACGGAGTGGCGGCCTCGAACTCAGCGGCGCACGTGTCCACCAGCTTGAACGACGGCTTAATGCCGAGCCTCTTGCGGTGCTCGCGGACTTTCAGGATGGTCTCGCTGCGGATCGCGTCGAGGTACACGTTGGCAAGTTGAGCGTCGCTATAGCCCAGCCGCTTTGCCTCACACAGCACACGCTCGGGTACTTCCTCCAGCCGCTCGTACTTCAGCAGCGTGTCCTCAAACGCGACCAATTCGGCAACCTGTCCCAGGAAGAACGGATCGATCTTGGTCAACTGGTAGACCTGATCGATGGTCCAGCCCATCTTGAGCGCGTACCGGATGTAGTACAGCCGGCCCTGGCTCGGCACGGCCAGCTTGCGTGTCAGCTTCGTGTCGTCGATCGGCCACTCGATGGGCTGGCCGTCGGCGGTCCGGAGGCCGGTGGCACTCATGATGTGCTCGCTCTCGCCGGGCATGGCCGAGTCGAGCACGAGTTGCTCGCGTTCGATAGCGCGCGTCGCCGTGAGCCACTTGTCGTTGCGATCCAGCCCCAGGCCAAAGCGCTTGACTTCCATCGAGCGGATCGCCTTCTGCAGGCTCTCCTTGAAGGTGCGGCCGATCGCCATCGCCTCACCCACGCTCTTCATCTGCGTGGTCAGGGTCTCGTCGGCCTCGGGGAATTTCTCGAACGTCCACCGTGGCATCTTCGTGACGACATAGTCGATGCTGGGCTCGAAGCACGCGCTCGTCGTCGCGGTGATGTCGTTGCGCAACTCGTCGAGTGTATAACCAAGCGCAAGCCGAGCGGCGATCTTGGCAATTGGGAAGCCCGTGGCCTTGCTCGCCAGCGCACTCGAGCGCGACACGCGCGGGTTCATCTCGACCACTACGAACTCGAACGCCTCGGTGCCGTCCTCATTCGGCGTGGGGTTTGGGTTGACGGCGAACTGCACGTTACTGCCGCCGGTCTCAACGCCCACGGCCCGCACGACCGCGAAGGCCGCGTCGCGAAGCACCTGGTACTCTTTGTCGGTGAGGGTCAGGATGGGGGCGACGGTAATCGAATCGCCGGTATGCACGCCCATGGCGTCGATGTTCTCTATGCCGCAGACGATGACGCAGTTGTCGTTTTTGTCGCGGACGACTTCGAGTTCATACTCCTTCCAGCCCAGCAGGCTCTTGTCGATCTGCACCTGGCCGATCATGCTGGCGGCCAGACCGCGCGCCACCTGCTGGCGGAATTCTTCGGTGTTGTACGCGACACCGCCGCCCCAGCCACCCAGGGTAAACGCCGGTCGCACGATCGAGGGCAGCCCGAGTTCTTCGAGCGCCTCCATCGCCTGCTCGAGGCTGGTCACCGTGCGCGAGGGCGCGAGCGGCAGGTTCCTTGCTTCGCACACCTTCCGGAACGCCTCGCGGTCCTCGGCGCTGTGGATGACCTCGCGGTCTGCCCCGATCATCTCGATACCAAATTCTTCGAGCGTGCCGTCGTCATGCAGCGCGCAGGCGCAGTTCAGGGCGGTCTGGCCACCCAAGGTGGGCAGGATGGCGTCGATCCCCAGGCCGCCACTCGCCCGGTCGCACTCTTTCTGGATCACCTTCCGCACGCTCTGAGGCGTGATGGGCTCGATGTACGTGCGATCCGACAAGCTCGGATCGGTCATGATGGTCGCCGGGTTGGAGTTCACCAGCACCACCCGGCACCCCTCGGCCCGTAGCGCCTTGCAGGCCTGGGCCCCCGAGTAGTCGAACTCGCAGCCCTGCCCGATGACGATGGGGCCCGACCCGAGCACCAGAATAGTGCGAATATCTTCTCGTTTGGGCATATCCCGAGGGCTTCTCCAGAGGTCTTCCTGACCCATCTGAACTCGCCGGAAACCGGCAGGGACGCGATGGTGCGCCCACGGGAAGTATGGTATGGCCGCAGGCCTTGCGCGTCCTTTAAAAATGACCACCTTCGGCAAGTCTGGCTCACGCTTGGCCCGGTAGTGGTCGATAACCACTGGAGCCAGCGGGCTCATCCCGCGTCGGCCGTTCATAGACGACAGCCCCACGCAGGGCGCGCCCAGAGGAGACTCCACCATGCGTCGAACCACGACCGCTGGCCTGCTTGCCGCAGTAGGCATGGGCTGCATGACTCCAGCCGCCCATGGCGACGACCTGTTCCGCGTGCTGGTGATCGCCGACGACCCGATGGTCGGCAGCCTCTCTGTGGGCGGGTCATCGGTGCCGGACCTGGTCGAGGACCTGCTCGACACCCAGAACGATTTTGCCATGTTCGATGGGGAAGACTTCGCGGCCTCCCTGCGCTATGCGGGCGTCGACGACGCCATCAGTTTTACGCTGAGCGACGACGGTGACCGGGCCACCCTCCAGTTCCTGGGGCGGGATGGCGCGCCCCTGGTGTTCACGACCGATGCCACAGGCGACGTCGAGGACCAGATCGTCGACTTCCTTGAGAAAGAAGGCTCGGCCACGGTTGCCGACTTCCTCAAAGAGATCAACCAGCGATCGCTCGTTGCCGTCACCGACGGCAACCCACAGTCCACCACCGCTACGATGGGCGCGTACAAGTACAACCGCTTCGGCAAGCACCAGGACCTGACCCGCCTCGAACGCCGCATCATGCGCGGCGAGGTCATCAATACCGCCCGCCCGTCGCCCACCGTCTTCCGAGCACAAGACCAGGAGCAGGACGGCGACATGCAAGCCGTGGGCGACACCGCCGGCTTCAACCAGGACGATGGACCAGTCCAGGGCCAGGACGACTCGTTCGGCGAGGGCCCGCCCGTCGGCGCGGCCCATGTTCAGTGGTTCAAGCCCGGCTCCGACAGCGGCCTCCGGATGCGATTCGACGCCCAGGTGGGTGTCTCCGACGCCGACGGCCTCAGCACCACGTTCGTCAACCTGTCCGGTAGCGCCGAGTACCGCGTGAACCGATTCTGGGGCGTCGCACTCTCGGTACCCATCAGCTACTACGACGTGGAAGGTGCCGACGTGGTGACGCTCGCCGCCCACCTGGACGTGCCCATCCGGCTCATCCAGCAAGACGATGGCAAGGGCTTCACCTTCCAGATCGCACCCGGCGCGCTCATCGCTGGCTCGGGTAGCTACGAGATGGTCTCGGGAGGACTGTTCTGGGGCATCGGCGGCACGGCGCTGGCCAGCTACGAGACCGGAGACTGGCTCTTCAGCGCCGCCGCCACCTACACGCACTTCGACTCGATCACCCTCGAGATCAGCGAGTTCGAGTTCGATCCCGACCTAACGCAAGACTTCGTCCGGGTGGGCGGCAAGGCGTCATACCACATCGGCGACAACGCCTATGTCTTCCTGGGCGCGAGCTACTCCGACTTCCTCGACGACGCAGCCGTCGACAACTACTACAGCCCCACCGCCGGCTTCGGCTTCCGCACCGGCGGCGGTTTCAACGTCCGCCTGGCCTACGAAGGCGACTTCGGTGACGACTACGAGGCCCATAAGGCCCAACTCGGCGTGCAGCTTCCCTTCTGACTCATCCGCAAGCCACGAACCCAAACGAGACCCGGGCGCAAGCCCGGGCTCTTCTTTCGCGCAACAAAAAAACCGAGCGGGGACAAGCCCCACCCGGAGATTCTCTCAATCCATCCCTGGGGTTCACCAGGGCTGAGTCACCGAATCACTGCGCGTTCTCGGCGCTCTCGCCCATCACGAAGTCCTTCACCTCGACCTGCGGCATCACGCCGATGGGATCGCCATCCTCAAGCATGGGCTGCTCCACGCCGTCCTCGTCTTCGAGGCCATCGGCCGACATCGGTGCCAGTTGCACCAACGGCTTCACGCGGATGTCCTGATAGTCGCGGAAGCCCGTGCCCGCGGGGATCAGGTGGCCCAGCAGCACGTTCTCCTTGAGGCCGATGAGGTGGTCCGACGCGCCCTTGAGGGCGGCCTCGGTGAGCACCTTGGTGGTCTCCTGGAATGACGCACCCGACAGGAAGCTCTCGCTCTGCAGGCTGGCCTTGGTGATACCCAGCAGCAGCGTGCGGCCCATGGCCGGCTTGGGCTTCTTGGCCTTGCACGGCTCCTTGCCCTCGGCCTCGGCCCGAGCGTTGGCTTCCTTGATCTCCTCGCGAGTGTACATCTGCCCAACACGAAGGTCGGTATCACCGGCCTCCACCACGCGGCCCATGTCGAGCACCTCGCGGTTCTTCTGGCTGAACACATAGCGGTCGACCACTTCCTGCGGCAGCAGGTCTGTGTCGCCGGCATTCTGAACTTGCACCTTGCGCATCATTTGGCTCAGGATGAGCTCGATGTGCTTGTCGTTGATCTTCACGCCCTGGGCCCGGTACACATTCTGCACTTCCTCGAGCATGTAGAGCCAGACGGCCTCTTCGCCCTTGATGCGCAGGATGTCCTTGGGATCCAAGGGGCCTTCGGTGAGCTGGTCGCCCGCGTTCACGAAGTCGCCCGTGTGCACGCGCAGCTGCTTGTCGCGGGGCACGTGATGGTCCTTCTCGATGCCCGAGTCCGACACCACACGGATGGTGATCTTGCCCTTGCGCTTGTCGCTGTAGATCTCGATCGTGCCCGAGATCTCGGCCATCACGGCCGGGTCCTTGGGCTTGCGGGCCTCGAAGATCTCCGTCACGCGGGGCAGACCACCGACAATGTCCTGGCTGCGCTCGGCCTGACGCGGCTGGCGGGCGATCATCTCGCCGGCCTTGATCGCCTGGCCATCCTGCACCTCGATACGCGCCTTGGCCGGCAGATAGTGGAAGTCGAGGATCTGGCCGCTCTCGTCGACCACGTTGATCTGCGGCGAGCGCGTGCCCTTGTGCTCGATCACCACCAGGGCTTTCTTGCCCTGGCCGGCGTCGTCCTCGCGCACCGTCTGGCCGACCTCGATGTCGACGAACTGCACCTTGCCGCCCTTCTCGGCCAGGATCGGCGTGCGGTGCGGATCCCACTTCACCAGCACGGTGCCCTTCTTCACGACATCACCCGGCTTCACGTAGATCAGGGCGCCATAGGGCATCTTGCTCTTGTCGAGTTCGCGGCCCTTGTCGTCCAGGATGGCGACTTCGCCGTTCCGCTTCAGGGAAATGAGCACCTCGGTGCCATCCTCGTCAACCCCCCCAACCTCCGCGCAGTCGCGCAGCTCGATGGTGCCACCGAAGGTCGCGCGGAACTCGCTCTCGGCAACATCACGCGTACCGATACCACCGGTGTGGAACGTACGCATCGTCAGCTGCGTGCCGGGCTCGCCGATCGACTGGGCGGCGATGATGCCCACGGCCATGCCCTCCTCGACGATCTTGCCGATGGACATGTCCATGCCGTAATCGAGCACCGAGCAGCCGGTGCGGCTCTCGCTGGTCAATGGGCTGCGGACGAAGACCTCGCCGATACCGATCTCGTCGATGCGGGCGGCGGCCTCTTCCGAGATCATCTCGTTGGCGGCAACGAGTTGCTCGTCGGTCACCGGATCAACGATCGAGTGCAGGCTGACGCGGCCCACAACCTGCTCGCTGAGCGGAACGTCGACCTGCTCGCCCTTATACACCGCGCGCTTGGGGATGCCGCGGCGGCTGCCACAATCGACCTCGCCGATGATCACCGACTGGGCCACATCGCACAGCTTGCGAGTGAGGTAGCCCGAGTCGGCCGTCTTCAGAGCAGTGTCGGCAAGGCCCTTACGAGCACCGTGCGTCGAGCTGAAGTACTCCAGCACGCTCAGGCCCTCGCGGAAGTTCGCGCGGATGGGCGTCTCGATGATCTCGCCACTGGGCTTGGCCATCAGGCCTCGCATACCGGCGAGCTGCATCATCTGGCTCACGTTACCACGGGCGCCCGAGTCGCTCATCAGGTACACGGGGTTCAAGTACGCAGCCGCGCTCTTGTCGTCGATCGGGGCCTCCTGGCCATCCGGCAGGCGGCGGTCGTTCTTGAGCGTCTCGATCAGGCTCTTGGTCACCTTCTCGCGACAGCCAGCCCAGATGTCCAGCAACTGGTTGTACCGCTCGCGCTCGGTGATGATGCCTCGGTCGTAGTTCTTCTCGACGCGGTCGACCTTCTTCTGGGCCTCTCCAAGCAGTTCCTGCTTGTCGGCGGGGACGCGCATGTCGGTCACGCCGAAGCTCAGGCCAGCCACGGTCGAACGCTTGAAGCCGATCTCCTTGAGGCGGTCGAGCAGATCGATCGTCGCGGGCTTACCCGAGACGCCGAACACGTCGTCAATCACGCGGGCACAGCCCTTCTTGCCCAGCGAGCAGTTGTAGAATGCCATGCCCGGCTCGAGGATCTCGCTGAAGAGGCAGCGGCCTGCGGTCGTCACGATGCGCCGGTTCTCCGGTAGCGGCTCGACCGGCCCGCCCTGGCTGCTAACGACCTCGTTGAATAGCTCCAGACGTACGACGATGCGGTCGTGCATCTTGATCTTGCCCTGCTCGAAAGCCAGGATCGCCTCGGAGCGGTCCTTGAACGTGGGCAGGTCTTTCATGGACGTGCCCGCATCGGGCGCCATGAGCGTCAGGTAGTACACGCCCAGCACGATGTCCTGGCTCGGCGAGATGATCGGCTGGCCGTTGGCCGGGCTGAACACGTTGTGCGTGCTCAGCATCAGCACGTGCGCCTCGGCCTGGGCCTCGACACTCAACGGCAGGTGAACGGCCATCTGGTCACCGTCGAAGTCGGCGTTGAAGCCCGTACACACCAACGGATGCACCTTGATGGCATTGCCCTCCACCAGCACCGGCTCGAACGCCTGGATGCCCATTCGGTGGAGAGTCGGAGCACGGTTCAGCAACACGGGGTGCTGGTCGATGACCTCTTCGAGGATGTCCCACACCTCGGGGTCGCGACGCTCGAGCATGCGCTTGGCACTCTTGATCGTGTCGGCCAGGCCATGCTCGCGCAGCTTACGAATAATGAACGGCTGGTAAAGCTCGAGCGCGATCTTCTTGGGAAGGCCGCACTGCCAGAGCTTAAGTTCCGGGCCCACGACGATCACCGAACGGGCTGAATAATCGACACGCTTACCCAGCAGGTTCTCGCGGAAGCGGCCCTGCTTGCCCTTGATCATGTCAGTCAAGGACTTCAGCGTGCGGTTGCTCGAGCCAACCACCGGACGGCGGCAGCGTGCGTTGTCAAACAGGTTGTCGACGGCCTGCTGCAGCATCCGCTTCTCGTTGCGAATGATTACCTCTGGGGCGTTGAGGTCCATCAGCTTCTTGAGGCGGTTATTGCGATTGATGATCCGTCGGTAGAGATCGTTCAGGTCGCTCGTAGCAAAGTTGCCGCTCTCGAGCAGCACAAGCGGGCGCAGATCGGGCGGGATCACCGGGATTACGTCCATCACCAGCCAAGAGGGGTCGTTCTCGCTCTTGCGGATGTTCTCGACCAGCTTGAGCCGCTTGGCCAGATCCTTGATCTTCTGCTTGCTGCGGGTTTCCTTCAGCTCCTGGCGAAGCTGGCCGGCCAACTCGTCAAGATCCAGCCGATCGATAAGCTCGCGGATGGCCTCAGCGCCCATCATCGCGCGGAAGGCGTTGCCGAAGGCCTGCACCGCTGCGCGGTACTTGTCCTCGGTGATGATCGTCTGCCCCTCGATCTTCGTGCCGTCCTCGAGCTGCAGGCCGGGCTCGGCTTCGATGATCACGTAGTCCTGGTAGTAGATCACCCGCTCGAGCTCGGTCGTCTTGAGCCCGAGCAGCGTGCCAAGACGGCTGGGCATGCTCTTGAAGAACCAGATGTGCACGATCGGTGATGCCAGGTTGATGTGACCCATGCGCTTGCGGCGCACGCGGCTGTGGGTCACCTTCACGCCGCAGCGATCGCAGATGATGCCTTTGTACTTCACACCGCGGTACTTGCCGCAGGCGCATTCGTAGTCACGCTCGGGGCCGAAGATGCGCTCGCAGAACAGCCCGTCCTTCTCGGGGCGATACGTGCGGTAGTTGATCGTCTCGGGCTTCTTCACCTCGCCATAGGACCACGCCCGGATGTCGTTGGGCGAGGCCAGCGTCACCTTGACGGCGGAGAAGTCATTGATGCGGTCGTACACGGTTTCGGCCATGTGTGCCTCCGGTGGCTAGTACCGGTAAAAGTCGATCGGTTCGGGACGCAGCAGAGGGGGAAGAAGCGGACGGGCCGGTTACAACAGGCTGCCCAACTCCGTCTGCCGCTTCTCCAGCGTGATGTTCATGCCAAGGCCCTTCAGTTCGTTGCACAGGACATCGAAGGCGATCGGCATACCGGCCTCGAGCTTGTGCGTGCCCTTCACCATGCTCTCGTAGATCTTGGTACGGCCTTCGACGTCGTCGCTCTTGACGGTCAGCAATTCCTGAAGGATGTAGCTGGCGCCGTAAGCCTCGAGCGCCCAAACCTCCATCTCGCCGAAGCGCTGGCCACCAGTACGGCTCTTGCCACCGAGCGGCTGCTGTGTGATGAGCGAGTAGGGGCCCGTCGCGCGGGCGTGGATCTTGTCGTCCACCAAGTGGTGCAGCTTTAGCATGTACATGAAGCCAACACTCGTGCGCTGCTGGAACGCCTCGCCCGTGCGGCCGTCGTAAAGCTGGATCTTGCCGCCGCGGGGCATGTGCGCGAGCAACTCACGGTGATGCGGGTGCTCGCCGGTCTTCTCCACACCCTCGTTGCGCTCCTTGACGTAGGTATTGGCTTCCTCGATCGCCGCGTGGATCTCCTCCTCGGTCGCACCATCGAACACCGGCGTCACCGCCTGGAAGCCCAACACCTGCGCCGCCCACCCAAGGTGCAGCTCGAGGATCTGGCCCACGTTCATGCGGCTGGGCACGCCCAGCGGGTTCAGCATGATGTCCACCGGCGTGCCGTCTTCCATGAACGGCATCTCCTCGATCGGCACGAGGCGGGCGATGACACCCTTGTTGCCGTGGCGGCCGGCCATCTTGTCGCCTACGCTCAAAGGGCGCTTGCTGGCGATATACACCTTCACCATCTCGAGCACGCCCGCGGGCAGCTCGTCGCCGCGCTTCATGTGCGCCACGCGGCGTTGCTTCTCCTTCTCGATCGCCTCGATGCGCGGCCAGTACTGCTTGTAGCTGATCTCGGCCTCTTCACGAGCGTCCTTGCTGCCCTTCACCCAGCCCAGCTCGAAGGTCTTGATCTGCTCAATCACGACCTCGGGAATGTCGCTGGCGGCAACCTTCTGGCGCGTGTTGGGGTCGACTAGGTCGCTGCCCGTCGCGTCGTTGATCGCCTCGACCATCTCGCGGAAGATGTCGATGGCCTTGTTGTCCTGCTCGGCCTCGTACTCGGCGATCTGCTGTTTGAGCTGCCGCTTCTGCTCCTCGTTCATGTGCAGGCGGCGGCTGAACTTCTTCGCACCGATCACGATGCCGTCGATGCCGCTGGGTACCTCGAGCGAGTCGTTCTTCACGTCCTCGCCCGCGCGGCCAAAGATGGCGTGCAGCAGCTTCTCCTCGGGCGTCAACTCGGTCTTGCTCTTGGGGCTGACCTTGCCCACAAGGATGTCACCAGGCCCCACACGCGCGCCAACGCGGATAACACCCTCGTCATCGAGATTGCGCAGGGCCTTCTCACTGACGTTGGGGATGTCGCGGGTGAATTCCTCGCGACCGAGCTTGGTATCGCGGATCTCCACGTCGAAACTATCGATGTGGATCGACGTGAACACGTCGTCCTTCACGATGCGCTCGCTGATGACGATGGCGTCCTCGAAGTTGTACCCGTCAAACGTGTTGAACGCGACCAGCACGTTCTTACCAATCGCCAGTTCGCCGTTCTTGATGGACGGGCCATCGGCGATGACTTGCCCGGCCTCCACCAGATCACCTGGTCGCACAACCGGCTTCTGGTTCAGACACGTGCGCTCGTTTAGCCCGCGGAACTTGCGAAGCTCGTACTCATCGCTGTTGTCGATGATGATCCGCTCGGCATCCACGAACGTCACGATGCCGCCGGCCTTGGCCTTGATGACCATGCCCGAGTTGCGGCCCACCGACTGCTCCATGCCGGTGGCAACGCACGGCGGATCGACCTTGATGAGCGGCACAGCCTGCCGCTGCATATTCGAGCCCATGAGCGCGCGGTTCGCGTCGTCGTGCTCCAGGAAGGGGATCAACGCCGCCGAGATGCCCACCACCTGTTTCGGCGAAATATCGACATACGCCACGCTCTCGGCGGGCACCTCCGCGAGTTCTCCCGACACGCGGGCCAGCACCATGCCGCTCTTGAAGTTCCCGTTCGCGTCCAACGAATCGGCCGGTGCGAGCACGCCGCGCATCTCCTCGTCGGCGCGCAGATGGACCACCTCTCCGGTCGCCTTGCCGTTCTTGATCTGCCGATACGGCGTGCGCAGGAAGCCGTAGTCGTCGATCGACGAATAGATCGACATGCGTGCGATCAGGCCGATGTTCGTACCCTCAGGCGTCTCGATCGGGCAGATGCGGCCGTAGTGGCTGATGTGAACATCGCGCACCTCAAAGCCGGCACGCTTGCGGTTCAGGCCGCCCGGCCCCAGGGCGCTCAGACATCGCTCGTGGACCAGCGTGCTCAGCGGATTGGTCTGGTCGACCACCTGGCTCAACTCGCTGCGGCCGAAGAAGAAATCGATCGCGCTGCTGATGCTCTTGGAATTCACCAGGTCGGCGATCTTGGCGAGTTCGTCGGGATCCTTCACGCTCATGCGTTCTTGGACCGTGCGCTTCAGCTTCAAGAAGCCCTTGCGCACCTCATCGACGGCCAGCTCGTCCATCGTGCGCAGGCGGCGGTTGCCCAGATGGTCGATATCGTCCTCGACCGCCACGGGCTGCCCGGTCTCGTGGTCCAGCCGGTTGCTGCGCAGATCTAACAGGTACTGAATAATGCGCAGCAGATCCTGAGCGCGGATGAAGTTGCTATCGACTGAATCCTCGAACCCGAACTTTCGGTTGATGCGGAAGCGGCCCACCCGGCCGATGCGGTAGCGGCTGTCGTCGAAGAACTTCTCGATGAAAAGCTGCTTGGCTTTCTCCACCTGCGGCGGGTTGCCCGGACGCAGCTTCGTGTACAGCTTGAGCAGCGCCTGCTCATGCGGCTCCTCGACGCTGAACTCCTCGGCAAAGCGGCGGAGGTTCTCGGCGGCAACGGTGTTCAGAATCAGCGCGTCGCTGGGGTTCTGGATGACCCTGGCACTCTTGAGGCTCGAAGTCTGGATCTTCTCGAGGTTCTCGGCACCGATCTGGAAACCCGTGTCGACCAGGATCTCGCCACTCTCGGTGTCCACGATCGGGGCGGCCGCCCAATCTTCCTCGTGCAACTTGTTGGTCTTGACCTCGTTGATCTCATAGAACAGGCTCAGCAACGCCTCTGTGGCCGATACCGTCTTGTCGAGGCAGCGCAGGAACGTCGTCGCCGCCATCTTGGGCGACTGGTCGATCCTCATCTCGAGCTGGTCCTTCTTGTTGACCGAGATCTCGATCCATGAGCCGCGCTCGGGCACGATGCGGGCACTGTGCAGTGGGCGGTCGGTCTCCTCTTCACTCTTGGAGAAGTCCACGCCAGGCGAACGGTGGAGTTGGCTCACGATGACACGCTCGGCACCATTGACGATGAATTCGCCGCCGCCGATCATGATCGGGAACTCGCCGAGGTAGATGTCCTCCTCGGGCATGTCGGGCCGGCCCTCGCGCTCGAGACGCACGCGGATCTTGAACGGCAGCCCGTAGGTCAGCCGCAGCTCCTTGCATTCGTCGCGGGTATAGCGGGCCTCATCGAGTTCGTACTGACTGTACTGAAGGCGCATGGTCCCGTCGTAGCTCTCGATCGGGAACACCTCGCGAAGGAGCGACTCGAGGCCGATCTCCGGATCGCGCTCGTCGGGTGCCTTATCGAGTTGAAGAAATCGCTCATACGCCAGCCGCTGGACGATCGTGAGATCGCCCACCGGAAGGGTATCGCCGCGCTTTGCATAACTGCGCACGTTCATCGCCGCCATCGGTCACCTCGCGATGGGAAACGGACCCTCGGCCACAGCCCTGCCTGTGGAGGGTCCTTCTTGATCTACATCGTGCTGTTCGGATCGCCGCCAGCCCAGTCCTGTTTTATCATGACGCAATTATGAGCATAGCGCTCAAAAATTCTCTTGACAAGGGCCACGCGTTTCGCTAGCACATTGACAACAGTTTCTCAAAAAACACCGAAATCGCTATCTGGTGCCTCCCAGACCGCTTTCAACCTCGATGACAAGGCCGCGCGCGGGAATGCACGCGGCCATATCAACGGTCTGTATCGGAAAACCCCTACACAAAATTGTCGAGGTTTGGCACGGAGGAGGGTCAGGCGACCTCGACCTCAGCGCCAGCTTCCTTGAGCTTCTCGGCCAGAGCGTCGGCATCGTCCTTGCTGACGCCCTCCTTGATCTTGGCAGGTAGGTTGTCGACCATGTCCTTGGCCTCCTTCAGGCCCAGGCCGGTGGCCTCACGGACGACCTTGATGACCTTGATCTTCTGCCCACCGTCGCCCTTGAGGACCACGTCGAACTCCGTCTTCTCTTCGGCCGCACCGCCACCACCGCCACCATCGGCCGGGCCGGCCATCATGACGGCGCCACCCGCGGCGGGCTCGATGCCGTAGGTGTCCTTGAGGTAGTCCGCCAGGTCGACGGCTTCCTTCAGGGTCAGGCCGACGATCTCGTCGCCCATCTTGGTGATCTTGGCATCAAAGGTCTTAGCTTCGTCGCTCATGGTGCGCTTCTTTCCGGATTCAAAGTCGAGTCTGGACGCCTCCGAGAGGAGCCGAACCGTTCGGCGCTTTAACCCCGATCCAAGTAGGATCATCCCGGGGCCAGTCGGTGGTCGCCGTCATCGACGGCTGTCTACGAAAGCGTCCCCATCGCGTTTCCACGACCGGGACGGGGTTGAGTTTCTCAGGCGATCTTGGCGATCTCCTCGCCGCTCTCCAGTTTCTCTTGGAGCGTCTTGAGGATACCGGCGATGTTGTCGGCCGGGCTGCTAGCCGCGCTGACAAGCTTGCCACCGGGCGTGAGCACGATGGTAACCGCTTGGGCAATGGCCTCGTCCCGCGTGGGGAACTTGCTCAGCCGCCTGACACCCTCGTCGCCTTCGAACAGTTCCCCATCGAGCACCGCGCCGCGGAGCTCCATGTCGGGCATGTCCTTGGCGATATCCACGATCTTGCGTGCAACCTCGACGACGGTCTCAGCCCCGTACACCAGCGCGTTCGGTCCGGTGAGCAGATTGCCGAGTGGCTCGAGTCCGGTGCCCTCGAACGCCTTGCGCGCCACGTTGTTACGCAGCACAGTGACCGAGATCTCGCTCTTGGCCAGGTCCTTGCGCAGCGCGTTCGTGTCGTTGGCACCCACGCCGCGGATGTTGACCAAGAGGGCATCGCCGTTCTCGCCCAGCTTGGCCATGTAGTCGGCCATCATCATTTCTTTGACGGGCTTGGACATGGTTACTTCCTTTCCCGCTCGTCAGGAGACGACGGCGGCCTCGTGGAATACGCGGACGCCGGGGGTCATGGTGCCGCTGATGGTGATCTTCTTGATGTACTCGCCCTTGACCGCGCTCGGACGGATCTTCTCGATCGCCTGCACGAAGTACTCGTAATTTTCTTTCAGGTCGGCCTCGGGGAAGCTCATCTTCCCGATCACCGCGTGGACGTTGCCACCCGAATCGGCCCGATATTCGAGCTTGCCCGCGGCATACTCCTGCACGGCCGTCGGCACGTCGGTGGTTACGGTGCCGGCCTTGGGGCTGGGCATCAGGCCCTTGGGACCAAGCACCCGACCCAGCTTGCTAATGACGCGCATCATGTCGGGGCTGGCCACCGCGACGTCGAAGTCCATCCAGCCCTTCTCGATCTCGGCCACGAGATCCTCGCCCCCGGCCTTGATGGCGCCCGCGTCCAAGCAGGCCTTGATCTTGTCCTCGCTGCAGAACGCCACCACGCGCTTGCTCTGGCCGATGCCCTTGGGCAACGCCACCGAGCCACGCAGCGCTTGGTCGGCTTGCTTGGTGTCTAGGTTCAGGTGCATGCACACCTCGACAGTCTGGTCGAAGCGCGGGCCCTTGAACTTCTTGACGGTGCTGATGGCCTGATCGACGGGAACCGCCCCGGTGGGCGCCGTCTTCTCGTTGGCCGTTGTTCGTTTGCTCATGCGTCCCATCGCCTCAGCCCTCCACCACTGTCACGCCCATCGAGCGAGCCGTGCCTGCAATGACCTCGGCGGCCGCCTCGAGCGAGATCGCGTTCAGGTCGGCCATCTTCTCTTCGGCGATCTTGCGGCACTGCTCGCGCGTGATCTTGCCCACCGGCTCCTGGGGTCGGCCCGAGCCCTTGCTAATGCCTGCGGCTTCCTTAATGAGGACCGAAGCGGGCGAGCTCTTGACTTCGAACTCGAACGAGCGATCGCTGTAGGACGTGACGATGCAGCCCACGATCTTGCCGTTCAGATGGGCCGTGGCCGCGTTGAACTGCTGGATGAACTGCCCTGGGTTCACGCCCTTGGCACCCAGCACGGGGCCGAGCGGTGGCGCGGGCGTAGCCGCCCCTCCGGGGGCCATGATCTTGAAGACGTGCGATACTTCTTTTTTGGCCATCTGTTCTCCACCTCCCACCGGCCCGGTCACGCCTCCAGACAAGCTGAGACGGTCCCAAACGCGTGGGCCGGCCAATCGGCTTCCACGCGGACGCAGTGGTCCATTCGGCGTTGCGTTGTCGCCCAGCAGGACACCCGGCTGGACTGCCCGGGGATTTCCGGGTCGAGATGATAGCCGCCGATTCGCCGGCACTCCATCCCGAGTCACCGCACTACTTGACCTATCTAAATCCAAACAAACACAACGCCGATCGATTTCCTGGCTATCGTCTCCGCTTGGCCCGATCCGCCATCTCTCGGCCCGGGCCCTCGCAAGAGAACCACCCCGACGGAGCGACCATGCTGGGACGTGTTTTTAAGGCGTACGACATCCGGGGCACCTACCCCGACCTGCTCACTGATCGAATGGCCTGGCAAGTGGGCGTGGGCACGGGCCGGTTCGTGCTTGAGGTGGCCAAGGCCACTGGCGAGAACACGCCCATGATGCGCACCGTCGTCGTCGGGCGAGACATGCGCGAGAGTGGCCCCGTGCTTACGGAGCAACTCATCGACGGGCTCACTCGCACGGGCGTCAGCGTCATCGACCTGGGCCTCGTCGACACGCCCATGATCTACTTCGCGATCAATCACCTGGGCTGCGCGGGCGGTGTGATGGTCACCGCCAGCCACAACCCGCCAAACTGGAACGGCTTCAAGATCGCCGGTCCCAAGGCACGCCCCATCGGAGAGGCAACCGGCCTAGCCGACATCCGCAAGCACGCCGCCATGGCCGACATCCGCACGATCGATGAGCCGAGCGGCCGCGTCGAGCAGCGCGACCTGTGGAAGCCCTATGCCAAGCACGTGCGCCACTTCATCCGCGAAGGCGGAGTCCCCACCCGCACCAAGCCGCTCAAGGTCGTCATCGACGCCTCCAACGCCATGGCCGGCACGATGATCCCCAAGGTCTTTGGTGACAAGGGCGAGTTGGCCGAAAACTACCTCCCCGGGCTCGAACTCATCACGCTGAACATGGACAACACCAGCGGCGAGTACGCCCACCCGCCAAACCCCCTGGTCAAGAGCAACATGCGCATGACGCAAGAGGCCGTCATCGAGCACAATGCCGACGTGGGCTTCTGCTACGACGGCGACGCCGACCGCTGCATGGTCGTCGACGACGAGGCCCAGATCGTCGGCTGCGACCACCTCACCGCACTGCTCGCCACCGACGCGCTCACACGCCACCCCGGCGCCGCCATCGCCTATGACCTTCGCTCCAGCAAGGCCGTCGAGGAAGACGTCCGCAAGGCCGGCGGCACACCCGTGCGCGGCCGCGTTGGCCACGTCTTCATGAAGGCCGCAATGGCCGAGCACAACGCTGTCTTCGGCGGCGAGCTCAGCGGCCACTTCTACTTTCAGGACAACTACAACGCAGACTCGGGCGCCATCGCGATGTCCACCGTGCTCGGCCTGCTCGCCCGCAACAAGAAGAAGCTGTCCCAGCTCATCAAGCCCATCGCCCGCTACACCCAGAGCGGCGAGCTGAACTTCACCAACGAGGAGCCGCAGGAGGCCATCGACAAGCTCGAGGACGAGATCGCGAGTGACGACGCCATCGTCGACAACCTCGATGGCATCACCATCGACTGCTTCAGGAAGGAAGGCTGGTGGATCAATGTCCGCATGAGCAACACCGAGCCCCTGCTGCGCCTCAACGCCGAAGCCAAGGACCGCCAGACGCTCAACCGCTTGGTCGACCGGGTCGGCCCCATGCTCGGCAAACGCGTGGAGCACTGACACAAGCAAAGCCTCGTGCGTCGCATTCTGACCGAGCCGGTTGCGTGAGCAGCCGACCGTGTACACGAGTAATGAGGGTAGGAAAATCGGCCGGTAGGAACCGGTCCGTCTACCGCACTCCCCGTCGCCGACCCATCCCAAACTGGACGCCCCCACGCCCGCCCACTAGCCTCTCCTGAGCGCATCAGGACCCCTCGGGAGCCCGTGACACCATGAACCTCGGCCAGTTCTTCGAGCATTGGAGCATCGCCGAGAACCCCTTCCGGGGCGAGGAAGCACGCGACGACGCGGTCTTCGCCAAGCTCTCGGCTGAACCAGTTGTTGAGCCCGATCAGCCACGCACCGGCGAAGGCGACCGCAAGCCGCTTGACGCCAGACACAGCGACTTCGAGAAGATCGTGGGCGACCTTGCCCGCCCTAGCACGTCCATCGTCTTCGGCGAGAAAGGCAGCGGGAAGACTGCTTTGCGTCTGCAGATCGAGGCCAGGGCGCAACGCCATAACACGTCCAACCCCGCCGAGCGTGTGCTGCTGATCGCACACGATGACTTGAATGCCGTTCTCGATCGCTTCCACGAGCGGAGCGGACAGGACAGCGCGCTCGAAAGCCTCAAGCACTTTCGCCTGGTGGACCACATCGACGCGATGTTGCTGTGGGCCGTGCCGCGGTTGGTCGACGCGCTACTCGAAGATCCGAGCCCCGCCGGTGCGATCACTCTGGGCGAGAGCCAGAAGAAGGCGCTCCGGAAGCTCGACGGCGGCGCGAAGCGCGACTTGCTGCTGCTGCAATCGATCTACGACCGCCCGGCAAGCGCGGAGTTGCGCACCGGCCGGCTCCGCAGGACGATCAGGCTACCGCTCGGCGGCGGTCAAGTGGCGTGGAACGCGGCGTTGTTCGCGGGTTGGATCCTGCCGCTAGCAGCGCTCATCGGTTGGTGGCAACTTGGTGGGTTGCCAGACGTGGTTTGGTGGGTGCTCGTCGCCGCTGGCACGGTGGCGTGGGCTGCCGCGGGCATCAAGCGATTGGTGCTCGACCGCATGGCCATGCAACGCCTGGGCACGAAGGTCCGCAAGCAAGTGCGGGTCAGTTCTCGCAGCGATGCTTCCTATGCCCAGAGCTTCGCGCAGCTCGAGCGCGTGCTGGCCTCGCCCAGCGGCCTGCCGACCACAGATTCCGACGACACGCGCTATGCCATGCTCGAACGGCTGCGCCGCGTCCTCTCGCCCCTTGGCTACCGCGGGATGCTCATCGTCATCGACCGTGTCGATGAGCCGAGCCTCATCAGCGGCAACCCAGAGGCCATGCGCGCCCTCATCTGGCCCCTGCTCAGCAACAAGTTCCTGCAGATGGACGGCGTCGGCGTCAAGATGCTGTTGCCCATCGAACTCCGGCATGCGCTTTATAGAGAGTCCAGCGCCTTCTTCCAGGAGGCACGCCTCGATAAGCAGAACCTCGTTGACCGCCTGAGTTGGACCGGGGCCATGCTCTACGATCTGTGCGACGCGAGGCTCAAGGCTTGCCTCGAACCGGGAGCCAAACCCATCACCCTGGTCGACCTCTTTGCCGAGGACGTAACCGAGCGTGATCTGGTCGATGCCCTCGACCAGATGCACCAGCCCCGCGACGCGTTCAAGTTCCTGTACCAGTGCCTGAGCGAGCACTGCTCGAACGTGACCGCCCAGCAGCAAGCCTGGCGGGTACCCAGGCTTGTGCTCGAAGGCGTCCGCAAGCGACAGAGTGAACGGGTGCAGCAGTTGTATAGGGGAATCAGTCCTGCGTAAGGCTGGCCTGCCAACCGATATCCGGCAGTTTTCCGACAACAGCCGACAAGCCGCGGTTTCGATCGGGCGGCATGTAACCCAAGCTGACGAAGAGCCATAGCCGGGCGCAATCTGCTACCTCGGGACCCAAAACGCCGATTTTGGGTTGAATCGGGAGCCTGTTTGGGGGATGATGCCCCTACGTGCAAGCTGCCGGCCCGCTCGTGGGCCCCGCCTCGCCAGCCGCTTCTGCGACAGCCCGACCCGAATGCATCGCTCCCAGAAAGGACCATTACCCCATGGCCGCCCTCGAAGACTTTATTGGCACGCTCAACGGACTGTTGTTCCACGACTTCGTGCTTATCGCGCTCGTGGCCGTCGGCTTGCTCTTTACGATCTGGAGCGGCTTCGGCCAATACCGTGCCCTGACTCACGGCGTGGGGGTCATCCGCGGCAAGTACGACGACAAGAACGATCCGGGCGCCATCAACCACTTCCAAGCGCTCTCAGCGGCGCTCTCGGCAACGGTTGGCTTGGGCAACATCGCCGGTGTGGCCGTTGCGATCGCGCTCGGTGGGCCCGGCGCGGTGTTCTGGATGTGGGTCATCGGCTTCCTGGGCATGGCGCTCAAGATGACCGAGGTCACCCAGAGCATGCTCTATCGCAACACCAGCGACCCGGACAACCCCCACGGCGGACCGATGTTCGTCGTCCGCGAGGGCTTCAAGAAGTGGGGGCTGGGCCCCATCGGCGCGATCTTCGGCGGCATCTTCTGTGTCACGCTGCTCATCAGCGCCATCACTGGTGGCAACATGTTCCAGGCGTGGAATGTCGCCGAAGTCACCACCCAGTATGTCGGTGGCATGCCGCGCATTGCCGTGGGCATCGTGCTGGCTCTCATCGTGGGCGTGGTCATCATCGGCGGCATCAAGCGTATCGGCGCGGTTGCCGGCCGATTGGTGCCCTTCATGTGTGCGCTCTACCTGCTCGCCGGGCTGTACGTACTCGCCGTCAACATCGGTGAGATCCCGGGGCTGTTGATCATGATCGTGAAGTACGGCCTTGCATTGGGCACGGCCGAAGCTGAGGGCGCGTTCATCGGCGGCGCGTTCGGCTACGCTATGATGTGGGGCATCAAGCGGGCGTTGTTCAGTTCTGAGGCCGGCCAGGGCTCGGCACCGATCGCTCACGCGGCGGCCAAGTGCGACGAACCGGTGCGCGAGGGTGTCGTCGGCGGCATCGAGCCGTTCATCGACACGATCGTCGTCTGCACCATCACAGCCCTCGTGATCCTGGCCAGCGGCGCATGGAACCGTGGACCCGAAGCCAACTTCGACGAGACCACCACCATCGCACTGGTTCCTGCTGAGAATGGCGAGTGGACCGTGCAGACGCCGGCCATCCCCGCCAAGACGGCCGAGGCCCGCAAGATCACCCAGGTAGCTGAGGGACAGAGCGGTTGGACCAACGAGGACCAGGTGTTCGTGCTCGTTCGCGCTGCCGACAATGAAGACACTGGCGACAACATCATGCAGGTACCCGGGGAACTCGTGGCCGACGACGACGGCAACCTGTCGATCGAATGGGAAGCTTTCGATCCCGGCACCACGTCAGACGGGAACCCGATCACGCCCGAGCTGGTCGATGACGGGCTTTATTTCAGCTACGCCGGCGCGGGGCTGACCGCTCACGCGTTCGATCGCGTGCAGCCGGGAATGGGCAAATGGCTCATCATGGCTGCCTCATGGCTGTTCGCGATCTCGACCATGATCTCGTGGAGCTACTACGGCGAGCAGGGCGTGTACTACCTGTTCGGCTCGCTGTCCAAGAGCGCCGTCACTTCGATGGTGCTGGTGTACAAGCTCATTTACTGCCTGCTGATCGTGATCTCCACGCTCCCGTTCATCCGTACCGACGCCCAGCTCGACACTTGGACGACGATGGGCTTGGGCGTGATGCTTGTGGCCAACATTCCGATCATGCTCATCTTCGGTGCACAGGCCATGAAGTCCTACCACGAGTACATGGGCAAGCTCAAGCGAGGCGAGTTCGCGGACAAAGCCCACACCCCCGCTTCGCTCAAGGACGTCGCCGAAGGCAAGGACCTGGAGTAATCACAAGGCCCGTTTCCCCAAGAACATACGTTGAAGGGGGGACTCGACATGCTCGACTGGTTTTTTGCCGATGGGGCCATCTGGTTTGGCATTCCCGCGTTGCTTGGCACCGGAGTGTTCGTGATCCAGCTCCTCATGGGAGAACTGGGCGGCGATTTCGACGTTGACGCCGACATCGACTTGGACACCAGTGGCGCGGGCGACTTCCGAGCGCTGAGCATCCAGACCATCGCGGCCTTCTGCCTCGGCAGCGGCTGGATGGGACTGGGTGCCTACCGCGTGCTCGACCTAGGCATGATCGGCTCGGTCGCCGTCGCCGTGGTGAGCGGCATCGGCGTGGCTTGGCTCATGACGTATCTCACCCGCCAGATATTCAAACTCCAACGCTCGGGCAATATCACCATCGCGAGCGCCGCTGGACTCACCGGAGACGTCGCCGTCACCGTGCCCCCCGCCAACGCGGGCCGGGGTGGCGTGTCGGTCGTCATCAACGGCAACCGACGAGAGTACGACGCGGTACAAGCCGGAGAAGAGCCAATCCCGCCTCGTACGAGCGTGAAGATCGTCTCGGCCGACACCCAGAACAACACCCTTCTGGTCGAGCGGGCCTGAACCAATCCTGAACGGACGGGCCTGAATCTAGGCCTATCCTGAATCACGTTTTCCCGCCTCGCTGGGGGCGGCGAAGGGGGGACTCTGTCCATGATGTATCAATCCGCACTCACCACGGTCGGCGCACCACTGGCGCAGGTCCTGGCCCAAGGCGACAACTCGGGCGACAAGATCGGCATCTTCGCGATGATTGGTCTGGGCGTGGCGTTCTTCGTCTTCATCCTCGTGGTGTGGTTCCTGGCCGCCCGCGTGCAGCGCTGCCCACCCAACCGCATCCTGGTCGTGTGGGGTAGCGCGGGCAAGAGCGGCCGTCGGTGCTACAACGGCGGCATCAAGGTCGTGTTCCCGGTCATCCAGCAGCACGCGTACATGAGCGTCGAGCCACTTGTCATCGACATCCCGCTCGAGGGCGCGCTGTCGCTCAACAACATCCGCGTAAACGTGCCCGCCACCTTCACCGTGCGTATCTGCCCCGATCCGATCCTCATGGCCGCCGCGGCCGAAAACCTGCTCGGCAAGCCACCGCAGGCCATCCGCGAACTTGCCCAGGACATCATCCTGGGCCAGCTGCGCCTGGTGATCGCGACGCTGTCGATCGAAGAGATCAACAAAGACCGCGAGAAATTCGAGAGCCTCATCCGAGAGAACGTGACCCAGGAGATCAACAAGATCGGCCTGGAACTCATCAACGTCAACATCCGTGACATCACTGACGAGAGCGGCTACATCCGCGCTATCGGCCAGCGCGCCGCCGCCGAAGCCATCAACAACGCCAAGGTAGAGGTGGCCCAGGCCGACCGCGACGGCGCCACGGGCGAGGCCGTTGCCAACCGCGAGCGCACCGTCAGCGTGGCCAAGGAAACCGCCACGGCCACCGAAGGTGAAAAGGAAGCCGAACGCAAGCAACGCGTCGCGGTCGCCGAGTTCGAGGCCCAGGCCATCACGGGCGAAGCCGAGAGTAAGCGAGATCAGGACATCGCCGTGGCCGAACGTCGCGCCGAGACGGCCGCCGCCAGCAAGCGCGCAGAGCAAACCCAACGTGTCGCGGTGGCCGAGGCAGAGGCCCGGGCCGTCGAAGGCGAGAACACCAGCCAGGGCCAGATCGCCGAGTACAACGCCAAGCTGGCCGAGGTACGGGCCGAGAGCCGCCGCCGGTCCGATGTGGCAGCCGCCCAGGCGCACGAGGCCATCCTGAAAGCCGAGCGCGAGCAGGAACTCGCCCGCCTTGGCAAGGAAGAACTCGCCCCGCAGGAGATCGAGAAGCAGCGCATCGAGATCGCCGCCGAGGCCGAGGCCGAGAAGAAGCGCCGCGAGGCCCGAGGCGAGGCCGACGCCACCCTGGCCAAGTACGAGGCCGAGGCCGAGGGCGTTCGGCAGGTGCTCGAGGCCAAGGCCGAGGGCTACCGCCAGCTCATGGCCGCCGCCGCCGACAACCCGCAGGTGGCCCCCACCCTGTTGCTCATCGAGCAGTTGCCCGAGCTAGTCGCCCAACAAGTCAGGGCCATCAGCAATCTCAAGATCGACAAGATCACCGTGTGGGACAACGGCCGCGGCAGCGCCGTCGAGGGCAAGCCCGGCGCCGGTGGAGCCACAAGCGACTTCCTGTCCGGCCTCATCGGTTCGCTTCCGCCCGTGCACGAGCTTGCCAAGCAGGCAGGCGTAGAGCTACCCGGCGCACTCGGCCGCGTCACCGAGACCAGGCACGCACCGGTCGATGCGGGCCACGGGACCGAAGCGCCGCAGAGCGACGCGAAGCCCAAGGCATGAGCGCGTTCCACTATCATCCTGAGAGCAGGGTTCCTCGGCGAGGCTTGCGTCGCCTGGGCCCGTACACCCAACAAGCAACCGTGGAGGTCGGACGCGCTGCGTCGACATCCCGCCGTTCTTATTCCGGACGTGCCGTTTGAGGAGTCCACGATGACCAGACTAACGAGGCCACTAGCCCTAGCCGCCACGCTCGCCGCCGCCATCGCTGGATGCAACGCCGGTCACGGACAGTTCGCGGGTGCCAGCGAGGTCGCACAGCCCCTGGCCGAGGCGAGGAACGCACGCCCCTACGCCATGACCTTCATCAAGACCGGGCCGCTCACCTCGCCCACGCGCGAGCAACAGGCCGAAGCCATGCAGGGGCACTTCGCCAACATGCAGCGCATGGCCGAGGAGGGCACGCTGCTCATCGCCGGGCCGCTCGCCAACCCCAAGAGCGACCCCAACCACCGCGGCATCTTTGTCTTCGACGCCGACACGGTCGAGAAGGGCGCAGCGCTCGCCGCCACCGATCCGGCCGGCCAGATGGGCGTATTCGTGATGGACAACTACTTGCTGACCACCGATGCCCCGCTGACCGAACTCACCCGCCTCGAAAAGGAATACGAGCAACGGCGCCTCGACGACCCCGATGTGCCCGACGAGTGGACAGGACGCATGTATGTCATGGCCAGCGCCCCCTACAGCAAGGAACTGCAAGAGCGGCTGTCTGAGGCGGACGGAGTGCTCATCAGGGGCAGACTCACCAACGAACAGGGCGTTGACCAGGTGTTCCTCTGGCTCGATGCACCGAACGCACAACTTGCGCGAGACCTGCTGCCCGACGCCGAATGGACCATGCACGGGTGGTTCGGCAGCCCAACCGTCGCCGAGCTAGCCGGGTTGCAGGACGCGGGATGAACATCGCTTCATGGTGACCCGAGGCGCCATTGGGAGCCCATACGATACAACGTGAAGCACGAGTCTCTGGAGAGCCCCATGAGCAACGACGACCAACAGTGCGATACGCAGGCCAAGGCCGAGACGATCGCCAGTGATGCCAGCGCAGCCGCGGGCGACGTACGCCGCCGCATCAGCGATCTGGTCGCCAGCGTCGCCGCCACGCCCGGCCGTGCCATCGAGGGTGGTGCGAGCGCCTTCCAGCGTGTGACTCGAGAGGTCCTCGAGGGAGCCAGCAGGGGCGCACGCCAACTCAGCGACGAACGCAAGGGCTCGGCCATGGCCGAGACGCTGGAAGGTCTGGGCGAAGGGCTGGGCAAGGCCGCCCACGCCACGCAGTTGGCTCTCGAGGAAGCTCGCGCTCGTGGTGAGAGCTTCGCAAAAGACGATGTCAGGGCCGCGATTGACGACCTCCGCGTCATCGAGGACCTGCTCCGCGATTCGGGCACCCGCCTGGCCAAAGCCGCGGGTAGCAACGCCAAGGACGCTGCCAGCGACCTGACCAATCACGCCGGACGCGTGTTCGAGGGCATCCGCCCGGCCATCGAGGGCGCCTTGCGCGAGGCCATGCGCCACCCCGTCGATACCGCCACGGACGCAGCTGCTACGGGAGTCAGCGCCGCTCGACTCGGGATCGGCGCTCTCTTCGACACGGCCGGCGACCTGCTGAGCGGCGCGGGCGAGATGATCAGCGGGAAGAAGGACCGCGAGAACAAGTAGATTCCAGCCCCTCGCGCGAGCGAGGGCTCGTTCTTAACTCAGGCGCTTCCCAGAGAGCAACCGGACCACCCCCAGCACGCCCGCGAATACGAACGCCGCCAGACCGATCCAGAACAACAACCCTTCGGGCGCATCGGTCGTCCCGCGCGCCGCCGCTGCACGATCGGCCAGCAGCATGATCGACCCGCCCACGACCAGCGCCGCGACGACCAACGAATAGCTGATGTTCCGACTTGCCCGCTCGATCTCATCGGTCAGCTCGGTCAGCCCGTGGTGCTTGAGCTGCACGCCCAACTCCTCGTTGCGCATCATGTGCAGAATGCTCGCAACCTCGCGCGGGGCTCTCTCAACAAGTTCGGCGTATCCCAGAACCGCGCCCTGCACGCGTCGTTTCGCGGCGCGGAAGCCGTACCGACGCCGCAGCAGCCCCTCGATGTGCGGCCGCACATGTTCGACCAGATCGAAGCTCGGGCACACCATCTCACCCACACCCTCGATCGTCGTGATCGCCTTGATAAGGTACACGATGTCGGCCGGCACGCGCAGCTTGTGCTTGCGGAGCTTGGCGAAGAACTCGCTGAGCAGCGCGCCCATCCGAAGGTCGGCAAGCGACGCGTTCTGGAACCGGCTGATGAACTCCCACGCGTCGGCCCGGAACGCCCGGTCGTGCGCGCGCATCGGGCTCACGCCGGTCAGCTCGATCACCACGTCCAGCACCCGATCCAGATCCCCGGCGATCGTGCCCTGCACCAGGTCCGCAAGCAGCTCTGATGTGCGCGGATCGATGTTGCCCGTCATGCCGTAGTCGATGAAGCACAGCCGGATGTCGCTCGCCTCGCGCCGCATGAGTTCGCTCGCGTCCTCTGCGTCGACTGCGCCATCACCTTCCACCGGCAGTCCGACGAGCACGAACAGGTTCCCGGGGTGCGGATCCGCATGAAAGAAGCCCGCCTCGAAGCACTGGCGGAACACCACATCGCTGCCAATCGCCACGATCTCGCGCCGCTGTGCCTCGCTGAATTCGTGCTTCTTGAAGTCGCTCAGCAGGATGCCGTCGATCCGCTCCATGCACAGGATCGTCGGCGTCGAGTGCTGGGGGTACACCTTCGGGAACACCACCCGTGGGTCCTCATCGAACGCCGACGCCATTCGCGCCATGCTCCGGCGTTCGAGCTCCAGGTCGATCTCTCTCCGCACCTGGCGGCGGAACTGCTCGACAACATCGATCGGGCTATATCCAAGGTCGCTGAAGCGATCCTCCACGAACTCGGCCAGCGTCGCCATGATCTCCAGGTCGGCCTCGATGACCTCCTCGATGTTCGGCCGCAAGACCTTCAAGACAACTTCGGTCCCATCGGCCAGCGTCGCTCGGTGCGCCTGCGCGATCGATCCCGCCGCCATCGCCTCGTACTCGATCGAGGCGAAGTGCGCGCCGCTCTGTTGCGCCGGCATCTCCTTGATGAGCGCATCGATGTACTCACGAATCTCGCCGGCAGGCACCGGCTTCACCGTGCTCTGGAGCTTCGTGAACTCCTCCGCCCACTCGGGAGGGATCAGGTCGGGCCGCGTGCTGAGCACCTGCGCCAGCTTGACGAACGTCGGCCCAAGCTCCTCCATCGCCTCGCGCAGCCGCACGGCCGTCGGCGTGCGATGCACCGTCGCGTCCTTCTTGCTGAGCCCCACCATGCGGCGGCCTCGCAGCACCAGACGGTCGAGGTCCAGGTCGGCGATGGCCTTGCCAAACCCGAAGCTCGCCAGCACCGAGATGATCTCCTTGGCCCGCTTGATGTTGCGGATGGTGCGGCCGATGTGGGCGATGTTGCTCGGGATAGTGGTGAGGGTCTTGGACACGGGCACAGGGTAGGGGAGGCCGCGCCAGATTGGCAGATGGCAAATCGCCAGACAGCGGATTCGCGGGGAGCACCAGAAGCTCAACCCGAACCAAGACGCGGGCATAAGCATGCGGACCAATGACCGCCCGCCAATGATCCCCCGGAGGCTGCTATCAAACTCATCGGACCCGGCGAGACTATCTGCCGCTTCGCACGCTTCGCCCGGCGCCGACCGCTGCTGGCTACGTGGCTCGTGATCGTGACCATCACGTCGGGTGGTCCATGCCTGGGCTACTACTCGTACTACTCGGGAACCAAGCAAGTACATTGGGTCGTCGGCGGCGGGGGCATTGGCCGGGTTAGCTCGGGCCCGAATCCTTACTTAGGCACCTACACGCAGCATGATTTTGGCTGGCTTCCCGACGTGAGCGGTCTGATCGACCTCGACTTCCGATGGACTTTCAACGGCCAGCCAGTGCAGCACCCGCCATACTTCTTCGCCTTTCCGATCTGGGTCGTCACCCTCGCGCCAACACTCCTCATCGGAACGCCCATCCTCATCCGCAATCACAAACGCCGCCGCCGCGAGCAACGCGTGCTCCGCGTCGGCGGCACCCCCTGCCCCTCGTGTGGCTACGACGCCACGGGCCTCACCACCTGCCCCGAATGCGGTGCGACCATGAACACTCACACGGAGTCCCAACCATGAGAATCAACCCACTCCCGCTCTTCCTCTTGTGCCTCACCCCGCTGCTGGGCTGCTCGGCCCAGACGAAGCACACCGACACCCGCGCCGAGCCAGCCGAGGTCGCCATGAACATCCACTATCTCGAGATCGTCACCCCCGATGTCGACGCGACCTGCGAGGCGCTCGCGAGCGCCCACGGCACCGCGTTCGATGAGCCCATCCCCGAGCTTGGCAACGCGCGTCTGGCCCCGCTGACCGGCGGCGGCGCCATCAGCGTGCGAGCGCCGATGCGCGCGACCGAGACCCCGGTGGTCCGCCCGTACATCCTGGTCGACGACCTCGCCGCCGCCGTCGAAGCGGCCCGCGCCGCCGGCGCCGAGATCGCGATCCCGGCGATGGAGATCCCAGGCCGGGGCACCATCGCCATCTACATCCTGGGCGGCATCGAGCATGGGCTCTGGCAGAGGTGAGCCGGCTGTGCTCGGGTGCTTCTTGGTGTTCGAGTTGTGCTTTCGCGCGTTCTTGGCGTCTCACCGCCCGGGCGGTGAAGAACCAGAAACCCCAGATCAGCATAACCGAACCATCCGAGCCCACGGGCACCCACCGGGGGCCCAGCCCCAATAGGATGCTGGCATGCTCAGCCAGATCTTGACCATCGTCGCATTCGTGCTGCTGGGCCTGAACCTGATCGGCTTCATAGCCGTGACGCTGTCGTATCTTGGTGTGCACCTGCTCCCGAAGGCCGGCCGCCGGTTGCGGTCCGTGTCGCTCCTGATGTTTGCCTGCGGCGCGGCGGTCTCGGTCGCCATGCTCCTCGACGCGCGCACCACGGTACCAGCCGCCGCGACGGCGCCAAGCACATGGCTCGCCCACCGCACCACAACCTTTGATGCCACACCCATGACCGAGCACAGCACCGTGCCCGGGACATACACGCTCGCGTACACCATCGATTTCACCGGCGTCGACCGCCGAATCGGTGCTCCGGGCTCGGGCCGCACGGCCTTCGAGGCCACCGGCGGTACGGCCGAGGTCCGGCTCACGGGCAATAGCACCACCACCAACCCCACCACCGTGCCGCCGATGACACTGCGCTACGACGCGGCCACCGATGGCTGGACCGTCCTGGACGCAGCAACCTCTCCGTCTACAGCCATACGCTCGGGCACTGGTCTTGGCCGGGGCATCACGGCGCTCTACGCCGCCGCCGGGCTCGACCAACGGCCATGGATCGACGCCGAGCGGTACGAGGCCGAAGCCCTGGTCCACACCCACACCGGCGAAGAGGTCACGCCAAACGGCTACAAGGCCACCGGCACTGGAGATGCGGCGTGGAGCGAGAACCGCCTGGCCCTCTGGCGCGGCAGTTCCAGCCAGCGCCACAGCCGCCAGCCCAACGCCAACCTGCCAATCAGGCTCTCGTCGATCATCGCGATCCTCTTGCTTTGCGTAGGAGGGCTGTTCTGCGCGCTGGCCGCGGCGCTGTCTTTCGTTCCGCGTTCCAAGCCGCCCGCGTGAGACGGTTGTGCGGTGAACGGACCGCACGCAACCAGCTCTTGACGCCGAAGCATCCTCCAAGCGAGTCTTCGAGCGCCGGCGCATGCGGGAGGCACGGCGGTCTTCCGCCCCGCCGCAGCGTCGAGCGTGCAAGACGGCTCGCAAGCACCACCCTCAGAGCAGCGCGTCGATGGGGGCGGGCACCGTGGCCGTGAGCACCCAGTGCGCGGCCCGGAACAGGAACGCCGCCACGGCCAGCCAGAAGAGGACGCGTGTGATGCAGTGCAGGCGGTAGAGGCCGATGGCCATGAGCGGGAATTCCTTGTCGTACCGCAGCCAGCACGACGCCATCCACAACCACTCGCGCCGCAGACGCTCCGCGCGGCCCGGCTCGTGCTCCGATGGTTGCAGGTTGCCACTTTCGTCGGCGATCCACTTCAGCACATGCTTCCTGTACTCGTCGCTCACCGGGTGCAGCGGGCCGTAGTAGTCTTCCAGCCATGGGGTGACACGCGAGCGTTCCTCGGCCTCGCGCAGGGCGGTGACGCCCGCCGTGCTCAGGTTCTCCGCTCCGAGCGTTAGCCATCGCCACACGCCGAGCATGACGACCAGGCGGACCGCGTTGTACGCCGCGACGACGGCCGTCAGGATGGCGAAGTACCACGCCTCGAGCCCGCCCACCAGCACCCACCACGCGGGCGTGGGCGCGTGGTGGCGGTCGAAGCGTTCGACGAGCCCCCGCAGCTCCCCCTGCGCCAGGTTCTCGACGCGCGGCTCGGCCACGGCTCGCGGCCCGGCTCGCGGCAGCTCGCGCAGGCGCGGCTCGAAGGCGGGCCGGGGCGTGGCCTCGGCGATCGCCGTGTAGGCCCGGTCGATGGCGCCGAGGTTGGACACGCTCACGGCGAATGGCAGCAGGAAGGCGAGGGTGAGGGCCAGGTGCAGGGCGTACCTTGGGCCGGTGTAGGTGCGGCGTAGGACCGACCAGGGATCGCGGGCCCGGCCGTCGATGCGCAGGCGTTCGGCGGGGTTGTCGCCGAGGAGCACGCCGGTGGCGCCGCGGATGTCGCCATGGTCCAGATGGGCCCCGTCAAGGTCCGCGTGCTCGAGATGGGCCAAGCCAAGGTCCGTGTGCTCAAGATGGGCCCAGCGAAGGTTCGCATGCTCCAGATGGGCTTCGAAAAGGTTCGCGTGCTCGAGATGGGTACCGCGAAGGTTCGCATGCTCCAGATGGGCTTCGAAAAGGTTCGCGTGCTCGAGATGGGCATAGCGAATGTCCGCGTGCTCAATGTGAGCAAGGTAAAAGTCCGCGTGCTCAAGATCGGCCCTTGAAAGGTCCGCATGCTCCAAATGGGCCCGGACCCCCGCGCGACGGAGTTCACGACAATCGCTTGTCCACGCCCCGAACCGCTCCCGATCGGTGCGGCCCGGGTCGCGCGCTTGGGCGGTTCTGATGGCCGCGTGTAGCCGGGCCAGAATCCACCAATCACCGCGGAACGTACTGCTGTACTGTTGTAGTTCTTGAAGAAGGTCAATCTCCTCGTCCCCGAACGCCGCCCGCGCCACGTCCTCGTTGAACGCTTCGGTGCTCTCTTCATTCGATCGTGCGGGATGGTCGGGCCCGTAGAACGGGCACACCAGCGGCCCGTCGTAGCACAGCGGCCGCCACAGCGGGCCCTCGGGCAGGCCCGCGACGAAGGCGGGCTTGCCATCCGGATCGGTTGAGGGTTTATCAGCCATGGCAGTCCGATGCTAGATCGCACCCTCGCCTAAGAACCGACTCGCTGCGGCCACCGACAAACCGGGGGCCGCGACCAGCCGATCGAGAGCGACGCACGTCCGACCGGCGACGCGCCCGAGCCGATTCGCGATCGCTCCCACTCGACTAGGAGCCGCAACCACCCGATTCGGGGGTGTTCCCACTCAACATGTGACAACCGAGATTCTTGTTGAAGAGCCCGCGATTCGATCAAGTCGCCCACGCAAGCCGCCGAAGCTCGGTCTGGCCCGGTCGTACCCGGCACCTCGGGTGCGATCAGGCCCACGCAAAACAAGGGCGAGCGATCGGCCGTGCGGCCGGGGCACGCCCACTCGCCACGGCCACGCGCGTGGGGCGGCCGGGCGAATACTCGCACCCACGCCAGAGAATGGAGGCGCCCCATGGGCACCAACATGCCCTCCGAACGGGCACAAGCACTGGACTGGGTCGAGCAGCACATCGAGCCCTGGACCACCAACCAGGCGGCCATCGACCTGACCGCCGCGCAGGTCGCGGCCATCACGCTGTTGGCAACCACCGCGCGCGAGAAGCTGACCGCCGCCGGCGCGGCGCGCCAGGCCGCCAAGAACGCGACCCAGGAGTGGTACGACGCGGCCGACCAGATGAAGCAGCTCTCGAGCGACCTGATCATCGACATCAAGGCGTACGCGCGCGGCGACGGCGGCGACGAGGTGTACACGCTCGCGCAGATCAACCCGCGCAGCCCCGCCGGTGAGGCACCGCCCCCGGCCGTGCCCAGCGACATGCGCACCACGCTGACCAACGAGGGCTTCGTCGCGATGACCTGGAAGGGCAAAGGCCCCACCGGCACGCGCTACCACGTGCGCCGGCGCCTGCCCAGCGAGAGCGTGTTTACGTTCCTGGGCGACACCAGCGATAAGAACTTCACCGACGAGACCGTGCCGCAGGGCACCACGCGCGTGGACTACCAGATCGTCGCCGTGCACACCGACAAGAGCGTGCCGGGCGAGCCGTTCTTCGTGCAGTTTGGCGCGGGCAACAACGAGAGCGCAGCCGGCCAGCAGGTGGGCCAGCAGCAAGGCAACGGCCTGAGCATCGACTCGCAGGCGGCCTGACCGGGCATGGCCCGGGTGTCGCCCGACACCCCCCTTATGTGTGGGCCCCGCGGCGTGAGCGCGTCGCGGGGCGCTTTCTTATGTTGGCACGGGACGCGGCGGGCGGCTAAGGTGGCGTGCGGTCAAGAACGTACGACCGGCCCCCGCCGCGGCGGCCGACGAACACCCCCACGAGCATCACGAGCACAAGGAGCCTCCCCATGGCCAAAGCACCCGCACCCGTCGTCCACTTCGAGATCGGCCACAAGGACCTTGGCAAGGCCAAGACGTTCTACACCGAGTTGCTCGGCTGGCAGTTCGGCGACGCCGGGCCGACCATGGCCATGCTGGGCAACCTCGGGCCGTACGCCGAAGAGAAGACCGAGGGCATCGGCGGGCACATGCAGAGCCTGGGCCACGAGCCGCACCACTACGTCACGTTCTACGCGCAGGTCGACGACATCGAGGCCACGCTCAAGCACGCCGAGGAACTCGGCGGCAAGACCGTGATCCCCAAGCAGGAGGTGCCCGAGATGGGCTGGTTCGCGTGGTTCTCCGATCCGGGCGGCAACGTGATCGGCTTGTGGACCCCGATGCAGAAGTGAGCATCAAGACGCGAGTTAGCCCTCGACGAGCTTGAGCGCAACTAAGTCCTGCACGTCGAGCAACCCCACCGGCTTGCCGTCCGCATCCACGATCGGCACTTCATCCTGACGATACTCCAGCACCAACGCCACCGCGTCGCGCGCCAGCGCGTCGCTGCCGATCGTGCGTGGGTTCTTCGTCATCACTTCACCGATTGGCCGATCGAGTTCACCACGATCGCGCAGGACCAGCCTGCGCAGGTCTCCATCGGTGAAGATGCCCGCGAGCCTGCCCGCATCATCCACAAGCAAGATCGCACCGGGCCGTCGACCACTCTCGGTTTGTACGGCGTGCTGCGCGTCGATCACGCTCACGCTCTCGGGCGCGACCGGCAGGTGGTCGTGGATCGTGCACCGCGCGATGTCCATCACCGGCCGCAGCGCACCGCCGAGCGCACCGCCCGGATGGCGGCGTGCGAAGTCCGCATCGGTAAACCCACGCCGTGCGGCGGCCGAGATCGCCAGCGCATCACCCAACGCGAGCGTCGCCGTCGTCGAGGCCGTCGGCGCGCTGAACCGCGGGTGCAACGCCTCGTGCTTCAGCCCCAGATACAACGGCACGGTCGCCAACCGGCTCAACGGGTCTGCCTGCTCGCCATCGGCCGGCTTCCTCCCGGTGATCGTAACAATCGGCAGCCCGTCCTGACGCAGCAGCCCGCACAGCGCCACCACCTCGGCCGTCTTCCCACTAAAGCTCAACGCCAACACCAGATCACTCGACCGGAACCGCCCCAGATCCCCGTGGGCCGCCTCGGTCGGATGCACCAGATGGCTCGGGATGCCAAGGCTCGCCATCGTTGCGCTGATCTTCGCCCCCACATGCCCGCTCTTGCCGAGCCCGGTCACCAGCACCGTGCCGCCCGATTGGGCGCAAGCGTCGATCATCTCGACCGCCTTCGCAAACCCCACGGGCAACTCAGCGAGCGCCCCAACCGCCGCCGCCTCTTCCCTCAGAAGCCGGCTGGCGAGTTCGAGATGCTCTGTGGTGGGCTTGGGTTCGGCCATGGTCGTCATTGGTCAGGGTATGACGCCGGACGCGACCTAGACTGCCGCATGGACGCCACTGGCCCCGCCATCGCCGTCGACGCCTTCGAGGGGCCCATGGACCTGCTGCTGCATCTGGTCCGCGTCCACGAAGTCGACATCCACGACATCCCCGTCACCCTCATCGCCGAACGGTACATGGAAGCTATCGCCGACCTGTCGACCATCGATATCGACACCGCCGGCGAGTTCCTGGTCATGGCCGCCACACTGGCCGAAATCAAGAGCCGCGTGGTTGCTGCGGAGAACCTGAGCCCCGAAGAGATCGAAGCCGCCAAACGCGAGCATGCCAAGGCAGACAAAGAGCCCGACGACCCGCGGGCCGAACTCGTCCGCCAACTTCTCGAGTATAAGCGCCTTCGCGATCGCGCCGATGCGCTCGAGCAGCGCCTCGAGCAATGGCAAGCCCGCGCCCGCGTCGCCCCCGCGCTGCGCCCCTCGCGCGAGGACGACGAGGTCGATCTCGCACTCGACATGGACGACCTGAGCCTGACCGACCTCGTCGAGGCCTTCGACCGTATCGCCAGTTCCATCCAGTTCGACCGCCTCGGGGAGCACACCGTCACCGACGATGACACGCCCATCGAACTGCACCAGGCTGACGCCATCGACCGCCTCGAACGCGCCCGCTCCGAAACCGGCAACGCCGCCCTCCCCCTCAGCGCCCTCTTCACCGGCCGCACCAGAGGCGAGGCCATCGGCATGTTCCTTGGCATCCTCGAACTCATCCGCAACGTGCGGCTGCGTGCCTGGCGGGGCAAGTTGGAGGGTGAAGAGCCGGGGCAAGTGTGGCTGGGGTTAGTTGAGTCGCAGACACCCGAGGACGCATGATGTCGAAGACGCGCGTCCAACCGACGGATGACCACGGAGCCACTGTGGCACTGCAGGCGTTCAATCTCCCAAGGAAGTCACCAAAGAAACTAAGAAAACTCCGCAACAGTATCTGTCTGTTTGACTCTAACGACATTCACTGGACGGTAGCGGTCGGGATGATCTCGATCTGGGCCGTCCCCGTCGTCGCCCTCACGATCACTGATCAGTTGACGCCGGACAGGCACCTCCCCGAGTGGGCGCTTTACGTCGCGATGGTCGTAACCGCGACGATCGTGATTGGCTCGTGGAGATTTGTGCCGTTCGTTGCCGGGCCGCAACAACGCGAACTCAACCGCCGTGCTATCGATGCGTGGGCAGGCACGGGACTCTGCCCTGCCTGTGGCTACGACCTAGCCCTTGACTTGCACAACGGTGATGCAACGCCAGACAATGACGATACTGCCTCGTGCCCACAGTGCCACGCCAAGTGGCAAGCAGCACGATTCGAGGCCGCCATCAAAACCCGCTCTGGCGACTGGCGACAACAGTGGCGCGAGCAGCACCCAGCCTCGGACTGACCACAATTCGTACCCATAAGTACAGATCTCGCGCGCAGCATTCCGGCGCTGCAAAAGAAAACGGCTTCATAGCCCCAGCCGTCGCCATGTCTTCATCACATGCTCGACGAGAATCTCAACCCGATCCGCTTGTCCGGTCGCGTATGCACGAAAGCCGTGCAGAAGCCCAGACCCTCGAGAAGGCCAGAGCCGACGCGCAACGCGAGTAATACAAGGGAATCAAGCCGACCAAGTCATTCGCAGCCCTGGTCGAACTCGTTCTGGAACGCCAGAAAGTCGAAGATCGTGAGATCCCCGTCGCCGTCAAAGTCGGCGGCAAGGTCACCGGCGTCGAAACGGTTCTGGAACGCCAAGAAATCGAACAGCGTGAGCACGCCATCGCCATCGAGGTCGGCGCGGCAATCGTCGCCCCCGGGCTGCCACACCACGAAGCCATCGGGCTGGCTCCCGGGGGTCATCACGATGTCACCGATCTGGGTGATGTCACCGTTATCCTCGATGCGGAAGCTATAGATGCCGCTCATGTCGTCGAACGATGTGGAGTTGTCGGTGACGAACAGGAAGTTGCCCGCCGGTAGCGCGAGCGTGCCCACGGTGCCAAGCGTGCCCTGGCCACCGACATCGAACGACACGCCCAGCGCGGTGAGCGCCCCCGTCTCGTCGTCCGTCGAGAAACCCTGCACCGTCGCATCGCGCCCGTGGCCGGCGTACACGAAGCGGTCGTCGGGGCTCACGGTCACCCACGCGGGCGAATCGCCCGGGCTCAAGAACGGCGAGCCGGGCATGACCTCGAGCGAACCGAACGGGCCAACGCGGAAGCCCAGAACGTCGTTGCTCGTGCCGCTGATGCCGCCACCAGCGTACAGCCATTCGCCGTTGGGCGCGAGCCACATGTCGAGCGCAAAGTTCGGAGATGTAAACACGAACCCCGTCTCGGCGAGCATGCCGTCGGCGTCGACCTCATACGCGGTCACGTTCGCCGAGCCACCGCCGAAGTCCGAGTCCTGAACAAAGACAAGGCGACGATCGTGGTCGGCCTCGATGTTGGTGATGAACGTGCCCTCGGCGGTAATGTCCCGCTGCACGAGAGAGCCGGTCATCGGCGAGGCTCCGGGCGTATAGCGGTACACGCGTGCGAAGGAACTCCCCAGGCTCGACTCAGCCACGGCGATGTACTCGTCGTCGACCCACGCCATGCCCAACGGCGCGTTGGGTACCTGGAATGTATCGACGATCTGCATCGTGCCATCGGTGTCGATCTCGATGATGGTGAGCTGCTCTGGGTCGAGCGCGGTCGCGTGGCCGGTAGCCAGGAATCGCCCGCTCGCTGAGAGGGCGATGCCCTCGATGTTGGTGCCCGGGAGCGATCCACTGCCCGGGGGTCGCTCGTCGATGACGATGTAATCGATCTGCACGAGCGCGCCCGAAGCATCGGGCTGGAGGCTGGTAACCGCACCCAACAGATTGCCGTTGTTACCCACGAAGACCGTGGGATCGGTGGCCTGCCCGAAGGCCGCGGTGGCGAGCACGAGCGAAGCAAGGGTGATGCGGCCTGCGGGCATGGGCGATTCCTCCTTTGATTCGAAGACGCTACAGCATACCCGAAGGGCATCGAGCTGGTACCCGACGTGCGCCGAACCCCGCCACACTCACGCAGCACTGCCCGCAAATTTCTCACTATCGGACGTGCGCTACGCAGTCGTGACCGCCGCCTGGGGCTCATGCTCCGCAAGGTTGGCCACGATCTCGCCTGTGCTATATGTCACGGCCTTGCCTGCCAGCAACACTCGATCACCCGAGGTGCTCTCGACCACATCGCAGCGCAACTCACCGCCGCGCTTGGAGACCTGGCGCGCAGCTAGTCGGCTCTTGCCGAGCCGATGAGCCCAGTAGGGCGCAAGCGCGCAGTGGGCGCTGCCGGTCACCGGATCTTCGTCGACACCCGCGCGAGGAGCAAAGAAGCGCGAGACGAAGTCGTGGCTCGCGCCAGGGGCCGTGGCGATGACGCCGTGAGCATCGACCCTGCCGAGCTTCATCATGTCCGGCGCAAGGTCGTGGACATCGCGCTTGCTGTCGAACACCGCGATGTAGCTGTAGAACGAGTCTTCACCGGTGGTCAGGCGTTTGGTCGTGCGTAGCATCTCGACAGGGCCGACGCCGATCGCTTCAACAAGCTCGCTCGGTGCTTCGCAAGACTCGACGTCGTGCGCCGGAAAGTCCATGACGATCAGGTCTTCGGCACGCTGCTTTTCGTGCCAAACCGTCAACGGCCCACTGCGACTCTCGAACGTCAAGCGTTCGACAACCTCGGCCTCGTGGTTCCATAGCACGTGCGCCGCGGCCAACGTGGCGTGGCCGCAAAGATCCACCTCGATGGCGGGTGTGAACCAGCGGATCTTCCGATCGGCATCGTTGTTGCCGGCCGGCCCGACGAAGACCGTCTCGCTCAGGTTCTGCTCCGCGGCAACCTGCTGCATGACCGCCTCGGTGGGCCATTGCTCGACAGGAACGACCGCGGCCGGGTTGCCACCGAAGACGTACGGGGTGAAGGCATCGACGTGGTAGATCTTCATTCGTGCCACCTTTCTGTTGAACGATGGCACTCTATGGCGGTGGCGGCGTCGAGGTGACGTGCCCTACTTTCGGCCACCTAGGACGGGCCCCAAGCCAAGCCCGCGGCGCAAGTCAACGATCTGGCCCGCGTGGGTGCCGATGTGGAAACCCATGCGCAAGGCGAGGTCGCTCACCGTGGTCTCGCCGGTACCCCACGGTGTCTTCCGAGCGATCGCATCCTCGTCGGCGCTGCGCAACGAGTCGGCAAGAGTACGGTGGGCCTCGCGCATGATGACCAGCGAGCGTTCGAGTGTGGGATAGCGATCCGGATCGTCCGTGGGCGACGAACCAAAGGCGACGCCCTCGGTGGCGAATCGCTGCCTGTCGCCGCGGTCGCCCATCACGAAGGCGCTGGGCGGGAGCTCGCCCGGCTCGTCTTGCCGGTTCACTCGTTCGGTGCAGCGGTAGGCGGTGAGGGCAAGGTGGCCCAGTGTCCAGGCGAGGTGGTTGGGCATGGCCGGGGCCTGCCGCGTGCGATTCGAGTCATTGAAGCCGGTGAGGAAACGCTCAAAGAGGGCCTCGGAGTTCATCAGGTTGTGGGCGAGGAACTCGCCGTGGGCTTGGCTCATGGTTGGTCGGTCTCCGGTTCCGTATCCGGCCAGTGTACGGCCGCGCCGGTACCATCGGTCATGGCATCACAGGCCCCCAGCGCTCCACCATGCATCGTTCCGAACCCCTATGGCCCAGCCATCCCCATCGGTGCCGGGCACCCGCTGCTGGTCATCGCCGGGCCTTGCACTCTTGAGTCGTTCGAGATGGGGCTGGAGGTTGGGCGGGCACTCAAGAGATCAAGCGACGACGCTGGATTGCCGTACGTGTTCAAGGCGAGCTTCGATAAGGCCAACCGGTCCAGCGCGGCGTCGCCGAGGGGGCCTGGGCTGGAGCGGGGGCTCTCTTGGCTCGCGAAGATCGGTGAAGAACTCGGGTGCCCGGTGACAACGGACATCCACCTGCCCGAGCAGGCAGCGAGCATCGCCGGGGTCGCGAGCATTATCCAGATTCCAGCGTTTTTGTGCCGGCAGAGCGACCTGCTGACAGCAGCGGGCGAAGCGGCTGTGTCGAACGGCGCGGTGGTAAACGTGAAGAAGGGCCAGTTCTTGAGCCCCAAAGAGATGCTCGGACCCATCAGAAAACTGCACGAGGCCGGGTGCGACAACGCAATGCTGACCGAGCGCGGTACGTTCTTCGGCTACCACCGACTGATCAACGACTTCATCGGCGTCGGTGACATGATGGAATTGGACCGCAGCGCGTTCTGCGACCTTGGTCCCGCACCAGTCTGCTTCGATGCAACGCATAGCACGCAACTTCCCGGCAACGGCGAGCAGACCGGCGGGCGGCCCGAGCGCAGCCCGATCCTTGCGGCGGCCGCGGTAGTTGCGGGCGTGCATGCACTGTTCATCGAGAGCCACCTTGAGCCTGCCAAGGCGTGGAGCGACGGGGCAACGCAATTACCGATCGAGGCAGCGGCGGCGGTCATTGCACAGGCGGCACGGCTGCGGGAAGCAATGGGAGGGGTCGTGGCATAAAATTGGTCTCGAGAAACCGGAAAGCCGCGGTACGTTGTGGAGAGGCCACAGGAGAAGACCGCGATGAGAACAGTTGCCGCACTGCTGAGCGATCCCGCTAAACTGTTTGCATGACGCCCACACTCGCCGCTTGGCTGCACGATCTTGATCCGGTGGCCTTCCGCGTGGGGCCGGCGACGATCTACTGGTACGGCATCTCGTACGTGCTGGGCTTCGCGCTGGCATGGGTGCTGCTGCGAATAGCAGCGTCGCGGGGGATGACGCCGGTCCCGGGCGCGACCATCGGCGATGTCGTGCTCTTTGGAGGCATCGGCGGGGTCGTCGGCGGGCGCGTGGGCTACCTGTTGATCTACAACCCCAACCTGCTGGGAGAGTTCACGAACTCGTTCCCCTTCTGGCAGGCACTCAACATCGCGCGTGGTGGTATGGCAAGCCACGGCGGCATGGTGGGCGTGCTGTTTGGGCTCGTGCTGCTTGGATGGGTCATGCGCAAGAGGGCGGCGAAGGAGAACCTACCGGAGCTTGCGGAGGTACCGACACTGCATCTAGTCGACCTGGCGGTCGCGGTTGTGCCCGTCGGTCTGGTGTGCGGACGGCTGGCGAACTTCGTCAATGGTGAGCTTCTGGGCAAGGTAGTGGCAAGACCAGGTGAAGACGCGCCATGGTGGGCCGTGCGCTTCCCGCAAGAGATCCTGGCGCGATGGGAGACGGGCGAGATCACAGAGCAGCAGCGGCAACTGGCGGCCGAAGCGGTGGGCATGAGCCATCTGGAGATGGTAAACCAGGCCGGAATGGAACGGTTCGAGGTGGGGTATCTCCAACTCGTGGAAGAGTTCCGAGCAGGCTCGGCCGGAGCGGCCAATTTCATGAACGGCTTCTTGAATGCGAGGCACCCCAGCCAGCTCTACCAGGCTGCGGTCGAGGGGCCGCTGCTGCTGCTCGCGTTGTTCATCGTGTGGGCGCGGCCGCGCGTCGCGGGCGTGGTGACGGCGTGGTTCATGATCCTCTACGGCGTGGGACGGATCTTCACCGAGTTCTATCGATTGCCGGACGCGGAGTTTGCCAATGCGCGGCCGATGGGCTTGAGCCGCGGACAGTGGCTCAGCGTGGCACTGGTCGCCGGAGGGGCGGGGCTGCTGGTGTACATTGTTATCAGGGCTCGCAAAAAGAAGGCCACGGGCGAATCACTCCCTCGCTTCGGCGGCTGGCTCAGTCCCGTCTTTGCGTCGGCCGAGCATCGAAACACCGATGGTGGCAGCACACCCAACGGCGACAAGGCCGAGTGACGCGGCAATTTGCACGCCGCTGGGGGTGAAGGCTCTGGTCTCCCAGTCCTTGGGATCGACTTCTTGAACAGTCTCTTCGGTGAGCACCCGGCCCTCGAAGGTGTCGCCGGACTGGGGGGGCATGGCTTCGCGGAAGGGGTAGAGGCCGGCCGGCGCGCCGAGGAGCAATCCGAGGAGTACAGCGAGCGTCGCTTTCTCGTAGCGGTGCAGCAGCCAACGGAGGAGGTTGCTGACCCCCGCGATACCCACGACAACGCCGACGCCGATGGGAATGACGGTGGTGAGGGCGGACAGATCGCCGCGAGCGAGGTCCTTGATGGCCGTGACAACCGCTTCGTACTGACCGAGCAGCAAAAGCAGGTAGGCCCCGCTGACGCCCGGCAGCACCATCGCTGCCGCCCCGGCCGCTCCAGCAACCGCAAGCATGAGCCAGTTTGATCCGCCCCCACCACCACCCGCGACGGTGCCGGTTTCCTGCACGAATACCAGGGCGAGCATCGCCACGAGGCCCACGAAGGCGAAGGCGATTGTCTTGCCGTTCGCGGGACGCACGAGGGCCCACAGGGCAGGCACGCCCCCGATGGTCAGCCCGATGAAGAGAGCGTACATGGCCCAGCGGTGGTGCTCGAGGCCCCACGAGACCGGGCGGGACCCAAGGCCAATCGCGGCCGCCGCCGCGAAGGCGATCAGGCCCATCGTGACGATGGTGGGCACGCTCAGCTTCAGCCGCGTGGCGTCACTGACGGCGTCGACGAACCGGCGGTAGACCCCAACGGCCACCAACATGGTGCCGCCGCTGATACCCGGCACGAGGTTGGCCAGGCCCATAAGTGCCCCGCCGATCAGCAGTCGCAGGCCGAGAAGTGGGGTCCTCTCGAACTCCGCGGGCTCGGCAGGCGTGGTAGGTGGCGTGTCGGTGGTCATTTTCGTGATCGCGTGGGCTCTCCGGCTGCGGGCTCTACCATCGGCCCGGACCGGCGGGCGACGATAGGAGACAAGATGGCGATTCTGGTTACCGGAGCAGCGGGATACATCGGCTCTCACGCTGTGCAGAGGCTGCTGGCTGACGGTCGAACCGTGGTCGGGCTGGACAACATGGGCCGGGGCAACACCGGGGCCGTGGAAGCCCTCGAAAAGCTCGGCGGCAAGAAGTTCAGCTTCGAGCAGGGCGATACCACCGACCGAAGCCACCTCGAACGGCTGATGATGGCGCACCACGTCGATGCCGTCCTCCACTTCGCCGCCCTGAGCCTGGTGGGCGAGAGCGTGCTGAGGCCGCTGGAATACCACCGGAACAACAGCCTGGCACCGCTGCTGGAAGCCATCCGCGACGCGCGCGTGAAGCGATTGGTGTTCTCGTCGACTTGCGCGGTGTACGGGCAGCCGCCGAGCACGCCGGTAACCGAGCACGCCCCGTTCGCACCAATGAGCCCCTATGGCATGAGCAAGCTGCACGGCGAGCAGGTGCTGGACGACTTTCTGGAGGGCCGTAAGCTGCAGAAGTCGCCGTTCGCATTCGCGGCGCTCCGGTACTTCAACGTTGCCGGCTGCGATCGCACGAGCGTCCTGGGCGAGGACCACGAGCCGCACAGCCACATCATCCCCATCGTGCTGGAAGTCGCGCTGGGCAAGCGAGACAAGATCACAATCTTCGGCGACGACTACGACACGCCCGACGGAACGTGCGTTCGCGACTACATCCACGTCGAGGACCTTGTCGATGCCCACCTGCGTGTGCTTGATGCCCTGCAAGACGGCGAGAGCCGGCGATACAACCTAGGCATCGGCAAGGGCTACTCGGTCAAGGACATCATCGAGAGCTGCCGCCGCGTAACCGGGCACGCCATCCCCGCGGAGGTCGGCCCCCGTCGGCCGGGTGATCCGCCAGCGTTGTTCGCCGACCCTGGCAAGGTGCAGACCGAGCTTGGCTGGAAGGCCGAGATCACCGATCTCGACACGATCATCGAGTCGGCGTGGAATTGGATGAGGGCGAACCCCGAAGGATACAGGGCATGACGCGCGCGGTTGGCATTGTGATCGTTCTCGCCGGCGCAGTCGTTGCGCTGGGCAGGCCAGATCCACTGGCGCCAAGGTGGTCGGGCCGGGCGTTCGAGGAAGAACTCGGCGGCAAGGGCGTCATCCTCGAGCTTGCCGGCGATCCGCGGCGGTACCAGTCGTTCCAGGTCGGGTTCTTCGTGGATCGGCCCGGCGCGCCCGACGCGGCGGAGCATGCGGCGAAGCTCCTCGAAGAGGTCGGCGAATCGGCCGACATCACCGCCGACGACGTGCAACCCGAGAAGTACAACTCACTCGTGTTTGAGGTCACGCCGGCATCTGCTCAGGCGCCGTCAGAGAACGGTGCCCGCACGCTGCTGTTCACATCGCTACGCGAACAGTCTTACGAAATCGAACGCACGTGGATGGCCTGCGAACCGGCGACCACCGAAGAAGTCCGCGGCGTGGCGGTCATCGTGCCCGGCACGTTCGGCTATCCGGCCGAATTGTACGAGAAGTGGTCCGATGATCTCCGCGGTCGGGGCTGGAGCGTGCTGCGACTACTGAGCCAGCCTTCACGCTTCACCGAGCAGATCCTGATCGATGTCGAGGCCGGCGAGGGCGCGGAGGTCGGCGAGGCCTTCGCCGAGCACGCCGACGACCGCACGGCCGAGTGCGCCTACGCGGTGGAAGCGGGTATCGGACACATGACGGGGCTGGACGAGCGCCTGGAAGGCAAGCCGCGCGCGATCCTGGGCTTCAGTGGCGGGGCCATCCTGGCACCGGCGGTCGTGGCACGCAACCCCGCCAGCTACGAGGCGGCCGTCCTCGTGGCCGGCGGCGCCAACGCCGCGAGCATCAGCATCGATAGCACCTTCATGAAGCAGTTTATCAAATCGGTGTTCTTTACTTTCAATGGTGATGACAAAGCAGACAATCGGGCCGCGCTCGAAGAGGCGTACCTGGAACACGCCACCCTCGACTCGTACCACACGGCCGCACAGTTCAATGACGGCACCCGGGTGCTGGTGGTCGATGGCTCGTTCGACAAGGCCGTGCCGTTCGCTTCGAGTGGGCTGATGGTCGAGCGGTTCGAGGCGAGCGGGATCACCCCTGTGCGACGCACGTATCCCACAAATCACGTGATGCTGTTCCTGTCGCTGAGCGAGATGATCGGCGAGGTGAACGACTGGGTCGACGGCGGCGAACTCGGCCTCCCGCCAGGAGAGGAGTCGCCGGAGTCGCCCTAAGATCCACTCAATGGACGCGTTGGTCAGCCCATACCACTTCACCACTCGCGAGGCACCGGTGATGGCCGCCGTGCTACTGGCTGACCGCGTGTTCACGCTGCTGCCGTCACCCAACGGCGAGGGTGCCACCGCCGCGCGATCGGCCGCCGACCGCGTGCCCGAGTACCTGGACATGATCCGAAGCTGGCAATGGAGCCAGCCGCTATGGGAAACCGGAGTGGTGCTGCCGTCAGTCGACGAACTGGCCAACCCAGCCGCCGAGATGGCGAGTGCTTGGAAGCGTCTGACTACCGACCCTGCGTGCGCCTCGCTCGGCCCGCTGATGCGGCTGGACCTCTTCGGCAGCGAGGATGACTACCTGCAAGCCGTCGCACAGGACGTGCTCCGGGCCGGGCCGGATCCAGGCGTCTCGGTGCCGGTGATGCTCGGCCTGGACCGCTACGCGGCGAGGCACGCGCTCACGGTGGTTCGACCCGAGCCGAGCAGCGTGGTGCAGAAGGCCGAGCAGCGGCTGAGCGTGCGGCGAGATCGCTTCGCGCTGGTCGTACCGGTGCTGTTGCAAGCCGACGCCGACAGCATCGTAATCGCCCGCGACATGCTCGAACCCGAGCTCGATGCGCTTCGCGTGGCGATGGATGCGGCCGTCGAGGCCCTACACCTTCACCCGGTTCGCGCCGCGGGTCCCGGACCCGAACGCGACGCATGGTGTGCCAGGGCGCGCGAGGCCGCCGAGCGTTACACCGACGCGTTCGACGCGCACCTACCCGAGATCGCCGCGTGCCAAGATGATGATGCACCCGCGCTCATGCGTGGATTGGTGAGCGTGACGCTCAGCACGCTCCCGGCCGACGTGGTGTTGCACGCCAGCACGATGGCCACGCAGAAAATGAGCTCGCGACCAGCCCGAGCGCTCCCTCCCAACGAGCTCGCGCCGACAGACGAGCTCGCCAACGCGAACGTGTCGTCGATGATCGTCCGGGTGATGAGTAAAGATGCCGCAGCCTGAGACGCCAACTCCCCGGGATACCGGGCCCAACGCGCTCATCAACGAGAGCAGCCCATATCTCTTGCAGCACGCGTACAACCCGGTGCCGTGGATGCCGTGGGGCGAAGCCGCGTTCGAGGAAGCGCGCCGACGCGACGTGCCGCTCTTCCTGAGCATCGGCTACGCAACCTGCTACTGGTGCCACGTCATGGAGCGTGAGAGTTTCGAGAGCCATGCCGTCGCAAAGACAATGGCCGATCGCTTCGTGTGCGTGAAGGTCGACCGCGAGGAGCGGCCCGACATCGACGAGGCGTACATGGCCGCAACGCAGATTATGACCGGTAGCGGCGGCTGGCCCATGAGCGTGTTCCTCGAGCCCGACAACGGACGGCCGTTCTGGGCAGGCACGTACTTCCCGCCCGAGCCGATGCACGGCAGACCGAGCTTCGTGCAGGTGCTCGAGGGTGTCTCGAGTGCGTGGCGTGAGCAACGCGATGAGGTGATGGAGCAAGCTGAGCGGCTGGCGCACGCTGTGGGCGATGGGCTGGATGCGCGTGTGGGCGAACACATCGATGTGGCGTCACAAGCGATCGCCGAGGCTCTGCGCACGCTCCTGACGATGGTCGACCGCACCAACGGTGGGTTTGGTGGTGCTCCGAAGTTTCCCCAGCCGGTCTATCTCGAATTGCTGCTCGCTGTTCGCGACTCGGCTGATGACAACACGCGTCAGGCAGCCGACGTCGCGCTCAGGCACGCGCTCGACCGCATGATGGTCGGCGGCATCCACGATCACGTTGGTGGCGGGTTCCATCGCTACGCCGTCGACGCAACGTGGACCGTGCCGCACTTCGAGAAGATGTTGTACGACAATGCGCAGCTCTTAGCGGCCTATGCCCGTGCGGCGCGCGTGCATGACGATGCGGGCTATGCGCACACGGCACGCCGTATCATCGCCTGGGCGGAGCGTGAGATGCTGCTCGACTCCGGCGGATACGCCAGCGCGCTCGACGCCGAGGTCGATGGCCAGGAGGGTTTGAACTATCTATGGACCTCCGATCAGGTGCGGTCGGTGCTCGACAAGGACGAAGCCGATCTGGCGATCTCGCTCTACGGACTCGATCGCGGCCCCAACTTCCAGGACCCCCACCATCCAGAGTCGCCACCCTCGAACGTGCTGCGTCTCGATGATCGGCTCGAGAAGCAGGAAGACGCCTCGCTGCGCAATCGGCTCGACGCGATCAATTCGAGCCTGCTGGCAACACGCGACCAACGCAAGGTTCCACTCCGCGACGATAAATGCCTGGCTGCCTGGAACGCCATGATGCTGCACGGTCTGGCGTCCGCGGCAATCGACTTGGGCGACGCCGATGTGCTGGCCAAAGCCGAGCGGACGGGGCGATTCGTGCGAGGCCACATGCTCGGTCAAGACGGCTTGCCCATGCGAAGCTGGCGGGGAGGCAAGGCCACCATTCCCGGCTTCCTCGAGGATGCCGCGTGGTGCATCCGCGGGCTGGCCGAGTTGGCGCGGGCTCGGATCGTCTTGAAGTCGGGCGATCCGAAGGGCGCCATCAACGCCGCAACTTCGATGCTCGACAAGGTCTTGCAGACCTTTGGTGATCCGGATCGCTCCGGGGTGCTCTACGACACGCGCAGTCCAGAGCTCTTTGTTCGAGGCCGCAGCACGTACGATGGCGCCACGCCTTGCGCTCACTCAGTGTTGTTGCACGCGATGGCCTCACTGCACGAGTTGGCGCCGGAATCGGGCGTCCTCGAGCACGCCAAGGCCGTGCTGCGAGCAATGTCGCCGGCGATCGCCGACTCACCGCTGGGCACGGCGGGCTCGACGGCCGCGCTGCTCCGGTTCATGCGACAAGACCAAGCACTGGCCGAGGAGGTAATTAGTACCGAATTGGAGCGTGTGAGATCGCTGCCCGAACCCATCGACGACAGCTTCACGCCGGTCGAGATCTACGCTAGCGGGGATCGAGTAACACTCGGACCCGATTTGCCCGCGGAGATCCATCTCGTGGTCCGCATCAAAGAAGGCTGGCATATCTACGCAGCGAACCCGGGACAGGAGGGACTACCACCACTTCGCGTGAGCGTGCACGGCGGCTCGGGCGTGCGAGTGTATGCCGACTATCCGGAGGGCGCGCCCTGGTCGCACGATGATGCCGTGCTGGTGCACGAGGGCGAGGTAGAGTTCCCCGTCGCGCTCGAACTCGATGGTGACTGGTCGGGGCGGCCCATGCTGGTCCTAGGCTACCAGGCATGCGATAACCAGCGGTGCCTACCCGAGCGCACGGTTGAGCTCGATGTCGCGATCGACCGCGAGGGTGACGGCGAGCCTGGCGTCGATTAACTCGCTCGCAGAAGCGCCGCGACGCGCTTCTCGGTGGGTGGGTGCGTAGCAAACAGATCGCTCAGAGCCTTTCCGCCGGTCAGCGGCTCGACGATGAACAGGTTGTTCTGCGCGGGATTGGGGTTGTGCATTGGGATGCGCTTCGAGTACATCTCGAGCTTGCGCAACGCTCCGATCAGCCCGTCGGGCGAGCCGGCGATCGCGGCACCGTCTGCGTCGGCCACGAACTCGCGCGACCGGCTGACCATCGACTTGATGATGGTCGCACCGACAACACCGATGAGGATGGCACCGACGGCGAACAGGACGTTACCCCCCTCGCGATTGCCGCCGCCGAAGAACATCATGCCGTAGGCCAGCACGCCCATGAGCCCGGCGACCGTCGCGACGATCGTGCTGGTCAGCGTGTCGCGGTTCTTCACGTGCGCCAGCTCGTGGGCCATCACACCAGCAAGTTCCTCGCGCGAGAGCAGCTGCAGTGCGCCTTCGGTCACGGCGACCGCCGCGTGCTTGGGACTGCGGCCCGTAGCAAAGGCGTTGGGTGCCTGCTGCGGACACACGTAGACGCGGGGCATGGGCAAGCCGGCACGCTGACGCAGATCGTCGACCAACTCGTACAACTGGCCGCTCGTGACCTCTCGCCCGCGCATGGCCTTGATGGCGATCGAGCCCGAGAAGAAGAACGTCACGAAGTTCATGACAATGGCGATGACCAGGGCCGGCACGATGGCGCCAGGCCCGCCCAGGGCGTAGCCGACACCCACGACCAAGGCCATGAGCACACCGAGCAGCAAGACGGTCTTTGTGTTGTTCACGAACGCAACAGACATAGCTGAACACTCCTTCACCCCAGCAAACCGACGGGGTGCACGAACTGTTCAGGCATACGCCGGACCAACGCGGATGTTCTTATGGAGTCGACTCAACGGCCTCTGAAGTCTCGATCGGCTTGTCGGACTGGCGCTTGCTGAACGCGTCGGCCGCCATTCTGGCAGCCACGATGAGCAGCGCGATCGACACCACCAGCCGAACGGCCTGCAACGGCAAGCGGTGCGTGAGGGCCGCCCCTAATCGAGCGCCAAAGAACGCGGTGGGCGAGAGAGCGGCGGCGATGATGAGCGCGTTGATGACGCTTCGGCTGTGTTCGGGGCCGAGTGTCGCGAGCTTGAGTGATGCGCCGACGATGGCGGTCAGCACCATGACCGCCGAACTGGTGGCGATGGCGTTGCGGATGGGCATCTTGCAGAACACCTGCAGCATGGGCACCATGAGCACACCGCCGCCGATGCCGAGCAGGCCCGCGACCAGACCCGTGGCGATGCCGATGACGCCAAGGCGCACGGTGTGGATCTGTTGGTCGACCTGCTCGGGCTCGGGCGTCTTGCGGAAGAACCGGCCGATGGTCATGAGCGCGTAGGCGGCGATGAAGCCGGCCAAGATGGCGCGGAGCGTCAGGCCTTGGATCTCGTTGGAGATCAGCACGCCCGCCACGATCGAGATCGCCATCGCCGGCAGGATGACCCGCAGGGCACCATAGTTGATCGCCTTGGCCTTCCGGTGCCTCAGGGCCGCCGGGAACGAGACCACCACGTTAACGGCCATGGCGGCGGCCATGAACAGGTGATGGGCGCTGTTCGGGTCGGGGTCGTAGACGAAGACGGCCAGGGCCGGAAGCATGATCATCGAGCCGCCGATGCCAGCCAACCCGCCCAGCACGCCGGCAAAGGCCCCGATAACGAGACAGATGATGACTTCTGTTGGGGTCATGCGGGCCAACGGTAGGGAAAGTGGGCGACTCTCGAAGCGGGTGGCTCGCTTTTGCCCGGGCTCGGAGCACTTTGCCTTCAGCCACGGACGCGGATTGCCGACGTCGTCCGAGAACGGGAACTGACCGTTGGCTGACCGGATTGCCAGACACCCCTAGCGTGGGGTAAGAACGTGAGCCGGTCGGTCCCAAAGGGGTGTGGTGCCCCGGGGACCGGAAATAGAGATCGGGTGGAGCCGTGGGGCGTGGTGGCCCCTTTCACTCGGTCGGCCGGCAAGCGGAGACCGGTGGTGGTACAGAAAACCGAAGACATGATCGTGCGCCAGCGGCGCGTGGTGGGCGTGAATGCCCCCGTGGCCCAGTCGCGCCCCGTCGGGTTCGTCGAGCCCGCTCACGACCTTCCTGAGTCCAAAGCAGCCCCCGTGCAAGACATGGTGGGCCTGGCCGGCACGCCCGCTCGGCGCGGTTGGAAGCCCAGCGCCGGCATGCTCTGGCTCGTCGGCGCGGTGATGACCGTCGCAACAGCCATCACGGCCAAGCAACTCGGCCCGGTGAGCCCGATGGCGGCCATCGAGCCCGCCCAAGTCGCCGAAGAGACCACAACCGGCCAGCCCGCCGCCCTGGCGACACCTGCCATCGCGTTCACCTCGCTGGCCGGCGACATCGAGCTTGGCACCAGCACCCGCTGGTTCAACGGCCGCCCGGTGCGTCCGGCCCGCACGATCACCATGAAGGTGACTGCCTACTCAGCCGACGCGGCCTCGTGCTACCCATTCGCAGACGGCCAGACCGCGACGCTGCACTCGGTTGAGGCCAACGGCGGGTTTCTCGTCGCCGCCGACACCGACCTGCTGCCCTTCGGCACAATGCTGAGCATCGAGGGCTACAACGACGGCAAGGTCGTGCCGGTGCTCGATCGTGGCGGCGCGATCAAGGGCAACCGCCTCGACCTGCTCTTCCCCAGCCACAAGGAGGCGCTCCAGTGGGGCGTGAAGACCCTCGACGTCGTCGTGTGGGAATACGCCGACGGCAAGCCCGCGGTCGATCCCCGCAAGCAACGGTCGTAAGACAACTCATCGAACCTCGATGTCAATGGGGCCCGGGTTTGAGCCCGGGCTCCCTTCGTTCACACCCATGTTCAAGAAGAAAGCCCGGGCATCCGCCCGGGCCTCGTTCTCAGTCACACACGAGTACCCGCTCTACTCGCGCGATCGGCGCTGGTTGTCGTCCTCGCCCGCGATCGAACCGCGCATCGAGGTGTCGGCCTGGATGTTCTGCATGCGGTAATAGTCCATGACGCCCATGTTGCCGCCGCGGAAGGCGTCGGCCATGGCTTTGGGCACCTCGGCCTCGGCCAGCACCACCGTCGCGCGGTTCTTCTGCTCTTCGGCCCGGAACTCCTGCTCGGCGGCGACGGCCATCGCGCGGCGCTTCTCTGCCTCGGCCTGCGCTCGCTTCTTGTCGGCCTCGGCCTGATCGGTCTGAAGCTTCGCGCCGATGTTCTCGCCGACGTCGATGTCGGCGATGTCGATCGACAGGATCTCGAAGGCCGTCCCCGCGTCGAGGCCCTTTTCCATCACCACCTTCGAGATGTTGTCGGGGTTCTCGAGCACGGCCTTGTGGTTCATGGCCGAGCCGATGGTGGTGACGATGCCCTCGCCCACACGCGCGATAATGGTCTCCTCGGTGGCACCACCGACCAAGCGAGACAAATTGGTACGCACGGTCACGCGGGCCTTGGCCTTGAGCTGGATGCCGTCCTGGGCCACCGCATCAATGGTCGTGCGCGGCTGGTTGGCGCCAGGGCAATCGATGACCTTGGGATTTACGCTGGTGTTCACCGCGTCGAGGATGTCGCGGCCTGCCAGGTCGATCGCGGCGGCCACGTTCCAGGGCAACTCGATACGGGCGTTGCTGGCGGCGATCATCGCGCTCACGACGTTGGGCACCCGGCCACCGGCCAGGTAGTGCTCCTCGAGCTGGTCGGTGGTGATGTTCAGCTTCGCCTTGGCCGCTCGGATACGGCTGAAGACGATGACGTTCATGTCGACCTTCCGGAGCCACATGCCGATCAGCGCACCGAAGCTCACCTTGGCATCCGACACGAATGCCTGGATCCACAGCTTAATAAAGCGCCCGAGGATCGCGACGATGGCGATCAGGACGATGAGGAGGACAACGCCGATCGCAATCCATACACCGGGGGGGATGTTTCCCATTCTGGCCGTCTCCTGAGTGGGCCGTGTCCTGGCCCGAGGACCACTATAAGCCCCGCCGACCAGACTGCAAGCACCCGGCGTGGAGCGCGGGGAGCCCGCTTGTCGGATTGGAGTGAGCCCCTACCAGGGAGGACGATCAGGCGTCGATCTGCCGAACCTTGAGCTGGATGCCATCGGCCGAGATGACCCGGACCCGCGCGCCGCTGGCGATGTAACCGCTCTCGGCCACAGCGTCGTGCCGCTGTCCCTCGATCTTGACCACGCCGATGGGCCGCAGGTCGGTCTGGGCGGCGCCCTCCTGGCCGATGAGCGCAACGCGCATGGCGTGGGAGGCGTTGGACTTGGCCGCTTCGGGGCCGTTGGGCTCGGCGTTGCTGAGGATGAGCCCCTTGCCGATGGGTGTGTAGGGCAGCACCTTGAAACCGAAGTAGGTCGCGGTGGGCGCGATGACGATGACGCTGAGCATGCCCGTGACGCCCCAGGCGGTCTCATAGGTCCACAGGCAGATGACGCCGGCGATGGCGACGACGAGCGCAACGATGCCGATGATGCCCGCGCTGGGGATAAAGAACTCCATCACGCCAAGAAACGCGGCCACGCCCAGCAGCAGCAATCCCCAGACCAACATCGGGTCCATCAGGCCTCCTCCGGCTTGGGCTGCGACGCCCCCGAAGGCTCATCGGCCGGCTCGACCACCACACTGAAGGACGTCGCCTCGACAACGCGAACACGCTGGCCCGGCTCGATGATGGGACCAACGGAGACGACGTCGACCAAGTCTTCCCCGAATCGGGCCCGACCCGATGGCCGCAACGTGCCGACGGCCTCGCCGACCGCGCCCGCCCCAAGTTGGGCCTTGGGTGCCGTGATCGCCATGGCGTCGAAGAAAGATGGGCTCCCACCATCGCCATCTGCTGGAACCGCGCGAAGTACGAGCCGGTTCAGCCCCGGTATGCGCCCGAGGTTCTTGGCAAGCAGGAAGATGATGACCGCGGCACTCGACAGGGAGAGCAGAAGCACGACAACGCCCGTCAGCAAGTCGCCCTGGGTTTGGAACCCCCCACCGCCCGTGAATGTGCCAAGCAAGCCGACAAAGATGAGCACCGCGCCGATCACACCGGGCACCCCGAGTCCTGGAACCACGAACACCTCGACGAGCACGAGGAGTATGCCTAGGCCGAGCGCCAGGAACTCCCACCAACCGGCCATGCCGACCATCGCGGCGGGGGCGAGCAGGCCGATGAGCGCGAGCAGGCCAATGGCCCCCGGTACGCCCAAGCCCGGGCTTGCCATCTCGATGAAGAAGCCAACGAGTACGCCCACAATCAGGATGCCTTTGACCACCGGATTGGACATGAACCGGGCGATGATCATCCACACGCTTTCCTCGTACCGCACGAGGGAGGAAGCGCCGAAGTAGGCCTTCAGTTCGTCGTCGGTGCGCACCACGTCGGTCGCGACGCCGTACTCGATGAGTTGGTCGCTCCTCATGGTGACCGGGGCCTTCCCGTCGGTAACGTACGCAACGACCTGCCAGCCCCCACGGTCACTCTCGCTGAGCGTGACGCGTTCGGTTGGTACGGCGAGGCCGCGGCTCAACGTCTGATCGGCATCGAGGCCTTCGAGTTGCGGCGCAGCCGGACGAAACGCCGTGGGGTCGCTCGGATCGGCGGGCGTGCTTGAAGTTGTCTCGGGCGTGTCGCCGGACGATTGCCCGGTGCCCGCCGACGGAATCTGAGGCGTACGCGCGGCTGGGGGTTCGCCAAAGAGCAGCCGGTACTCGGCCAGATCGATGAACATGCGCTCGCCGATGGGCTGTCCTTCCGGCCCAACGCGCGTGCGCTCGATCATCCAGAGCTCGACGCCCAGCGACACGAAGCCCTGCACGAGCTTCTCGTCAAAGCCGTTGCGGCGGGCAGAATCGACCAGATCGACAAGCAATGGCGCGAGGATCTTCTGCCGTTCCTCCTCGGACAGTTGCTGGAGACCGAGGATCATCGAGACCTGGATCGGGATGGCGTCGCCCAGCGTGCCGGGGTCGTTGGTCACGATGTCATCGCAGGCCATGGCGATGATGGCGCCGCCGCTGAAGGCGGTGTTGTTCACCCAGGCCACGATGATGGGCACCTGGCTGGTCTTGAGCAGGTCGCTAATCTCGAGCACCGCGCCGACCTCGCCGCCGGGCGTGTCCAACTCGATAACGACCGCTTGGGCGGCCTCGCGCTCGGCGCGCGCGAGGCGCTGCTCGAGGCCCTTCATTGTGAAGCGGTCGATGGCAGTGCGGATCGGCAGCAGCACAACCTTGTCGGCCTGCCGGGTCGCGGGCACCGAGGCGATGGACGCGGGCTGGTCGGCCGGCTGAGAATCCTGTGCCAGCCCGACCTGCGTCACAGCCAGGCACAGCATCGCCATCGCGGTAGCCAGCAGGCGGAGGACCCGCCAGTGGCCGGGTTTGTTGGAGTCTGCCTGTCGCTTCATCACGGTGTTCAGTATATTGCCCCGCAGCGGAGAACCCGATAGGGCACCGTGTGGTGCCCATCCGAGCGATACCCATACGTTCGGCTCATTACGTATTGGTATCCCGCCCGGTTTGTTCCACCGCCCACTCCAGACCGCCGTCCCGGCAGTCGATGTGCACGCAGAACAAGCCCGGCAGGCCCGTGCGATCGCCGTCTTGCAGGCTCAGACCCTCGTGATCGTGGCCGTCGACCAGCGGCCAGATGACCCGGCGGTCGGTCTCGGGCAGGGGAAGCCCGGCCACCACGCCGGGCTCGAACCACCGCAGGCGGCCCTCGGCGATGTCGGTCTCGGGCACGTCCACCGGCCCGAGCACCCGGAAGTAGAACATGAGCCAGTGGCCTCTGCCCTCGAAGGCACGTTCGCTGATGAGGCCCATGAGGTGCAGCCGCTCGACGGGCACGTTGATGCCGGCCTCCTCCTCGATTTCCCGTCGGGCGCACTGGTGTGGGGACTCGCCGATGGCGGTATCCAGCTTCCCGCCGATAGGGGAACACAGGCCCAGGTTTGGGGACTTCTTGCGCTCGATAAGCAAGAGGCGGCCGGCGGCGTCGCGGAGGTCGCACAGGCAGGCAAGCTTGTAGGGCAATTCGGGCGAGTCAGTCATGGGGTATCGAGGCTAGGTTTGAGCTTGAACCAAAAGAGACCCGCCCCGGGTGGTGCCGGGGCGGATCGGTGGTGGCTCGCAGCATAGTGGTGGTGGGAACTGCCGCGGAGCCGGTGGTGTCTGGATGACGGGGCCCCGGTTTTCCCGAGAGCCCCCACGAAAGAGAGAGGAGAGAGATGCCTTCGAGAACCACGCCGGGGCTCGTCCGTGAGCCCCTCGCACAACCGCGTGGGTCGCCCGCCGCCTTGCGGGCCCTCGAAATGCGCGGAGTCGCCGTTTCGAGCGACTCGCGCTCGGTAGATGTCAGCCGGGGCTGACCCCCCTCTCTCTCCGACAACCGCTGGCGTCAGCGACCCGAACGCATGGGTCTTCCGAGACCGATCGGCGGCGTCCTGCCGCCTCCCGGCCCGCTCTGCAGTCGCGCGCGTCCGTCACGCTCACGGGTGTGGTCACTTCGAATCGACCTTTCGGACCAGGTTGGGCAAGTCGGCGAAGCGCCTTGCTCGTTCCGCTTGCCAGCCTTCCAGGTCGTGGATCTCCAGCCGGTTGCGCACGCCGACGACCACCACCGCACGCCCGAGCCCGGTCATCTCCAGGTGCTCCTTGGGCAGCATGATCCGGCCTTGGCCGTCGACCGTGAGCATCTCTGCCAGGCCATACAGCGTGGCTTCGAGCTCGCTCTCGTCCTCGTTGGGCGTCAGGCTCTCGGCACTCTTCTCGGCCAGCCGTTGGAACGTCTTGGCCGGATAGAGCCTCAGGATGCCGTTGGGCCAGGGCACGCAGTACCACTGGTCGCCGTGCTCCTCGGGATCCCATTGGGCCCGATGCTTCTTGGGCAAGGAAAGACGCTGCTTGGCGTCGATCGTGTGCTCGGCATGTCCGGTGAAGAGCATCGGGTTGGGCACTCACGGGGGCCATTGAATGGGATTATGACCCACTTTGACCCACAATGCAACACTTTCTGCGCCCGATTTCGGCAATTCTCCACTTTTCTGTTCAGTCGATCTCGGGTTGTCCACATTTGATCGGGAATTGTTCATAATTTCCGCGCCCGGGATCCACTCCAGAGCCCGATCCGTACACAAGGGCTCAACCCAAGTCCGGGAATGCGCGTGCAACAGACGAATACGGATTTCACACAGCCCGGGCTGATCCTCGAGGCCTGCGACCGGCTCCACACCGGCCTGTTCCTGTTGTCGGCCCGCCACGACGACGCGAGAGCCGGCACGCTCGCCATGGGCGTTCATCTCTGCGCCCTCGATCCCGTGCTCTTGTGCGTGCCGGTCCGCCGGGGTCACCGCATCGAACCGCTGATCCGGGATTCGCGGTCGTTCGCGGTGTGCAGTGTGCCGATCGGCGACCGGGCCCTTCGCCGCCGATTCGAGGCTCACCCGTCGGCGGAGGAATACCACGACCCATTCGATGCCTTGCCCGTACTGCGGCTGGAAACCGGCGCGCCGGTGCTAGGCACGAGCACGTTGGCGTTCGACTGCGAGGTGGTGCGGCACGTCGACATGGACGCGGATCACGAGCTCTACATTGGTCGGGTCGTGGCCGCACGCATCAACGGCGATGCCCCCGCACCCGCGCGGGCGTCGGAGATCGGGCAGCTCCACACCGACTGAACGCGATGGCCTGCGTGTTCAGACACGCGGCTCGGAAAGGCTGGTCATCCGGGCTCGACGGCTTGGCGCATCTCTTCGCCGCGGTCAATCAGGGATCGCGCGGCACCTTGCTCGACCGATGCTGGCTCGAGGTCGTAATGCCAGCGGATCTTGGTCTCGATGGGCAATGGCAGGATCAGGAAGTCGATGGGCGGGTACTCATACCACGGCGCATTGGCCCAGGGCGCGGCGGCCAGGGGCTGGTAGCCGTCCTTGCGTAGGCGCAGGTCGTACTGGCCGTAATAGCGGAAGCCGACTTCGAGGGGCGTAGAGCCGACCTCGACGCCGTTGAGCGTGACCAATGCGCCGGGGGGCTCACTGGTCACAACGATGGTGCGCGACGTGCAGCCGGCCAGGGCGGACAGTGCGATGACCATGGCGGCACGCGCGATCAAGGCCTTGGCTCCGTAGCAGTGCTGTTGCCGCCCTCTCGGCGACGTCGGCGGTTGGAAGGCGGAACGTCGGCCACGGCGTCGAATTCATCGCCCCGGAAGAGGCCGCCCAGATACGTCTGGCGGACGAGTTCGTTCTTGATGAGCGGGCCCGGAGCGCCCTCGGCAAAAACCTTGCCGTCGTTGATGATGTAAGCCCGGTCGCAGACCTTGAGGGTCTGGTGGACATTGTGATCGGTAATCAGGCAGGCGATACCCGCGTCGCGGAGCGTACGGATCTCGTGCTGCAGGTCCTCGACGGCGATAGGGTCGACGCCGCTAAACGGCTCATCGAGCAAGATGATGCGCGGATTGGTCACGAGGGCCCGGGCGATCTCGAGCTTCCGGCGTTCTCCGCCCGAGCACGTGCGGGCCTTTTCTTTCGTCTTCTTGGTCAAGCCAAAGCGGTCGAGCAACTCGCCGGCCCGCTGCTTGCGTTCCTTACGGGAGATGGACATGGTCTCGAGGATGGCCAGAAGGTTCTGCTCGCATGTGAGCCGTTGGAAGACGCTGGGCTCCTGGCTCAGGTAGCCCATGCCCAGACGGGCCCGGCGGTACATCGGCAGGGGTGCGACATCCTGGCCGTCGAAGTGGACGCTGCCCTCGTCGGCGGCGAGCATGCCGATTGTCATGCGGAAGCTGGTGGTCTTGCCCGCGCCGTTTCGGCCCAGGAGGCCGACGATCTCGGCCCGACCGACGGAGAAACTGACGCCGCGCACGACCTCACGCCCGTTGAAGCTCTTGTGCAGGTTGGTTGCTTCGAGCAGAGCCACGCCGCCGGGAGTTTAGCCGACCGGCATCGGTGCCACAGCGGCCTCAGGCAACCTGCTGCTCGGCGGGCTTGTGCTTTGGGGCCTTGAGGAACCGGATGCACATCGGATAGCGGTAGTAGCGGCCCTTGGAGGCGGCCACGCTGGCCAGGATGGGGAACAGCAAGCCATAGATGAGCAGGAACGGGCCGAACAAGATGAGCCCGATGCCCAGGGTGAAGATGGCAACCAAGGCGAGGCCGATGGTCGAGTACAGCAGATAGGTCAGCGCGAAGTTGAACATCTCGCGGCCGTGGTCAGCCACGAAGGGACGGCGCTTGCCGGGCACATGCATGACATAGAGCCCCCACAGGATGCCAAGGGGTGCCGCCAGCGTTCCACTGGTGATGATGACGGCCAGCAACGGGCCTAGGTGGGTCCACAAGGCCCACTGGCGGTCTTCGTCGGTCGCATCCTCATAGACATAGTGCTTGCCGTCCACGGCGGATTGTTGGTCTTTGTTGGAGCCAATGTTCATGGCAAAGACGGCGGCGTGCATGGGCCACTCCTCGCTTCCAGAGGCGGAACGGGCCCGAGTCGGGCCAGAGCTACCCCATTCTTGGGCGGTTGCCCTTGGCTGTTTCAGACCTGATTCGTCCCACGCCAAAGCCAGAAGGCCCGAGAACCCGAAGAATGCCCCGTGCGACGCGTGATTGCTGGCTGGGTGATAGCGTGTCTGGCGGTGCTGGCCGGATGCGCGATGAAGCCCGAGACGGTCAGCCGCTGGGCCGATGCCTCCGGGCGGACCGAAGCGATACCGAGGCGCGGGCTGACGCCGGTGCGGGTGGCAGTCGATCCTGCATTAGCTCCCCTGCTGCGGACGCTCGAGCCGCTCTATGAGGGCGCGAGACCGGGGTTGGACCTGGTTGTCCACGAGGGAGCGCGGACCGGGCGGATGGATCAGGCCGAGTGGCTCGCGATGCGGCTGGAGCGCGGGGCCGAGGCCGACGCGTACCTGAGCGAGAGCGGGCACGCACTCGACGAACTGACCCGCGCGCCCGACGGCCGCGCGCCTTGGCTTGGAAACACGCTGGCGGTCGTAGTGCCGAAGGGATCGCAGCTCGATCGGCGAGAACTAGCGCTCCGGCGGGCACCCGTCCACGTCGCACTCGAACGGACTGCGCTCGGGCACTGGACGCGGGCATCCCTGCGAGAAAGTGGGCTATGGGGTGAGGTGTCACTGGCGTCGGGCAACTTCGATGGAGGCGAGGCCATCGTCGAGCGGGTGTCGTACTTCGCTAAGCGGCCGACGCCCGAGGAGTCGTTCGGCATCGTGTTCGGCAGTGATGCGGACGCGAGTCGGGTGCGCGTGGTGGGGTACCTCGATCAGCCGCGGGGTGATGCGACCATCCATCATGTGGCATGGTTTACCGAAGCTGGTGCTGACCTCGCGCAGTGGTTGCTGACCGATGGTGGTGCGCTAATGGCAGCTGAGCGGGCTGGGTTTGTCGTGGCCGAGACACCGCGGTGAACTCATTGCCGGTCACGAAGCTGTCCTCGAAGCACCTCGCGTTGGTTCTGGTCAGTGCGCTCCTTGCGGGCGTGCTCGTGATCTCGGCGATCGGTGTCGGCGGGGCGTGGGTGGCAACGGTCGTCAGCGTGGCGTCGGTATGGATCACGTCGGGGGCGCTGGCGGGAGCGTACATCGCGGGGGCGTGGGGGCTGGGGGCAACCGCGCTTCGTTGGATGCAGGATCGATCGCACGCAGCATGGCTCGCGCCAGCGGTTGGACTTGGACTGATGCTCGCGCTCAGCCACGGGCTGGGCGTACTCGGAGCATTCGAGTGGTTCGGTGTCAGTGGGCGGCGGATCGTCGCCGGGTTGCCGATTGGCGTCGGACTCGTGTTTCTGGCGTTGGATCTGGCCAAGCGGCGCGCCGGCCAGACCGTCGGTGTGCATCCGGCCGTACTCGCGATGGTGCCGGGACTGGCGTTGCAGATCGTGGCGGCGACGAGCCCGCCGGGGTGGTTGTGGGCCAGCGAGGGGTTGGGTTATGACACGCGCAGCTATCACGCGCAACTGCCGGCGGAATGGCTAGCGCAGGGACGGCTATGGCCGGTAGATCACAACGTGTACTCGTTCCTGCCGGGCTACATGGAGGCAGCGTTCTATCACTTGACCGCCATCCTGGGTACGCACCCAGCGGCGGGCGCCGGCGTGGGGCTGCTGGCGTTCCAATGCGTCAGCGTGGTGGTGATGGTGCTGGCCACTGTGCTGATCGGGCGCGTGTGCTGGCTTGTTTTGCCGAGCGAGACGCGTGAAGCGACCGGTGGTATCGCGACGGCGGTGGCGACGCTGGTGCTAGCGACGCCTTGGATGATCGTCACGGGCAGCCTGGCGTACAACGAGCCGGCGATGCTCGCGTTGGGGGCCGGGGCTGTGCTGGCGGTGTTGTCGAACACAACACCACACACCGTGCGTTGGGTGCTCGCAGCGTTTCTGGTCGGCTCGGCCTGCGGAGCGAAGCCGACGACGTTGCTCATGGTCGGGCCGGTGGTCGGAGTGATGCTTGTTGTAACCACGCCGGCGCGCGCGATGGTGAAATGCGGGATTGCGGGAGTCGTCGTTGGGATCGTAACGTTGTTGCCGTGGCTCCTGCGGAATGAGATGGCGGCGGGAAACTGGGTGTTCCCGCAGTTGGCTTCGCTGTTCGGCGATGGGCACTGGACCGGTGAACAGCACGCTCGGTGGGCAAGCGGGCACACGTTCGATGGATCGGTGATCGATCGTGCGAAGCTGTTGTTTCTGCCCGACCCGAATGGGCCGCACCTCGGGGGGACTTCGATGCGGGGGTTGTTGCATCCGCATTGGGGAGTGCTCGGTGCAGCGTGTGTGGTGGCGGCGATGGCCGCACCGTTCGTTCGCCGGCATGCTGTGGTCGTGGCACTCGCGGTTGGGTTTGGATTGCAGATCCTCGCGTGGCTTGCGCTGACGCACCTGCAGAGCCGGTTCTTGATGCCCCTTGTCCTGACGGGCGCGCCGTTGATTGCGATCTCGCTCGCTCGGCTGGGAAGCAAGGGCGTGTGGGTGGCGGTGACACTCGCAGTGGTCCAAGGCGGCTGGGGGGTGTGGACGTATTCGAAGGAAGGCCGGGGCCGACCCGGGTTGGCCATCGCGCCGGGTGTTGGGATATTCACGGGCCAGATCGACCCGCAGGCCTCGCCGCACGGCGTGGTCAACTTCGGGTTGCCCGAGGGGCGGGGCCGCGTGCTGCTGGTCGGCAACGGCGCGCCGCTGTATTTCTTGGGAGACCCGCTGTACGCCACCACGTGGGATACGGGGCCGCTGGTGGAGATCATCGAGGCGAACCCGGGCGATGCAGCCGCCCGGGCGGCGGCGCTGAGGGATGCCGGCGTGCGGTGGCTGGTGATCGACGAACACGAGTTGTTTCGGCTGCGAGCGTCGGGCTGGCTGCATCCGGCGATTACCGCCCAGGCGGTTGGTGAGCTCGTGATCCAGGGCAGATCCGTGGCGGACTGGCCCGGACCCGGCGAGCTGGGGCGTATTGTCATCGACCTCGGGCCGCTGTAGCGCATGGATGCACCACCACCACAGATCGAGACCGGATCATCGCGCTCGGGTGTTCGCATCGCGGCACAGGTGTTCGGGTTCCTCATTGGGCTGGCGTTGCTGGGGTGGTGCGTACGCCTGGCGCTCAGCGAAGAGAACCAGGAGGCGCTGAGCAAACTAGCCGAAGCGCCGCCGGGCTCGCTCGCGGCCTTGATCGGCCTGAGCGTGGCGGGCGTGACGGCCAATGGGCTGATCTTCTGGGCGGCGTTGCGTCCGGTGCGGCCCATCAAGGCGCTGGACGTGGTCGCGACGAATTCGCTGGCAACATTCCTGGCGAATCTGCCATTCAAGATCGGGCTGCTGGCGCGGATCGCGATCCATAGTCGTCGCGACAAGGTACCGATGGCGATGATCTTCGGCTGGTTTGGCGCGGTAACCGCCACCCTGGTGCTGACCAGCGCAGCGCTGCTGGGAGCGGGACTTCTTCGGGGCGTGCTAGGCAGTTGGACGGTGCCAGTGGCAATCGCGCTGATGGCGGCGCTGACGGTCGTCATGGTTGTTGTCGCCAAACGACTGAGCGGCGAGCGGGGGCATCGTCGGCTGAGCCGGCTCATCGGTCGGTTCGGTGGCAGGCGGGCGCTACGGCTGGCACGGTCGCAGGTGATCCGCGAGCTACACATGGGGCTCGACATGCTGGCCAGCAGTCGGTGGATGACGCTGGTGATCGTGTTCCGCGTCATTGACTTTTCAGCGCAGGCGTGGCGGTGGGTCGTCGCGGGCGAGCTCGTTGGCACGAGCGTCTCGCCGACGGACGGGATGCTCATCTCGGGCGGGCACTACGTGGCCGGGGCGTTGTCGCCCGTGGGTATGCTCGGCTTCCGGGAAGGAGCAGCGATCGGCCTGGCCGAATTGCTTGGAATGGATGGTGGCTCGTTCGCGCCCATCGCGCTGCTGGCAGCTGGCGCGGAGTTGGTGGTGGTCATCGCGGCGGCTGGCTTGGCCATCGCGTGGCTGCGCCTCGATCGGATGCTGCGAACCCGCTCCGGCCGCACAAACGTCAAGCCGGCGGCGTAGCCTCGGCACATGCGGATCGCACTGGCGCCCATCAACCCGACCGTTGGCGACCTTGCCGGCAACATCGCGCTGATCGAGGACGCGGTGCGACAGGGCGGAGACGTTGATCTGGTGGTGCTGCCCGAGCTTGCGGTATGCGGATATCCGCCGCGGGACCTGTTGCACGAATGTGGGTTCGTGGAGACCTGCCACGAGCGGGCGATGGATCTGGCGCCGCTGAGCGCGGGCGGGCCGGTGATCGTGGTGGGTTGCCCGGTGCAGGACGGAGACGGCGTGCGCAACGCGCTGCTGGTGTTCCGCGATGGCGAATTGGCGAACACGTATTTCAAGCGGCTGCTGCCGACGTATGACGTATTTGATGAGGACCGATACTTTGTTGCGGGCGACAACACCTGCGTCATCGATATTGGCAACGAGCGCGTGGGACTGGCCATCTGCGAAGACCTGTGGATGGGCCAAGACGCGGGCGAGCATTGGCGGTATGCGTGCAGGGCCGACCCGGTCGAAGCCCTGGCCAAGGCGGGAGCGAGCGTGATCGTGGCACCATCGGCCAGCCCGTTCGTGGAGGGCAAGCACGAGCGGCACGCGGCACTCGTCAGCGGACGCGCGAGGCGGCACGGTGTGTGGGTGCTAGCGGTAAATCAGGCGGGCGCGAACGACGACCTGATCTTCGACGGGCACGCCATCGCGTTTGACCCGAAAGGCGAGCTACGAGCGGCCGGCCCGCGGTTTGGCACCGGGCCCACCCTGATCGACCTCGCTGTGGAAGGCACCATAGCCAGCGATCCGATGATCAATGCCGGCACGGACGTGGCGCTCGGTGAAGCGTTGGCGCTTGGTGTGCGCGACTACCTGCGGAAGACGGGTTTCAATCGCGTGCTCATTGGCCTGAGCGGCGGGATCGACTCGGCGGTCACGTGCGCGATCGCGGCGATGGCGATTGGCGCAGAGAATGTGGTGGGCGTGGCGATGCCCGGGCCGTACTCGTCGGATCACGCGCTCGATGATGCGAGATTGCTCGCGGACAACATTGGTGTGCGGCTGGTGACGTTGCCGATTGCCGAACCGATGGTTGGGTTTCGGGGCGTGCTGGACGGGGCGTTCTCTGAAGTCGGCAGGTCCAAGCTCGGAGCACAGCGGCCCGACATCACCGAGGAAAACCTGCAGAGCCGCCTGCGCGGGACGGCGATCATGGCGCTGAGCAACCGGCTGGGAGCGCTCGTGCTGACAACGGGGAACAAGACCGAGCTGGCGGTGGGCTATTGCACGCTGTATGGCGACATGAATGGCGCGCTCGCACCGCTCGCGGACTTGCCAAAGCTGCGGGTGTACGAGTTGGCTCGTGCGATAAACTGCAATCCGGCGGCGTTCGATTTTGGCAAGCCGCCGATTCCGGTACACACCATCGAGAAGCCGCCGAGCGCAGAGCTGGCGCCCGATCAGCGTGACGACGACACGCTGCCGCCGTACGAGTTGTTAGATCGGATCGTTGAATTGCGTGTTGTTGAGCGGTTAAGAGCCGACCAGATCGCCGCCGAAACGGGGTGCGAGGCGGAAGTCGCCTGGCGGATGTGCCGGTTGATTGCGATCAACGAGCACAAGCGGTGGCAGTACGGCGTGGCGCTCAAGGTGACACCGGTGGCGTTTGGACCGGGGCGGCGGATGCCCATCGCTCGGGGCTGGATCGGGTAGGCCCCCGGCTCCCTAGAATGGTGGCGTGAGCACGGTCGGATCGATCATCGAGGGTGCTTCCCGCAAGCCGGTCACGCTGGCGACGCTGGGCGGGATGGCGTCGCGGGGCGAAGCGTTCGCGTGCCTGACCTGCTACGACGCGTCGACGGCCAGGCTGCTGGAACAAGCGGGCGTGCATCTGCTGCTCGTGGGCGACACGGCGGCCGAGGTGATTCTCGGACTGCCGAGGACGATCGATATGCCGTTCGAGATCCTGCTCGCTCTGACGGCGGCGGTGAAGCGTGGTGCGCCCAACACGGTCGTGATGGGCGACATGCCATTCATGACCTATCAAGCGAGTGCGGAGAAAGCGCTCGAGAACGCTGGACGTTTCCTGGTTGAAGGCAAAGCCGACATCATCAAACTAGAGGCCGACGCGAGTTTTGCGCCGCTAGTAAAACGCATGGCGTCGGCGGGCATCCCCGTGTGCGCGCACGTGGGCAGCAAGCCACAGCATGTGGCCCTCACGAGTGGATACAAGGCCCAGGGGCGGACTCGGGATGATGCGGATCGAATCCTGAATGACGCCCGCGAATTGGAACGGGCCGGGGCAGCGATGCTGCTGGTCGAAGCCGTACCCAGTGTCGTAGCCGACGAAATGGTCGAGAGCGCCAGAGTGCCGGTGATCGGCATCGGTGCGGGTACCAGCTGCCACGGGCAGGTGGTGGTGCTGCATGACATTATGGGTCTCCTGGAGAAGACCCCGGGATTGGCCGACCCTGTAGCGAACCTCGGGCCGGTGATCCGCGAAGCGGCTATGCAATGGGTGCGTCGGGTAACCGAAAGAGACTTCGGCGGCAAGACGTTCACCATGCGTAAGTAGAGCGGGACGTCGCGCCCAACGCCGGAAGCCGGCCCCTAGGGCATCTGGTGGGGGAACAAGCCCAAGATTTTGGAGCTTGGTGTTTCCGGACCGGGACGGCCCGGATGGCTCGGAGGCGATTCATGAGACGATTCATCACCCTTGGACCAGCCGCGGTGGTGTTGCTGACAGTGCTCGCGGCGCTGCTGGCAGCACCTGAGATAGTCCGCCGGACCGAGGCGCAGCAGGCCGTGGTCCAGGTGCAGCTCGCGCGGCAGGAACTTGTCCAGGATGACATCCTGCTTCGGATCAATCGCGCGAACCGTGCGATCGCGCGATCGGTCGAGCCTGGTGTGGTCCACCTTATGGCGGCCACGCGTTTCCGATCAGGTTCGGCCGGATCGGGCTGGGTGTACGACGACGAGGGTCACATCCTGACCAACGCGCACGTCGTTGGGGGGGCGGACTCGGTGCGCGTGCAGCTCCATACGGGTCGCACGATGAATGCTGACGTGGTGGGCGTGGACGTATTCACCGACATCGCGGTGCTGAGAGCCGAGGACTCGATGGGTCTGGTCGCGCTGCCGCGAGCTACTGACGAGTTGCCCCAGCAGGGCGACCGAGTGTTTGCGTTCGGCTCGCCGTTCAACTTCAAGTTCTCCATGAGCGAGGGCATCGTGAGCGGGCTGGGACGAGACCCCAACACAGGGGCGGCGGGCAGCGCGTTCACGAACTTCATCCAGACCGATGCGGCTGTGAACCCGGGCAACTCGGGCGGGCCGCTGATCGACGTGCAGGGCCGGGTGATCGGCATGAACGTAGCGATCGCCACCGGCCGCTCGGGTGACGCGCTGGCGACGCCGAACGAGGGGCAAAGCGCGGGCATCAGCTTCGCCATCCCGCTGCCGACGATCGAATCGGTGGCCGATCAACTCATCGAGACCGGACATGTGGCGCGCGGGCGGCTTGGGATTGCTTTCGGCGGGTTCGGTCGTGGTCAGCCCATCCTTGATGGTGAGCAGCGCGTCGGTACCGGCGTGCAGGTTGGCCAGGTGACCCGTGGTGGACCGGCCGAGCGTGCGGGCATCCTTGCGGACGACATCATCGAGAGCATCGGCGGGCAGGCGGTGCCCAGTCCGGAGATCCTGCGAGCCGTGGTAAACACGATGCGGCCAGGTCGAGAGTTGTCTATCCGCGTGTGGCGTGACGGGCGTCCGGTGGAAGCAACCGTCGTGCTGGACGAACTCGACTCGATCAACGCCATCGGCGGCCCAACCGAGCAGATGCTGAGCTACCGCGTTGGCTTGGACATCACGCTGGACAACGGCGGTCGAGTGTACGTGAGAAGGGCGAAAAGTGACTCACCCGCGGCTCAGGCCGGTCTGGAGCCACGGCAACAGATCCTGGCGGTGGATGGAGTGTCGATCGAGAGCTATACCGATTTCCTCGACGCCATCGCCGGGTCTCGCATCTCACTCGGACGGGCGACTCGGTTCCTTGTGCAATCGCAGGGAGACGATGAAGCTCGCGAGTTAACGGTGCGCGTCAGGCCTTAATTCACAGCCGAAATGCGGATTGTGACGTCGGTGCCGAACTCAGGCGTGCGCTCTGGGTGTGCGATCCACTCTGGTGGATGGATGAACGAGTCGGGGCTGATCGCCAGACGCAAGGCAATGAGCTCGGTGCCGAAGGTGTGGAGGCCGATGGCCAAGCCGTCACGGTCGGCAACGTAGTCGCTCCTGTTCTCGATCAACGAGCCGGCGAATACCCACTGGGGTACCTCGCCGAGAGCTTGTTCGTCGAAAGCCTCGCCGGTGTCGGCGTGGATGATGTAGTCGGAAATCGGCGTTCCCGGTGCGGGCTGGTCAGCTGTGCGGTAGGTGATGCTGACAGAATCGCCTGTAGCTGGCGTTGCCACTGCGTCCTGGCCGTCCCAGATGACCCCGCCTGGCGCACCTGGCTCGAGGCCCAGTGCGAGTAGGGCAGCGTGGATCGTTGAGGGTCGCACGCTGGTGACCATGAGGGCCTCGTGGTCCTTGCCGCTCATGGGCGTGACGGCGATGCACTCGAGATAGCGGATGAGGGTGTAGCCAGTGCGGTCCTGCTCGCGCACGTCGATGGGAACGAACCCGTCAAGTTCGATCCATCGCTCGGCTCGGTTGAGGCGGAGGCCCTCGGCGAGCGCGATGGTTTCGCTTTGAGCTCGTGGTTGTGACGGCGGGGAAGAAGCCCCTGCTGGCGCCTGGGGCTCGGCCGGAAGGATGGGTTCACTCGGCTTGGGCGGGCTGCACGCGCTCAGGGAAAGCAGCGATCCGACGATGCACGAGGGCAGCAAACAGTGCGCCGCGGGCTTCGTAGTTGGCGAACTGGTCCCATGACGCGCAGCCTGGGCTGAGCAGGACGGCGTGGCCCGCCCGCGCCTCCCCCACCGCTGCAGTGAACGCTTGATCGAGCGTGCCATGATGCGCCGCCTTCCTACTGGCCGACAACTCGTAGATGTGTGGGCCGGTCGTTCCGATGGTATGGAGCGAGCCGATCGCGCACGCGAGGTTGGCGATGGCCGCGAGATCGACGCCCTTGTCGGCCCCGCCAGCGATGAGGTGGATGTTGGCCCTGGGAACGCGGTCGGCAAGGGCCTCGACCGCGAGCGCGACGGCCTCTGGCGTGGTGCACTTGCTGTCGTTGTAGAACGAAACGCCGGCGTGCGTAGCGACAAGTTGCAGGCGGTGTGGCAGGCCGGGGAAGGCGGCGATGGCGTTGGCGAGGGCGAGGCGGTTGTGTTCGATGCCGTGGCGGTCGAGCGTAGCGGTCGTGGCGGCGAGAGCCATGGCGGCGTTGGCGCGGTTGTGGGTGCCCGGGAGCGCGAGGGTTGGTATGTTGTCGAACGGGTGCACACGGGTCGCGGCCGTGAGCTCCGGCCAGCGGTCAGTGAGCAGCAGATCGCCCGTTTGCTGGTGGGCGGCGACGTGTCGCTTCGATCGCTCGTAATGCTCGAAGGTCTCGTGCCAATCGAGGTGGTTTGGGGTGACATTGGTGACGACGGCCGTGCCCGGGGACCATGCGCTCTGACCGAGCCAGTGGAGCATGAAGCTGGAGAGTTCGAGGACGACGAAGTCGCTAGGTCGGATCTCGGCTTCGAGGAGTGAACCGCCGATGTTCCCGCCAAGGTGGACCCGCGCGTTGGCGGCTTCCAAGGCGCGTGCGATCATGGCACTGGTGGTGCTCTTGCCAGCGGTACCAGTGACGCCGATGATGCGTGTCCGGTCGGGCAAGCGATCGACAGCCAGGCCGATCTCGGTGGTGATCGGCACGCCGGTTTTGATCGCGGCGTTCAGGTAAAGGTCGTTCCAGGGTTTCGACACGGCGGGACTCGCGACGACGAGGTCGGCGCTCGTGAAGTCCGCTACGGTGTGCTCGCCCAAACGTGCTTCGATACCGTTGGGTAGCTCAGACAGCGGTTGCGCAAGCGCTGCGGCGGATGCCATGTCGGTGACGAGCACGTGCGCGCCTCGGCCGTGCAACCACTTCGCCACGCCGACCCCGCCGCCGAAGCGGCCGAGGCCCATGACGGTGACGCGCTTGCCGTCCAGGCGGTCCACCTAGCCGACCGTGACTGCTTCTTTGGCGGCCCCAACTTGGTTGCGGCAGTCTCCCATCACGAGGTCGAGCAGTCGCTGGGCCTGCGGACCGACCTTGCCATCGCCCACGGGCTTGCCGTCGATCTCGAGGGCGCTCGTGACGATGCTGGTGGTGCCCACGAGCAAGACCTCGTCGGCCCGGAGCAGTTCTTCGACGCCCACCGGCCGCTCGACGATGCCGGGGTCGAGGGCGAGGCAGCGGGCTCGGGTCGCGCCCTCGAGGATCGAGGCGCTATCGAGCGAGGGGGTGGCGAGCCCACCGTCGACCGAGATGATGATGTTGCTGGCGCAAGCCTCGGTCAGCAGGCCGTCGCGATGCATCGCGACCTCGTGGGCCCCGTGGGCCTGGGCCTCGTAGGCGGCCAGCACGTTGCCCAGCAAGCTAATGCTCTTGAGGTGGCCGCGGTCCCATCGGCGGTCTTGCACCAGGGCGAGGGTCGTAGTGGGCGGGTGGCGGTAGTGCGACATCCCCGGCTGAGGCGTAGCAAAGGCAAAGACCGTGGGCTCGCCCTGGGTCTTCATGGTTCGGGCGCGAACGGGCTCGCCGGGGGGAGGAGTGCCGCGGGTGACCTGGACGTACATAAAGGCATTGGACTGTTCGTTTCGGCGGCAGAGTTCCAGACAGATGCCCGGGAGTTCGCGCGGGTCCCATTGGACCCTGCCCTCGGCCAAGCCGCCGGCCATGCGGGCCACGTGGCGGTCGGGGCAGATGACAGTGTGCTCGAAGACGCGGACGCCCTCGTAGACGCCGTCACCGAAGAGGAAGCCGCGGTCGAACACGCTCACGCGGGCTTCGCTGTCGGGGAGATATTGGCCGTTGAGGTAGACGATCACAAAAGAGAGTATCGACGCCAGGGGCGGTAAAGAACCAGAGAAGGCTGTCGCTTGTCGCAGCGGTTTTCCCGGCGCTACCAGATGCTGACCGGATCGACATCGATTGCAACGCTCGCGTCGCTGACCAGGCCGTGCCGGGCGCGGATCTTGAGCAGGCCGTCTCGCAGGATCGCGGCGTTGGCGGCGTAGACCTCGAGTCCCACGCGATACTCGTCGTGGGTTCGCTCGAGGGGGGCTGGGGCTGGGCCCTCGATGCGGGCGTTGTCCCTGAAGGCCTCGGTCAGCAAGCCAGCGATCTCGAAGGCCCTGGCCTCTGCCCGGGAATACTGGCGGTCGCGGGCGACGATCCAAGCGGCGCGAGTAAAAGGAGGCAAATGGGCCGCTTTCCTGACCTCGAGTTCGTCGGCGGCGAATCGCTCGTAGTCATGGATAGCGGCGGCCTGGATACTGGGCAGGTCTGGGCTGAGCGTCTGGACGGTGACGCGGCCGGGCTTGTCACCGCGGCCGGCCCTGCCGGCGACTTGCGAGACCAGTTGGAACGTCCGCTCCTGGCAGCGCCAGTCGGCGATGCCCAGGGCGGTGTCGGCGTCGACCACACCGACAAGGCGGATGTTTGGGAAATCGAGGCCCTTGGCGATCATCTGCGTACCCAGCAGGACTCGAATCGAGCCGTCGGCGATGCGGCTGAGCACGCTCTGGTAGTCCGCCGCCCGGTTCATGGTGTCGCCGTCCATGCGGGCCATCTCGGACTCGTCCAAGCCCATCCGCTCGGCGAGTTCGTCTTCCAGGCGCTGGGTGCCGCGGCCGAGAAGGATGGTCTTCTTGCCGCAGGCGGGACAGGACTTGGGCGTCACCTGCTCGGCCAGACAATGGTGGCACCGCACGAGGCCCTTGCGGCTGAGCACGCCCTTTCGATGGAAGACCATGGCTGCCGAGCAGGAGTCACAGGTCAGCGTCCAGCCGCACATGGCGTCGGGGCACGCCACCACGCGTGCAAAACCCCGACGATTGAGGAGCATGACGGCCTGACCGCCGGCGTTGAGCGTATCGCGAAGGGCACTTTCCAAGGTTGGCCCAAGCAACTCCATCCGTTCGCCACGCTCGCGGCTAACCTTACGTTCCTGGGCGAGATCGACGACCTCGACCATCGGCAACCCCGCGGAACCGGGTGCGCGGGTCGGCATCCGCCAGAGCGTGGACCGACCGAGTTGGGCGTTGCGCCAACTCTCGAGGCTTGGAGTCGCCGAGCCCAGCAGCACCGGGCAGCCCTCGATCTGGGCCCGCTTGATGGCGGCGTCGCGGCCGTGGTAGCGCGGGGCTTGGTCCTGCTTGTAGTCACTGGCGTGCTCTTCGTCCACGACGATCAGACCAACGTTCGTCAGCGGCGCGAAGAGGGCCGAGCGTGGGCCGACGACCACGCGAGCAAGGCCGCGCGAGACCGCATCCCACGCACGGTGGCGCTGGCCGGCACTGAGGCCAGAATGCAGGACTGCGACACCGCGCTCGCCGAGGGTTGGTGCGAAACGGGCGACGAAACGGGACGAGAGTTGGGGGGTAAGGGCGATCTCGGGGACAAGGACAATGCCGCTCTTGCCCGACGCGAGCACGCGCTCGAGCAATTGCAGGTAGACCTCGGTCTTGCCCGAGCCGGTGACGCCAAAGAGCAGATGCGTGGAGAAGCCATCGAGGGACACGCCCTCGATGATGGCACGTTGCTGGGCGGTTGGTGTCGGCGTGGGGCCGGGTTCGACGGCAAGACGCGTAGCGTCTTCGGTTCGCGCGACCACGTCGGTAAGGATGACTTCTTCAAGTAGCCCGAGGGTAACCAACCGGCGTAAGGGGCTGGCGTTCTTGAGTTCGAGGCGGGAGACCAGATCGCGTTCTTCCAGGGGCCAAGCATCGGCGGGAATGTCGCGGATACCTTCGAGGGCCTTCTTCGTAGCCGGCGGGAGTTTCGCGTCCGTACCCGCCCCGCTGGGCTTGAGAGCCGTTCGCGTCTTCCGCCCCACCGCCTTCTTGACCGCCGCAGGCAGCATGGCGGCCAGCGTCATGCCCAGCGGACACGCGTAATACTCGCTGATCCACCGGCCCAGTTCGAGTACGCCATCGGGAAGTTTCGCGTCGCTCACCGCGAGCAAGCGGCGGACTTTGTGGGGGTCGAAGCCCTCAAGAAGTTCGGCCCCGCCCACGCCAATGATAACACCGCGCGTGGGCGCACCGCCCTTGCCACCACGGCCCAAGGGGGCCATGCACGCGCGGCCGACAAGCGCGTTGGCGACCTCAGCGCTCTCGGCGGGGGGGGCATAGGTCAGGGTCTTGCCATCGATGGATCGCTCGAGGGCGACGGCGAGAAAGGGGCCGGCGGGGGGTGCTTCTTCGCTAAACAGTCCCTTGCTCACGTCGGGCAGTGTACGGACGCGGCGCCGCTCATCCGCATCCATCCTCGAAAGCCCCCTGGAAGCACAAGAAGTCGAAGATGTCGATGACCCCGTCGGCGGTGCAGTCGGCGGAGGGGTCGCCGGCCATGAAGGCGTTCTGGAAACAGATGAAGTCGAGGATGTCAAGGGTGCCCGAGCGATCGCAATCGGCCAGGCACAGCGACTCGCAGGAATCAGGAATGGCGTTGGCGTTGCGGTCGAGCGGGCCGGGCATGAAGTCGAAGCCTTTGGGGTGGTCGAGGCCGGAATCGAGGCCCTGCACGTAGGCGAACAACAGCTTCCCGCTCTCGCCGTCGTACTGGAAGATGTGCGGATTGGTCAGGTGCAGGCCGGCAATATGGGGACCAATCTCGCCGGCCCTCGGCGGGGGCCCGGCGTGCATGTGCAGGTTGGCGCTGCTGACATAGACGTTGCCATCGGGGCCGAGCCGCAAGCCCCAGGGATTCCGCAGCTTGCCGCGGAAGTCGCCCTCATTGAACACGCCAACGTACTCCCCGGTATCGGCGTTGAACTCGAGGATGTTGTGGTTCTCGCCGTTGGCGACAAGGCACCGCCAACCCGCCCCCAGGTGCGCGGGCTTGGGAACGAACAGGATGCCGCGGCCATGGTGCAACTCGCCCGCGCCGTGCTCGATGAACTGGCGCACGTGCGCACCGGTTGTACCGTCGTACTCGATAACGCCAGCGTGATCGGTGTTGATAAAAAGATTGCCGTTGGGGCCGATGGTCAAACCATACGGATTCACAAGACCACCGGATTCTGATTCGACAAATACGCCAAGGAATGCGCCGCTGTCCGTGTCGAACCGCAGCACGCCGTTGCGTTCGAGGTCGGCGACCAGGAGCGAGCCATCCGCGGCGATCGCCATCGCAGTCGGGGAGGCCAGGCCGCCGCTCCCGGTACCCACCAGTTCGCGCACGAAGTTCCCCTCGCGGTCGAGTTCCACGACGCTCGCGTCGCCGGCATCGGCGACGAGCACCCGGCGGTCGGTGGTAACAAGCACATCCATAGGATCAACCAGCCACTGCGGATTACTCTGGGCTCGGAGCACGCCGCTGCGGTAGTGGTACTCCTTGACCCGACCGTCACCCGACGACACGGCCCAGACGTTATGGGCGTGGTCGAGTTGATCGATGTCCATGACGCCATCGCCGTCGCAGTCCTGGGTCAAGTCGAGCACGCCGTCGCGGTCGAGGTCGAGCGACATGTCTCGGTAGATGTCGGTCCAGTCGGCGACGCGATTGCCATCGCGATCGGCCTGGCATTCGTCGGGAATGCCGTCGCCATTCTCATCGTTGCTGTTCAGGGTCGCGATATCGAGGTCGTCGGGCACGCCGTTGGCGTTGCAGTCGGGCTCGCACTCGTCGGGGATGCCGTTGAGATTGAGATCAATACTGGTACCGCCGGCGATATCGAGGTCGTCGAGTACTCCGTTGGCGTTGCAGTCTTCGCACTCGTCGGGGATGCCATTGAGATTGGCATCCACACTCCGGCCGTCGGCGATATCGATCGAATCGTCGAGGAAGTTCTGGTTGCAGTCGGATATCAAGCCGCGCAAACCACAATCGAAGATCTCCTGGCGGCAGCGTGTGTGGAAGTGCAGGTCGGTCAGAGCAGCCCTGCCACTGAAGGTTTGGGCACAATAGCTGATGAGCGTGCCACGACGCGGGCGTGTGGTCGCGTCGTCGCACTCATCAATGCCGTAGTCGTGCGGGTGCAGCGATCCGAGGTTGTGACCGATCTCGTGTGCGGCGATTCGGAAGTCCTGGTTGACAACACTGGGTGTCGTCGGGCTTGGGTTCTGTCCTGTTGCATAAGCAACCCAAGACAACAAGCCACAAACACGGGCCGCTCCGCCGGCGGAGGCAAACTTAGAGCCGCTCATAAGTTGGCCGATCTCAAACTCGGCCTCGTCACGCAACGAGCCAGGCATACCGGCACCCTGCCCGTACGGATCGTCGGGGGTGATCCATAATCGCAGGTACACCAGATCGAGCCTGACCAGCACGTCGCGCACCGTCGCGTCGCTGACCGATGCGTAGAGCTGGGTCAGATAGATCAGCGCGGTGCGTTCATCGTCGAAGAGCTGGAAGAACTCGTAATCGCTGTCGACCGCCAGCCGCGCCCGGTGAAGACCGCCGATGGGCGCGCCGACGGCAGGCGCAAGCACGGGACCGTCCGGGGTGTCGGGCTCGGCGACTGGAACCAAGGTGGGTGCCGGGCCGATAGGCACAATGCCCGTATACGTACCGCAAAGCGTCGGGGCTGTCTGCGGGCCGACCGTTGCGGTGGCCTCGAACACCGCAACGTTGCCTTGCTCAAGTGCCACGCCGCCGTTGCGCGGGTCGCCGCCGTCGGATGAGATGACAAAGGTCGGCTGGCTCGCGCCCAGCTCGATGCGACCGATGGTTGAGCCGTCGGAGATCGACAGGAACACATGCGAGCCTGGATTGCCCTCGACGATGCCACGCCAGAAAGTAACTGATGCCGGATCGAAGTCTGCCGGGCGCTCACCGGCATCGTCGACCACCACGATGCGAGCGTGAGGAGCGAAGAGGCGGAAGGGCTCGAGGGCGAGATCGACCGTGGCTCCACTAGGCAGTGGGAATCGGGTGAAACGTAGCGGCTCGTGCTTGGACAGGGCCGCGGCATCGATGCTGGTCACGATCACCCCTGACGCTTGCTGCGATGAGTGGACGAATTCGAGCGTTGTTACTTCGTCGGCCGCCGTAGTGGTGCCGGTGCTTAAAAACGCGGCGATGGCGGCGCACAGCGCGGTTCTGAGGGTCATGGTCGTGGTTCTCACTGGAGTAGCGGGCGGCATTTACGGGCATCCGTCCATGAATGCGCTCTGGAAGCACAGGAAATCGAATACGTCGAACAGGCCATCTCCGTTGCAATCCGCGATGGGCTGGCGGACGTCGAAAGCTGTCTGGAAGCACAGGAAGTCGAAGATGCTCAGGTTATCGTCGCCGTCGCAATCGGCAGGGCACAGCGACTCACACTCGTCGGGCACGCCGTTGCGATTGCGGTCGGCGCTGCGACCGTCGGCGATATCGCAGTCGTCGGGGATGCGGTTGAGGTTGCAGTCGTGAGCGTCCCCGGGAACGAAGTCGAAGCCGGTGGGCGTGGTGGTGGCCGCGTCGACGCCGGCGACCAGGGCCAGGAAGATCGAGCCGGATCGCGCGTCGAAACCCAGGATTGCGGGCGGGAACAAGAGCGGCGACGAGCCGGCCGAGGCGCGGTGGATGCTGGCGTAGACCACGCCATCGGGTCCCATGCGCAGCGCCCACGGGTCGGCGAGCCGGCCGCGCCACGTGCCCACGCTGAACTGGCCCACGAACGCGCCGGTGTCGGCATCGAACTCCATGATCGCGTCGGTCTCCATGTCGGCCAGGAGGAAGCGCCACTCGGCTGGGTCGACGCCAGGGACAAACAGGATGCCCCGGCTCTGGGCGATACCGCCATCACCCGGCTGGACAAACTGTCGCACGTGCGCACCTGTCGCACTGTCGTACTCGATCACGCCGTTGGCGTCGGTACCGACGAAGAGATTGCCATTGGGGCCGAACACCAAGGAATATGGCGCCAGCAACCCGCCTGAGCCAGGCTCGACCAGATCGCCCAGCGGGTCGCCGATCGCAAGGTCGTACGTCCGCACTGCGTTGGCATCACGATCGGCAACGATCAAGTCACCTGCCGGGCTGATCGCCAGCGCTGTGGGATACAACAACCCCCCCACTCCGGCCGAAACAAGATCCCTCACGTGCACGCCTTCGAGGTCAAACTCGACGATTCTCGCATCCGCCCCGCTGGCGACCAACACGCGTCGATCGGGTGTCACCAGCACGTCCATGGGCTCGCTGAGCAGCCCATCGGCCGTAGTGGAACGCAGCACGCCGGTCTGGAAGTGGTGGTCATTCACCGTGTTGCGATCCAGGTCGGCGGTCCAGGTATTGTGAGCGTGGTCCATCGTAACGATGTCCGGCACGCCATCGGAGTCGCAGTCTTGGTATGCATCGAGTACGGCGTCGCGATCGAGGTCGAGTGACATGTCGTTGATGATGTCGACCCAGTCGAATACGCCATTATCATCGCGGTCGGCCTGGCACTCGTCGGGAATGGCGTCGCCGTTGGCGTCCGTGCTCACCGCGTCGGCAATGTCCTTGTCATCGGGCACGCCGTTGCCGTTGCAATCGGGCTCGCACTCATCGGGCACGCCATTGGTATTGAGGTCGAGACTGGTTCCGCTGGCGATGTCCGCGTCGTCAAGCACACCGTTGCCGTTGCAATCTTCGCATTCGTCGGGGATGCCATTGGTGTTCGTGTCGGCACTCCGACCCGAAGCTATGTCGTCGACGTCGTCAACATGGTTCTGGTTACAGTCGAAGGGAAGGCGCCGAAGGGCACAAAAGCGGATGCGGTCACGCACGCCGGTGTGAAAGTGCATATCACGCAGCGCGGCGCCGCCGCTGAACGTGGTTCCGCAATAAGCCATGATAGTGCCGCGGCGGGGCTGCGATGACACACTGTCGCACTCGTCGATCCGGTAGTCATGGGTGTGGCCTGTGCCCAGGCTGTGCCCGAGCTCGTGTAGCACAACGCCGATGTCGTGGTTAAACACGGTGGGAATCGAGGTATCGGAGAGCCGACCAATGCCGTAGCCCACCCATGATGCTGTGGCACAGATCCCGTAGGCGGCTCCACCGGATGGCGCATCCGTCCGGCCCGACATGAGCTGAGACACGTCGTGCTCGATCTCGGTGGGAATCACCGGAGGCCCAACACCGCTCTCGTACGGATGATCGGGCACTGTCCATACTCGTAGGAATTCGAGGTCGATGCGGACGCCGGTGTCGCGGATGAAGACATCACTCGCTGCCGCGTACATCTGGGCAAGGAACGTCAGCGCCGCGCGCTCGTCCTCGAACAATTGGTACATCGCGTAGTCGGCATCGACCGCCAGCTTGGCCATGCGCAGCCCACGAACCATGCGGCCATAGGTTGGACCGATCGCCGAGCCGGGGCCGTCAGCGCTCGGAGGGACATCCGGATTCGATGGACCTACGGGCGTGATGCCGACGCTGCAGAGATGCGGAGCGAGGTTCTCCACCGCACCGGCTGGTCGGCGGTACACCACGAGCTCCGCCGGATCTTCGCCGCTAGAGCGGACGGCATAGGTCTGCTGGCCCGCGCCGAGTTCGATGCGACCCACCGTTGCGCCCTCGGCGATCGACAGGAAGACGTGCGAGCCCGGGAAACCGGAAACCCGGCCGCGCCAATAAGAGATCGAAGCCAGATCGAAAGCCGCCGCTCGCTCGCCGGCCTCATCGACAACGACGATCTTGGCACCTGGCGCGAACACTGTGAAGGGTTCGAGGGCAAGATTGACCGTGGTGCCATCTGGCAACGGGAATCGCTCTAGGAATACAGAGTCGCCGGACAGAGCGTCGGGGTCGATGGTGAGCGTGACGTGGGGCGAAGCGATATGGGGCTGTCCCTCCTGAGCCCGGGCATGCCCGATCAGCACCAGAACACCCACGCACACCACAATCGCGGCCGCAAGCCGATGCGTCATTCCGAACCTCCCCTATGGGACGGCTTGAACGCCCCACACACACAATGTACCACAAAGACGGCCCAAAAGCGGCACACATTTCGGGGCGAACAGACCAGATTCAGCCATCCGGCTCGCCGTCGCCACCGGCTGGACAGCCTTGTCCGGCCGGCTGACCAGCAGGACAAATGCAACGATGAGCCGTGCGGTAGTGCTTGCTCAGCCCTCGATCACGCCCCCAGAACCCTGAAGTGCGGGGCGTAGTGGCGGTGCCAGTCGCTGGCAAACATGCCCTCGGGATCGAGCCGGTCCTTGGCGGCGAAGAACTCGCGAGCGCGCGGGTAGCACCGCTTGAGTTGTTCCGGTGTCGCCCAACGGTGGTAAGTCAGGAAGTAGCTTCCGCCCATGTCGGAGGCCAGATCGATGAGGTCGCGGAATGTACCCGCCGCACGCTCGATGGCGGCATCTGTGTGATCAACGTGTAAATTGAAGATGACGCACGCCGATCGTTGCTTGGCCCAAGCCATCACGGTCTCGATGTCTGGCTGTATGAGGCGGATGGTGCCGTAGATGACCTGAGCACGTTGCTCGGTGAGCAGCCGAGCCGTGGCGCGGAGGAACTCTACCAGTCGCTCCGGCTGCACATAGAGCTCGGTAATCATCTCCGAACCCGAACACGATGCGCCGAGTCGCTTGTCGATCTCGGGGTGGTAGTTGTCCAGGTACTCGCTGAGCTGGTGGGTATCGCTGTGGTAGAGCTGGCCATCCGTCGACAAATAGTGTTGGGCGTAGAGCATGAACGCCCGCTTCTTGTCCGTGTGCGCGAGGGTGAGCAGGTCGAGCCAGTTCTCACGCGAAAGCTTGCGTTGCCCCTGGGGCGGCCGGCTGCCATCGTCGGCCGGGCAGTAGCCGCAGAATACTCCTTTGGTCAGGAAGTCGGGCGAGCTGGGATCGACGTCGAACTGGAAGTCGCCATACAGGAAGCCCTCGCCGATGCGCCGCTCGGCGGCGGGAACGGCGTCCTCGATGTCGATCACGCGCACGACGCGGCGTAGCACACGGCGATGTGTGAGACGGAGCGTGATGTCCGTGACGACACCGAACAGGCCGTAACCGCCGATGGCCAGGGCGAAGAGATCGGCGTTCGCGTCGCGGCTGCACGTACGAGGCTGGCCGGTGGCGTCGATGAGGGTGAAGCGTTCTACGTCGTTCACAAACGGCGGCATCAATAAACCTCGCCCGTGGATGTTGGCGGCAAGAGCCCCGCCGAGGGTCAGGCTGTTAGCCCCGGTCTGCTTCTGGGCAATGCCCCACTTTGGTGGGGCGTGGGGATCGATGCGATGCTGGACGTCGTGGATGTCCTGGATGAGCTTCGGCCACTGGATACCTGCCTGGGCAAGAACGAGACCGCGCTCGTGGTCAAAGTCGATGACGCAGTTAAGACCCCTGAGATCGAGCAGGTCGTGGCCGTCGAGGAACTGCTGTCCGCCCATGGCGTGGCGTCCGCCGGCGATGGCCAGGGAGCGACCTTCGATGCGAGCCCGTCGCACGAATTCGGCAGTCGCGTCCGCAGTAGTGGGCCTGTGAACCCTGACACGAGCATGACTCAACGCCGAGTGGACATCGGCTACGTCGACCAACCCATCGGTAGCCATGGAACCCCCGATCATTGTTAGTATAATCTAACTTATAAAAACCTGCAAGCCGTTTGTCCTATCATCGGGGCGAGTACGCCACGGAGGTGCTGCCGAACGATGCCCAATACCCAAACACAACCTTATCGAAGGCAGGGCGCTGCCTTGATGCCCACGGCTCGGTTGGCTCTGGCCGACGGAACGCTGTTCGTGGGAGGTGGCTTCGGCGACACGGGCGCTCCCGTCACCACGGGCGAGATCGTCTTCAACACGGCCATGGCGGGGTATCAGGAGTCGTTGACAGACCCAAGCTATCGCGGGCAGATCTTGGTGCAGACCTTCCCGCTCATCGGCAACACCGGAGCCAACGGCATCGACATGGAGAGCCCGCGCATCCAGGCGGCGGGACTGGTGGTTCGTGAGTTGGCCAGCCTCCACAGCAACTACCGAGCGACCAAGACGCTCAGTGAATTCCTCGAAGAGCATGGCATCCTCGGCATCACGGGTGTCGATACGCGAGCGCTGACGCGGCGCATCCGTGCGAGCGGCGCGATGGGCGCGGCAATGACGGCCGACGATAAGATCAGTGATGCCGAGCTTGTCAAGCTAGCCAAGGGCGTCTGCTCGATGACCGGGCAAAACCTGGCCACTGACGTGAGCCCCCGAGAAACGATGCGTGTCGAGCCGGGGCACGGGCTCTGGACGCTCGCGCCCATATGCACCAACGGCAAGACGCACAAGGTGATCGCTCTTGATTGTGGCGCGAAGCGGGCGATCTACGACCAATTGCTCAGCCGTGGGTGCGAGGTCGTTGCGGTGCCCTTCGACACGCCCGCCGACGCACTGCTGAAGATACTCGACGACGAGAACGCCGACGGGCTCTTTGTCAGCAACGGGCCTGGCGACCCAGCTGCGGTCGAGGCGACGATCGACTCGCTCCGCGGCGTGCTGGAACAGCGGCCGGCGCTGCCGATCTTCGGCATCTGCCTGGGCAACCAGTTGCTGGCGCTGGCGATCGGCGCAACGACGTACAAGCTCAAGTTCGGCCATCGTGGCGCGAACCAGCCGGTGTTCCACTCGGCCACGGGGCATGTCGAGATCACCAGCCAGAATCACGGATTCGCGGTCGACGCCGAGTCGCTGGCGGCAGTCGGCGGCCAGGTCACGCACACACACTTGAACGACAAGACCGTCGCGGGCTTCCGACTCAAAGATCGTCCGGTGTTCGCCGTGCAGCACCACCCCGAGGCAAGCCCCGGGCCACACGAGAGCGACTACCTGTTCGACGCGTTCGTGGGTGCAATGGACGGAAACTAGAGCGGCTCGGCCTCCGGGGCCGCTTCCGCCTCGTCCGGCTGCGCCTCGGACTCCTCTCCGGCTGCCTCAGGTTTGGGTAATGGCTCTCCGCCTTCCAGGAAACGCTGAAAGGCGTCGGCCACGTCGACGCTGATGCCCGCCCTGCGCGCCTCTTCGAGCCGCTGCTCGTGCGTGTGGTTGGGAAGTTCTTCTTGCGTCACCACGATGGCCGCGAGCCAGGCGCCACTCGTGCGTTGGACGGCCGCGTAACGCTGCACGTCGCGCTGGACCTTCCGCCACGCGGACAACGAGTCGATGGTGTCGCGGCCCAGGGGTTTGAACGCCATCTCAGGGTCGCCTTTGTACGCGCGAGCAATCAGGGCGATGCCCAATTCGGTCTGGCCGTCGAGCAGGAAAGCGACGCCGAGCAAACGCTCGGCCTCTCGGTCGGCCTCGTTGACCAGCACATGCTCGGTCAGGAACTCGATGGCTTGCTCGGCCTTGCCGGCGTACAAGGCCTCGACGCCGAGCTCGTATGCGTTGACTCGGTCGGCCTGGCTCAGCTCCACGGGCTCCTGAGGATCAACCTCGTTGGTGCTCACGCCAGTGCGATCGATGACGATGACCGTCGGACTCTGGATCACCTGGCGGCGCGATGGTGCGTCGTAGGGGTCGTAGCCGCGATAGCGGTAGTAACTGCCGTTGTGGATGAAGTATGGTGAGCGGTTCACATAGATGATATTGCGGTGGCCGTGGCGGTCGTCGTCGTGGAACACGCCGCCGACGTGGAGGCGGCCGTACACGTCACCGAAGCTGCCGCCGATCGAGATGCCGCCGCCGTAGTGGTAGCCGTGGCCGTACGAGCCGCGGTAGTGGCGCGGGGCGATGTTCGAGGGGCCCGCCACAACCGGCGTGTCCCGGCGGGTGCTGCGGTTGGCCTGGCTCTCGGCGATCATCCGCAGCGCGTGCTGGCCGGCGTCGCGACGGGGGCTTTGGGCCCGAACGCCCTGCTGGGCGAGAACCTGCGAGGCGGCGCCGGCGATCACGAGGACGGCGATGGTGGAAGTCAGGGGACGCATGGATTGGCCTTCCTTCGGAGGGAGCCGGGTGACAAACAAATCCGCCAGAGCCTCATACCGGCCGACCTAGCCTTTGGCTGCATCTGGAGCGGACGGAGGCGTAACCCCGTACTTAGGGTCTTCCTTCCTGAGAGCGCAAGGGGATCGTGAGGAGCGCAGCGTGATAGCACCGTACACGACCCGGATCGCCCCACTGGCACTTCTCGGAATGTGCCTGCTGCTGGCCGCGTGTGGCGTAGGGCCCGATCGCGTATCGATCGAGAGCATCAGACCGACGGGCAACAAGCAGGGTCTTGGCAGGCTCACCCACCGCCCGACCATCGTGGCGTATCGCACCGAGGAGCGGACGCACGCCGAGATCCTGGCAACCGACCTGCCGATCGAGGCGCTCGACCCGGCCCTTGGGTTCGAGGGGGTCAGCGGGCAGATCACCCGGGTGCGGCTGTTTGCAATACCCATCGCCGGACGGTCTTCGCTCTCGAGCGCGGCGGCTAACACCGTGATCCAGCACGTGGTCATCAACGACGGGTTGCTCGCGGTGTATGGCGGCTCTGGCCTACTACGCCCGCGTGCGCGCCCCGGGGCCGACCCGTTAGCCGGAACCCTGAGCGGTGGCACGTTGCGGCTGACTCGCGCCAGCGAGGGGCTGGTCGATCCCATCGGCACGGCGCGCGTAAACCTGGCGCTCACAGCGCCACTGAACGCGCCGCTAGCAACGCTTATCGCCGCTCGGCTCGACCAGATCATCGAGCAAACCGCGCCCGTGCGACCCGAAGAGGATCGGACGGACGCGGCTGGTCCTGAGAGCGATGTCGAGCGAGAGTCCTAACAGCCGGCGGCGAAGAGGCCCTGGAACTCGAGGAAGTCGAAGATCGTGAGCGAGCCATCGCCATCTAGGTCGGCGGCCGGATCGCCCGTGCTGAACAGGTTCTGGAACTCCAGGAAGTCGAATACGTCCAGCACACCGAGGGGCTCGGCCAAGTCCGCAGGAGAGCACCCGACCGACCCCACGCTGTACACGTCAGGGCGATAGAACTCGAGCGAGCATCGCATGCGGCGAGCCTGGATGGGCGTAAACTTGTTCATGCACCGATCGTCGGAATAGTCCATGTAGTTGTCAAACGGGGCCGGCAGGCCACAGCTCGTGCGCGAGCCGGGGCAACCAGATGTCGGGCTACTCTCGCCGTTGGTATCGCAGATGAGGTCGCCCGTCGTATTACAACTGCTCGTCGATCCGCAGCCGCCGTCGAACGTGTGGTACAGGCCCAGGTAGTGCCCGACCTCGTGGGTGGCGGTGCGGCCAAGATCGAATGGGCGGAGCGGAGCGTCGCGACCGAAGGATGAGTGCAGCACGACCACGCGGTCGGCATCATCGCCCGCAATACCGCCCTGGGGCAGGTCTGGCACATAGCCGAGCGCCCCTGACGCGCTGTTGGTATAGATGTTGAGGTAGCGATTCGTGTCCCATGCGAGCGTGCGCCAGTAGCGCCCGCTGTCGTTGTACCAGGTGTTGTTCGTGCTGTTGGTGATGCCGTCGGTCGGGTTGCCGTCGGGGTCTTCGGTGGCCAAGTAGAACTCGATGCCCGTGTCGGTTCCGGGCGCCCCCAGCGTGCCGGGGATGGCGCGAAAGTCCTCGTTGAGGATGTCGATCTGCGAACGCACGCGTGCGTCGGAGATGAAGCCCGTGCCGTCGGTGCGTTGGATGACATGGACGACCACGGGGATGCGGTACACGCCGCGGCTTGGGTCGTATGCCTCGTCGGGATTCGTCCGCGTGTACGAACAATCGCTCGGCACATCGATGCCCGGCAGCGGCCGCTGGTCAGGCGTCAGGCAGCGCGTGTGGTCCTGCTGGAAGTAGCGGCCAAAAGCGGCGGGCTGGACTTCCTGGGCCAGCAACGTTGATGAGAACATGGCAGCGCAGGCAGCGCCGGCGACGGCAATACGACTTGACATGATGGACCTCCCCAGTCCTTTTGCAACCAGCCGGGGCGGGCAGCCCGGGCTTCGGAATGGGGATGTATACGCGAAGCACAGACGGCTGTTTCCAGCTTTGGTCACCGAGTTAGATTCGAGAATGGGATATCAAGCGCGTCGACGCCCTGGTGTTCAACCGCCGGCAGCGTCGTTGATGGCACTTCGCGATGCCTCGGCTTGCTCGACGACGAACTCAGGGGGGAACGCGAAGGGTGCATTTGCAAAGTGGTTTCCCGGACCGCCGGAAGCCCCCAGCGGCGGGCCGATGATCGGAACACGCCTCAGAACCTCGCCGAGCGCCCTGGACTCGAAGGGCCGGTCCGTGGGCGCATGGAGCAGCATGGTGGCATCGGTGCCCCGTAGATCTCGCAAACGAGTCTTGGCGTTGCCGAGATACACGTACGAGCAGTTCGCACGAATCCAATCGGCATGAGGAATTTCGGCGGCTCGCCCGGCGCTCTCGTCGCCTCGGATAAGGAAGATACGAGCGGGCTCACGCTCGTGGATGCCCCAAAGTCCATCGACGTACGGCATGATCTCGCCCAGGTCGGGCGGTAGCAGGCCCTCGTTGTCGCGCGCATAAGCAGCGATGGCATTGCTCAGCACGCGCAGGTCGTGCATGGCATCGTCGAGAGGGGGTAGCGAGGCCTCGTCGCGGATGGCCTCGAACAGGTCGCGGGCCTCGCGCACTTTCGCCTGCAATGGCTCGCTCTCGGCCGTATCGGCTCGGCCGTCCGATGTCGCGAATGCGAGGCGGCGAACATGCTGGCGTTTGCGACGATCGGGCGCCTCTACCCAGGCGTCCGGCCTGGCATGCAGCATCACGGTGAAAATCGGATTCGGTACCCGCCAGAGGTTCACCCCCAAGGCATCGCTGCGCCACATACTGCGAGCATTGATCCACTGGTCGCGTTCGGTTCGCCCTTCCTGGGTGTCTTCGAATTCGGGAAGAGCGATGTTGCCGCGTGCCTTCGGCGACAGGTATACGCGCAATCGTTCCCTGTCCGTCGTGACTTCAGGTCGCGGATCATCGGGAAGGAATTCGAATGTGTCGGCCCAGTCCTTTGGAGCAACGCCGTTGTTCTGTGCGGCATAAGCGATCATGGCTCGGGCGAGGAGACCGGCATCCTGCTCGAGTTGGCGGTGGATTGGCATGGTCCCACCGTCGCGCAACGCGGCGAACGTCCGCCTCGCGTCTTCGATGAGCCACCGGGCTTCGATGAGCGAGACCATCTCGACATGACCATCAAGGAAGGCCACAGGTACCACCGCGCCATCGGGATTCTCGGGATGGGGCTCCACGGCGAAGGCGTGGTCGAGCGAGCGGAAGGCGATGGCCATGTCGCCCCAATCGGGCACCTCACTGGAGGAAATAGCTCCCAGGCCCAAGTACTCGTACGGCACACCCTCGCGCAACCACGTCGACCCGTCCTCGCTTGCCGAGCCGGAGTCAGGGAGATACTTGCCGTCGGCCAGCTCCCCGATGTTGGCGGGCATGCCGCCGTTGGCGTCGGTGTAGATGATGACGGCCATCGCAAGGTTGCGTGCGTCGATCATGGCCGCCATCTCCGGTTGGACCGGCTGCGGCTCGTCCTGGGCGCGAGCGATGCTGCTCGAGATCACGGAGAGGACAAGGGCGAGACGGGGGAGCGTCATGGCGAACACCTCCACGAGTGTGGGTCACCGTACGTTACGGGTGGTCGGTCGTACCGGGTTCCAATGGCAGGGCGCGCAGACCGAGATTCGAGCCCACGACGCGCTCGGAGCCGTTGCTGGGGCTGTTGAGGAGCTGGCTGGCGCCATCAGGATCTCGCACGACCATGGTCGTCGAGCCACCACCATCGACGTTCAGCGCGTCCGCTGCGCCCACGAAGGCCATGATCGCGGCAGCTTCGGCGAGACTGGCGCCCATGCTGAAGGCGGGTTGGCGGCCGTCGATGGTGACGAGGTAGAGCGTGTCCTGGTCGTCGCTCAGGCCAACAAGCGTGCGAGGGTGACGATCCTCCGAGAACCTGTCGCTTCCGGCTTGCAGAGCGCTGCCAACCAGGACTACGCGGCCGGCGATAGCGTGGGAAACACCCACGGGCCAGTCGATACTATCGGTGCTCACATCCGGAGCGTCCATATAAAGACGAGCATGCAGGCCGGGCTCATCATCGAGAGTGTCAAAACCAAACACCAGGATGTCGCGCTGGCTCTGATCTGAATTGGGGCTGACAAGTTGGCCTTGGGCGATCGATAAACCCGTGAGGTCCTTGGCCTCACCCGGAATCCGGCTGCAACACGGGCCGAAGAAGTGGGTGTTGATCGCCACGCTCAGGCCGTGCTCTTCGAGGAAGGTGCGTGTGGTTTGGCCGTCGGTGTCCAGGGGTCTGTCGCCGTTGCCCGGGGTGGCGAAGAGTTCGAGCCCCTCGGCCTTCATATCGATGCGCAGCACCTGCACCACGAGCGCCCGCGGGGTGTCGGTGGCGAGCTCGGCGTGGTCGATGCCCCGGAAGATCGGCCGCCAGCGGGGCTCGCTCGAGAAGAAGGGCTGTGCCGGGATCGCGCGCTCTCGTACCTCGGTGGTCGGGCGTGAATCTAATGTCGTACACGCCGCGAGTGGCAGGAGGGCAACCGAGGCGATCAGAATGCGGGCTAGCTTGGGCATCCGTGAATGTACCGCCATAGGGGTGATCCGTCGCGGACGGATTCCCGGTGTTCGTTTGGTGTTCGGGCGCGCTATCGTGCGGGTCCGGGCCGGCCGGTGAATAGCAGGAGCACGATGAGCACGGAAGCAGCGAGCATGGCGTCTTCGTCCAAAGCACAAAAAAAAGGAGAGATCGAGCCCAAGCCCCCACGAGGCGGGCGGAAGCGGCGTGGGACGGTCGCGGCGGCACCAGCAACCATCGACGGGCCCGCCATCCGCGTTAAGGGTGCCCGCGAGCACAACCTCAAGAGCATCGACGTCACCATCCCGCGTGACAAGCTGGTGGTCATCACCGGGCTGAGCGGCAGCGGCAAGAGCAGCCTTGCGTTCGACACCATTTTCGCTGAGGGGCAGCGAAAGTACATGGAGAGCCTGTCGGCGTACGCCCGGCAGTTCCTCGACCAACTCAAGAAGCCTGACATCGACGAGATCGAGGGCATCCCCCCCACCATCGCTATCGAGCAACGGTCGGCCGCGCACAACCCGCGATCGACCGTCGCCACGACGACCGAGATCTATGACTACTTGCGGCTGCTCTTCGCACGGTGCGGCACGCCCTACTCATGGCGGCCGACCAAGACCAAGCGCGACGGCACGGTTGCAGCGCGCAGCGGCAAACGCATCAGCGCCACGAGCGCGACGCAGATCGTTGACGCGGTGCTGCGCTTTGGCGACGGCACTCGACTGATGGTGCTCGCCCCCGTGCTGCGCGGCAAGAAGGGCTTTCATCGCGACGTGCTCGAGCGCTTGCAGGGCATGGGCTGGCAGCGTGCGCGCGTCGACAGTACGGTGGTCGATCTCAGGGATGTTCTAAAGGAGCCCAACGACAACCCGATGGGCCTCGAGCGGTACGCCAAGCACGACATCGACGCGGTGGTCGACCGCATCGTCATCCGCGAGGACGTGCGACAGAGGCTGGCCGAGTCGATCGAAGCGGCGTTGCAGGTGGGCCTGGGGTCGGTCGTGATCGCGGTCGAGGAGGGCGAGACGTGGACGGACCACAGCTTTAGCGCAAAACTGGCTGACCCGGATGACCCGTCGTACGCGCTCGACGAGCTCGAGCCTCGGGTGTTCAGCTTCAACTCGCCGTTTGGCGCGTGCTCGTCTTGCCTGGGGTTGGGACACATTCTCGAATTCGACGAGGAACTCGTGGTGCCCGATGGCGAGCGGGGCATTCTCAATGGCGGCATCGCGCCGTGGAAGAAGAGCGGGCCGGGGGGGATGGTGTATCCCAAGCGGCTGCGGTGGTTCTGCCGCAAGTTCGGCGTTGCGCAGAACGCGACGATCAACGACTTGAGCGACGAGGTGTACAACATCCTGATCCACGGGACCAGCGCGGACCAGGAGGAGATGTACAGTGCGCACTGGGCGGGCGTGCTGGAGATGCTGCAGGACTGGTTCAACAAGACCGAGTCGAGCTGGGTGAAGGACCACCTGCACGGCTTCCAGAGCGAACGCATCTGCCCGACGTGCTGCGGCGATCGGCTGCGAATCGAGGCACTGCACGTGTGCATCAAGAGCACGCACACGGCCGACATGGGGCGCGCGGGCTCGCCGACGGTCATCGGCCGGCCGACGAGCGACGGCACGCTGCTGAACATCAGCGAACTGAGCCGGCTGAACATCGACGACGCGATGGCCTTTGTTGAAGGGCTAGAGCTGAGCAAAGAAGGCAGGGCGATAGCCGAGCCGATCGTGCGCGAGGTCGGCAACCGGCTGCGATTCCTGCAGAGCGTGGGACTGGACTACTTATCCCTGGATCGGCGGACGGCGACGCTCTCGGGCGGTGAGGCCCAGCGCATCAGGCTCGCCACACAGGTGGGCAGCGGGCTGGTGGGCGCGTGTTATGTTCTTGACGAGCCCACCATCGGCCTGCACCAGCGCGACAACGACCGGCTCATCCGCACGCTGCGGCACCTGACGGACATCGGCAACACCGTGCTGGTCGTAGAGCACGACGAGGACATGATCCGATCGGCCGACCACGTGCTGGATATCGGGCCCGGACCGGGCGTCCATGGTGGGCGTGTGGTCGCCGAGGGCACGGTGGAGCAGGTGTGCGCGACACCGGGTTCGTTGACGGGTGAGTACCTGTCGGGTAAGCGGTCCATCGAGGTACCCACGCAGCGGCGCACGGTGGACGTGAAGAAGGCCGTGGTCGTGAAGGGCGCGAAAGAGAACAACCTCAAGGGCGTCGACGCGGCCTTTCCCGTCGGGGGCATCGTGTGTGTCACGGGTGTATCAGGCAGCGGCAAGAGCACGCTGGTCAACGACATCCTGCTCAAGAGCCTGAAGCGCGAGATCACTGGCACGCGCGTAAAGCCGGGCCAGCACGCGCGCGTGAACGGCATGCAGCGCATCGACCGCGTGATCGAGGTCGACCAGTCGCCCATCGGTCGCACACCGCGGAGCAACCCGGCAACGTACACAGGGGTGTTCGACGATATCCGCAAGGTGTTCGCGGCCACGCGCGAGTCGAAGATGCGCGGGTACATGCCCGGACGGTTCAGCTTCAACGTGCCGGCTGACCGCGTGGGCAAAGCGGGCGCGGGCGGTCGTTGCGAGGCGTGCCAGGGCCAGGGCGTCAAGAAGATCGAGATGCACTTCCTGCCAGATGTGTTCGTGCAGTGCGAGGTGTGCAAGGGCAAGCGGTACAACCGCGAGACACTCGAGGTGCTGTACAAGGGCAAGAACATCGCCGACGTGCTGGCCATGACGATCGAGGACGCGTGTGGCTTCTTCGACGCGCACGGCAAGATCTTGCGGTTCGTGCAGTGCCTGCGCGACGTGGGGCTGGGGTACCTGACGCTCGGCCAACCCAGCACCACGCTCTCGGGCGGCGAGGCCCAGCGCGTGAAGCTGGCGACCGAATTAGGCAAGGGGACTCGCATCGACGGCACGCCCAGCACCGAGCACACCCTCTACGTGCTCGACGAACCCACGACCGGATTGCATTTTGAGGACATCAACCGCCTGGTGAGCGTGTTCGATCGCTTGGCCGACGGCGGTAACACGCTGGTGGTCATTGAGCACAACCTTGATGTCATCAAGCGTGCCGACTGGATCATCGACCTGGGCCCGGAGGGCGGCGACGGCGGTGGGACGATCGTGGCGGAGGGCTCACCCGAAAGCGTGGCAAGGGTGAAGGGCAGCCACACGGGGCGGTATCTGAAGGAAATGCTAAAATGACTGCGTCGGTGCGGGTGCCTCGATGATCGTGAGTACACCGCCCGAGAGTTGCACGCCACCAACTTACGTTCTCACACTCTGACCGCCGCTCTCGCTGATGGTCACTTCGAGGATGGCCCGCTCGCCGGTTGATTCCGAGACCATGATGCGGATCGGCCGCCCGATGTCGAGATACACCGTCATCGGAGCCGTGCCGACGACCTCCGAATCGACGCTCACCGTCGCAGTTGCGTCGGCGTCGAAGTACCGGATCTCAATCGGGTGCCCAGAAGGCACATGGGCGGCCTGATCGCTTGGTGTTGCACAGTCACATATGCAACCGGCAAGCGTTGTCCATCCAACAATCCAGGCAATCAAGAGGAACGCGCGGCGGATCGACAGCTTGCTCATCGGTGTGCTCCACGAGGCGTGCGCGAGGCACCATGCGGCCGTGCCTCGTGCTTTGCTTGCTGGTATACCCGGATGCGCCCGTGGCGGTTGTCCGTCGGACGAGGTGGTGAGGGACCTACCCCGGCAGCACGGCCCCGCTCTCCGGACCACCACCTGCCGAGCCCTGGCGGAGCAGGTCGTCGACGTCGGGCAGCCAGCGGCGGGCGGTGGCGCAATCGAAGCGTGCTGGGAGAAATGTGGGCATCGACCCCTTGCCGAGATGCTTGGTGAGCAGGGCAAGGAGCCGCTCGACCAGGAGGCTCGGGGCCAAGGCCCCGCCGCACCAATAGTCGTGGTCGTGCCAGCTCAGGGTGATGTCGTGGCTGGTCGAAGTGCCCTGGGCAGTCACGGTCACCTCGTACAGCCAGCCGCGGCTGGTAGCCGTTTCGACACCGACTTCGATGGTTCCCGCAGCTTGTGGCACGTGTGTCGGTATCCCCTGCAATCCTCGAACCCCACCCGCGACGGGCGAGGGGGGCTCTAGCATCTTTGGTCGTGGCCCGGGGATCTATTCGTGTCCCGTGCCGTTTGGCTCCATTGGCCTTCTATCGGGTGATTCCTGTTGGCATTTCTGCTCGAAACCATTCGGCTCGGTATCGCCAACCTCCGGCTGCACAAGCTGCGGAGCTTTCTGACGGCCCTTGGCATTATCTTGGGCGTCGCGGCCGTGATCTGTATGGTGTCCATCGGCGAGGGCAGCAAGCAGGAGGCCCTGCGACAGATCGAGCAGCTCGGTGCCCGCAACATCATCGTCCGCAGCGTGCGGCCGCCCGAGGTCCAGCAGCAGGGCCAAGAGCGGTCGTTCGTGGTGAAGTACGGCCTCAAGTGGAACGATCTGCGGATCATCGAAGAGAACTTCTCGGACGACGCACGGATCGTGGCCCTCAAGGAGATCGGCTCGGAAGTCATCCGCGGGCCCATCAAGCAAACCAGTCAGGCCTACGGCGTCGACCCGCAGCTGGCCGAGGTGGCCAACCTGCGTGTCAATCGCGGGCGATACCTCACGGACAGCGACAACACCGAGCGAGCGATGGTGTGCGTCATCGGGGTGGAGGTGGCCAGGCAGTTCTTTCCGCTCGAGGACCCGCTCGGCAACACCATCCGTATCGACGAGAAGGCCCTGCGCATCGTGGGCGTGCTCGAGCCCGTGGGGCTCGCCGGCGGAGCGGGCTCGGCACTCGTCGGGCGAGATCTGAACCTGGACATCCACGTGCCGATCCAGACGGCACGGTACGTCTTCGGCGATTCGGTCTTCCGCCGCACATCGGGCTCGTTTAACGCGGCCGAGGTGCACGTGTCGGAGCTGTACCTCACGGTGCCCGAGCGCGATCAGGTCGTTGGGCTGGCCAAACGGCTGGAGCGCGTGCTGGAGTCTCGCCGTGATGGCATGACCGACGTGACGATGGTCGTACCGTTCGAGCTCTTGGAGAACGCCGAGCGCGCGGCCCTGCGCGGCACGCTGATGCTCATGGCCATCGCGGGCATCAGCCTGCTCGTTGGTGGCATCGGCATCATGAACATCATGCTCGCCACGGTGACCGAACGCACGCGCGAGATCGGCATCCGCCGGGCGCTGGGCGCCACACGCAGGCACATCGTCTGGCAGTTCCTGGTCGAGACCAGCGTGCTGAGCCTCATCGGTGGGCTCATCGGTGTCGCCATCGGCATCGGGCTGAGCCTGCTGCTGGGCTGGGCTGTGCCGATGCTGCCCAACATGCCGGTGCTGGGGCGCTTCATCCCCGCCGACGCGAGCCTTCCGACGCAGTTGGCTTGGTGGTCGGTCATCGTCGCGATGACGGTCGCGGTGCTGACGGGGCTGATCTTCGGCCTGTACCCGGCGCGGAAGGCGGCGCGGCAGGATCCGATTGTGGCGCTGCGGCACGATTGAGGCTCGCGTGCTTAGGCAGGCAGCTCGGACGAGAGCTACTCCACAGCCCTTGGCGTCTTCGGCGGCAGCGGCCTCGGGAACCGGCCCTCGCTCTTCTTTAGTAGCTCCAGCCGTAGCTTGAGGCGTTGGGCCTCGATGCGATCGTGCAGCAGTGTGAGCATCTCGGTGGCCTCGCGGGGCAGGTCGTCGTGGAGGATGGGGCGGCCGTAGTGCACGCCGATGGGGCCCTTGAAGAGCGTGGGCTTGCTCTGGCCTGGTGGGAAGGCGTCGTAGACACCGTCGATGGCGACGGGCAGCACGGGGCAGCGGGCCTTACGCACGATGAGCGCCATGCCGCGTTTGAGGGGCATGACATGGCCGTCGCGCGTGCGGCGACCCTCGGGGAAGAGCAGCACTGCACCACCCGCGCGCAGGCGGCCGATGACGGCCTCGAGCGCGGCGCGATCGCCGCTGTCTTCCTTGATGGGGAACGCGTTGAACGCGCTGATGAAGCGGCCAAAGAAGGGGTTGGCGAATAGGCCAGCCCGGGCGAGGTAGTCGAGCGGGCGGCTGGTAATGCCCCCGCCGATGAGGGGCGGGTCGTAGTAGCTCTGGTGGTTGGCGATGACCAGCACCGGGCCGCGGTGCGGCACACGCTCGGGGTGGAACCACTGGACGTTGTGCAGCGTGCGGAAGTAGGCGCGCGTGATGGGCTGGCCGATGCGGTAGGCCAAGCTCGCCTTGGGCGAGACGTAGCTCTGCTGTTCGTTGAAGTATGGGCCGCTGTGCGGCGTTTCTTCCCGAGTCACGCCACGCCGACGCGATCAAGGACGTCGCGCTCCAGGCGATCGACCACGCCCTCGAAGCTCAGGTCGCTGGTGTCCACGGTGATGGCGTCGTCGGGGCACACCAGCGGGCCCTCGTCGCGGTTGCGGTCGGATTCGTCGCGGCGCGCCAGGTCGGCCTTGAGCTCTTCGGCTTCCACCGGGTAGCCGGCAGCGCGGAGCTGGTCGGCCCGGCGCTCGGCGCGAACGTCCAAGTCGGCGTCGAGGAAGAACTTGACGAGCGCATCGGGGAATACGACGGAGCCCTGGTCTCGGCCTTCGGTGACCAGACGCGGATGCTGCTGCCCGATGAGGCGCTGCTTGCGGACCATGTGGCGACGCAGCGGCGTGATCCCCGCGACGACCGAGACGGCCTTGGTGACATCGGGCGTGCGAATACGGTCGTTCATGGGTTCGAAGCGCTGGTGGGCCTTGAGCCATGCCATGATGGCGGGCGGGTCGGCTTCCCAGTCGAAGTGCAGGTCGGCCTCGGCGATGATGTCGACGAAACGGTCGATCGCAGCCTCTTCACCAGCGCGGATGGCATCGATGTGGCCTTCGTCGAGGGCGATGGCGGCCGCGGCGCGGTACATGGCGCCGGTGTCGAGCAGGTCCAGGCCCAGCCGTTCGGCGAGCGCTTGGGCGACGGTGCTCTTGCCGGTGCCCGCCGGCCCGTCGATGGTGACGATGATGTCCACGTCGAGGGGGATCACGCTGGGTCGCCTTCCGGGCCGGCCCTGATAGGGTCTTGGTTCGCCTGCGGCCGGTACGGCGACGGCCACTGTCCGGAGGGTATCCCGCGTGGGGGTCATGCCTCGCCTCCGTCTTCGGCATCATCGCCCAGGGCCTTCGGATCGGCCTTGGCACTAGTCTTCTTACTGGTTTTCTTGGTCGACTTCTTGGTTGTCTTCTTCTTGGGTGGAGCCTCGGAGTCGGCCGTGGCAGTTTTCTTGGTTGTCTTCTTTGGTTTTGTCTTCACGGGCTGCGAGTCGTCATCATTGTCGTCATCTCGCTCGCTCGCGGGGTCGTCGGCATCCACACCATCATCGTCATCGTCTTCCTCGCCCTCGTCATTGAAGATCGCATCAAGCAAGGCTGCCGCAGCGGCATCCATCTCGTCGTCGAACTCTTCCTCGTCTTGCACGAGGCTGAACGGGCCGCTCTTGCCTTCCATCGCCAACGTCAAAGCCTCGCGGCTGCGACGCAGGCCCATGCCCAGGTCTCCGCGGCCGCGGAAGTCGAGCCCGACGGCGCCGTCGTACCCCACCGCGGCGATAGCCTCGACGGCGAGGGCCAGATCGAAGCCCTCATGCTCGACGATGGCACGCTCGTCGTCGACCTCGCCGTCCAGAGCCTTGAAACCGAGCGTCGAACCAAGGACGGCCGAGGCGTAGGGCGTGACCTTGCGCAGGTAGGCGGACATGTCCTCAGCCTTCGCGGCTTCGGCAAAGTCGGGCATGGTGCCAACTCGGAAACCGCCGACCTTCTTGAGGAGTTCTGTCAACCGATCCGGAGACGCGGTCAGGCCAGTGCCGATCGGGCCTGGCATAATGAGCAGGTTGATCTCGCGCTGCTCGGCCTCGCCCATGAGGCGTTTGAGCCGCTCGGCCACCCTATCGAGGGCGTCGGAGCTGTCGGGGGCGTCGATAGCGACACCCGCGGCGTTGCAGCCCAGCAGGCTGGCGGCGGCCATGACCCGCCGAATTCGCTCGTCGGCGGCGCGGCTGTCGGCGGTAGCCAGCTTCTGGGGGTCTTCCTCCATCAGCACCAGACATGAGCAGCGAGCCCGGTCGGCTGCGTCTCGCAGGCGGGCCAGATCGTCTCGCGTGCGGCCGGCCAGCAGATCAGCCGACAGCATGAGCCCGTGCAGGCCCAGTTGCTCGTGCGCGAAGCGCGGCAGGTCGGTCAGTGATAGGCTGGCGTCCTTGCCCACGAGCATGGAGCGCAAGGAACGGGCGGCAAGGGCGAGCAGCATCGGGGCACTGTAGTCGCTTTCTCACTGGACAGCCCGCTAGGCATCCCCTCGATTGGCCCATTGGCTAGCTTCCGGGATTGTCGCCCATAGCATTGGCCCGATTGCCCCCCGGCCGCCGGAGCCGGGCCCCGCCGCCCCATTGGCCCAAGGACAACCCCGCCATGCCCTCTCCCGACGACCGCCGCTACAGCGACTCCCACGAATGGCACAAGCTCGAGGGCGAGATGGTGGTGATCGGCATCACCCAGTTCGCGGTCGACCAGCTCACCGACGTGACGTTCGTCGAGATGAAGCCCGCTGGCACCAACCTAAGCAAGGGGGATGCCATCGGTGAGGTCGAGTCGGTCAAGACCACCAGCGACATCTACTGCCACGTCGACGGCGAGATCGCCGAGGTGAACGAGGCACTGGCGGACAACCCGGGCCTGATCAACGAGGATTGCTACGGCAAGGGCTGGCTCGTCAAGGTGAAGGCCGGTGACGCGGGCCAGCTCGACGCCATGATGGACGCGGGCGCGTACGCGGCCAGCGGCGGGGCCTGAAAATCGACCACCCCACGGCCCAAGAAGTAGCATGATCCGCTGCACCGGATTGCACAAGCGATACCGCCTGGGCGAACGTACGGTCCACGCGCTGCGCGGGCTCGACCTGACCCTCGACGGGCCGGGCTTCTTTGCCATCATGGGCCAGAGCGGTAGCGGCAAGAGCACGCTGCTGCACCTGCTTGCGGCGATGGACGCGCCCGACGAGGGGGAGATCGAGGTCGCGGGCGTGCGCGTCGACCAACTGAACGAGCGAGAGGCCAACACCTACCGCCGGCAGACCATCGGCATCATCTTCCAGCAGTTCAACCTCATTCCGACCCTGACGGCGCGCGAGAACGTGGAGCTGCCCGGCTCGCTGGCCGGCAGGCCGATGTCTGAACTTCGGGATCGGTCATCTGCGCTGCTCGATCGTTTGGGCGTGGGTGACCGGGCTGACCACCGGCCCGATGCGCTCAGCGGCGGCGAGCAGCAGCGCGTGGCGATCGCGCGGGCGCTCCTGTTCTCGCCGAAGGTCATCCTGGCCGATGAGCCGACGGGCGCGCTCGATTCGGAGACCGGCAAGAAGCTGTGGAATCTGCTGGGCGAGGTGGCCCGTGAGCAGGGGGCCACCGTGCTGATGGTGACCCACGAGCCAGCGGCGGCGACGCATTGCGAGCGTGTGTACGTGCTGCGCGACGGGGTCATGGACGGTCACATCGTAACGGAGGGGCTCGATGCGGCCGGCGTGGCGGCTCGCTATCACCAACGCGTGGCGCAGGCGGGCTAGGACCGCGTTGCTCACGGCCGCCGTCGCGCTATCGGCGGCACTCATCGCCGCGGTGGCGTGCGCGTTGTCGTCGGCCAACAACGCCGTCAGCGCACGCATGGATGCGACCTTTGGTACGGCCGAGGTTCGCCTTGAGCCATCGGGCCGCGGCGGGATGATGCCCGACACTACGCTCGGCGTCGTCCGGGCGTGGCCCGAGGTCGAGCTAGCAGCGCCGAGACTCTCGAAGGATCTCGCGCTCGAGATTTCCCGCGTTGTGTACACGCCGCGCGAGGACGATCCGGATGGACGGTACTACAAGCGGACCGCCAACTTCCGCGTCAACGCCATGGGCATCGGCATCGATCCCGCGGCCGAAGCGGCGATGCGGCCAATTCGCATCGTAACGGGACGTGCGCCGGAAGGGCCGAACGAGATCGTTATCGACGCCACGCTCGCCGGGCGGCTGACCTGGCAGGGGAGCCTGGAGCAGGTTCGCAAGATCGGCGTATTCGATCGGGCCGAGCCCCTGATCGCGAAAGCAGGCGAAGATCCTTTGCCAGGCCCGCCGAACACAGCGCCCACGAACGAAGCGGAAGCCGAGGCATTTAACGATCTTCAGGGTGTGCGACTGGGCGACACAGTCACGGTGCGCCGGCTGTTTGGTTCGGAGGAGCTCACCGTCGTCGGCATGAGCGAACCCCCACCGCTCGGCGGGCGACCGCAGGCGTTCCTGACCATCGAGGCGTTGCGCAATGCGCTCGGCCGGGAGGGCACCGACGAGCTGACGCAGGTCGACATGATCCTGAAGCCAGGAGTAGACCCCGAGGGAATGGTCGAGTCGCGGCAGAGCGAGACGCCCGAGGGCGCGCTGCTGCAGACCACCGAGCGCATCACCAGTGGGCTCGACCGCAACATGCGCAGTAGCCAGTTCGGGCTTGCCATCGCGATCATGCTCGCGCTGTTGTCGGCGGCGTTCATCATCGTGACAGGACTGGGTGCGGGTGTTGTCGAGCGGCAGCGCGAGCTGGGCATGCTGCGCTGCATCGGAGCGGCACGGGGGCAGATCGCGCAGGCCCAGATCGTCGAGGGTTTGCTCATCGGCGTGGCCGGTGCGTGCGTGGGTGTCCCGCTGGGAGTTGGTGTCGCGGCGGCGGGCGCGTGGTACTACCGGGAGGTGTTGCCCAGCGGCCTGGCAACGCCGCCGGGTTTGCTCGCGCTGGCGTTCTTTGGGTCCATCGCGGCGGGACTACTTGGCGCGATCTGGCCCGCGATCCGCGCGAGCCGAACGAGCCCGATGGGGGCACTCGCAAGTCGAGCCCGAACCCCGCGACCGCGCGGCATGGTCGTACTCGCGGTGATCGGCTGCCTGCTCCTCGTGGTTCAGGCTCTCGTGGTCGGCCTGCCAAACGACGGCCAAGTCGTCTTCTGGGGATACGTCACGCTTGGGTTGCCGTCAATGTTCATCGGGTACTTCCTGCTCGGGCCGCCCGTGGTATACGTGCTGGCCAACTGGTGCGCGGGGCCACTCTCGAGGCTCTTGGGTCTGCCCGGGCACATCGTGCGGCGCAGCGTTCGGTCCATGCCATACCGCCTGGGCTTTACCGCGGGAGCCCTGATGACGGGCCTGGCGCTGATGATCTCCAACTGGATCACCGGCGGCGCGATGCTGCGCGACTGGCTGGGGCAGATGGAATTCTCCGACGCCTTCGTGAGCGGACTGCGCCTGACCGAGGACAGCCGCGACACGCTCGACGACCTGCCATTCGTCGATCGCACGTGCGCTATCACGCTGTTCCCGGTCGAGACCGACGCCTTCGGCATCCGCGCGCTGCAGACCTATCAGACGACCTTCGTCGCATTCGAACCCGAGCCGTTCTTCGCCATGAACACGCTTGTGTGGGTGCAGGGTGACGAGGAGACCGCGATCCGCCGCCTAAACGAGGGCGGCGGGGTGCTGGTGGCGCGCGAGTTCTACGTGGCCCAGGGCATCGGACTTGGGGACACATTCACTTGCCGCGTACAAGGGGTGGAGCACGAGTTCGAGGTCGTTGGCGTGGTGGCCAGCCCGGGGCTGGAGATCGTCGGCCAGTACTTCAATGTTGGCGAGGATCTAGCGAGGCAGGCCGTGCACGCGGTGCTGGGCACGCGGCGCGACTTGGTCGATCGCTTCGGCGTCAACGCGATCCACCTCATCCAGATCGATCTCGATGAAGAAGTTGACGACGAGGTGGCCGTCGCCGAGATTCGCGATGCGCTCTTTGGCAGCGGCGTACTCGACGCGGGCAGTGGGCGACAGATCAAGCGTGAGATCGAGTCGGTCGCCGGCACGACGCTGGCGGTGTTCTCGGCAGTCGCGATCATGGCGATGATGGTCGCGTGTTTCGGCGTGGCGAACCTCGTCGTGGCGGGCATCCATGCGCGTCGGTACGAGCTCGGCGTGCTGCGCGCCATTGGCGCCTCGCGCGGCGTCGTCGCACGACTGATCTTGGCCGAGGCGATCCTGATTGCCATCGGGGCCATCGTGCTGGGCAGCATGCTGGGCTTCCAGGCGGCTTGGGCCGGCCAGCGGATGTACGCGTTGCTGGTCGGACTGTCGCTCTCAATCCGCCCGCCCGTCGGGCCCGTGGCGTTCAGCTGGATGGTCACGATGGTGCTCACGCTGCTCGCAGCCGCGCCGGCGGTGATCGCCCTGGCGCGGCGCAAGCCGCTGGAGTTGCTTGGAGCGCGGGGCGGCTGATCCCCGATACCATGCCGCGTGAGCACACCGCAGCGCGCCACCATTCCAGACTACCGCCCCACGAGCTTTCCAAAGGAGAAGATTCGCATCGTGTTGCTCGAGGGCATCCACAGCAGCGCTCGCGATGGCCTAGAGCTAGCTGGCTTTTCGGTCGAGGATGCTGGCGGTGCCCTGACCGGCCCGGCCATGACGAGGGCGATCGCGGACGCGCACGCGATCGGCATCCGGAGCAAGTCGCAGATCGACAACTCGGTCCTTGAGCACGCCGACAAGTTGCTGGCGATCGGATGCTTCTGCATCGGAACGAATCAGGTCGATCTGGGCCGTGCCGCGGCGATGGGCGTGCCGGTATTCAACAGCCCGTTCAGTAACACACGAAGCGTGGCCGAACTCGTCGTGGCGGAGGTAATCGCGTTGCACCGGCGATTGACCGATCGCTCGGCCCAGATGCACACGGGTTTGTGGCGCAAGAGCAGCGCGGGCAGCCACGAGGTGCGCGGCCGGACGCTGGGCATCGTCGGCTACGGCCGCATCGGCTCGCAGGTGAGCGTGCTGGCTGAGGCGATGGGCATGCGCGTGATCTACCACGATTCCGTGCCCGCGCTGGCGATGGGCAACGCCCGCCCGGCGGGCTCTCTTGACGAACTCCTGCGCCAGAGCGATGCTGTTACTCTGCACGTGCCCGCGACGGCGTCAACGAATAGGCTGATCGGTGAGCGTGAGCTGGCACTGATGCGCGAGGGAGCGGTGCTGCTGAACAATTCTCGGGGGAGCGTTGTCGATGTCGACGCGCTAGCCGGCGCGCTCCGCTCGGGCCACCTCGGCGGAGCAGCCGTCGACGTCTTTCCCGAAGAACCAGCCGCCAACACCGACAGATTCGAGAGCCCATTGCGCGGTCTAGACAACGTGATCCTTACCCCCCACGTCGGCGGCTCGACCGGCGAGGCACAAGAAGCCATCGCCCGCGACGTGGCCGGCAAGCTGACGCGCTTCATCAACGTGGGCTCAACCACCGGTGCGGTCAACATGCCCGAGGTAGAGCTGCCCGAACAGCTATCGGGGCAACACGTTCGCCCCCATCGCATTTTGCATATGCACAAGAACGTGCCAGGCGTGCTGGGCAAGCTGCACCAGGCCCTAAGTGCCCACGGCGCGAATGTCACGGGCGAGGTGCTCCGCACGAACCAAGACCTGGGCTATGTCGTGATCGACGTCGACCCGGGCGATTCGCGGCCGGTGGTCGAAGAATTGGCGGCGATCCCGGAGACAATACGGGTGCGCGTGTTGTGGTAGTGTGATCGGCGTCCGCGAGAGCTCGTCGCCACATCGTGACCGCGAACAGCTCGACAACTTGGAAGAAATTCCGTCCCTCGACTCTCTATGAGAGACTTGGCGCACAGCCGGGTTGCTCACCGCGCACTCAACGTGAGATCCCATCCACTTTGAGGAGAATCGAACACGCTATGACACCGTCCACCTGGGCCGACCGGAGTCGATGGTGCCCCTAAGTAGTTCGCCCTGAAAACCATAAAGCCGCCTGCTTTTGCAACCGGCGTCGGCTGTCGTAAGAAAGTGGCGAGGGAGGGACTCGAACCCTCGACCTCCGGGTTATGAATCCAGCGCTCTAGACCAGCTGAGCTACCTCGCCAGAAGGTCCCGTCCAGCGACGGGTCGAGATGATAGCGGGGCTATGCCGTCCCCGTCAGCTCGTGCGGGGCTGGCCCTCGCCCGTGGCGCTTTCGGGATTCGTGGGCATCGGATCTGGCCGACCCGCATCGACGGCTGGCGGCTGATGGAAGACCGTGCCCTTGGGCGCCTCAAGCTCAGGAACACCCGCGCTGCGATCGGCGTTCTCGGGCTTGCTGGCCTCCTCATCGATGTCATCGGTGATGCCCTTGACACCGCGCTTGAACTCGATGATGGCCTTGCCCACGTTGCGGCCGACATCTGGCAACCGGCGACCGAACAGCAGCACCGCCACGATCAGGATCAGGCTGATCTCAAGGGGGCCGATGTTTGGGATGAGGGCCAAGACTGGCATCTGCGTTGGCATGGTGTTCCTCTCGGTTAATCCAAGTCTGCCGGCTCGGCCAAGTCAACTTTTTGGGCGGGACCCTTCGGCCTCGATATCATCCTAACGTCTTGAAAACAAATCGCTTGCATGAAGCTCCAGCCTAGAGCCCCAGCCGGATGAGCACGTCGTCGAGGATGGCCCGAGCCAACACCTCGTCGCCGACCGGCTCGAGGGTGATACCCAGGCCCACTGCCGAGGGGGTCAGGCCGGTGCGAACAACCACGCGCTTGTAGCTGCCCAGGGCAGTTCCGTCGGGCCCCTTCGCGGCCAAAAAGCCACGGTCGCGGGTCGCCTCATCAGCGTCGATGGCGTATCCGCGGGCCTGGAGGGCTTCGACGGCGGCGTAGTGCGCTCCAGGCACGGTCACAGCATCGGGTAGTTCGACGCTCAGCGTCCGCCCCTGCCAGGTGGCCACCGTGCGGCTCTGGCCGTGGTATCGCTCGGAGGTCTGGCAGCCCGAGACGCAGCAAGCTACGAGGAGAATGGCGGCGAATTGTCGTCCTTGGGTAACCACTTGGTCATGTCCAGATCGGCTGGGTCAACGGTTAGGCCGGAATCTTTGAGGAGGTCGGCGAGATCGGAGGCCAGTTCCGCTCCCCCGCTCCCAGTGGGGGTGGTGCCGATGTCTTCCGAGACGGCGGGCGCACGCGTCCCCTCCGCTCCCGAATTTCCCAACACTCTCGTCGACCGCGAAGACGCCGTCCCCTCTTCCGTTGGCGGCACGAGAGGTGATTTGGCCTTGCCGTTGGCGCCGAGCAGGTCCTTGGGAATCTTCAATCGCTCGTGCGCATGGGGGCTCCGGGACCGCTGCCTCGCGCGATCGTCATCGAGGCCTCGCCTTGCCGCCTCGGAGATGTCCGCCACCTGACCGGTACCAGGCGCGCGTTTCTCCCCTGGCTGGTCGGTATAGCCAAAGAGCGCCATCCAGTATCCCACGGCGTACTCATTCAACGGCACCTGGGCGGCGAAGCCGGGCAAGGGCTTGGCCTTGGGCTTCTCGCTGTCGTCGACCAAGTGGCCGAGGAACACCTCGCTGGTGATGCTCTGGGCCCGCCGCCGCCTGGCAGCGCGGATGAGACGGCGATCGGTCGAGACGACGGCCAGCCGGCGCGGCGCGCTGTCGCGGGCGATCAGCAGCTCGATCACGTCGTCGGCCTCACGGTCGGCCCCGGCGTACACCAGGTCAAGTCCGGCGATCTCTCGGCCCGACGGCGCCGTGTTGACGGGCGCGAGCGATTCATCACCCCCACCACCAACACCCGGACCCGACGACGCACGCGGCCCGACACCATCGGACACCAGCACCGCCCGCCGCTTGCCATAGCGGCTGGGGGG